>Ga0255096_1001178_pt1 | contig 11124 bp, 6 predicted proteins | sample Colum_Atlam_RepA_2_FD_188563 | JGI IMG/M metagenome (GOLD analysis project Ga0255096, IMG submission 188563) | Freshwater microbial communities from Columbia River, Oregon, United States - Colum_Atlam_RepA_8d | ecosystem: Environmental > Aquatic > Freshwater > River | place: USA: Oregon...
ACGCCCGCGCCCATCTGCGCCTTCAGGAACGCCAGCGCAAAGGTGCGATCCCAGCCCATGACTTCGCCGGTCGACCGCATTTCTGGCCCAAGCACCGGGTCAACGCCGGGGAAGCGCGCAAACGGCAGCACCGCTTCTTTAACCGAGAACCACGGCGTGATCGGATCGGCCAGCGTGAAGGGGTCGGCCAAAGGCAGCGGCGTATCGGGGCCAACGCCGGCGTTATAGGCGGCGCGCAGCGGGAAGTTTGCCATCGGTTCGCCCGACATCAGTCGTGCGGCGATGGCGGCAATCGCGCTATCGGTGGCCTTGGCAACGAAAGGCACGGTGCGCGAGGCACGCGGGTTGACTTCCAGCACAAAGATCACGCCGTCTTTGATCGCAAATTGCACGTTCATCAGACCGACAACATGCAGCGCCAGCGCCATTTGCACGGTTTGGCGTTTCAATTCAGCAATGGTTTCCGCCGACAGCGAATGCGGCGGCAGGCAGCAGGCAGAGTCGCCCGAATGCACGCCAGCTTCTTCGATATGCTCCATGATGCCCGCAACATGCACGGTTTTGCCATCAGACAGCGCGTCAACGTCAACTTCGATAGCGCCCGACAAATAGCTGTCCAGCAGCACCGGGCTGTCGCCCGACACCTGCACCGCCGTGGCGATATAGCGTTCAAGCTGCGCGTCGTCGCGGATGATTTCCATCGCACGGCCACCCAGCACGAAAGACGGGCGGATCACCAGCGGATAGCCCACGTCTTTGGCCACGGCAAACGCCTCGTCGCGCGACCGCGCGGTGCCGTTATGCGGCTGTTTCAGGCCCAGCTTGTGCAGCAGTTGTTGGAAGCGTTCACGGTCTTCGGCCAGATCAATGGCGTCGGGCGTGGTGCCCAAGATCGGGATGCCTTCTTCATAAAGCGCATTCGCCAGCTTCAGCGGGGTTTGGCCGCCAAACTGCACGATCACGCCATGCAGCGTGCCGTTTTCCTGCTCGACCCGCAGGATTTCCAGCACATGTTCCAAGGTCAGCGGTTCAAAATACAACCGGTCCGAAGTGTCATAGTCGGTCGACACGGTTTCGGGGTTGCAGTTGACCATGATGGTTTCATAGCCCGCCGCCGTCAGCGCATAGCAGGCGTGGCAGCAGCAATAGTCAAATTCAATGCCTTGGCCGATGCGGTTCGGGCCACCACCAAGGATGACAACTTTCTTGGCATTCGACGGACGCGCTTCGCATTCCACATCGCCCATCGCCGGGGCTTCATAGGTGGAATACATGTAAGGCGTCTGCGCTTCGAATTCGGCGGCGCAGGTGTCGATGCGTTTGAACACGGCGGTAACGCCAAGGTTGCGGCGGGCGCGGCGCACTTGCGCTTCGTCACGGCCGGTCAGCTTGGCAAGGCGGGCGTCGGTGAAGCCCATCATTTTCAGATTGCGCAGGCCGTTTGCATCCAGCGGCAGACCGTTCTTGCGCACCTGCTCTTCGGCCACGATGATTTCGCGGATACGCGCCAAGAACCACGGATCAAACGAGGTGATCGCGTTGATTTCGTCATCGGTCAGACCAAAACGCATGGCTTGGGCGATCACGCGCAAGCGGTCCGGCGTGGCTTTCGACAGCGCCGAGGTGATGGCCGCACGGTCGGGCGCGCCCGGAATATCAATCTCATCAAAGCCGGACAGGCCGGTTTCAAGGCTGGCCAGTGCTTTTTGCATCGATTCGTGAATGGTGCGGCCAATCGCCATGACTTCGCCCACCGATTTCATCGCGGTGGTCAGGTTGTTTTCCGAACCCGGGAATTTTTCGAACGCAAAGCGCGGGATCTTGGTGACAACATAGTCGATCGACGGTTCGAACGACGCAGGCGTGACCTTGGTGATGTCGTTGTCCAACTCGTCCAGCGTATAGCCGACCGCCAGTTTCGCCGCCACCTTGGCAATCGGGAAGCCGGTGGCTTTCGATGCCAGCGCCGAAGACCGCGACACACGCGGGTTCATTTCAATCACCACCATGCGGCCGTCGGCAGGGTTGATCGCCCATTGCACGTTCGACCCGCCGGTTTCGACGCCGATTTCACGCAGCACAGCAATCGAGCCGTTGCGCATGATCTGGTATTCTTTGTCGGTCAACGTCAGGGCAGGGGCCACGGTGATGGAATCGCCGGTATGCACGCCCATCGGGTCGATGTTTTCAATCGCGCAGATGATGATGGCGTTGTCGGCGGTGTCGCGCACCACCTCCATCTCGTATTCTTTCCAGCCCAGCAGAGATTCGTCGATTAGAACCTGCGCCACCGGCGAGGCATCAAGCCCCGACCGCACGATGGCTTCGTAGTCATCACGGTTGTAAGCCACACCGCCGCCAGTGCCGCCAAGGGTGAAGGCGGGGCGGATGATGGCGGGCAGGCCAACATATTCAATCGCGGCCATCGCTTCGGCGACGCCTGCGTTGATGTCATACTTGGTGCCGACTTTCGGCGCGGCGATGATGGTTGCCTTCGGGTTTTCCAGCCCGATGCGATCCATCGCTTCGCGGAACAACTTGCGATCTTCTGCCATTTCGATGGCTTCGCGCTTGGCGCCGATCAGTTCCACGTTGAACTTTTCCAACACTCCAAGGTCTGCCAGCGCCAAAGCGGTGTTCAAACCGGTCTGGCCGCCCATCGTTGGCAGCAGCGCGTCGGGGCGCTCTTTCTCGATAATCTTGGCGACAACTTCGGGGGTGATAGGCTCGATATAGGTGGCATCCGCCAGACCCGGATCGGTCATGATGGTTGCCGGGTTCGAGTTTACCAGGATCACCCGGTAGCCTTCTTCGCGCAGCGCTTTACAGGCTTGCGCGCCCGAGTAGTCAAACTCACAGGCTTGGCCGATGACGATGGGACCGGCTCCGATGATCATGATGGATTTGATATCGGTTCTTTTCGGCATGGCGGCCCCCATAAGCAAAACTTCGCGGGTTATAGCTAGCACGCGTCTAGGCGCAAGGGGCAGATCGGGCGAAAATGCCTAAAGCCGAACGCCCCAGCGCGACGCAGCCCACAGCATAAGAAGATAAAGCCCGAAGGTAAGCAAGCAGCCAAGCCCCAGTGCCAGCCAAAAGCCGGTGCCATGGCGCAGCAGCGCAGGGATCAGCAGAAACATCGGCACCGATGGCGCCAGATACCACAGCGTCGCCTGCACATGGTCGGCCACGCGCGCCGCATCATGCGTGTCGCGCCACAGCCAGATCATCGCCAGCACTGACACCAGCGGCAGCGACACGATCAGCGCGCCCAAACCGGCATTGCGCCGCGCAACCTCGGATGCAAGCGCGATCATGATGCCGGATATTGCGGCTTTCAGCAGCAAATAGGTCATGGCAACAATCGCATCCCGCAAATGAAAAAGGCAGCCAGAACCTCTGGCTGCCTTCTTCGATTGTCAAGCGATGTTAGCCCTTTTCGCCAACGGCGGCTTCGGCGGCAGCAATCGCAGCGCGACGCTTTTCAACCTCTGCACCAATCGGCGGGCCTTGGAAGCGGCGGTTTTCCACCGCGACCCACAGCACCAGCGCCAGCGCGATAAAGCCCAGCACGATCCACAGCACTTTGTCGTTCGGCGGTTGGATGGCGATGTAGAAGATGATCGCCATGCCGATCACCGACAGCACCGAAACCAGCTTGTAAACGCCTGCCGACATCGCCCACGGGCCGGGGGTCGGCCATTTCGACGTGCCATAGGCAAAGATGCCCAAGGTCAGCGGAATGGCGAAGGACAAGAACAGGAACACCAGCGTCGAGTTCACCACGATGGTATAGATGTTCACGCCACCAACCACGACGAATTGCGCGGCGAAGACATACAGGATCTCAAGGATCGCGGCCGTCCAGATCGCGGTCACCGGGGTGCGGTATTTCGGCGAAACCTTGGCCAATGCGGCAGAACCAACCGGCATGCCGTCATCACGCGAAAACGCAAACAGCATCCGCGATGCCGAGGTAACGGTCGCCAGACCACACAGCAGCTGCGACACGAAGATCGCCGCATAAAGCGCCAGCTTCAGGCCGTTCGGTAAGATTGCGTTCATCGTTTCGAAGAACATCATCCAGCCTTGGCCAGCCGCCGTTGCCATATCCGGGATCGCCAGGGTGATGGCGCAAACCATCAGCCAGCCGATGATCGACGCCCAGAAGGTTGCCGAAACAATAGACCGCGGCACCGAATGTGCGGCTTTCACGGTTTCTTCCGAAGTGTGGGCCGACGCGTCATAGCCGGTGATGGTGTAAACCGGCAGCAACAGGCACAGCAGGAACAGATAGCCCATGTTGTCAGACTGCGGGAACACATTGCCGCCGACTTCGCCCGAATAGTTGGTGAAGGTCCACAACCGCGACATGTCGATGGCAGGCGCATAGAACAGGCAGGCAAGGATCAGCACGGCAGTTGCCACGAAGATCACATAGCCCGACAGGTCGGTCAGCAGCGCCGTAACCTTGATGCCAAGGTGGTTGAACAGCGCCTGCGCAATGGTGACAATAGCAACAAAGGCCACGATCTGGCCGGGGGTCGACCCGTCAAAACCGATGCTCGGCCCGAAAGTGCCGGCAAAGAAATAGGCGGTGCCGATGTTGATGGCGCCCAACACGGTGATCAGGCCCAGCAGGTTCATCCAGGCGGTGATCCAGCCGGTAAAGCGGTTGCCCAGAATCGACGCCCAGTGATAAAGCCCGCCCGCCGTCGGAAAGGCCGACGCAATTTGCGCCATCGACAGGGCGAACATGCCCGAAATCAGACAGCCGACAATCCAGCCGATGCCAGCGCCCGCGCCGCCGACCGAAGAGATCGCCTGCGCGAAAGAGTTGATGCCCCCCGAAAGGATGCAGATGATGGAAAACGAAATCGCGAAGTTGGAAAACTTCGACATTGATCGTGAAAGTTCCTGAGCATAGCCCATGCCATGCAGGACTTTGATGTCCTCATGGCGGTCGTTGTCATTGTAGTCGTCCGCAGCCATTGCGTTACCCTCCGAACCGTTGGTTGGTCGTTATTATTGTTATCGGTGCGGCATTTTGCCGTCCCTACGATCAGGAAAACCCGAAATTTACAGTCTGGCAAGCACTGAATAGAAATTTACAGAAATGATACAGATCGGCGGGGTCGGCGCGCGGATTTTGCGTCGTAAATGCGCAAAAGGGCGGCGGCGGGGGGCTGGTCTTGCCGCAGTTCGTGGCCTAGGTCTGGGGCTTAAGATACCATGCGGCAACAGAAGGGCTTGGCTTGTGATCCTGATCGAGGATGGACCGGGGGGGGAACCCGCGCTGTTTGACGGCGCCGAAGCGCTTGTCGTGGTGCGCAGTCTGCCCGAGGTCGCCCCGGCCTTGGCAACGCTTGACGCTGCGCGGTCGCGCGGAAAATGGGTCGCGGGCTGGATCAGCTATGAGGCGGGCTATGCGTTCGAGCCGCGACTGGAAGCCTTGATGCCCGAAAACGCTGGCCCGCTTCTGGTGTTCGGTATCTTCGATGCGCCGCAAGACCCGACTCAGGCGTTTGCCGACGCCGCGGCGCAATCGAACGGCGTGGCAGTGGCCGCATTGGACCCGATGATCAGCCGCGCCGACTACAACGCCGCCATGGCCGCCGTGATGGGCTATATCGCGGCAGGCGATTGCTATCAGATCAACCTGACCTTTCCCATCGCGTCCCGGCTTTTGTCGGGCACAGCGCTTGGGCTTTACGGCGCGCTGCGGGCGCGGCAAGCGGTTGGCCACGGCGCATTCGTGGATTTTGGCGGCACTCACCCCGATGTGCCGGTGCTGGTGTCACGTTCGCCCGAATTGTTCCTGCGGCTGGATGCAGGCGGCAAGATCGAGGCGCGGCCAATGAAAGGCACCGCCCCGCGCGACGCCGATCCAGTGCGCGATGCCGAATTGGCCGAAGAACTGCGCGCCTCGGCCAAGGGGCAGGCCGAAAACCTGATGATTGTCGATCTGTTGCGCAACGATATTTCGCGCATCTCGAAAGTGGGTTCGGTCAAAGTGCCGGAACTGTTCGCGGTGGAACATTATACAACCGTGCATCAGATGGTCAGCCGCGTGGTGGGACAGTTGTGCGACGCGCCGTCCATGGCGGGCGTGATGGCCGCGCTGTTTCCCTGCGGCTCTATCACTGGCGCTCCAAAAATCCGCGCGATGCAGATTATCAGTGAAGTCGAAGCCTTCGCGCGTGGCGCTTACTGCGGCGCGATTGGCTGGATGGCCCCTGATGGTGCGGCATCGTTTTCGGTGGCGATCCGCACCTTGTCGGTGTTTGGCGATGACCGCATTGTGCTAAATGTCGGCGGCGGCGTGGTGCAAGATTCCACCGCCGATGGCGAATGGGAGGAGGCGCTGTGGAAAACGCGTTACATGCAGGGGCTGGTGCGCCGGGCCTGAAGCTTATCGAAACGCTGGGCTGGGACGGCGCGCAGTTTGGCCGCCTGCCGTTGCATATGGCGCGACTTACCCACTCGGCAAAGCTGCTGGGCTGGCCCTGTGACGCGGATGCCGCAGCCAAAGCCCTCCACGCGGCCGCACCAACCGGCCCCGCCCGGATACGCCTGACTTTGGATGCGCAAGGTCTGATCGAAGTGCATGCTGCAACTCTGCCGCCCGCCAAACCCGAATGGCGGCTTGGCCTGGCCAGCGCAAGACTGTCATCGCAAGACCCATGGCTCATGCTGAAATCCACCCGCCGCGCGACCTACGATGCCGCCCGTGCGGCGCTGCCTGCCGGTTTGGACGAGGTGATTTTTCAAAATGAACGCGGCGAGGTTTGTGATGGCAGCATCACCACCTTGTTCTTTGATCGCGGTCAGGGCCTGCGCACCCCGCCACTGACCTCTGGCCTGCTGCCCGGCGTTCTGCGCGCCGACCTTGCGGCACCTGAAGAGGTGCTTTTGGCGCAAGACTTGCCCAAGGTCCGGCTTTGGGTCGGAAATTCCCTGCGCGGTCTGATCCCGGTCATCTGGGCAATCTAGCGGCGCGGCTTGCGCCGCAAGCCTTCGTCTCGCTAACGCTCGGGCTAAGGGGAGGGCTGTCTGCCCTCCCCAGCGCGTGCCGCGCCCCCCACCCGAGGATATTTTTGCCAATGTGAAAGCAACTTCATCTTGGCCTAAATATCCCCGCCGGAGGCAGCCGACGCAGTCACCGGCGCGGTGCCGTGTTGGATTTGCGCCAAGTTGAAACGCGGCGGGCTTGACTTCGCTGGCTTTGCAAGGTGTATCGGGCCGAACCGTTTTTGCCTCCGTGAAGGGGAAGCCTATGCACGCCTATCGCAGCCATACTTGCGCCGATCTGAACAAAACCCATGTGGGACACGAGGTCCGTCTGGCGGGCTGGGTCCACCGGGTGCGCGACCACGGCGGGGTGTTGTTCATCGACCTGCGCGACCATTATGGCATCACGCAGGTGTTGGCCGACAGCGATAGCCCGGCTTTCGCCGACATTGAAAAGGTGCGCGCCGAATGGGTGGTGCGGATTGATGGTCGGGTGAAGGGGCGTGATGCGTCTTTGGTCAACCCCAAGCTGCCCACGGGCGAGATCGAAGTCTATGCCACCGGGCTGACCGTTTTGGGCGCGGCGGACGAATTGCCGATGCCGGTGTTTGGTGATGTGGATTACCCGGAAGAAACCCGCCTGACCTACCGGTTCCTTGATCTGCGCCGCGAAAAGCTGCACCGCAACATGATGCTGCGGTCGAACGTGGTGCGCTCGATGCGCAAGCGGATGTGGGATCAGGGCTTCAACGAATTCCAGACCCCGATCATCACGGCATCGTCCCCAGAAGGCGCGCGCGATTTTCTGGTGCCGTCGCGTCTGCATCCGGGCAAGTTCTATGCCCTGCCGCAGGCCCCGCAGCAATTCAAGCAGTTGATCATGGTGGCCGGTTTCGACCGCTACTTCCAGATTGCGCCGTGCTTCCGCGACGAAGATCCGCGCGCTGACCGCAGCCCGACCGACTTCTATCAGCTTGATATCGAGATGTCTTTTGTCGAGCAGGAAGACGTTTTTGCCGCGGTGCAGCCGGTGGTGCAGGGCATTTTCGAAGAATTCGCGCCGACCAAGAAAACCTATTCCGACTGGACCAAGATCGCCTACCGCGACAGCCTGAAATGGTATGGCAGCGACAAGCCCGACCTGCGCAATCCGATCAAGATGCAGGACGTGTCCGAACATTTTGCAGGCTCTGGCTTTGCGATCTTCGCTAAGCTGTTGGAGCAGGACGGCAACGAAGTGCGCGCGATTCCGGCGCCCACCGGCGGCAGCCGCAAGTTCTGCGACCGGATGAACGCTTTCGCGCAAAAAGAAGGTCTGCCCGGCATGGGCTATATCTTCTGGCGCGAGGCTGAAGATGGCTCTGGCATGGAAGCCGCCGGCCCCTTGGCCAAGAACATCGGACCCGAGCGTACCGAAGCCATTCGGTTGCAACTGGGGCTGGGCAAAGGCGACGCGGCCTTTTTCCTTGGCGGCAAACCCGAAGCGTTCGAGGCCATTGCTGGCCGCGCGCGCAACGAGATTGGCCGTGAATTGAACCTGACCGAGCAGAACTGCTTCAAATTCGCTTGGATCGTCGATTTCCCGATGTATGAGAAGACTGACGAGGGCAAGATCGACTTCTCGCACAACCCGTTCTCGATGCCGCAAGGCGGGCTAGAGGCGTTGAACGGCGATCCGTTGCAGGTCTATGCCTATCAGTATGACCTTGCCTGCAACGGCTATGAGTTGATTTCGGGCGGTATCCGCAACCACAAGCCGGAGATCATGTTCAAGGCGTTTGAACTGGCAGGCTATCCGAATTCGGAAGTCGAAAAGCGGTTCGGTGGCATGGTCAAGGCGTTCAAATACGGCGCACCGCCCCACGGTGGCTGTGCGGCGGGCATCGACCGGATCGTGATGCTGTTCCCGATGAACCAGCGCGCCGAAGACCTGCTGATGGGGGCGCCAAGCGAACCGTTGAACGCCCAGCTGCGCGATTTGAACCTGCGCGTGGTGCCGAAAGAATAAGGCAGCGGGCCAGCGCGCCCTGCTTGTAAACTGATTAAAGGGGCACGGTTTCCGGCGCCCCTTTTTCTTTGCTTCCCGCGCCGCATGCGGATGAAATTGCACCAAACGCCGCGCGGCGTCGGTCCTGCCATAGCAATTTGGCGGCGAAGGCTTATCTTGGCAGCGTTGAACAGTAAAAGGTGCCCGTATGAGCCCGACCCGCACGCTTGCCGCTTTGCGTTTTGGCTGTGGTTTGCCCGTGGCTGATGGGTCGCCCGACGGCCCGGATGCGATGCTGGCGGCCTTGGCGGGGCCAGATCGGATGGTTGAAATCTGGCCGATCATGGGCTTGGCCGAAAGCCGTCCGCTGTTTTTGGCGTTTCGCGCCATCAAAGGCGAAGGCAAGCAAGACCCGGCCTTGGCGGCGAAACGTGAGGTGCTTTTGCTGCAGATCAGCGCGCTGGCGCAGCAGGCGCAACGCGCCACTTTCGCGCGGGCGGTGGATGCTAAGGACGGGTTTCGCGAACGCTTGGTGGCATTTTGGGCCGACCACTTCAGCGTGGTTGCCGCGTCTGCAACGGCCACGATTTACCCGTTTGCCTTGGTCGAAGATGCCATTCGGCCCAACCTGACCGGTAATTTTGCCACGTTGCTGACGGCGGCAACGCTGCATCCGGCGATGCTGACCTATCTGGATCAAATCAGTTCGGTCGGGCCAAACTCGCGGCTTGGCAAGAAGCAGCACAAGGGGCTGAATGAAAACCTTGCGCGCGAAGTGATCGAGCTGCACAGCTTGGGCGTTGGCGCCGGCTATAGCCAACAAGACGTTACCGAAATGGCGAAACTGCTGACGGGCTTGGTGGTTGACCCCGCCGACGGCACCCAGTTCGAAGCCCGCCGAGCAGAGCCGGGTGCGAAGCGGATTTTGGGAAAAACGTATGATGGCGAAGGGCTTGCGCCGATCAAGGCGGCTTTGGCTGACCTTGCGCTGCGCCCCGAAACCGCCGCCCATATTGCGCGCAAACTGGTGGTGCATTTTGTTGCTGATGCGCCCGATGCTGCGCTGGTGAACCGCATCGCCACCGCCTATTCGGCCAGCGGCGGCAGCTTGATGGCCTGTTATACCACGCTGTTGTCTGATCCGGCGGCATGGCACCCGGCCCCGCAAAAGGCCCGCCAACCGTATGACTTTTTGATCGCCAGCCTGCGCGCGCTTGGCGTCACCGGGCAGGCGTTGCAAGGCATGCCTTACAAGCATTTCAAGGCCCGGTTTCTGGATACGATGACCACGATGGGTCAGCCGTTCAAGCGCCCCCCCGGCCCAAATGGCTTTGCCGAAGAGGCCGAAGAATGGATCACTCCGCAGGGCCTTGCCCGGCGGATCACGTGGGCGATGCAGGTGCCCGACCGCTTGGTAGACCCGTTGCCAGACCCGGTGGACCTTGCGCAGCGCTGTCTGGCCGATCGCGCCAGCGAGGCGCTGCTGTGGGCCGCCGACAAGGCCGAAGACCGCCAGCAGGGCGTTGGCTTGGTGCTGGCCTCGGCCGAATTTAACCGACGGTAGGGGGGGAACATGGACAGACGGGCTTTCTTACGCGGTGTCGGTGTGCTTGGCTGTTCGGCCGCCGCACATCCGTTTTTGTCAACCGTAACGCTGGCCGGGTCTGACGGCGGGCGACCCTTGGGCGACCATCGTTTGGTGGTGATGATCCTGCGCGGCGCGATGGATGGGCTGGACGTGGTGCAGCCGCAGGGCGACCCCGATTATGCAGCGCTGCGCCCGTCGCTGCTGAATGCGCAAGCTGCTGATCTGGATGGGTTTTACCGGCTGCATCCAGGTCTGTCGGGCCTAATGCCGCTGTGGGGCGCGGGCCAGTTGGGCTTTGTGCATGCCACCTCCACCCCTTACCGCGACAAGCGCAGCCATTTCGTTGGCCAAGACATGCTAGAGGCCGGAACCGGCATGGATGTGCCGCTGTCGCAGATCAAAGATGGTTGGCTGAACCGTTTGCTGCAAACGCAGGCGGGGCTAACCTCGGAAACCGCCTATTCGATTGGCCGCGATGCGATGCCCTTGCTGGAAGGCGGGGCAGAGGTGCGCAATTGGTCGCCGGAAACCATTTTGC
>Ga0255096_1001183_pt1 | contig 11074 bp, 10 predicted proteins | sample Colum_Atlam_RepA_2_FD_188563 | JGI IMG/M metagenome (GOLD analysis project Ga0255096, IMG submission 188563) | Freshwater microbial communities from Columbia River, Oregon, United States - Colum_Atlam_RepA_8d | ecosystem: Environmental > Aquatic > Freshwater > River | place: USA: Oregon...
GTGCCATGCCGACTCCGCCGCAGCCGAAGCGCCGTGCGCGCGCGAGATTCTCGGTCGATTGGCCAAGCTGGCGTGGCGGCGGCCGGTGAACGACAACGATCTCGCGCCGCTGATGGAGTTCTGGCAGGCCGGCCGCGAAGACGGCAGTTTTGAAGACGGTATCGAGCTCGCCTTGGCGCGGCTGTTGGCCAGCCCGCAGTTCCTGGTGCGCACTGAACGTGAGCCGGCCAACGTACCTGTGGGCACGGCCTATCGCATCAGTGATCTGGAGCTGGCATCACGGCTGTCGTTCTTCCTTTGGAGCAGCATTCCCGATGAGACACTGCTGGATGTGGCTGCTGCCGGCCGTCTGTCCAATCCGGCTGAACTGGAAGTGCAGGTGCGTCGCATGCTGGGCGATTCGCGCGCTGCTGCCTTGGTGGATAACTTCGCTGCCCAGTGGTTCTATCTGCGCAACCTGCCCACCACGTTCCCGGATGGTATCTATTACCCGGATTGGGATGATGAATTGCGTACGGCGTTCGCGCAGGAAACCTCGCTGCTGTTCGCCAATATCATCCAGCAAGACCGACCGATTACCGAACTGCTGGATGCCGACTACACCTTCGTGAATGAACGTCTCGCGAAGCACTACGGTATTCCGCATATCTACGGCGCACACTTTCGCCGCGTAACTCTTGGCCCCGATCTCGACTACCGCCGTGGTCTGTTGGGGCAGGGCAGCTTTCTGGCAGTGACCTACACGCAGAACTTCCGCACGTCGCCGGTCAAACGTGGCGTTTGGGTGCTGGAAAATCTGCTAGGCACACCGCCGCCTTCACCACCTGCCAATGTCCCGGCACTGGAAGAAACCGGCGGCGATCAACCGATCACCTCACTGCGCGAGCAGATGGAGCTGCACCGCAAAGACCCTACCTGTGCCACCTGTCACCGCCTGATGGATGGCATCGGCTTCGCATTGGAAAACTTCGATGCCGACGGCAAGTGGCGCACGCTGGAAGGTCATCCGCGCAAATGGGATGGCCGCGTCGCGCCAATCGATACTCACGTAACGCTGTGGGACGGTACTGAAGTGGACGGGCCGGCCGGTCTGCGTTCGGTGCTGCTGCGCTACTCGCCGCAGTTCGTACGCTTCGCTACCGAGAAACTACTGACCTACGGCCTCGGCCGTGGCGTTGAGTACTACGACATGCCGGTGGTGCGTCAGATCGTGCGCGATGCCGCCGATGATGATTACCGCTTTGCTTCCCTCGTGCTCGGCGTTGTGCAGAGTGTGCCATTCCAGCAGCGGGTGGTGTTGGGGGATACCACAGGAGAAACGCCATGAACGTGATCCGCAAAAAGCATCTTGCCCGCCGTACGTTCCTGCGCGCAGCCGGCACTGCCATCGCACTGCCGCTGCTCGACGCCATGCTGCCGGCGCTGACACCGATGGCAAAAGCAGCGACGCCGGTGCGCCGCTTTGTCGGCGTGTGGCATCCGCACGGTGCTGCGCCCGGTTACTGGAGCCCGACGCAGGTCGGTAGCGACTTTGATTTCTCGTTCATCACCAAGCCGCTCGAGCCATTCCGCGATCGCGTGGTGCTGATCACCGGCCTCGATGTACCGGAGGCCTTCTCTACTGAAGAGGAGCCCGGCGGCAATCATGCGCGAGGCGCCGTGTTTCTGTCGGGTGCACGGCCGCGCCGCAATGCAGTGAGTCCGTACCTCGGTGTCACCATCGACCAGCTGATCGCCGATCGCTATGGCCAGGACACCATCGTTTCCTCCGTGCAGCTCGGCGTTGAAGATGCCGGCAACTATGGCAACTGCAACTGGGGTTATAGCTGTGCCTACACCAACAGCATTTCCTGGCGCGGCCCCACTCAGCCGCTGCCCACCGAAATCAATCCGCACGTGGCGTTTGAACGTTTGTTCGGTACTGGAGGCAGCGCGCAGGAACGGCGGCAAGGTCGCTTGCGCAAAGCCAGTCTGCTTGATTCGGTAGCACTGGAAATTCCTGCGCTGAAGCAAAGCCTGAGCAAAGAAGACCAGAACCGTCTAGACAACTATTTCGAGAATATTCGCGAGCTCGAACGTCGCCTGCGCATAGCGCTCGACAAGTCCATAGCCGAGCCTGATGCGACAGTGCCCTTCGGCATTCCACAGAGCAAGGATGAACATCTGAAACTGATGTTTGACCTGATTGCACTCGCTTTCCAGGGCGACATCACCCGCTCGGCTACGATGATGCTGGGCGTGGACATTTCATCGGCTACCTTTCCCGAGTCGGGCACCAATGGCGCTTGGCACGGTACGTCACACCATGGCGACAAACCGTCGAATATCGCCGACTACGCGTTGATGAACCGCTACCATGTTTCCATTCTGGCGCGTTTCATCGAAAAGCTGCGTGCCATCGAGGATGTGGATGGCAATGCGCTCGACAACTCGCTGGTGTACATGGGCAGCAATATGGGCAACTCGCACCGCCATGCCCACGAGAAAGTGCCGGTCATTCTTGCCGGTGGTATTGATGGCACCTTCAAGGGCAACCGCCACCTGGTGTTCCCCGACAATACCGAGCGCGCCAGCAACATGCTGCTGAGCCTGCTGCATCTGTACGGCATTGAGCGTGACAGCATCGGCCAGAGTACCGGAGCACTGCCGATCACATGAAATCGCCGCATCTTTCTGCTTTATTACTGGCATTGTTGTGTGGCCCGCTGGCAGCACAGGGTTTGCGTCCGCAGGTTGAACTGCCCGATGAGCCGGTGCGTGGTGCCATATTCCGCAACTGCAGTGCCTGTCATGGCATTGATCCTTACGCCTATTACGCGCTGGATCGTCAAGGCTGGCGCGCGCTGATCGATCAACTGCACCAGGACGATAACGCCGTGCACCTGAGCGGCAACGACGAGACGGCCTTGCTCGACTTCCTCAGCGAGCAGTTCGGTGCCGACACTATTGCGTTTCCGCGCGTCTACACTCCGTCCACAGTCACCGAGACCTTCACCGATATCGAAGCGCGGGTGTTCCTGGACGGTGTCTGTACCGAATGCCATGAGCTGCGCGTGTTCAAACAACGCAATACGCCGGCCAAGTGGCGTGATCTGATGATGGATATGCGCGGCAACGGCGCTGTTCTCACCGATGTGGAACTGGAAAAACTGGTGGAATGGCTGGGCCGTGTACGTGGTGTGGAGGCAACGCGATGAATCGCTTCATCCCTTCTCTGTTGGGCCTGTATGTACTTGCCGGCATGAATGTGGCCAGCGGCGGTGAGCTGGCCGATGCTGCCGAACGGCAGGACAACACGCGTGTGCAACAACTGCTGCAGGCTGGTGTCGATGCCAACGAACCCCAGGTAGATGGTGCTACCGCACTGCACTGGGCCGTGCAGTTGCAGGACACCACACTGGCCGAACGCTTGCTGAATGCCGGCGCCAATGCGATGGCCGCCAACCGTGTAGGCGCCACGCCACTGATGCTCGCTGCCATCAACGGCGACGCTGCAATGCTCACACTGTTGCTCGACCACGGCGCCAACGTCAACGCACCGCTGAGTGTCACCGGCGACACTGCCCTGATGCTGGCGGCCCGCACCGGGCTGCCGGACGCGGTGGAGCTGTTGCTGCAGCGTGGCGCCGAAGTAGATGCACATGAGCAGTGGGGCGGCGCCACGGCGCTGATGTGGGCGGTGTCTGAAGGGCATGAACCCATTGTGCAGCGACTCATCGAGGCAGGTGCCGACGTCAATGTCGTCACCGCCTTCATTCCGCGCAACACCGAACGTAATCTTCAGTTCGAAGGGTCTTCACCCGCGCAGCGTGCAGAAGCCGAACGCAAGCCTGTCATGCATGCCAGTGGTGAACTGCGGCCGCTGCATTTTGCAGCGCGCGAAGGTCATCTCGCCATTGCGGAACGTCTGCCGGTGCCAATATCGATGCCCGTGCTGCCGATGGCAAGGACGCGCTTGGACTGGCGATCTTCAACGGCAACTATGCTCTGGCATCGCGTCTGATCGAACGCGGAGCCAACGTCAATCAGGCCGATGCCGAAGAATTCACGCCGCTGTTCTGGGCAGTGGACCGGCGCAACATGGAAACGGCGCCCAACTTCCCGTGGACGGTCACCGATGATCCGCTGCCATTGGTGCGCAAGCTGCTGGAAGCCGGCGCCGACCCCAACCACCTGATCAACGCCACACCGAAGGCGCTGATGCGTGAGGGCGAGCCCCGATTGGTATTCGCGACCGCACTGACGCGCGCAGCATTCTCCGGCGATCCTGATCTGGTGAAGTTACTGCTCGAATTCGGCGCTGATCCGCAGATACGCTCCAGCGACGATGAGACCATGCTTAGTGCTGCTGCGGGTACCGGCTTCATCTATGGCTTCCACAAACTGCGGCCGGCGAGTGACCGCCTCGAAGTGATCCGCGTGCTGGTCGAGCGTGGACTCGATGTGAACTGGCATGACGATTACGGCATCACGCCGCTGATGGCGGCCGCCAACCTCGGCGACACCGCGATAATCCAGTATCTCGTGGACCAAGGTGCTGATCTTGGTGCCTTCGATCTCGGCGAGAAGAACGACGGGGTGTTCGGTGCCAGTATTGAACCCTTGATGCCGATCGACTATGCGATTGGTGTCGGTACCTTCCGCCCCAACAATGCCATCGTCTTCAATGAGCCTGCGGTGAATCTGATGCTGAAGTTGATGCAGGACCGCGGCATCGCCCATCGTACGTCGGAGTGCACGTTGCGGGGCTTCACTTGTTCAGCCGTCAATATGGACCCGCGCGACGCCACGCCAGCCGACATAGACCGCGCGCGCGAGTTCCAGACCGGCTGGCAGGTCGATGACAACGCCAAGGGCAGCGGGCTTGAAGTAAAACCTGCTCAACCTTGAGTCTGCGCCATCGGTACATTCTCTGTCTGCGAACGCACCAACGCCCTGAATTATTTGTCTTAGTATTGCAGCCAGTCTGCGCATCGGCAGCTACTGCAACCTGAGGTCGTCATGCCTGGTAGTCTGATCATCCACCAAAGCGTCCCGACAAACTGACGCCATGGGCAGAACAAGGGTATCCCCGACCACATCCGCCAGGAACGCTGCTACTGACCCCGACCTCAATCCGCCGCATGCGATAAAACTGCTCAAGGCAGATCACATAGTCATCCGGAGCCTTTTCAGTGAGTACGGTAGAACAACTTCCGTAGGTAAAAAGAAGCTGTTGGTTGCCCGCATCTGTGCGGAGCTCGCGGTGCATACTCAGATCGAAGAAGAAATCTTCTTCCCGGCCGTGAAGCAAGCGTTGAAGGACAAAGTGCTGATCCCGGAAGCGACGGTAGAACACGACACGCTGAAATTCCTGATGTCACAGCTTCTGGGTGCTACGGTCGATGAAAACTTCAATGCAAGAATCCGTGTCCTGTCCGCGTATGTTGCACACCACGTCATCGAGGAACACAACCTGCTGTTTCGCAGGGCAGCGTCGACCAAACTGAACATGCTGCAGCTTGGTGCGAAGATGGTGGTGCGCAAGGCAGAGTTGCTTGCGATACGACGATAATGCAGTCGGCGTTATGGACGATTGGTCCTACTGCTTTGCCACTTTGCCGCCCAGTTCCTGATACAGCGCGGGCACCAAACGTTCCGGTGTGCCGAAGGTGGCATCAAAGGCAGCAGTGGGTTTGGCGGCGACCACCTGCTCCAGCGAGTTGCCTTTGGCAACCAGTGCTGCCACGTTGGCTTTCACCGTTACCAGCATTTCACGCCATGCGCGTAAGGCGGCAATGTCTTCAATTTCGCCATTGCCCGGAATGAAGCGGGCTTCTGCATTGGCCACTGCCAGTACTTGCTCGGCGGAATCGATGAAACCCTGAAAGGTGCCGCCGGCGATGACCGGGTAGCGTGATGTACTGAACAGATCGCCGAGCTGGTACACGTTGGCATTAACGAACTGCACAAGGTTGTTGTCGGTCGTGTGCGCCGCCGGCATCGGACGTATCACCACGGTCTCGCCGTTCAAATGCAAGACCAGCGGCTGGCCATCGAATGTCAGCGTCGGCAGGGCAGCGACCGGTGCCGGCGGACCACCGCGCTGGCCGGCCGCGAGTATCGCGCGGGTTTCTTCACGGGCAATGATGACAGCGCCGCGTTTGCCATAGGCTTCGTTCCCGCCGGTGTGGTCCGGATGTACATGGGTGTTGACCAGATAACGCAGTGGTCCTTTGTAGATTCCATTGAGCACGGCCAGTTCTTCTTCTGCAGAGGCGATATCGAGTTTTGCGTCTATCACCAAGGCGCCGTCACTGCCTGTCAGGATAACGCTGTTGGCGCCGCCACCACCGGTGACAAAGTACAGCCCCGGGGAAATTTCCTTCGCCTCCACTGGCGGCGGAGCGGCTGCAGCGAGCAGCGACTGCGCATTGATCAGAGAGAGTGTTGCCATCAACAGCAGGAACCTTGATTTCATTGTTGCTCCTTCTTTCTGGTGGAATGGGGTAGTGGGTGGATGTTAGCGGAAATGGCAATCGGAGTCGCAGCGCCGGAACTGCTTGGCGACATGGTCAGAGCGTGAAACCATAGAGACCCGCCAATCAGGATGTGTTCCGGTGTTTTCATGTTGAATCTGCTGATGCAGGGTCAGATCGTTCTGTTTGCCGTTATTCTTTTTGCGATCATCATCTCACTGAGCTTCCATGAGTTCGGTCATGCCGCTACCGCCAGACTCTTTGGCGACGATACTGCGCAGCGGGCTGGGAGGTTGACACTCAACCCGATGGCCCATATCGATCCCATGGGCCTGTTTATGACAGCTCTTATAGGATTCGGTTACGCTCGCCCGGTGCCCACCAATCCGTCGAAGTTCAACTCGCTTTACGCCAGCTTCTTTGTGTCTGCCGCTGGCCCGGCGATGAATCTGCTGCTCTCCGTGGTGGCAATCAACGTTTACGGATTCGGTCTTGTCAATGGCTGGAGCTTTGTCCGTGGTGCCGGTGCCGAGCAATTCTTCCTGTATTTCTCGCTGATCAACCTTATCCTGATGGTCTTCAACCTGTTACCGGTAGGGTCGCTGGATGGACACTATATTCTGCCGTATTTCCTGCCGCGCCGAATGGCGCAGACATACAGGTACTGGAACGATCGCTATGGCAACCAGTTGCTGACCGGACTCATCCTGCTGAGCCTCTTTGGCGTGCCGGTGTTCGATACCATCTGGCGCTTTGGCGAGTCGCTGCTTCCGTACATCATGTTTGTCGATGTGCGGCAACCATAGCCATTCGACGAAGCGGTAGTGCGTACCCTGCCAGTGGCTGATAGGCACAATGCAGGGGGAGAGTCCCCCTGCACATCGAAAGACAGGTTGTGCTAATTCAGCCCAACGCTGAAATCGCCGCTGGCTTTGCCTTCGCTCCACTTGCCCACCAGCTTGCGGTTGGTGGTAGATCCCATGTCTTCAAACGCGGCTTCCACTTTGTAATGGATACCCGTATCTGATGCGGCCAGCGAGAACGTCACGGTCCAGGTTTGCGGATCGAGAGTCACGCTTTCAACTGCTACGCGCTTGCCTTGTTCCATCACATAGCCGGAAATCGTCTGGTCACGAGCGAGTTCCATCACCATCAATATGCGCGAGTTTTTGCCATCAACTGTCCGGCTGCCGCTCCAGCTGCCGGTGAGTGGATGGCCTTCCTGCGCGATTACTGTGGCGGCAAGTGTCAGCATCCAGCTGAACACCACGGCCAATCCTGCTTTGATACTGCTTTTGTTGTTCATGATTGATATCCCATGATTTATAAGGTTGCCGGCTCTTAGTTGCCAACCATGTGCTGAACGTCGCGGTTGTTGTCCTGGCAGTAGTACTCATGGATCTCGCCAGCCTCGGTGCCGTCCCAACTGGTGTAGTTCCACTTTACTGAAAAGCCGCCGGTCCACGTCTTGGTATAGGCGCCGGGGTCATCAACGGTGATTTCATAATTGAGCGTATCGAAATCGGGCCGTGAGAAACGCTCGGTCAAGTGCAGATACCGCGTATGCGGCAGCCCGCCTTGCGTGAACCACATCTTCTCGTTGTAGCCATTGGATTCGATGACGAGAGTGTCGCCTTCCCACCGAGCCGATGAATATCCCATGTAAACCGGAATGGTGTCAGGGTTGTCGATGTCAGGCAGTGGACGGTTGTCGGTGTACACCACGCGCCAGCTGTGCTCACCGCCACCGAATGTGAAATACACACGGTTCAAGTCGGGCATCTGCAGGATCTCGAAGCCGTTCACTGTTTCAATTTCACGCGTCGGGCCACCAGGCAGGCAGCGTGAATGCGGATCGTCTTTCTCGTTGTTGGCCTGGCGGAATTCGTAAAGCGCTTTCGCCCATGGCTGGAACGGTACTTCTTCGATCAAGAGGTTGCTGGCTGCGCTCAGCCTGCCTCGACCATAGATGCTGCCGCTGCTGCCCCAGAAGCCGCGCTCGCCCGGAGCCAGGCCCAGATTGACCATGCCGTTGGCCAGCCGCGGTGCCGGTTTGACAGCAGCATCCGCTGTCTGTGCGGCTGCGGGAGTTGTTGTATCTGCGGCGGTAGCGGCTGCAGCGGCGTCTTGCGTAGCCGGCTCTTGGGAGCAGGCTGCCAGCAAGGTCAGCGATGCCATCAGCGTCAGCCTGAATGTAGTGCCTTTTTGTTGTTCCATAAGTGGCATGCTCCCGACTTCAAGGCGTGACATTTTGACTGGAACCGGCGCCGAGTTTTTCGCCCGAAGCCAGAGTGACGGTGCGCGCGTTGGCAAGATTGCTGCCGTCGCGGGCAGCACGGCCTTCAACATTGATCTGGTCGCCGATTTTCAGCGTGGAACGGGTCCAGCCAAGGGTGCGTGTCAACACGGCAGGTGCTCCCATTTCGAGCGACCACTCGTGGGTTTCACCTTTTGCATCGGCCACATCGATAAAGAGATACACATGCGGGTTCTGCCATTCGATCTTGGTAACGGTGCCGCTTAGGTTGACAACTTTGTCGGCGTCGTACTGAGCAGAGAACGAGTGATGTGCGATTGCTGGTGTAGTGAATACCAGTGCTGCGACGCAGCTGGCCAGCACAATGCAGCCTTGTTTGATTGGATTCTTCATTGGGTGTTTCCTCTTTATTGGAATTGGATTGCTAAGGGTTCCGGCATCGTTTCGCAGGTCAGAAGTCCATACCGAAACTAAGCTGGTAACGTCTGCCGTACAAATCATACCCCGTTGGAATTGTCTGCGCGCTGCCACTGGTGCTGTAGTTGGCGACTATCGGTGGTGAGCGATCGAACAGGTTGGTGACGTTCAAGGAAAGCCGCCAGGTCCCGCCATCTTCGCGGTCGCCCGTATAGCCCAGTTGCATGTTGGTGTAGTTGCCGGACGCAACAGTGTTGTCATCCACATCCACGCCTTCCACCCAGCGAACATCGCGAGTCGTGCTGGTGACATAGCGCTGTTGCAAACGCACGTTGTAGGGGCCAACGCTGTAGGAAAGTGTGGCATTGCCTGTCTTGTCAGGTGAACCCAGACCACCGGAGACATCCAGCGCCGTGCCGCCCAGCGGGGTATCGGAACGTTCCTTGACGAAGCCTGCCAGCATGCGCAGCGTGAGGGATTCATCCTGGCTATTGAAGAAGTCGGGTTCAGCGCGGAACGACGCCTCGAAGTCCACACCCTTGACCCTGGCCTGGTTCACATTCACGTAGCCGTTGCGGATCAGTGTAACCACACCGCCGGCATCAAAATCGATGGCGCTGCAGAAGGAGGTGTTGCCTCTCTTGCATTCGTCATAGATGCGCTGGGAGCCCAACGAGCCTACCGAATCCTTGATCTTGACGTCATACCAGTCGGACGACAATTGCAGTCCCGGTATCCAGCTTGGCTGATAAACAAAGCCGGTAACCGTGGTGTCGCCGATTTCCGGCCGCAGATTCGGGTTGCCGTCACTGCTTGCCGTAATGAACAACAACGGCCCGCTGCCGGTATCAATGCTGGCACCACCACCACCGCGGTTGTTGAACAGCTCGGTAAAGGTAGGTTCACGCACATCGCGTGACTTGGTGGCACGCAGGCGAAGATCTTCGAGTACCTGGAAATCCAGACCTGCCTTCCAGCTTTCAATTCGGCCTGAGCGCGAGTACTCCGATGAGCGATAGGCCAGCGTGGTATCAAGACGCTGACTGCCGGATTCGGCAGCCCAGATCGGAATATTGATCTCGGTGAATGCTTCCCATACGTCGAGTGCACCACTGGCATTGCGCTGTGACGACAGGCGATGCAGCGATGCGCTGCCGCCGCTGTAGCCAGACGAAATGCCCTGAATGCCGAGCTCTGGCGCGTTTTGAGGCGGCCCAAGATCGTACACATCGGAGAGTACATACTGGGCAAAGCTCTGGTCACGCCAGCTCAGACCGGCCGCGAACGAGATCGGGCCTTCCCAGCCCTGCAGCAGTTCACCACTCAACAGCAGTTCGGCAAAGTCCTGCTCCACTGTGCTCAACTCGATCCTGTCTGATTGCGTGTAATCGACCGCTTCGCGGCTCATATTGCCAGCGCCCATCACGTTGTAGGGCACGCAGTTCTTGACGCTGTTGTCGAGCCCGATTGGTGAGCGCACCGGCGTGCCGGCAGCAGAAATCTTGCCTTGGATTGCCGGTGTGGCAGCCAACTGCGCAGGTGTCGGATTGTAGAGCTGCACCCTGCACACAATCGCGCCGGTTTTCGGATCACGCACGGCGTCCATCCCGAGGAACATCCTGTCGACGCGGATCTGGCCATAGAGGCCTGCACGGTTGTCGGATTGCCCGGACTGCCAAGAGGCGCGCAAATCCCAGCCATTGGGCAGCACTGCATCGAACCCGGTGCTCCACGAATAGGTGGTGAATACTTCTTTGCCGTCGCCTTCGTCGACATTGTTGTCGCCCTTGAAGGCACCAGCCTTGTGCAGCTGGAACGACGTAATGCCGGCGCTGTCCATCGCTGCCGCCACGGAAGCGGGCAGGAAGGCGTTGTCGCGGTAGATGGTGGCGTGGAAGTTGTCGCGCAGGAAGTACTGGCTGCGACGGCCGGGTGAATTGGT
>Ga0255096_1001184_pt1 | contig 11069 bp, 10 predicted proteins | sample Colum_Atlam_RepA_2_FD_188563 | JGI IMG/M metagenome (GOLD analysis project Ga0255096, IMG submission 188563) | Freshwater microbial communities from Columbia River, Oregon, United States - Colum_Atlam_RepA_8d | ecosystem: Environmental > Aquatic > Freshwater > River | place: USA: Oregon...
GCGGCGGGCGATCTCGGCGGCGGCGGGGCGTTGTGCGCGGGGGCGGGCGCGCAGGCCATAGGCAATGTTTTCAAACACCGTCATGTGCCGAAACAGCGCGTAGGATTGAAACACAAAGCCTGCGCGGCGTTGTTGCACCGTTAGCGCCGTGGCGTCTTCGCCATCAAACAGCACGCGGCCCGAGGTGGGAAATTCAAGCCCGCCCAAGATCCGCAGCAGCGTGGTCTTGCCAGAGCCGGACGGGCCAAGCAGGGCGACCAAAGCGCCGGAGGGGATGGCAAGCGACACCGGGTGCAAGGCGGCGGTGCTGCCGAACTCTTTCGAGATTTCGTCGATTTCGATGTGCATCGGGGTATCCTTTGCTGACCGGATTAGCGGTGATGACTGGCTGCCAATTGATCGGCAAAGCGCCATTCAAGCAGAGTTTTCAAGGTGAGCGTGACCAAGGCAAGCAGCGCCAGCACAGCGGCAAGGCTGAAGGCCGCGACCGACAGGTATTCGTTGTAAAGCATTTCGATCGTGATCGGCATGGTGGCGGTTTGGCCGCGGATTTTACCCGAAACCACGGCGACCGCGCCAAATTCCCCCATCGCGCGGGCGTTGCACAGCAGCACGCCATAGAGCAGCGCCCAGCGGATGTTGGGCAGGGTGACGGTAAAGAAGATGCGCCAGCCCGAAGCGCCAAGCGTCAGGGCGGCTTCTTCTTCGGCGCGGCCCTGTTCGATCATCACCGGGATCAGTTCGCGGGCGACGAAGGGGAAGGTGACGAACATCGACGCCAGCACAATCGACGGAATCGCGAAGACTACCGGATAGCCATGCCCGACCAGCCAGCCGCCAAGCGCGGTGTTGGCGCCGAAAGTCAGCACAAGGCACAGGCCCGCCACGACGGGCGACACCGAAAACGGCAGGTCGATCAGGGTGATCAGCAGCGCCTTGCCGCGAAAGTCGTATTTGGTGATGAACCATGCGGCACTGATGCCGAACACCGCGTTCAGCGGCACGGCCAGCGCCGCGACGATCAGCGTCAGGCGGATGGCCGAGGCGGCTTCGGGGTTGGCAAGCGAGGCGACGGCGGCGATTGCGCCATCGCGCAGCGCTTCGACGAACACCACGATCAGCGGCGCAAACAGCAGCACCGCAAGGAAGGCGACCGAGGTCAGGATCAGGGCTGCGCGCACCGGGGCGGGTTCGGTTGCGACGGGGCGAAAGCGGAGGGGGGTATCAGACATAACCGATCCTTCTGCGGCTAAGCACTTGCAGGGCGTTGATCACCAAGAGCATGGCGAAGGAAATCAACAACATGGCGATGCCGATGGCGGTGGCGCCGGTGTAGTTGAACTCTTCCAGCTTGATCACGATCAGCAGCGGCGCGATTTCGGTTTTCAGCGGGATGTTTCCGGCGATGAAGATCACCGAGCCGTATTCGCCCACCGCACGGGCCAGCGACAGCGCAAAGCCGGTCATTGCCGCAGGCGCCAGCATTGGCAGAACCACGCGGGGTGGCCGAGGCCTCTTCGACTTCGCGTTCAATCTCTTCGACCACGGGCTGCACGGTGCGGGTGACGAAAGGCAGGCCGACAAAGATCAGCGCCAGCAAGATGCCCCATTGCGTGTAGGCGATCTTGACGCCGAAGCTTTTGGCAATCGCGCCAAAGGCGCCGTTCGGGGCGTAAAGCGCGGTCAGGGCGATGCCTGCAACGGCGGTGGGCAGCGCGAAGGGCAGATCAACCGCCGCGTCCAGCAGTTTGCGACCCGGAAAGCGGTAGCGCACCAAGACCCATGCCAGCAGCAGACCGAACACCAGATTGATCAGCGCCGCAATCAGCGACAGCCGGAACGACAGTGCCAGCGAGCCCCAGATGCGGGGGGTGTTCACTTCGGTCCACAGGGCCGGCAAACCGGCTGTGGCGCCCTTCAAAAGAAGGGCGCCGATGGGCAGCAGGACGACAAGGCTAAGCATGGTCAGGGTGATGCCTGCGCTTAGACCCATGCCCGGCAACGGAGAGCGATTGATCAGCGGCCGCATGGTCATTGCGCCGCGTAGATCTGGTCGAACACGCCGCCGTCCGCAAAGTGGGTCTTCTGCGCTTCGGCCCAGCCGCCAAAGTGGCTTATGTCGACCAGATCAAGCGCGGGGAAGCGGGCCACGTCTGCCGGGTCGGCCTTGGAGGTATCCCAGCCACGGTAAAAGTCTTTGAAGATAATGGCTTGGGCTTCGGGGGTGTAAAGGAAGTTCAGATAGGCTTCGGCCAGTTTGCGCTGTTCGTCCGAATGGATGTTGCCTTCGACCAAGGCGACAGGCGGTTCGGCCAACACCGAAACCGACGGCACCACGATATCGAACTTGTCGTCGCCAAGTTCTTGCAGCGCCAGATAAGCCTCGTTTTCCCACGCCAGCAGCACATCGCCGATTTCGCGCTGGGCGAAGGTGGTGGTGGCATCGCGTGCGCCTTTGTCCAGCACCGGCACATGGGTATAAAGCGCCTTCACAAAGGCCTGCGGGTCTTGACCGTTCTTTTCGGCCCAAGCCCAAGCCGCCAGATAGTTCCAGCGTGCGCCGCCCGAGGTTTTCGGGTTGGGGGTGATGACCTCTATGCCATCTTGCACCAGATCACCCCAGTCTTTGATCGCCTTGGGGTTCCCTTCGCGCACCAGAAACACGATGGTCGAGGTGTAGGGTGATGAATTGTGCGGCAGTTTGCTTTGCCAATCGGCGGGCAGTTTGCCTTCTTTGGCGATTTTGTCGATGTCGGCGGCCAGTGCCAGCGTGACGACTTGCGCATCCAAGCCTTCGATCACGGCGCGGGCTTGCGCCCCCGATCCGCCATGGCTGGCTTCGATGCTGGGCGCTTCATTGCCTGCGGCGGTGTAGCTGGCGATAAAGGCCGCGTTCAGATCGCGGTAAAGTTCGCGGGTTGGGTCGTAGGACACGTTCAGCAGGCTTTCGGCGCGGGCTTGTGGCGCGCCCAGAACCAAAGCTGCGGTCAGTGCGGCCTTGGCCACTTTCGGCAGCCAGCGCAGTGGGGTTTTGCCCGGTACGCTGGCGGTTTGCGCCGAACCGGTGCTGATAAGGGTTTGTGCGGTAAACATCTTTGTCTCCTGAACAGTTTGCGGGGCCTGCGCGGTGATTTTGCGGGCCGGGAAGGGCAGGGCGGGCATCAGCCCAAGGATCGTGCCGGTCATTGCAAGGCGTAGGCGTCAAGCGGTTCGATGCGGGCTTCCCACAGCCGGGCATCGCGGCCAGAGAGCAGTTCGATCACGGCAGCTTGCGGGTCGCTGGTGAAGACTACCACAGGACGGCCGCCCACACGATGCGCACGTCCGGTGCGGCGATCGATCAGCGAAACTTGGCAGGCACAGCCAAGCGTGGCTGGCATCAAGCCTTGCCAGCCTTTGGTCTTTGCAGCGGATGCTTTGGTGGCGAACATCGCGATCTCCTTTCGTCTGGGGCAGGGCCGATCCCTGATGACTTAATAACGACAGATTTGGTCGAGATAAGCAACGAAAAATTCACGCCTAATTTAGTCGTGTAAAGAGAATTTTATTCTACGATTCTGGGTGTTCGAGCGGGGAGGTAATTTATGAAAGATGAAAATATATGTAAAACAATAGCTTGGTGTGTCTGTAGGAAATTACACGACAAAAGCTATAGACATTTAGTAATTTATGCTGATCCTTGCTGCAGACAACACAGGAGGCTGCATTGGACGACCTTGATCTGATCGACCGCAAGATCGTTGCACAACTTATGCGCGACGCGACCCTGCCGGTTGCGCAAATTGCTGATAAAGTTGGGTTATCGCAAACCCCATGCTGGAAACGGATCCAAAAGCTAGAGGCCAGCGGCATCATTACCGGGCGGGTGGCGATGGTTGATCCGCGCCGACTTGGCTTTGGCCTGACCGTTTTTGTCGAGGTAGAGGCGCCCGATCATTCGGCGGAATGGCGTGCCGAGTTTACCAAGGCCGTCGAAGCTGTGCCCGAAATCATGGAAGTGCATCGCATGGCCGGTGAGATGGACTATCTGCTGCGGGTTTCGGTCAAGGACATGCAAAGCTTTGATGCGCTTTACAAACGGCTGACTGATGCGGTGCCGATCAAGAACCTGACATCACATTTCGCGATGGAGCGGATCAAGTTTTCAAACATATATCCGGTCGACACGCAACGGCACTGATTTTTGCAGGGCGCGCTGCACGAATCGGGCGTATTCGTCGGTGTGTTTCGGTATTTTGTGCCTATAGTGGCATGATAAGTAATGATTTTTTACGTTTTTATGGATCCTTAAGGTCTTTAGCCAACACTGTGCGAGCCGTTGATTCCGACGCATTAGAGGGCTGCTATGAAGACATTTTCGCTACTGGCGCTGCTGTGCAGTGCATCTATTCCTGTCTGCGCTTTCGCGGGCGAGGCTAATCCTAAGATGCTGGATTACATTGAAAAAAACCTGCGTCCTTTGATGGCTGACGCAATGGTGCAAAGCGCGGTGAAGCAAGCCAACGCACAGCACGCAGGACTTGCCGAAAGCGATATCCTTGATTTGGACACCCAGTGGCGCGATCAGGTGGGCAAACCCGCCCAACCCCTCATCACCCCGGTGGTGAATTCGGATGCATCTAACCTGCTGCGCAGGCTGGTCGCAGGGGCCGATGGTGTGGTGACCGAAGTCATCTTGATGGACAATCATGGCCTGAATGTCGCGGTAAGCGACGTGACTTCGGACTATTGGCAAGGTGACGAAGCCAAATTTACCAACAGCTTTGGTGTTGGCGCCGATGGCATGGATGTCAGTGAGGTCGAACTGGACGAGTCGACGCAGACCTACCAGATGCAAGTTTCGATCGTCATTCCAGATGCCGAAACCGGTGCGCCGATTGGTGCGATGACAATCGGCCTGAACGCGGAAGCTTTCTAAGCCGCTCATAGGCGCGTCGCCCCTACTTACCCCAACATTGGACTGTGGCCATGAGATTTTTTAACCTTCGTTTGAAGCGTAACTCCATCTTCACCAAGATCGCTGCGGTGATCTTGGTGGCGGTTGGCTTGGTCAGCGGGACGATCACGCTTTTGAATGAGCGGTCGTCTTACAATCTTGTGATGAAGGGCATTGCCGCGCGCGCAACGCTTGGAACCAACAGTTTGGCAGAAAGCCTTGGGGCACCAACAAAATTCGGCAAATTCGACCTTGTCGAAGCGGCCGTCGCGGCGATGCTAAAAGAGTCGGATGGCTCTATGAAGGCGGGGTTGGTTTTCGGCCTGGATGGCAGCATTCTGGCCGAAAGCGGCGATAAGCCGGCTGCCGCATTGGCCGATCTTGCCAAAACGGCGATTACCAGTGGCGAAACCGTCAGGTCGCCTGATGGGTTAAGTGTTGCGCGCCCTATCAGCTACGGCGCGGATGCAACGCAGCTTGGTGCGCTTGCGACAGAGTGGACCTCTGCTCCGGAAATGGCGCAACTGTGGCACGAAATGTTCCGGGTGCTGTTGGCGGCAGGCGGCGTGTTTGTTCTGGCGGCAGTCGGCGCGCTGCTGGCATTTTCGCGGATCATCGCCCGCCCATTGATGGATCTGCGCCGCTCTATCGTTAGTTTCGCGCGCAAAGACTATGATGTCGCAATTGCGGCAACGACGCGTGGCGATGAGATTGGCGATATTGGCAAGGCGCTTGATCAGTTGCGCCAAGTCTTGTCAGACAGCGCCGAAGTCCAGCGTGACGCCATTTTCAAAAGCGCGGCGCTGTCAGCTTCGTCGGCGTCGGTGATGCTGACGGATGAGACGATGACCATCCGCTACATGAACACGGCAATGTTCCAGTTGTTTCGCAAACACTACGACGCTCTGAAGGTTGCTGTCCCCAGTTATGATGAGGCCACGGCGATTGGCTCTTCGATGGACGGATTTCATCTTAGCCCGGAAGTGATCCGCAACCGGCTTGCAAATTTGAAACATGACACGTTTGAAACCAACATTCGCTTTGGTGACGCATGGGTTTCGTTGAAGGTCAGCGCCGTTTTGACCGATGACTCTGCTTTGGCCGGTTATGTTCTGGAATGGGAAGATATTAGCGAAAGCTGGCTGAACAAAGCCCTGATCACCGCAATTGATGCAAATCAGATCAAGGCAGAATTCGACATTCAGGGCGCGGTGATCACTGCCAATCAACCGTTCCGTGACGCGGTGAAACTGACTGCCGAGCAAATGCAGCTGCATAGCCTGCACGATCTGGTTGTCTGCGACGCGGGTATCAGCTCGGCACAGTGGCTTGCGTCTGTGGCGGAAAATCGGGCTTTTGTTGGCAAGCTTTCGCTGCTCGGCCACGATGGCGGCAAGGTTGTTGTTGATGGAAGCTTGACCTGCATTCTTGATCACAACTCTGCCCCCATCCGGTTTCTGTTGCTTGGCAAAGACATCACGTCGGCCGAAAAAGCATTGAAACTGGCGCAGCAAGAACGAGAGAACGCCGAAGAGCAACAGACGCAGGTTGTGGATGCGTTGCGGATTGGCTTGCGCAATTTGTCGAATGGCGATCTGACGGCTTCGATCGACGCAGCCTTTGCCAGCGGATACGAAGAACTACGCGCAGACTATAACAGCACGTTGAAAAACCTTGCTGATGCGATGGGTGAGATCAGCGAAAACGCCCAGAATATCCGCAACGAGGCGCGCGACATCAGCACCACTGCCGACGGGCTGTCGCGGCGCACCGAAAGCACCGCAGCAACCCTAGAGCAAACCGCCGCTGCGCTGAATGAGTTGACCACCTCGGTGCGGGCGGCTGCCGAAGGTGCGATGCACGCCGATCAGGCGGTTGCCGAGGCCAAGGCCAATGCCGAAGAAAGTGGTCAGGTGGTTCTGGCAACGGTGTCGGCAATGGATCAAATTGCGGATTCGTCGGTGCGGATCACGTCCATTATCAAGGTGATTGACGATATCGCCTTTCAAACCAACTTGCTTGCGTTGAACGCCGGCGTCGAAGCCGCACGGGCGGGCGATGCGGGCCGCGGTTTTGCTGTGGTTGCATCCGAGGTGCGGGCTTTGGCGCAACGCTCGTCCGAAGCTGCGCGCGAGATCAACACACTTATCGCGAAAAGCGGCAGTCAGGTGAAGAAGGGCGTCGATCTGGTTGGCAAGACTGGCAATGCGTTGCACCAGATTGTGGATTCGGTGTCGCGCATTTCTGAATTGGTGTCGGGGATTGCAGCTTCGTCAAAGCAGCAGTCCGCCAATCTGGCCGAAATCAACAATGCGGTGAACCAACTGGATCAATCGACGCAGCAAAACGCTGCGCGGTTGGAAGAAACCACCGCCGCAAGCGAAGCACTGCGCAATGATGCTGTCGCCCTAGTCCAGACTGTATCGCATTTCAAAACATCTGCGGTGCAGGCGGTTCATTCTGATACAGCGCAAGAGGTGTCAGAGGTGCGGCTGGCGGTCGGGCAAAACTATCAACCTAGCTTTGCAGCGGGCAAATCTGCGGCCGTTGCTTCGGTTCAGCCGTTTGGCTACGGCGACCGGGCTGCAGAAAAGTGGGAAGATTTCTAGCCGTAGCTTTTGCGTGGATGGCGGCGTTTCGCATTTATGAATTCTAAAGGGCGGAGCGTTGGCTCCGCCCTCGATCTTTCAAAACAGCGGACGAGTTTGGCATACTTTCGCCCAAGGGCACTGCCGCTGGTTTAGAACCCGCATCAAGGGCACCGCCAAATCGGTGAGCCCCAAACCTTGTTTCGCTTACATCACTGCGCCAATTTGCCATGGCACGAATTCGGCGCCGCCGAAGCCAAGTTGCTCAGATAGCGTGTGTTCCCCCGACGCGACCGCGATGATTTTATCCAAAATCTCGGCACCTTTAGCCGCGATGCTGACGCCGTTTGTTAGAATATCGCCGCAGTTGAGGTCCATGTCTTCGGCCATGCGGGCATACATTTCTGAATTGGTGGCCAACTTGATGCAGGGGCTGGGCTTATAGCCCGACACCGATCCGCGTCCGGTGGTGAATACGATCATTGTCGCCCCCGAAGCGATCTGCCCGGTGACAGAGCAGGGGTCATAACCGGGGCTATCCATATAGGTGAATCCCGGCGTTGTGATCGGTTCGGCAAATTTGTAAACGCCCACCAGCGGTGCGGTGCCGCCCTTGGCCACCGCGCCCAGAGACTTTTCCAGAATGGTGGTCAGCCCACCTTTTTTGTTGCCGGGTGACGGGTTGTTGTCCATCTCGCCGCCATTGCGGGCGGTGTAATCTTCCCACCAATGGATACGTTCGATCAGCTTTTCGCCCACCTTACGCGATACGGCGCGTCGGGTTAGCAAGTGTTCCGCGCCGTAAATCTCTGGTGTTTCAGACAGAATCGTGGTCCCGCCCATCTGCACCAACATGTCGGACGCATGTCCAAGTGCGGGATTGGCGGTTATGCCCGAATATCCGTCCGACCCGCCACATTGCAAACCGATGATCAGCTTTGAAACCGGTGCGGGCGCGCGCACGGCTTTGCTTGCAACCTCGGCCATTTCGCGCAGCACCTTCAGACCCGCCGCAATCGTCGCGCGGGTGCCGCCGGTTTGTTGGATTGTCATGTAGCGAAAGTTGCCATCTGGGCGCAGGCGGCCCTGACCCACCAGATCCGGCACTTGCATCACCTCACAGCCCAAACCAACCAGCAAAATCCCGGCAAAGTTGGCGTTGCGCGCATAGCCTTTCAGCGTGCGCATCAGGGTTGCGTAGCCTTCGTTCACCCCCGACATCCCGCAACCGGTGGAATGTACAATTGGCACAAAGCCATCGATGTTGGGCAGCGCGGCAAGGTCGGGGTCTTTTTCGGCGGCCTCGGCGATGAACCGCGCCACCGACCCCGAACAGTTCACCGAAGTCAGGATGCCAATGTAATTGCGGGTGCCAACCTGGCCGTCGGCGCGGTGATAGCCCATGAAGGTTCGGGTTGGCAAAGCGGGTAGCGGCCGACATTCCGACCCGATTGCGTAATCGTCGGTATGCGGCCCCATGCCCAGATTATGGCTGTGAATATGGGCGCCGGCCGCGATATCTTCCATCGCTTGCCCGATGATCTGGCCGTAGCGCAGCACCGCTTCGCCTTTTGCAATCGGCCGCGATGCGATCTTGTGGCCGCGGGGAATCGCCTGAACCGTGGGCAAATCAAGTCCGGCAGGCATGGCCCCCTTGGGCAGGTCGGCCAAGGCGATCACCAGATTATCTGCCGGATTCAACCGGATAACGGTTTCAGCGTGGTCTGACATCTGCTATCGCCCCTTCCTTGATCCCAAGCCGCACCTCGGCTAACATGTTAGCATGTTACAGTCCGACCCCACCGCCTCACAAGACCTGATCTTGACCGAACACAAGCTGCTGCCGTTGGAAACTTTCACCGGGTCCTTGGGGCAGCGTGTTTATCAAACCCTTCGCCATGCCATTTTGTCTTTGGCCTATCGACCCGGCGAAATTTTGCGCAAACCGGAAATCTGTGAAGAACTGGGGGTATCGCGCAGCCCGGTTTCGGATGCGGTGGCGCGGCTGGCCGCCGAAGGCTTGGTCGATGTGATCCCACAAGCGGGCACCTATGTGGCGCGGTTTTCGATGGCAGAGATCCGCGAAGGCGCGTTTTTGCGAGAGGCGATTGAGCTGCAAGCCATTGAGCTAGTTGCAGAAATCATAACCGACGAACAGCTGATCCAGCTGCGCCGCAATATCACGGTGCAGGGTGCACTGTTGGATGATGGCGATGTGGCGGGTTTCTACCAGCTGGACGGCAAGATGCATGACATGATCCGCAACTTTACGGGGTTTCGTAAACTTTCGGCGGTGTCGGAAACGGCTTGGGCGCATGTGAACCGCGCGCGGCAGTTGGTGCTGCCGGTGGCGGGGCGGGTGCAGGCCACGCTGGAAGAACACCGCGCTATTCTGGCCGCGCTCGAATCACATGATCCGCAGGCGGCGCGTTTGGCGATGCGGCGGCACCTGCGCAAGCTTGTGACTTATCTGGAACCGCTGGAACGCAGCCACCCCGAACTTTTCAATCCCTGACCCATCCCCCGAGGCCCCATGACTCTGCCGAACCATCCGCGCTATGCCGCCCGTCTGAACGCGTTCAAGCAAAAGGGCGGAAGTGTTGCCGATATGATTGCGGCGGCGGGCCGCGTTGGTGGGTTGGACGCCGCCGATCTGAACTTTCCTGATCATTTTGAACGGCATACCCCGGCAGAGCTGGGGCGGTTGTTGGCCGATCAGGGCATGGCGCTGAACGGGTTGGCGATGCGGTATTATACCGAAGCGGGGTTCAAACTGGGCGCGTTTACCCACCCTGATCGGGCGGTGCGGCAGGCTGCGATTGACCTGACCAAGCGCGGCATTGATGCCTGTGCCGAAATGGGCGGGCGGTTGATGACGCTGTGGATGGGGCAGGACGGTTATGATTATTCGTTCCAGATCGACTACGCCCGCGCGTGGGATGACACGATTGCAGCGATGGCCGAGGTTGCCGACCATAACCGCAGCGTTGATATTGCCATTGAATACAAGCCGGACGAGCCGCGCGCCTTTGCGCTGATGCCCGATATGGCAACGACCTTGCTGGCGCTCCGCGATATCAATCGCGGCAATACCGGCGTTACGCTGGATTTCGCGCATGTGCTTTATGCCGGTGAAATGCCCGCCTATGCAGCGGCGCTTGCCGCGCGCCATTCGCGGATTTTGGGGGTTCACCTGAACGACGGCTACGGCAAACGCGACGACGGGTTGATGGCGGGCACCGTGCACCCGGTTCAAACCGTTGAACTTTTTGTGGCGCTAGAGCGTGCGGGCTACGATGGCGTGATCTATTTTGACACCTTTCCCGATCTGGGCGGTATGGACCCGGTGGCAGAGGCGCGTGCCAATATTCGCCTGACCGACCGGTTGCGCGCGATTGCGCAGGGCTTGGCGCAAAGCGAGGCGCTTGCCGCCGCAATCGCGCGGCAAGACGCGGCGGCATCGTCGGGTTTGGTGGCGCAGGCGCTTTACGGCTAAGCTATTTAGGTTGGGGCGGCGGGGTCTAGCAGACCTTGCGCCTTAAGGT
>Ga0255096_1001186_pt1 | contig 11066 bp, 6 predicted proteins | sample Colum_Atlam_RepA_2_FD_188563 | JGI IMG/M metagenome (GOLD analysis project Ga0255096, IMG submission 188563) | Freshwater microbial communities from Columbia River, Oregon, United States - Colum_Atlam_RepA_8d | ecosystem: Environmental > Aquatic > Freshwater > River | place: USA: Oregon...
ACCATACTCGGTAATCTTCTTTTTACCATTTTTAATTTACTTTCACTTGTCTTATTCATTCCATTTCTTCAATTGATTTTTAAATCAAATCAGTTTGAAAGTAAAATCAACAAACCCATTTATTCCGGAGACTTGAGTGACCTCGGTTCATACATTCGTGATTGGTATAATTTCAACATGCATGAAATGGTTTCTAATGACCCTCAAAAAGCATTATTATTTGTTTGTATATCCGTTTTTACAGCTTTTTTTCTAAAAAATGCCTCGCGATATTTAGCTGTTTGGTTCCAATCTGAATTAAGAATGGCTGTTGTCAGAGATGTTCGAAATGAATTATTCAGAAAAACCATGAGGCTTCCTCTTTCCTTCCACACACAAGAACGCAAAGGAGATTTAATGGCCCGTATGAATAGTGATGTTGGAGAAATCGAAAATGGAGTTGTTGGTATTTTGGAATTGATTTTTAGAGATCCCATTGCAATCATAATTCACGTTTTTTCGCTCCTTTACATTAGCCCTCAACTTACCTTGATTTCATTTTTCCTACTTCCCATTACGGCATTTATTATTTCAAGAATCGGAAAAAGTTTAAAACGGACCGTTAAAAATGGTCAAGAACAACTTGGGTTACTCTATTCTGCAATGGATGAAAGTTTGGGCGGAATCCGGATTATCAAGGCATTCAATGCTGGTGATTTCATGAACACTTTATTCGAAAAGATAAACCTAAGACATCAGCAATTGGTAACTCGAACTTTTCGTAAAAAAGATGTTTCTCCACTACTGAGTGAAACGCTAGGTGCAGGAGTAATGATGTGTTTGGTTTGGTTTGGTGGTTCGATGATTCTGAATGCAAGTCAGTCAAATCCGGGATTAACGGGGGAGTTATTTATAACCTTTATCATTATTTTTTCACAATTGCTTAGACCTATTCAATCTGTTGCGAATCAAATCACGGTGCTTCAAAAAGCGAAAGTGAGTATGGATCGAATCAATGAAATTCTTCATACGGATATTAAAATACAAGAACCTTCGAACCCAATCGAATTAAACGAGATTAAGGAAGGAATTTCTTACAACCATGTTTCATTTCGATATGGCGAAGATTGGATACTCAAAAATGTTACATTCACCATTCCAAAAGGAAAAACAATTGCTCTTGTTGGAGAATCAGGAAGCGGAAAATCAACCATTGCGGATTTACTCCCTCGCTTTTATGATGTCGAAGAAGGCGAAATTTTAGTAGATGAATCAAATATCAAATCACTTACCACTCAAAATCTTAGAGATAAAATTGGAATTGTTTCGCAAGAATCGATTTTATTCAATGTAACAGTGGCAGAAAATATTGCTTTTGGGGATCAGAATCCAGACTTGGAAAAAATAAAATACGCCGCGAAGGTTGCTAATGCAAACGGTTTCATTGAAGAATTAGAAAATGGGTATGAAACAATTGTGGGTGAACGTGGAAATAAATTATCCGGAGGACAAAAGCAACGCATTTCAATCGCAAGAGCTATCTACAAAAATCCCGAAATACTCATTCTTGACGAAGCTACATCGGCATTGGATACAGAATCTGAAAAACTGGTGCAAGAAGCATTGGATAAACTCATGGAAAATAGGACATCACTTGTTATTGCACATCGATTAAGTACCATAAAGAATGCTGACAAAATCATTGTATTATCCAAAGGTGAGATTGTAGAAACTGGCACTCATGAAGAATTGATGTTGCGAAAGGGAATTTATTTTAGACTATGCTCCTTACAAGGGATGATGTAGTTCTGTTTAATTTTTTTAAAAAAAGTATAAACAAAATTGCCGTTTGTCTGTTTTAACTTCAAAACACAGTTATGACAAACGAATCGATTGCATTAAAAGAATTATTCGAACAAATTGGTGATGATCATATTTTGACATCGATTGAGACACCTATGCGGGCTGATGCATTTATAAAATCAGACCATCAAAAAATAGATGAAATTGCTTTTCATTTCCAAAAAATCATGGAAACACTTGGTTTGGACCTAAACGATGATAGTTTGAGAGGAACCCCGTATCGCGTAGCAAAAATGTATGTGCAGGAAATATTTTCAGGATTAAATCCGGAGAATAAACCAAAAATTGCCTTGTTTGAAAATAAATACCGTTACAATGAAATGCTAGTTGAGAAAAATATTTCTTTTTACAGCAACTGCGAACATCATTTCGTTCCAATCATGGGGAAAGCACACGTTGCATACATTTCAAACGGTTCTGTAATTGGCCTTTCAAAACTGAACAGAATCGTTCAATTTTTTGCCAAAAGACCACAGGTTCAGGAGCGATTAACCGTTCAAATTGCGCAAGAAATTCAACAAGTAATTGGTACAAAAGATGTTGCAATCTTAATCGATGCTAAACATCTATGTGTATCTTCAAGAGGGGTGAAAGATGAATCCTCTGCAACTGTTACTAGTTTTTATTCTGGAAAATTTGAAAATGAAACGACAAAACGAGAATTTTTACAATCCATATCAATGGATTAAATTATTCAAATAATTTGTCTTTTTCATTCAAAATATTTCCAAAAATAAGCAACCACACAACAAAAAAACAGTTTTTTACGTAGTAAGTATGTTGTATCTTTACTTCTGTAAATAACTTGACAAGATTTTTTTCCATATTGTTTTTGCTCCTCCTGTTTGACATACAGTGTCAAGACGTTTGGATGACTCCCAACCGAGGACAATGGGACGGTCAAATTTTGTATAGTGTAGATATCAACCAAGGTAAATTATATCTTGAAAACACTCGAATGACGTTCTTTTTGACCGATGCCCTTTCACACAATCATCGTGAAAATGATCATCATCATGAGGAAAAGAAGAGTACCTCGTATCATTCTATACATCAAGAATTTATAGGAGCAAAAAGCACAACAGCTAAAATTGAAAAGAACACCTCGGACCATTATTCAAATTATATCCTGGGATCTGATCCAAGCAAATGGAAATCAAAAATTCATTCCATTAATACCGTTATTTACAGCGATTTTTACGAAAAAATTGATTTATTTTACAACACAGAAAACGGTCAATTATCCTACAATTTCCTTGTAGCTCCGAACGCAAACACGAATCAAATACAGTTTCAATTTTCAGGAGCCAATTCGATTAAAATTTCAAGTGACGGTAACTTAGTTATTACGCATAGATTCGGAGATATCACCCAATCTTCCCCAATAGCCTGGACAGAAGCCGAAAACGGTAATAAAACCAAGGTGCCCTGCTCATTTCAACTTGAAAATAACATCCTTTCATTTGTATTTCCTGAAGGATATAATCAGAATGAGAAACTCATAATTGATCCAAGTTTAACCTTTTCTACATTTACAGGATCCACCGCAGATAACTGGGGATTTACCGCTACACCGGATATCAACGGGAATTTATTTGGGGGTGGAATTGTTTTCGGAACGGGTTATCCATTATCCACAGGAGCCTACGATGTATCCTATAATTCGGGTACAGGAACTTTTCCAATGGACGTTGGAATCACCAAATATAATGCTGCAGGAACAAATATTCTTTATTCCACTTACCTTGGTGGAAACGGAAATGAAACTCCACATTCAATCGTTTGTGCTCCGAATGGAGAATTATACATTTATGGCGTTACATCTTCCGTTAACTTTCCTATGACCGGCAGTCCGTACGATAATTCTCACAACGGAGGTCCTTATGAACTTGAAAATTCATTAGAATTTAATGGCGCTGACATCTACGTTGCTCGGTTAAGCCCTAATGGAACTAGTTTGCTTTCGTCAACTTTTGTAGGCGGAAGCGGTACAGACGGATTAAATACAAATACACTTCATTATAACTATGGTGATCAATTTCGAGGAGAAATTATATTAGATAACAACCAAAACGTTTATATATCGAGTACGACTGCATCGTCTAATTTTCCCACAGTAACAGCTAGTCAATCAACCTTAAACGGAAGCCAAGACGCTGTGATTTTTAGACTCAATTCAAATTTGAGTGCATTAACCTGGAGTACTTATTTCGGTGGAAGCGGTCTTGAAACAGGTAACTCAGTAACTGTTTCCTCCAATGGTTTTGTATACGCAGCAGGAGGAACATCTTCCTTCTCTCTACCCATTTCAACAGGAAATGACTTGTCCTTTAATGGCGGGATTTCAGATGGTTATGTTTTGCGTTTGAATCAAAATAACGGACAATTCGTTGCTGCAACATACATGGGAATGGGAGAATATGACCAAACGTATTTTGTGGATACGGATATCGATAACTTGGTATATGTATATGGTCAAACTGAATCTGACTGGGGAGTTTCGCCAGGTTGTTATGGTACACCAAACTCAGGTCAATTCGTCAGAAAATATACGTCTGATCTACAAACAATTTCATGGACAACAATGATTGGAGCCGCACATGGACATGTTGAAATCTCTCCTACAGCCTTTCTCGTTTCCGATTGTTATGATATTTATTTAGCCGGATGGGGCGGTGTATTAAATCAAAATGGACAAGCTACCTACTCTACCAGCAATAGTTTTCAATGTACGCCTGATGGATATCAATTAACAACAAATGGTAATAATTTCTATGTTGCAGTTCTCGATCAAGATGCTAGTGCATTGAAATATGCCACTTTTATGGGAGGAACGAATAGTAGTTACAACCACGTAGATGGAGGAACGAGTCGCTTTGATAAATCAGGACGAATTTACCATGCTGTTTGTGGTGCATGTGGCGGGAACGATTATGGGTTTACAAGTACTCCGGGAAGTTGGTCGCCAACGAACAATAGTTCAAATTGCAACATGGCAACATTCAAATTTGAATTAAGCACGATTCAAGCGGCGGCAGCACAGCCTGCACCATTGATTTGTATTCCTCAATCAGTTTATTTTCAAAACAATAGTACGAATGGAAACGCTTATGTCTGGTACTTTGGCGATGGGAATTCTTCTACTGAATTTGAACCCATTTACCAATATACTACTCCCGGTATTTATGAAGTGACATTGGTCGTTTTGGATACAAATGGATGTTTCAGTGCGGATTCGGTGACAATAACAGTAAATATAGGTGCTTTCGAAGGGGGAGTTGTTCCACCCTCTAGTCCGATTTGTCCCGGCGAATCATTTCAATTTGAAGCATATGGTGGAGCCAATTACAGTTGGAGTCCGGCTAATGTATTAAACAACCCTAATGTCTACAATCCAATTGCAACGATTACTCAAACTACCACATTCAACGTTACCATTTCAGATAGTTGTGGGTCTGTAACTGTACCTGTGACATTAGAAGTTTTTCAAAGTTCTTTAAGTGTTTCACCAGACACGAGTATTTGTATCGGAAACTCAGCCTATCTTGAAGCTTTTACAACGGGAACTGTAACGTGGTCGCCTCAAACCTATCTTAATAATTCAACTATATACAATCCAATTTCAACACCTACATCTAGTATTACCTATACTGTAACCGCAATTAGTCCCGATGGTTGTACAAACCAAGACTCGGTGACCGTTAACGTGTTTTTCAATCCCCCGATTCCAAATATAATAGATACAGCAAATCTTTGTTTCGGAAGTTCGACTTCAATAGTAGCTTCGGGTGGTGATACTTATGTCTGGAGTCCTGATTCTTCTATTGATACCCTAAATGGGCCAATGGTAACGGTTAATCCCACAGTTAATCAATGGTATTATTGTGATGTTTCGAACGCCTGCGGAAATGTTCAAGATTCCGTTTTTGTACAAGTTATTACTCCATCTATTTCGGCTGGTAACGATACGATTATATGTCCAAAAGAAACAGCTTCAATTTGGGCCTCAGGTGCAAGTTATTACGAATGGTATCCAGGAAATACTGTTGTTTCTGTGAATGGAAATGTTGCACAAGTTAGTCCGAATCAAAGTACAAATTACATGATTATCGGAACAGACAACAGTGGTTGCAAAGACACTGCTTATGTGGAGGTAGCTTTGTTTCCATATCCTACGATACAAATAACTCCAAGTATCAATGCATTTTATGGCGATGAAGTTCAACTCGAAGCAATTACTCATTCGCCGGGAAGCTACCTTTGGAGCCCACCGGAATATTTATCCTGCGTAAACTGTTCAAACCCAATTGCGACACCGAATCAAAACATAACCTATTTTGTTTCATTTACAGACATTAATGGCTGTTCAGCGACAAATTATGTGTCAATTACTTATGATGCTGTTGTCTACGTTCCAAATACGTTTATTCCAGATGGAGATGGTTTGAATGATTTATTTCAGGTATATGGCGGAAATATTAAACAGATGGAATGTTTAATCTTCAATCGATGGGGCGAATTGGTTTGCACCTTAAATTCAACTGAGGATGGATGGGATGGAACTTACAAGGGAGAAAAATGCCAAGATGGAACATACACTTGGAAGTTAACTTATATAGATTTCTTAGGAAAGAAAAGCCAAATTACTGGGCACGTAAATTTATTACGATAACTCGGCCCCAAGCAAGCGAATCAAATCGCTTACATTTTTTTGCCATACAAGTTTATTTTCATCCACTTCATCATCATCTGCAAAATCCACGATGTTTAAAGCCACAATATTTGTCATTGAATCTTGCTTAAAGTTCATTTCAAAATAAGTTTCTTCCTCCTCATCATTCACCCATTTGAATCTAATCTTGGATCCCGGTTTATAATGCTGCAAATACGCACTTTCTTTTGAACCATTCCATGAAAACTCATATACATTTCCATTTGCATTCACATTATCAGCAAACCATTCTCCTAAACCTGATGGCGTTGTTAATTTATCCTCTAAAACCCTTGGAGACGTTTTCAATAAGAATTCTATTTCAAATTTTGTTTTCATGGTGATGATTTAAAATATCTTTGTAAAAAATGTTACGACAATATAATTATTTTTTTTAAACCTCATGTTTAATTTATTGAAAAAATCAGGAAATCAGCTTTTTAGGTATCGTGGACAACTTCCATTAATTCTCGTTGCACTTGCAATAATAGTGATGTATTCGAACCCTTCTGTTACTTTTTTCTCTGCTTTTTTTGAAAAAAAAACGATTTATATACTTACCATTTTACTAGTTCTTTTTGGGCATACGATTAGAGCCTTTGCTGTAGGATATCGAAATATGCATACATCAGGCAAAAATAGGGATCAACAAGTGGCACATAAATTAAATACGCTCGGAATGTATTCGATTGTTCGTCATCCTTTGTATGTAGGTAATTTTTTCATCTGGGTAGGAGTTTTTGTATGGTTAGGAAGTGGGTGGTTTTTAATAGTAGGAATTCTATTTTTTACCTTACTTTATTTTCCAATTATTCAAACCGAAAATGCATTTCTTGAATCCACCTTTGGACAAGAATATCACATTTGGGCAAAGAAAACTCCTTTAATTTTACCCAATCCACTTCAATATAAAAAAACAAATCAACCTTTCTCGTTCAAGATGGTTTGGAAAAATGAATACCCGGGAATTGTCTCAACCTTGGCAAGTATTTGGTTTGTTTCTTTCTTAAGGTTGGTGTTTTCTGAGCAAAAACTTACTATATCCATTCCACTGCTGTTATTCGCTCTTGCAATTGCACTATTTGGTTTTGGATCACGTTATTTGAAACATAAGACGAATTTCTTCCCGAGGATGGGGTAAAATGGAATCTCAAATTACCACTCACTAATCCTAATCAACTTCGACCAGCGTGCAGTGGTATATGGAAACACCACCCTGTGAAAAATAGGATAGAGAATTCGAGAAAAAAACTGAGCTGTTTTATAGATTCTACCTAATTGCCAAGTAACTGAAATGTGTTTAATACCGTCTTTGGTGAGAACGACATAATGCTTTGAATAAAAGGTTGGTAATACATCCAATACGGCATCAGGTCCAGGGAATTCGTGTAAGACTCTACCATGAGATAAATCACTGGATTTTTTCGTGAAATGTTTTCGTAGTTTTTTCCATCGCTTGTTTTTTATACACGCACAAACTTTGCAATTTTTTGGACATGCTTTACTGGAGAATAAATCCATCGTGAAATCATCTTTTTGCATGTGAATGGTAGTATACGGAGAATAAATTCCTTCGCGAGGTAATTCCAATCGATTTAATGTATCTTGAAAAAATTGACCTTTCTCCCGCGAATAGAAAAAGTGTTTGGCTAGGGAGTCTGTATAGGGATTGTAATGAACCAAGACTTCATAGTCTTGAATAGGAAGATTAGGAACAATATAAGAAGATTCTACATGTTTCAATTGATTTTTTCGATCATTCAAAAAAATGGGGAATGTATACGATTCTTTGGGTTCTAAATTGACAATGGATGAAAAGCCTCGATAGAGAGAAGTATCCATTTCTAATTCTATGGGATCAGAATACAAAAGTAGATAACTGCTATTTATATCTGGAGAAATACCCGGACTAGAACCTTTCACGCCATACCACTGCAATTGGATAATTCTTTTTCCTCGATTTTGAGCAGACGGAATGACGATTGCATGACGAACGGAATCAAGATTAGTGATTACTACATTCCATTGTATAATGTTCTTTGTATTTACCGCTCTCGTAACGGGTTTTAATTCGATAGAAAGGTAAATTGGACGAAGGTTTCCGAATAGCGAGCTGCTAGTTAGAGCGAAAAGTAATAAATATAGGAATTTAGGGCATTTGATTTTCATCTGTTAATCCTTAAACATGTGATTTCTAATTGGTATTGAAATTAGTTCTTTCCATTTTTCCCATGTGATGATTTGGTTTTCAAATTCAACTTCTCCATCATCATAAACGATTAATTGCGCATGATGCCCAAGATCACTGATTAGAAATTTCGCGTAACAGGAATTCGATTCTATCATGGTCAAAGAACTCGTTGGGACTTCTTGAAAACCATAATCATTTCTAGGATTTTGTTTATGATCCAATTCAGGATAAAAAAAGGAACTGTGTTCTTTCAGGATTTTTTGAAACATTGGATAGGAGATAAAATCGTCTAAATTAATTTTTCCCACGAAAGTTCCGTTTTCTAATTTTAAGTTTTTTAAACTCCAATTCATGCTATCCAGAATATGAAGCAAAGACTTCACCCGCTGATTGGAAGTATCTTTCTTATCCAATCCAACATAATAAACATGTGGTAGAATAAAGGTAAGCGCCTTCAATTCTAATTCTTGTATCTCCACATCGCAACCGTTTTCTTTTAATTTATCATGGATTTTGCCGGTCCAAATGGCGATTGAATCTCGACGGTTTAGGAGTGCATTCCATGTTTGAAAGTTAGGTGTTTTTGCATAGAACAGGGTGAAATTTGCTTCATTTTTAAGTTTTGCTTTTTCTGTGGATGATTTCCCAAACCAATAATCTTCCAATTTTTGCTTGCTTGAACACCCATGATCATACGTTTTTACTAACGCAATTTTATCCTTGGAACTTTTCAATTGACAGGACCCATTTCTTATGCCATTGGCGTAAGAGATTTCTGTTTTTAAACCCGTTATCGTATCAATTTCCCAGTAAATACCGTCTATTTTATTGGATATGGTTTCACGGTAGATGTAAAGAATACCGCTCATGGAATAGCTCTCCTCAAATAATTCTTTATTTATTAATTCATTTTTTGTTTTCTTATTTCCATTGGAATAAAATGTTTCCATCGTCTGACGAATTTTACTTCCATCAAGGCTATGTTCCCTCGAACTTTTCATAGTTAAAATGCCTTGTTCATTCCAAGAGAATTGCTGGTCAATTCTTATATCATTTTTCCAATATCCATTTCGTAAATCCTTTTGTTGTCCAGATGGATAATAAGAAATGAAATTAGTGTCAGATTTTGGGTAATTATTGATTATCTGTTTGATTTTTCCATCCTCGTACCAAATTTTGTCTAAAAGTATGAGCGTTTGATTCGACCAATTCATTTGAGTACTGTTCATAAACTCAGTATGTTGTACTAACAAACCTTGATTGTTCCATCTATTTAATTGAGCTATTTCTTTTTCATCGATGTATTTTTCCTCTATTTTTAGTCCGGCATCGTTCCAACAAGTTTCCTGGATGGGTGCAAATGGATTATCGGCTTTTTCATCATAAACTGCTCGTTTTATTAATTTGCCAGTATCATTAAATCCTTCCCATATATCCGCCTTAAGGTTATTTCGGTAAACTCCTGTTTCCATTAATTGTCCGTTGAAATGGTAACTTGTCCAACTACTATCTAAATTACCGGCTTTATAGGTTGCAACTACTTTTAGTTTACCATTGGTATGAAATTCTTTATAAGGTCCATCTAAAATGTGATTTGCATCTTGGTAATAAAAAGTCAAGGTATTATAATGTTGTTCACGAATGAGATTGCCCTGGTCGTCAAATTCTTGATGTATGCCATAAGGAACAGTTAAACTGGTGTATCCAAATTCGTCAACGGTATGAGGGGGATGATCTTTGATATGATAGGAATCAATTTCCGATAAACGAATAAATGCATATTCCTGTTTGAAGCGGAGCTTTCCGTTAAAATGATATTCAGTAATTTGACTTCTTCGTCGGTTCTCTTTATCCAAGTAAAATCGCCAATATGTTCGTAATATTCCGGTTTCACTAAATTCTTCCATAGTCCCCAATTCCTTGCTAAGAACTGGATAATGATTCATTTTTGTTCGGATTCTTTTTTGAACTGTTTGATTTTGATTGAAATAATTCAGTTCTTCCTCAACTAGAAGACCATTTTTAAATACTCGTCTCTCGTATATTTTGTCATTTACCTTCGTTTCACAAACACCACCTCGTTTGGTTTGCATGTCGTCCAAATAAAAAGTTGAAAATAAATAATGTCCACCTTTTTTGTTGTAATAACTGAAATCGCATCGCTGCGCGAAAGATAAAACTGAGGTTAAGGCAAGAAATAAAATCAAAAATAATTTCACGTAGTGAATCTACAACTTTAATGGAATTTCGTTCATATAAAATACGAAAAAATTAGTTCATTATCAAGATGAAAAAGTCTGTTTATTAACCGTATATTAGATT
>Ga0255096_1001187_pt1 | contig 11035 bp, 2 predicted proteins | sample Colum_Atlam_RepA_2_FD_188563 | JGI IMG/M metagenome (GOLD analysis project Ga0255096, IMG submission 188563) | Freshwater microbial communities from Columbia River, Oregon, United States - Colum_Atlam_RepA_8d | ecosystem: Environmental > Aquatic > Freshwater > River | place: USA: Oregon...
AAATTATTTTAATGCAATTACTTCGGAAAAGTACAGATTCTTATTAAATTATCGATTCAATACCCGAACCAATGAGGTACTCAAAAAAACAATCGTTATTGAACTTAGGGGCATTAAAACAGCTGCCACGAATGGAGTAAGGCTTCCGTTAATTGCAAAACTTAATCCGATTGAATTATACGTTATTGAAAAAGCCAAACAAATTTTAAGAATTAATTTTGCGCGTTGCGAAGCACTAAAAAATTGATTTAATTTGATCAATTTATTGGCTTCAAGAATAACTTCGGATCGTGGTGTAAATTGCGAAAGATTTTCAGACACAGAAACTCCAACATGTGCTGCTCCCAAAGCTCCGGAATCATTGAGTCCATCGCCCAACATCATCACTTTTTTGCCTGAATCAGTTAGTTTGGAAATGTAGTTATATTTGTCCGCCGGAGTTTGATTGAAATGAATTTGAGTAGAATCAGGTAAAAAATGTTTGAGTCGATTTAAATCTTTGTCATTATCTCCTGATAAAACATGTAATGGATAGGGATTTAACGATTCAATTAAATTTTTCAAATCACTTCGAAATTCTTGTTGAAAGATAAAACGACCTTGAATCTCATTTTCGATTGCAAACCAAACCTCAGTTTCTGAAGAATTCTCAGAAGATTCACCACAGAAATTTTTATTTCCCAATCGGTATTTTTGACTCCCATTCTCCGCTTGAATTCCTGCGCCTTTGATCTCTTCCCAGGATGAAACAGAAATTGAATGAACGATTGCCTCTGCTTGTAACCATGAAAAAAGTGCTTTAGATAAAGGATGTGTTGAAGGCTGCGTCATTGAAACCAAAAATTCTTTTTGACTTTGACACAACTCTTTTCCTTCGTAGTGGATATCCATTTTGTTGGATGTCAATGTTCCTGTTTTATCAAAAACAATATCTGTGATTTCATTGATTTTTTCAATAACGGCAGTGTTTTTCAAGTAAAATCCATTTTTACCGAGAAATTGCAAGGTATTTCCAAGCGTGAAAGGGGATGAAAGAGCCAAAGCACAAGGGCAAGCGACAATCAAAATGGAAACAATCACTTTTACAATTTGGCTCGCATCAACAAAAAACCAAACCCCTGCACTTATTGCTGTGATTATCAAAACCGCCGCAAGAAAATAAACTGACAATTTATCTTGTGTCGAAATAACTTTTTGTGAATCATTCTTTTGCATGACATCATTCCACAATTGCGTCAAATGAGAACGATTACTTTCTTTTTGAACACTCAGATTTACCGGTAAACCTAAAATCTTACCTCCGGCGTAAACAAAATCATTTTTTTTCTTCTTCACAGGAATTGCCTCACCCGTCACGAAACTATAATCAATTCTAGCCTCATCAGATTGAATAATGGAATCACAAGGGATTATCTCTTCGTTGCGAACAACAAAGGAATTTCCGGGTTTTAGTTTTTCAACTTCAATATATTCTTCTTTTCCATCCTGAATTTTACATACAGCAATGGGCAAATACATGGAATTGTCGTGATCAAATGAAAGCGTCCGATAACTGAGATTTTGAAACCATTTTCCAATTAAAAGGAAAAATATAAATCCTGCGAAAGAATCCATGTAACCTGGGCCTTGCTCATTTAAAATACTGTAAGAACTTTCCGCGTATAACGCAATAATTCCCAAAGTAATTGGAACATCTAGATTTAACTTTTTATGCTTGATTGCCTTGAATGCCGAAATAAAATAATCTCGAGCCGAAAAGAATAAGACAGGAATTGATATCGCTAACGATAAATAGGCAGTAAACGTTCGAAAAGATGCATAATGCTCATCTATTCCTAAATACTCGGGAAAACTCCAAAGCATGATGCTTCCAAAAGCAAATCCTGCAATTCCAATTTTATAAAAAAAGATTTTATCTAGTATCTTTTCCTGTTCCTTTCGATCACCAAAATTGGGGGTGTAACCTATAGATTCTAACAGTGCCGCTAATTCTGAAAGCGGAAATTGCTTCGAAAAAACGATACTTGCCTCTCGACGTGGAAAATTGACTTGAACATGCTTGATGTTATCATTAATCTTAGCAAGATTTTCCAATAGAAACACACAAGAAGAACAATGAATTTGAGGTAAAAACAAGGTGACTTTTACAATATCCTCATCTTCAAACTCCACGAAACGAGCTCTGAAAGTTTCAACATCTAAAAAACGATATTGATCTCCTGATTTACCTCCAGGTTTTTTTCCTGCTTGATTTTCAAGCGAATAAAACGAATCTAAATCGTTTTCTTTCAGCAATAAATAAACACTTTTACATCCATTGCAGCAAAAAGAATGTTCTTCTGCCTTTATCGCTTTTCCTAAAATTTCATCACCACAATGAAAGCAACTTTCACTCATATTGTCTGCGAAAATAAGGGTTTTTCAATGCGACTTGCTTGGCGAAGGTAGGCATCAAATGCCATACAAGCATTTCGAACAAAGGGCAATCCTTTTTCGGTTAAACGATAACCGGTTTCAGTTTCAATTATTAATTCATCGGATATTAATTCCTGCAAACGATTTTTAACCTCGGATTTCAATAATTCAGAAGCGTCCGAAACCCAATTCATTTCGAAATGACACATGAGGTCCAAAATGTAATTTCGTATTTCCAAATCTTCTCTGCTCAATAAATGACCTTTTGTAATTGGAATAACGCCTTGATTTACTCGTTTTTGATAGTCTTCCAGATTTTTCTCATTTTGAGCAAATCCAAACCAACTGTCAGAAATAGAAGACATACCCAATCCGATCATGGTTTTCGTGTTTTGGGTAGTATATCCCATAAAATTGCGGTGAAGCTTTTTATTTTTCAACGCCAAGGTCATAGAATCATTGGGTAATGCAAAGTGATCCATCCCAATCGAAATGTAACCGGCAGAAATCAATTTTTCATGTGCCATTTCATACAGTTCACGCTTTATTTCGTCTCTCGGAATATCGTTATCATCGAAACCGCGTTGACCATTTCCTTTAATCCATGGAACATGAGCATATCCATACAATGCAATGCGATCAGGATATAAATCAATTGTTTTATCGATAGTTGTCTGAAATCCTGAAAGTTGTTGTTTTGGAAGACCGTACACCAAATCATGACTAATCGATTCGTAGCCTAACTTTCGAGCGTGATCGTGAATTGTTTTTACATTTTCAAAAGGTTGAAAACGATGAATAGCTGTTTGAACTACTTCGTCATAATCTTGGATACCCATACTCAATCTTCGAAATCCAAAATCAAACAATTTTTCAGAATGTTCGAGTTTCATAAACATGGGATGTGCTTCAAAACTCAATTCATGCTGGGAAGGATCAACGGAAGATTTTTTAAATATATGTTGAAGTAAATCAATTAGATTACTGGTCGAAAAAAACGTAGGTGTTCCACCACCGAAATGCAGTTCACGAATAATCGGTTCGAAAGGTAGAATTTCTCGATACAAATCCCATTCTTTTTTTAAACTTTCAATGTACGGCTCTTCATAACTGTGATTTTTTGTAATTCGCTTGTGACATCCGCAAAATGTGCAAAGTTGTTCGCAAAACGGAAGGTGAATGTAAATGCTAATTTCATTGGAATTAAATAATCGATAATTCTCTTGCAATGTATCGGACCACTCTTCCAATGAAAGTGTTGTATTTTTCCAAAAAGGAATTGTTGGATACGAAGTATATCTCGGACCAGGAACGTTGTATTTTTTAATGAGAAGTTGTTCGCTATTCACCCTACAAATTTAGGGTGTAGGGTAGGTTTAAAATATGATTATTATCAATATAAGCCACGTAATTTTATTTTTTACGTCTTTAAAATTGTATCTTTACAGGTTAAGACTTTTTATAGACTCTAATAGTGGATTGTGGCAAGAATGAAGTTTTTTTTGAGTACGGTTATTTTAGTTCTTGCAAATCATGGACTAACACAACTCATTCAACCTTTTAACACACGATATACAAATTCACAAAAAGGAGGAATTCGTATTTTATCCAATGTTTCTGTTTCTTGTAACTCAGGCTCTTCTTGTACGACAGGAACCTCTGAAATCCCACCAAACGGTTCAAATTCCAATGGTGGATTTACAATGAATTATGTGGATATTGATGGTTTATCGTCAACTTTCATGTCTTCAAGTGATAGTTTGAATTTGGCAAATTGCAGTGAAATTCTTTGGGCGGGTTTATATTGGAGTGGAAGGGCAACGTCTACCATTTCAAATTGGAATATTAGAAATCAGGTAAAAATTAGGATTGGAAATGGCACATACCAAAGTCTATCGGCAGATGAGTTGGTTGATGCACAATCTCTTGGAACGCATCCAAGTTATCATTGTTTTAAAGATATCACTTCAATAGTTCAATCTGCTGGAATTAAGGCAAGATTTACCGTTGCAAATGTTGTTACGCAAACCGGTGGATCAAATTATTGGGGAGGTTGGTCAATCATTGTGGTCTACAAGAATGTTTTTCAATCCATGAGAAACTTAACAGTTTTTGATGGTTTTGGAAATATTAGCTTAGGTTCTTCTTTGGATATACCAATTTCGGGATTTGCTACTCCTCCGAGTGGTCCAGTTGACTTTGAATTAGGTGTAATTGCCTTTGAAGGAGATCGAGGCTCAACGGGTGACCAGTTGCAATTTAATGGTGCTGGAACTTTTATTAACGTTTCTGACGTTTTGCATCCAACGAATGATTTTTTTAATTCAACAATTTCATACGGGTCGGTTATTACACCCTTTCGTCAACCAAGTTTAAATAATTCATTAGGCTATGATGCCAGTATTTTCTTGCCAAATAACTCAAGCTTTAATTACATTGGAAATAATGCAACTTCAGCGACAATTAGGGTAACAACAAATTCAGAAAATATCTTAGCTCGTGCATTCACCTCGGCAATTGATATTTATGAACCTGATTTACGTGCGGATGTCCGGATTAATGATTTGAATGGTGGTTTAGTTTCTCCGGGCGATATTCTTGAATATACATTAGTAGGAAAAAATATTGGTTCTGATTTATCGCTTAATACTTTTATGGTCGATACATTGGATCCTAGAACGGTTTATGTTCCTAATTCAATAACATATACGTTTGGTCCAAATTCGGGAGTAAAAACAGATGTAAATGGTGATGATCAAGCTGAATATAATTCCGTTAATAAGACATTGAAATTTAGAATAGGGACTGGAGCGAATAATGCCCTGGGCGGTCAAGTCCAAGCAAGTTCATCCGGAGCAGATAGTACCGTGGTTAAATTTAGTGTTCAGGTAATTAATGATTGTTTGATGTTCCAATGTGATTCAACCTTATCTCATGTTGCATTTATTTATGGAACTGGAAATATCTCTGGTAATTCATACAATAATGGTGGTGCCTCGGATACCTATGATGCGAATGGATGCCCCTCTGAGGCAAGTAATGTTCTATTAATCGATGTTTCTGGTTGTCCTGCTCCTTCAATAACTACTAACTCACCTAATTGTGTCGGTGAAACATTATCTTTCAGTGCTACGTTTTCGGCTGCGGCAACTTATAGTTGGACTGGTCCTAGTTTATATACTGGAACAGGATCTTCTCAAACAATTTTAAATCCTACACCATTCGAAGAAGGAACCTATCAAGTCGTTATTACCTTTTCCGGCTTGGATTGTTCTTTGGATGCTTCTATAGATGTTACCATAAATTCCAATCCATCACTCAATTTGGATTCCATCAAGAATGTGACATGTTTCAATGCTTCCAATGGGAAGCTATATGTTAGCACGACTTCGGGCACACCGGGTTATCAGTATGCATGGTCACCTGGCGGCGGGACGGGATCATCGTTAACAGGTCTATCACCGGGAACATATACGGTTATTGTAACGGATGCGAACACGTGTAAAGACACGGCGGTGTATACGATTACCCAACCCACGGCGGTTGTTGCCACGGCCAGTAAGACATCGAACTACAACGGGAAGGATATCAGTTGTTTTGGCGCGGCCAATGGATCTGCAACGGTTGTATATTCGGGAGGAACGCCACCTTATCAAGTGAGTTGGTCGCCTGGCGGAGGGACTACTCCATCTATTTCCAATTTAGGACCGGGGACATACACGGCAACGATAACAGATGCCAATGGGTGTGTAAAGACAAGTAGCGTTACCTTAACCCAACCTTCAGCTCTTACCTCAAGTCATACGCAGATTAATGTATCGTGTTTTGGAGGCAATAATGGGTCAATAAACCTGAGTAATGGGGGCGGCACTCCGGGTTATACGTATAGCTGGTCAAATGGAGCAACGACTCAGGATATTTCAAATTTGACAGCGGGCACGTATTCGGTTATAATCACGGATTTGAATGGCTGTACAAAGACTCATTCGGTAACGATCACCCAACCTGCAGCCCCACTGACACTGAGTTCCACCCAAGTAAATGTCTTGTGTTATGGTAATGCAACCGGATCAATTGATGTAACGGCAAGTGGAGGAACACCAAATTATACCTACAGTTGGTCAAATGGACCACTGACTCAAGACATTTCAAACCTGATAGCCGGGACCTACACATTGACAACAACGGATTCTAAGGGATGTATAGCGACATTATCAGTAACCATTACCCAACCAGCATCACCATTGTCAAGTAGTATGATAGAAACCAATATTGATTGTTATGGCAACAGCACTGGAGCAGTTAATCTAACAGTGAATGGTGGTACGTTGCCATATTCGTATAGTTGGAGCAACTCCTTGTTAAGTGAAGACATTAGTGGCTTGTTACCTGGACAATATATTGTGACGATAAGTGATAATCATGGGTGTATATTAAAAGACACTGCGAACTTGACTCAACCTCTGGCTCCGTTAAGCATTACACTTTCAAAAGATGATGCGGATTGTTTTGGTGCTACGGATGGTAGTATTGACATCACAGTAAGTGGAGGAACGACCCCTTATAATTACAACTGGAGCAATAGTCAAAGTAGTGAAGATTTACAAAACATTGGAGCTGGAAACTACATTGTTCAAGTAACAGATTACAATGGATGTAGCATAGGAGCAAATACAATAATCAATCAACCACCACCGATTATCTTAAGTAGTACTCAGGTTGATGTGTTGTGTTTTGGTGATTCAACGGGATCAATCAACTTAACAGTTAGTGGAGGCGTTTTACCCTATCAATTTAGCTGGAGTAATGGAGCGACAACAGAAGACATTAGTAATCTTCCAGCAGGAAGTTATTCCGTTGTTGTTACCGATTTAAATACTTGTTCAAGTACCTATAGTGTAGTAGTATCCCAACCGTTTCTTCCACTAACCTTAAGCATTACCCATACCGATGCGTTGTGCGTGGGAGGACAACAAGGAACAACAGATGTTACAACAACAGGAGGAACAGCACCATACACTTACCTGTGGAATAACAATCAAACCAATGAAGATCTTATAAACTTAGTAGCGGGATATTACTATTGTACAGTAACAGATAACCATGGATGTATAGATACGATAGGAGCAACGATTTTAGATCCATCCAATACGATGGTTCCAAGTATAACGCATACGGATGTTTCGTGCTTTGGTGGAAGTGATGGAACGGTAGATTTAACAGTCACAGGCGGATTAATGCCATACACGTATGCTTGGAATACAACAGCCGTAACGGAGGATTTAACCACCTTACCAACAGGAAATTACTTTGTGACGATAACCGATGGAAATAGCTGTCAATCTTTTATTTCAGCATTTGTAGCTGAGCCCCAAGCACCATTGAGCACCACAGAGCAGCTAACCAATGTACTTTGTTTTAGCGATGCAACAGGAGCAATTGATGTTACAACAAGTGGTGGAACACAGCCTTATTCCTTTAGTTGGAATAGCGGACAGGTGACAGAAGACCTAACAGGAGTTCAAGCAGGTAGTTACCAACTGACAATCACAGATGCTAAGAACTGTCAATTGATTGTCAACACCCAGATTACCCAACCTGCAGACATACAACTAAGTGCCACACAACAAGACATCAATTGCTATGGTCAGTCTACGGGATGGATAGATTTGAGTGTAGCGGGAGGAGTTTCACCTTATAGCTATAGCTGGAGTAATAGCCAAAATACAGAGGATTTAACAATGCTTCCTGCCGGAACTTACCAAGTTCATGTGACAGACAATAATCAATGTCAGGATAGTTTGACGCTTACCTTAACCCAACCTGCAGCACCATTACAAGTAACGGCAGTAACCACAAACATTTTGTGTTATGGAGGCAATAATGGAAGTATTGACGTTACCATCAGTGGAGGAACGGCACCTTATGGATTTAACTGGAGTAATGCAGCTTTAAGCCAAGACCAACAGAACTTATATGCAGGAAACTATCAAATCAATATTACAGACAACAAGGGATGTACAACAGTAGGAAATTACACTTTGACTCAACCCCTGCAACCGCTTTCTACCCAAATGAGCTATACGGAACCTCTTTGTTATGGAAATACCAATGGTACAGCAACAGTTATGGCATCAGGAGGCACAGTACCATACACGTATTTGTGGCAAGCACTTCAAACCACCCCAACGATTACAGGACTTCCAATCGGGACATACATTGTGGAAGTAACGGATGCGAATAATTGTAAAATAAAAGACACCATCATTGTTACTCAACCAACCCCATTAACAGTAAATGCAGATTCAACGTGGGTGAGTTGTTGGGGCGGAACAAATGGAGGAGTAACAAGCATGGTTCAAGGAGGAGTAGGTCCTTACAGCTACAATTGGTCGCCAATCAATAACGCTAATCCGAACGTAGGTAGTCTTTCGGCAGGAGTGTACACCGTAACAGTAACCGATCAGTTCAACTGCCAGGCTCAATCAACTACGGAAGTTCTTCAACCTGATTCACTCTATGCAACATTTGTGACAACCAATATTCTTTGCAATGGATTTTCTACGGGAGCAATCGATGCAACGGTATTAGGAGGAACGGCACCTTATACGTATTTCTGTCCTGCACAACTTCCATCAGCAGACATGACCAATCTTCCAGCAGGAACCTACACATACAGCGTAGTTGATAACAACGGTTGTTCGAACCAATACACACTTCAACTCACTCAGCCTTCAGCGGTGAATACCACAGTACAGATGACACCTGTAAATTGTTTTTCAGGCAGTGATGGAATACTCAACATCACAACAGCGGGAGGAGTTGCACCTTACGATTATCTGTGGTCAAACACTCAAACCACAGAAGATGTGGATTCACTAGCAGCGGGAAGTTATAGTGTCCAGGTAACGGATGCCAATGATTGTATCAATACATTCAATTTTGCTGTAACACAACCACAGCAACCACTGACACTAACGCTTGCTCAAATCAATGTGGCTTGTTTTGGAAACTCAACGGGATCGATTAATTTATCGGTAAGTGGAGGAACCCCAAACTATACGTATTTGTGGAACAACAATCAAGTCACTCAAGATATTCAAAATATAGACACAGGCTTTTACCAAGTAATCGTTACAGATGCCAATGATTGTGTGGATAGTATTTCAACAACGATTACCCAACCTGCACAACCAATTTCGATTACAGAAACACACGTCAATATTCTTTGCTATGGAGCTTCTACGGGAAGTATCGACATTACACCAAGTGGAGGAACACCATCTCAAATCAATGGCTACACATACGATTGGTCGAACAATCAAACAACACAAGATATTCAAACGCTTCCGGCAGGACCTTATGAAGTAATAGTCACCGATTCACTTCTGTGTACAGATACACTCCAAGTTACCTTAACTCAACCCCAAGCACCACTCGATGTAACATTCATGATTGAAAACGTGAAGTGTTATGGAGACAGCACAGGTACAATTGAAGCAACCATTTTGGGTGGAACAGCACCTTATTCATTCACCTGGTCAACGGTAGATTCTACTTTGTTTATTGATTCGTTACCTGCAGGAAGTTACGCCATATCAATCATTGATTCAAACAATTGTACGTACTCAGAAACGGCTTTGGTGACACAACCACAAGCCCCACTTTCGGCAACTTATACTGATGTGCAACCACAGTGTTTTGGATACTCAGACGGACAGTTGATTCTCACAACAACAGGAGGAACACCTGGTTATCAATACGATTGGACAACGGGAGATTCAACATCAACCATTGATTCCCTGGCAACGGGTAATTACTCGGTACTGATTACGGACACTAATAACTGTACATTCACCTTGGATTGTTTCTTGGGAGAACCTGCTCAAATTCAACCATCGTTTGATTCAGACATATTGAGTGGTTGTAGTCCGCTAGTGGTAGAGTTCTTTAACACTTCAGATGCTGATTTTAATTGTGAATGGACTTTTGGCGATTCGCTCAGTTACTCAGGATGTGAGGATGTAGTCATAACCTTTGACACAGGAGGCGTGTATGATGTTCACCTCACGGCTTATGATGCCAATGGATGTTTCAATGACGTCACTTACACGGATTACATTACGGTGTATCAAACGCCATATGCATCCCTAACTGCAACACCAACTCTACTTTTCCCTGAGTCACCCATAACAACGATATTAAACACTTCAACACCTGCTGATTTTTACATTTGGAATATGGGGGTAGGAGATCCTGATGAAATGTATTTTGAACCGGGAGATTATCAGTATCCAATAAATATTGCAGATACATTTATGATAACACTCTATGCCATCACAACGGAAGGATGTGCTGATACGGCCTATCAGCAAATACTATTCAACAACGATCCTTTTTACTACGTTCCTAATACGTTCATACCGGATGGAGACAACCGAAACGATGTATGGACACCAGTATTTTCGAACTTAGAAAATGTCAAAAAATACAACCTGCAGGTCTTCAATCGTTGGGGAGAACTGGTATTTGAATCAACCGACCCGACTAATGGTTGGAATGGAACCTACCATGGAGAAAAATGCCAAGACGGAACGTATACCTGGAAAATGCAATTCAC
>Ga0255096_1001188_pt1 | contig 11033 bp, 10 predicted proteins | sample Colum_Atlam_RepA_2_FD_188563 | JGI IMG/M metagenome (GOLD analysis project Ga0255096, IMG submission 188563) | Freshwater microbial communities from Columbia River, Oregon, United States - Colum_Atlam_RepA_8d | ecosystem: Environmental > Aquatic > Freshwater > River | place: USA: Oregon...
GGATATCTACGCGATGGAGGCCATGGTCTACCGCACCGCTTCGATGTGCGATGCGCATGTGCCGTACTCGCGCGAATCAGCCATGACCAAGCTGTTCTGCAGCGAGGCTCTCGACCGCGTCGTCGATCGAGCGGTGCAGATCCACGGTGGCATGGGCTACTCGGCCGAGTACAAGATCGAGCAGCTGTACCGCGATGCGCGCGTCACCCGCATCTACGAGGGCACCAGCGAGATCCAGCGCCTAGTGATTGCCCGGGATGTGTTGAAGAAGGGCCTGTAAAGTTTACTTGACAGGCTTGCGCGCCGCTGGGCTAGGGCAAGAACGTGTGCACGCCTTCGTGATCTTGAGCGATCCACTTGGGCAACGAGTTGTCCTCGCCCACGGCAATGCAGTGAATGCGCACGCGGCGCGAGCGATTCCAGCGCTGCAACTCTTCACGAATCGCGATGGCTTCGGTCTCCGTGCCAATCGTGGGTGTGCCATCGGTCATAAAGCAGATGGTGTCCACATCTGGGTCCTCGAACGCTCGCGCGAAGGCGTCGTAGATGTTGGTGCTGCCGCCGACCACCAGCTTGCGCACCTGCTCGGTCGCATCGCTACGCAGCAGCTCGGGGCGCTTTTTGTACTTGGGGCTCACGCACACGGCCAAGCTCTCTAGCCACGGATAGACACCGTCGTGGAAGCCGATGATGTTGAACCACGAGCCGGCGGGCATGCTGTCCACTAACTGCAGCAGCTCGGTCTTGGCTACATCGATGCGCAGGCGGCCCGCACTGCCCGCACTCTTGGACGGTTCGTTCATCGAGCCGGACAAGTCGACGATGTAGATCGTGCGGCGTGAGACGACTTCAATGCCATAGAACTTGGCCGCTTGGTGGCCTGTGCCCAAGGTCGGTCCAGCTGGCGCAGGTTGGGTCTTAGGCGCTGCGCTGGAAGTCGGTGCTTGCCAATCCGCTTGGTGGTTCGCCCACCACGTGGACCATTCCTGCGCCGTGTCAAAGCGCCCCATGCCCGTCAACTGTCCCAGCACGCTGTCAAGATCTCCTGACAGGCGCGAACCGGGCTCTTCTTGGGCTAGTCGGGCGACCAGCGCATCCATCGCACCGCGCGTCGGATTGCGGCTGAGCCACTGCACCGCCAACGCACGCAGCGACCACGACTCGGATTGCAGGGCCCGCAAGGCCAACGGCAAGCGACGCGCATCGTCGCTGCCCAACAACACGGCCAGCGCTGCGCGTTGGCGTGTGGCGTCCTTGTCGCTGCTGCTCCATGCCTCCAGTTGTGTTTCCCACGCTGGCCAGGCCGGGCTATCGCGGCGCAAGGTGCTGACGGCACGCAGCGCAGGTTCTAAGGCCTCGCGATCCTTGCCCTTCGCCACCAGATCGCTCAAGCGCTCGGCCGCCGGCGCGTGTGACTGCCGCTCCAACAACTCAATGGCTTCGCAGCGCACGCGCGGCTCTTTGTCATTCACCAAGCGCAAGGCGCTGTCCCACACGATGGGGAACGCATGTCCTCGCGCCGCGCGCAGCGCATGCAAGCGTGCGTAGGTGTCGCCGCGCAGCATCAACGGCGCCAAATACTTCGCGGTGGCTTCGTCACCACAGGTGGCGATGGCTTCGGCGCCTACGCGGCGCAACCACGCAGGAAACTTGGGGTCGACAATGACCGCATCCAAGGCCTTGGCCGCGTCAGCACAGCGGCCTTCTGCCTTGGCCGCCGACATGTAGGCGCGAATGGCCGTGGCCCGTTCGGTGCCGTTCGCCTTTGCGTCCGCGACGACACCTAGGTCGGCAACAACCGGCAGGCAGTACAGCAGTACGGCCGACAGGATCACGCGCGTTATTCGATGAAGCGGTGTTCGCCGCCGTTGTCCGAGCTGATCCACTGCAACAGCGGGAAGTTGTCGCCCACTGCCACCGTGTGGATGCGCACACCACGCCCCGCGTTCCAGCGGCGCACGGCCTCGCGAATCGCGGTGGGATCCGTCTCTTTGCCCGCTGTCGGCTGGCCGTCCGTCAGGAAGAAGATCGTGTCCACATCGGGATCTTCGAAGGCCAGCTCAAACGCGTCGTAGATGTTCGTCGCACCGTTGGCACCTTGGCGTTGGACATACTCCTTAGCCTTCTGGCGCAACTCAGCGTCGTGCTTCTTGACCTTCTCTTCGTCCTTCTTGGCTTCCTTCTCGTCCTTGGGCTTCTCTTGACCACCACCGGTCGAAGGACCGCCCTTGGGCTTGCGCTTGCCGGTGTTGGGCTTCTCGCCCGAGGCTTCGGCCAGATTCTCCAGCCACTGCTCGACGCCGGTGGAGAAGGTGACCATGTTGAACCACGAGCCTTGCGGCAACTCGTCGATCAGCTTGATCAGCTCGTCCTTGGCGACATCGACGCGCGGACGGCCACCATAGTCAGGGTTCTTGGTCGGCTCGTTCATCGAGCCCGAGATGTCGATGATGAAGATGGCGCGCTTGGTCTCGACTTGGATGCCATAGAACTTGGCATGCACACCGCCGGTGCCGAGCGCGGGCTCTTCTTCCTTGGTCTTGCGTGTGCCCACCGCGCCCGAGTTCTTCGGGAACTCGAAGCCTGCTTCCGAGTTCTTCCACCAAGTGGACCACTCTTCCGCGGTTTCCCAGCGCGTCATGCCGGTCATGCGACCGAGCGCATCATCAATGTCGCCAAAGACGCGCGTACCTTCCTGTTCCTTGCCCAAGCGCTCGATGAGCACGGTCACAGCCTTCTTGGTCTTGGCGCGTTCCATCCAACCGGCCGCGATGGCACGCGTGCTCCAGTCGTCGTGGTTCAACAAGCCCGTGAAGAAGTCAAAGCGTGATGCGTCCTTGTTCTCGGCCAGCACTTGCAGCGCGCTGCGGCGCAGCTCGGGCACCGGCGAAGCGCCGTAGCCCATCAGCTTGCCTTCCCACTCGGTCCAGCGCGGACCACCCTTCAAGAACTGCGACACGCCGCGCACGCAGGTGCCGATCAAGCTCGTGTCCTTGCCCTTGGCGAGGATCTCTTCGAGCTTGGGGACACAGGCTTCCACCTTGTGATCGATCAGCAGCTCGAGCGCTTCGCCGCGCAGGCGCTCTTCCTTGTCGGAGAGCATCTTCAAGGCTGCATCCGCCACGGCAGGTGTCTTGAAGCCGCGCGCCGCGCGCACGAAGAAGAGGCGATCTTCGGTCTGGCCCTTGCTCATGCCAGCGGCCACGATCTTGCCGGTCTTCTCGTCGCCGCACGAGCCCACGGCGTCGGCGATGACGCGGCCCAGGTCCGGGGGCGTGGTCGGCTTCATGCCAATGTCGATCAGCTTGGCAGCCACTTCATGGCAGGCCCCGGCCGCTTTGGCGCGCGTGCAGATGGCGCGCGCTGCGGTCGCACGCGCCGGCGGCGGCGCGTTGATGTCCTCGACTGTGGCCCAATCCTCTTTGTCGCCCGGCACGAGCGGGGCGGCAGCGGGTGTGGCCGAGACGGCAAACGTTGCCGAGGCCAGGAGCAGGGGCAAGCAGAGCGTGAGCAGGCGTTGCACGAGGCGCATGCGCTTAGTGTAGGGGGGCCATGCCCCCTGCGGTAGGGTGGACGCTTAGAAGGTGGGGAGGTAGACTGTTCGCCCCTTTGAGTGCAACCATGGCCGCCCCCGTCACTCCGCCTGCCACGCCTGGAGCTTCCGCCGTAGGTACCGTCGTGGTGCTGGCTGCGGGCATGGGCAAGCGCATGCTGAGCGAGCGGCCCAAGGTGCTGCACGAGGCCTGCGGGCGTCCGATGCTCGCATGGGTGCTGGACGCGGCTCGCGAGCTTCAACCGCAGCGCATCGTGGTGGTCATTGGCCACGGCGCCGACGAGGTCAAGGCGGCGGTGGCCAAGTCCTGTGGCGGTGTCGCGGATGTGACCTTTGTGGTCCAGCAGCCGCAGCTCGGTACTGGGCACGCGCTGCAAGTGTGCTTGCCGGCGTTGGGCACGGATCCCGGCGTGACCGTGGTGCTGTACGGTGACATGCCGTGCTTGCGCGGCAGCACCGTCGCAGAGTTAGCGGCCGCACGACCGGTGGGGGGCATGAGCCTTCTGACCGCCGTGCCCGAGGAACCGCGTGGCTTTGGTCGCATTGTGCGCGACGAGCACAACCGCGTGCAGCGCATCGTCGAGGAGAAAGACGCCGATGCGGCGATTCGCGCCATCGACGAAGTGAACATGGGCGTGTACGCCTTCGATGGCCGCGTTTTGGTGGAGGAGCTGCCCAAGCTCTCCAACGCCAACGCACAGAAGGAGTACTACCTCACCGATGTGCTCGCTGCCTTTGTGCGGCGCGGTTTGCCGGTGGAAAGCGTCGAATTGGCCGATCTGGAAGAGTCGCTGGGGGTCAACACGCTCCAGCACCTAGCCGAGGCACGCTGGGCTCTGCAAGCGCGCATCTTGGAAGGGCACATGGCGCGCGGTGTGCAGATCGAAGATCCGGCTACGGCTGTGATCGAACATGGTGTTCAGATCGGCGTGGGCACCAAGATTCTGCCCTTCGTCGTGTTGCGGGCCGGTGTGACGGTGGGCGCACACTGTGAAGTGGGTCCGTTCACGCACCTGCGGGCGGGGACGGTGCTGCGCGACGGGGCCGAGATCGGCAACTTCTGCGAAGCCAAGAACACGGACCTTGGTGAACACGCCAAGGCCAAGCACCTCGCGTACCTCGGCGATGCCACGATTGGCGCCAAGGCCAACATCGGCGCCGGGACGATCTTTGCCAACTACGACGGCAAGCTCAAACACAAGAGCGTGGTGGGCGAACGCGCCTTCATCGGCTCGGGCACGGTGATTGTGGCCCCGAACACGATCCCCGCCGGAGCCATCACCGGCGCCGGGGCGGTGGTCGCCAAGAACGCGCCCATGCAAGCGGGCGAGACCTGGGTCGGTTTGCCGGCCAAGAAGCATCACAAGAAGGGCGCAGGTTGAGGCCATGTCGATCTACAGCGAGAAGATCACGCTCATCACTGGAACGGCGCATCCGGCTCTAGCGCAGGGGATCTCGACGCACCTGTCGATTCCGCTCGCCAAGGCTCATGTGGGACGCTTCCCCGATGGCGAGATCGACATCAAGATCATGGACGACTTGCGCGGCACAGACTGCTTTGTGCTGCAGCCCACCTGCCCGCCGGTGCAGGAAAACTGGGTCGAGTTGCTGCTGCTGATCGACTCGTTGCGCCGTGCGTCGGCGGGCCGCATCACCGCCGTGATCCCGTACTACGGCTACGCGCGCAAAGATCGCAAAGACGAAGGCCGCGTTCCGATCAGCGCCAAGGTTGTGGCCAACACGCTGGTGGGCGCGGGTGCGCAGCGCGTGCTGGCGCTCGACATGCACGCCGCGCAAATCCAAGGCTTCTTCGACATTCCTGTCGATCACTTGTATGCCAAGCCGCCGCTCTTGGAGGCTGTCAAAAAGATTGGCATGGAGCGGCCGATGGTGGTGAGCCCCGATGTGGGCGGCATCAAGATGGCGCGCGCCTACGCCAAGTCGCTCGACAACGCCGACCTCGCCATTGTCGACAAGCGTCGCATCAGCGGCTCGCAAATCGCCGTCGAGCACGTCATCGGTGATGTCAGCGGGCGCAATGTCCTGATCGTCGATGACATGATTTCTACCGGTGGATCGATCTCGGAAGCCGCGCGCGTTGTGCGTGACCACGGCGCCAAGACGATCTGCATCGCAGCCACGCACGGTGTGCTGTGTGGTCCGGCCGTGGAGCGCCTCGATGCGGCTCCGGTCGACAAAGTGTTGATCACCGACTCGGTGCCGCCGAAGGCTAAGCTGCCGGCGAAAATCGAGATCGTGACGGTGGCACCGCTGCTTGCGCGTGCCATTGCCAACATTCACCGCAACGAATCGGTGAGCTCCCTCTTCCTCGAACCCTGACAGCAACGAAAGGTAGACGCCCGCTTGGTCCGCTCGAGGGACGGACAACAGAACCATCCGGGCAAGGAAACGCATCATGAGTAAGGAAATCGCCAACTTGAAGGCCGAGCTGCGCGCCAAGCTCGGCACCCGCCACGCCCGTGCTTTGCGCGCGGAAGGCAAGATTCCGTGCGCCATCGGCGCGGTCGGCAGCCAGCCGCACGCGGATGTCGCCATTGTCGAGCACGACTTCTTGGCCACGCGCCGTCGTCACGCGCACTTGTACGAGCTCGAGTGTGGTGGCCAGAAGCACCTCGCCGTCGTGCGCGAGCTGGCGTGGGACACCTTCGGTGAGAAGATCACGCACATCGACTTCAAGCGCGTGCAGCGCGATGTCGCCACGGAAGCGGATGTCGAGCTGATCTTCGTGGGCACGCCCAAGGGCGGTCTGCTCAACCACCTCGTCACGCACGTCAGCGTGCGCTGCTTGCCGCTGGACATCCCCGACAGCATCGAAGTGTCGGTGGCCGGCCTCGAGCTCGGCGGTTCGATCCAAGGCAAGGACCTCAAGATCCCCAAGGGCGTCGAGCTGTTGTTCGGTGCCGAAGCCAAGGTCGCGGTCGTCGTGGCCGCCAAGGAAGAAGCTGCCCCGGCCCCGGCCGAGGGTGCTGCTGCTCCGGCTGCGGAAACCAAGGCCTGATAGCGGCTTAAGTCAGCTACTGGCAAACATTTGCGCGCGGTTCGTGCGGGGGAGTCTCCTCGCCGGGCCGCGCGCTCGTTATGATCTTCGCCCCTTCGTGCCGCGCGGTACGCGGGCAAGAACTGGAGGCCGAGCGTGGTGTACGAGCGAGTCGTCGTCGGTTTGGGTAATCCCGGACCTGAGTACGACTGGACTCGGCACAACGTGGGCTTTCAGGTGCTTGACCTGTTGGCAGCGCGTTGCGGAGCGATCTTTGCGAATGCATCCCGTCTGGAAGGCTTTGCAGGCAAGCGTTGCTTCACTTGGTGTGCTCGCAAGAGTGCGCTGTTGGTGAAGCCGACGACCTACATGAACCTTTCGGGTGAAGCCGTGGCCGCCGTGCAGCAGTACACAGGTGTTTCCAGTGAGTCGATTCTCGTCGTCTACGACGATTTCGACCTCGACTTGGGGCGCTTGCGCATCCGCGCGCAAGGTGGACCCGGCACGCACAACGGCATGCGTTCCATCGTGAACGGACTGACTGCAAATGGACTGGGGACCGACCGCTTTCCGCGCTTGCGCGTGGGAATCGGGCCGCCCCCGACCGACGCGGCGCGTCATGTGCTTGCCAAGTTCTCAGAACGCGAGCGCGCAGAGGTGGAGATTTCGATCGCGGAAGCGAGCGATGCCATCGAAGCGTGGCTCGACGGGGAACCGATCGAGCGCGTAATGACGCGGTTCCACAGCCGCTGGAACTGAGGGAGCTCTACGTGGAGCCCCCGCACCGGCCCCTAAGGAGAAGAAGGACCTGATGAAAACGAAAATCTACGAATCGATGGTACTCCTGGACAACGCCTTGGTGCGGGAGGACTGGAAGAAGGCCAAGGCCACGGTTACGGACACGCTGACCAAGTATGGTGCCAGCATCGTCACGTGCCGCCGTTATGACGAGAAGAAGCTCGCCTACCAGATCAAGGGCAAGAATCGTGGCACCTTCGTGATGTGCTACTTCACCCTCGAGAAGGACACGATGGCCGAGATCCGTCGTGAATGGGAACTGAACGAGAAGGTCCTGCGCAGCTTGATCCTGCGCGTGGAAGAAGTCCCGGCCACCGAGCACGAGCTCGCAGCGGCCGAGAACAACGCGGACTTCGTGGTGCCGGCCCCGCCGCCGGACGACATGGTCGAAGAAGAGGAACCGATCATCGATCCGGTGCCCCTCGACGAGATCATGGTGCCCGACCTCAACGACGTGGACCTCGATTCCAAGGCCTAAGGCCACAGCACATCCATCTAGGAACAACTACACATGGCACAACAACGCCGCGCACCCGCGCCGCCCATCTCGGGCAAGTACTGCGAAGACCACATGCCCGACTACAAGGATGTCGAGCATCTCAAGAAGTTCCTTTCGGCCCACGGGCAGATCCTGTCGCGCAAGCGTTCGGGGTACTGCACGCAGTGCCAAAAGGCTCTCAAGCTGGCCATCAAGCGCGCCCGTCACATGGCGCTCCTGCCCTTCGTGGGCTGATCGGAGAACCTAAGAACATGGCACGCAATATCGAATTGCTCCTGCGCGAAACGGTCGAGTACGTGGGCAAAGTGGGCGACATCGTCAAGGTGTCGCCGGGCTACGCCCGCAACTTCCTCATGCCGCGCAAGCTGGCCGTGGAAGCGACCGAAGACAACAAGAAGGCAATGGCGCGCCGTCGTGCGCGTTGGGATGCCGAAGAAGCTGCCCGCACGAAGGCTTGGTCGGATCGTCTCGCCGCTTTGACGGGCGTTTCGGTTACCACTGCCGAGCGCGCGGACGACAGCGGTCACCTGTATGGCTCCGTGAACGCGGGCGCCATCGTGGCTCTGTTGGCGGCTAAGGGTCACCAGGTCACGGAGAAGGATGTGCGTCTCGATGCGCCGTTGAAGACGGTGGGCGAGCACGCAGTCAAGATCCACGTGCATGGCGACATGGAAGCGACGATCACGGTCGTCGTGACTGCTGCCACGGCCTGAGCCGTCGGCGAGTGATTGCACCTGCGGGGCCGCGTCGGGCACGACCGACGCGGCCCCGAGCTTTGGAGTGCTGTTTTTCCGTACTCGCCTCGCGTGGGTCCGGTGCTTACTCTCTAGGACCCCGCCATGAGCCAAGCCCGCATTCCGCCGCATAATCTGGACGCCGAGCGCGCCTTGCTCGGGGCCTTGTTGGTTGAGCCCGATCGCGTGGCCGAGACCGTCGAGAAGCTCTCTTCGGAGGACTTCTTTGATCCGCGGCATGCGGCCGTGTTTGACGCGATCTCTACGCTCGCCAGTCGCGGTGTGGCCGTCGAATTGGTGACGACGCTGGAACAGGTGACGGCGATGGGCAAGTCGGTCGGTGGCATGGCCTGGCTGATCGAGTTGACGCACACCGTGAGCTCGGCTGCACACTTGCGCCACCACACGAAGATCGTTCACGAGACCTCGCTGCTGCGCAAGCTGATCCGCGAGTCGGGCGAGATCATCGCGCAAGCCTACGAAACGCGCCCTGATGGTGATGCGGTGCGCGAGTTGGTCTCGGCTTCCGAAGACCGCATGTTCAAGGTGAACAGCGGTGGCGGCGGCAGCGAAGTGCTCTCGATGGAGGCCGCCGTGGGCGAAGCCTTCAAGCGCATCGATTCCTCGACGCATCGCAGCGGGTTGACTGGCTTGCCCAGCGGTTTCTACGACTTGGATGAGCTGCTGTGCGGCTTCAACGCGGGCGAGATGATCGTGGTGGCTGCGCGCCCTTCCATGGGCAAGACGGCCTTCATTCTGAACTGCATGGATCACGCCGCGGATCCTGACCATCGTCCGGATTGGTTGGACCGTCCGGCGTCGGTGCTGTTCTTCAGCTTGGAGATGGGTCATCAATCGATCGTGCGACGCATGCTGTGCTCGCGTGCGCGCGTCGATGCGCACAAGTTGCGCACAGGCAACATTGCCACCGATGACTACGGCGAGTTGTCGCGTGCGGCGGGTGAGTTGTCAAAGATGAAGCTCTTCATCGACGACACGCCCGGCATCAGCGTGTCGACCATGCGCAGCCGCGCCAAGCGCGTGAAGAGCGAGCATGGCTTGCACATGATCGTTGTCGACTACTTGCAGTTGATGACGCAGCCCAAGGCCGAGAGCCGCCAACAGGAAATCAGCCAGATTTCGCGCTCGTTGAAGGAGTTGGCGCGCGAGCTGGAAGTGCCCTTGATCGCCTTGTCGCAGCTGTCGCGCGCTGTCGAGTCGCGCGACAACAAGCGGCCGCAATTGGCGGACTTGCGCGAGTCGGGCTCCATCGAACAGGACGCGGACGTTGTGCTGCTCTTGTATCGCGATGAGTACTACAACCGCGATAACCCCGAGAATAAGGGCCTCGCGGAGATCATCTGTGCCAAGCAGCGTAACGGTCCCACTGGCGATGTGGTGCTGAACTTCAATGGCTCGATGATGCGCTTCGAGAACCGTGCAATCTCCGCCGCGGAGCCGTTTGGTGGCTGACTACGCGCGTCTACGCTGCGCAGTCGCCCTCCTGTGCTTGCAGGCGGTGGCTGCGCCGCTGTACGCGCAACAACGCGAGCTGCCCAAGGTGCTGGCGATCTCTGTCGAGGGCGAGCGTCGCTACCGTGAGGATCAGTTGCTGGCCGCGCTCGGCGTGCAAGTGGGCGCTACGCTCGATGATCAGGTGGTGTCGCGCGGCGTTGAGACGCTGTGGAATGCCTTCAAAGTGCGCGCCAATGTCGAGCTCCGCCAAGTGGACGGGGGAGTGGAGTTGCGCCTTGTCGTGTCGGAGATGAATGTTGATCTTGAGCCGCGCTTTGCCGGCAATGATGCGATCGACAAGGACACGCTGCTGAAGTGGGCGCTGCTCGAAGAACGCGGTGAGCTGTTCCTCTTCCAAGCAGAGCGCGTGCGCCAACGCTTGCTCGAAGGCTATCTGCGCGAGGGCTATTGGTACGCCGAGGTCGACATCGTGCGCCGTGGCGAGGTCGAAGGAGAGGGCGTTGACGGTCCTGCCGATGTGATCTTCGAGATTCGCGAGGGCCCGCAAGTCAACGTCTCCGAGGTCGTGCTGCACGGCAATGACAGCATGCGCGATCGCGGCATGTGGTTCTGGAAGGACGGCCTGACCAAGTTCGCCTCGGTGCAACTGACCGGTCCTTCTTTGCTGGATTGGAACGGTGAGCCCTTCGTGCAGGAGACGCTGGAAGCAGACCTGCTTGCGATGCGCGAGGTCTACCGCGAGCGCGGCTGGTTGGATGCCGTTGTTGCGGTGGATCGCTTGGAGTTCAGCGAGGATCGCACGCGCGTCACGGTGCATGTGCGTGTGGATGAAGGACGCCGCTACACGGTGTCCTCACTCGCCGTGAAAGCGGTCGAAGAGCAGGTCGACACGCTCACGAATCAGCGCGTGGAAGTGGAAGTGCCGCTGCTGTTCCCTGCCGCCGAGTTGCTAGACCTGTGCAGCACCAAGCTCGG
>Ga0255096_1001193_pt1 | contig 10986 bp, 11 predicted proteins | sample Colum_Atlam_RepA_2_FD_188563 | JGI IMG/M metagenome (GOLD analysis project Ga0255096, IMG submission 188563) | Freshwater microbial communities from Columbia River, Oregon, United States - Colum_Atlam_RepA_8d | ecosystem: Environmental > Aquatic > Freshwater > River | place: USA: Oregon...
TAACAGACAAGAGATGTTGACACACAAGCTGGGTGATGATGTTTACCATGTGCAGTGCCGTGAGGCTAAACACAAGACTCTCGGTAATCTGTACGTGGTCACCGCGCATAACACGCCGATTGCCAAAGCACAGCACGGTATCAACTGTGTTCTGGCAGCCATCCGGCGTCATCGCCCTGATGTTCCGCATGGTCTTTTGGAAAGCGCCAGCCAATTGGCAAATAGCGGGTTGTCGAAACTGTTAGGAAATGACGGCGTGACCGTTGCTGATCAATACGGTCCGTATCACTTTCCGGCCATTGTTACAGCGAAATGGCGCGATGACACGCGAGGTATGGTGACGTTTGAATTGATCTTTGCTTTTGATGGCGTCATGCCGACATTGGTGAAGAGTGTTTACAGCGATTTTCGCTGGAAGGGTCGGGATTAACCGGAGAGAGAACGTGAGCACTGAAAGTAAAGAGATGGCAGCAATTAATGCCATACGCAAAGTCGTGGAAGGTTTCTACGAAACGAATCGCGCGGAGCTTGATAAGCTTGGTTCGAGAACTGATGGCAGGTCCGGCGATTACTGGTACGGCTTTATCGGCGACAACCACCACAATCGCATGGTTCACCTGCGATTTGGTAATCCGAATGGCGGACGTGTTTTTGTGGGACCCTCAGCCGTTTCTGCCCTGGGGCATTATAGTTCGGTTATCAAGCCTGTTCTGTGCTGCCACTTCGTGCCGTCGTCACCAGCTGGGCAAGTCGTCATGAATGTGGTCGAAGACGCCCACAAGCAAGCAGTTATTTCGTTCCCTGGCGATACCGTCATGGCTGCCAGAACCGTTTCGACTCCGGAAGGGAAGCTGAAGATCGTTGTCTTCATTGTCGTCGGCGACGAAGCCGTCGTTGATATCTACACCTATCATGGCGACTTTATTGTTGATATGGTCGACTTTGACATCAAGCGCTCCGTAGGCGACGGGACGTAGTTTTTTGTAACATCAACGCCACTGTATATGTGGTACAACCAACAACATCCAAGAGGATACCTCCATGAAATACCTGTACGCCGTGCTGGCCTTTGCGCTGGCTCTGTTTACCGCTGCTTGTTCCGACCAGACTCCCCCGCGCACGGTCTATATCGAGAAGCCGGTTCCCGTCTATGTCCAGCCCTCCGCCGGCAATACCGAATACGTCCAGCAAGGCCCCGTTTCGGCGCCGCCGGTGTATCAACAACCCGCCTATGCCTATCAGCCACAACCGACTCCCGTGTCGCAGCCCGCTGCCTCTTCGGATAACAGCATTGGCGCTGGCACGGCATTGGTTGTTGGCGCGATGGCCGGTGCAGCGACCAGCGCGGCTGTTTCGCATGCCATGAATACCAAGGCGCAGCAATCGGCACGGTACGTTCCCACGCCGACGCCCGCACCGTATGTGGCGAAACCTGCGAGCACCTACAAGCCGCTGCAACTGGCCTCGGTTTCCAAACCCAGTATCAGTCTGACCAAACCCTCGATTGCTCCGACATCCAAGCCGTCTACGGCGTCCATCTGGTCTAGACCGAATAACGATGGCCGAACATCGTCTTCCCCGTCGCGCTCCGGCATGTTCGGGAAATCCATGTCAACCAGTCGTTCCAGCCTCGGCAGCTTCAGTAGCCGTCGCTAACCCCATCATTGTCGTTAGGAGAGTGTAATGACAATTCTTATTGTGGTTCTTTCCATCGTTTTCTTCCTGATGGGTCTTTATGGCGCGATCCTGCGCACCAAGAGCACGAACACGCGCGGTTCCTTGTCGCAGGCTGAGTATGACAAGGTCGCCGCACTTCTAGTTCCCAAGCGCTGGTTCCTGGCGTGTGCCATTACGGTCCTTATCGGATCGGTTATCAATATCGCGCCCATGTTCGTCCACAAGGTCAATCAGACCGAACGCGTCGTTTTGATGTCTGGCGGTAAAGCCAACAAGGACATCCTGAAGCCCGGCCTTCATCTGGTTATTCCGTACTACAACACTGTTGATGTTTGGACCCAGGAACTGAATCAGACTCACGACAGGGGCGGCGCCGCGTCGAAAGACTTGCAGGAAGTGGCTACGTCGTGGTCGCTGAACTGGCGGATCAAAGAGGATGCCATCTATACGCTGGCCACTACTGTCGGACACGGCCTGGAAGAACGCATCATTCTCCCGACCGCACGCGGTATTGTCAAGTCGGTGACGGCGCAGTATACGGCGGAAGAATTGGTGACTAAGCGTCTTGAGGTTGCAGCCTCCATTTCTGGTCAACTGGTCAAGCTGCTGGATAAGTACGGGATTGCTTCTGAGAACTTCCAGATCATCAATTTCGACTTCTCGGATAGCTTCTCGGCTTCCATTGAAGCCAAGATGACCGCTGATCAGATGAAGCAGAAGGCATCCATTGAACTGGAGCGTGCCCGTATCGAAGCCGAGCAGAAGGTGGTGGCCGCTAAGGCAGAAGCCGAGGCATTGAAGTTGCAGAACCAGGCGGTTACTCCGCTGATGCTGGATCTGCGCCGCATCGAGAACGAGCGTATCGCGCTGGACAAGTGGAACGGAATCTTGCCATCGACCGTCGCTGGCGGTACGGTGCCGTTTATCAATATCGACAAGGCTAAGTAGCCCTGTTGTCCTTCACGGGGAGGCCTTAGGGTCTCCCCGTTTATGCTGGAGAGAGAAAAATGTTGAAACAAGTATTGGGTCTGCCGCTGGCCATCACGCCGGACGACATTCGTGGAAAACCACTGGCCACGATCTATGGTGATCTTGTTCCGGAAATGTGGACTTACGGCAATGGCTGGGTCACTCGCTACGCCAAGCCTGACGCTCCGATTGATATCGAAACGGCAACCAAGCAGAACAAGCTGCCGTTTCAGCAACGCATCACCACGACACTCGTTACAATTCCGGTGTCGACTGCCAAGAGCGCGGTCGAGAGCATCCGGGTAATGCTTCCCGAGCATGTGGCGCGTACCATTTCGACGGATAACCTGGATCAAGAACAGCATTGGCTCTTCTTGATGGAAGACAGCAAGGACAATGTCAGTTTCGTTCACATCCGTCACCAGCCGCATCCAGCGCCACCGCCCAAAGTGGTTGTGCAAGAAGCGCAGACCAAGAACGGCAGCAAGACGGCTGTCTATCAGGAGAAGGCTCCTGAAGTGAAGATCCTGCGTGAAATCTTCACAATTCCCACCAGTCCGGCTCATCTGGAGTTTCTGCTGGACAAGCTTATCCGGGCCGTTAAGCCCTAATTTCGTAGAGGTTAATCATGCTGCAAGATCAATTCGCCACTATCCTGAAAGACGCCCTGCCGTTTCTCGGGCTCCTTCCAGAGCATACGTTGCTCTATCGCGGTACGTCCGAAAAGGTACGTGACCATTTCGTGATGAATGAAGCAGCTGGCAACAGCTCCTTTGTTCGCTACATCGGTGACGACGTGACTCTTCTCCATGTCACCGCAGAAAACCTGATGGACGTCTACATTGATGAGATTACCAATCTCCATCCGCTGACGATCAGCTGGCCTACATTCGCCGATCCGGAAGAACTCCAATCGAAACTGGGCGACGCATCGGTCATGGACATGCGGCGTCAGCCGGAGTATAACTCCTTCCTGAACATCGGCGAGGTGATTGTTCATGTTCGTCGCCGTTATGGCGGCGCGCTGAATGTATTGATCGCGTCCGGCGCCTCTGGCGTCACGTTTGTCAAGCGTTCTTTGGTGCGCGAGCTGGATATCGTCAAGAAAGCCATGTCTTCGTGGATGGCTGAAGAAGGTATTCCGCCAGCGTCTTCCGAGAACGACTCCGAAGCGCGCGCCAAGTTCAATCAACTGATTCGGCACTATGCGAACAACCTGCATCATCAGTTTATCGGTTCATACGGCGGCATTCAGCTGAATCGCCACCCGTCGTTGGAGCGGGCTGTTCAGCATGTTGTCATTAAGCCGCTGGTTGACAATCGCTTGGCACCGCTGACTGACGTCATTGACAAACTGCGTGACAAGAACAATCTCGCGAATGGCGTCTTTGACGATAAGCCTGCGGAGCAGGTCATTGAAGTTTCCATGGAATACAAGCGTCCTGAACAGGAGTAACACGAATGCAAGTGTATCTGGTAGGCGGGGCAGTCCGTGATCGACTGCTCGGCTTGCCGGAGCGCGACCGCGACTGGGTCGTGGTAGGTTCTACACCGGAAGAAATGGTGGCTGCCGGCTATAAACAAGTCGGCGCCAGCTTCCCGGTGTTCATCCACCCACAAACAGGCGAGGAATACGCTCTGGCAAGAACAGAAAGGAAAACCGGCAAAGGCTATCATGGCTTTGCGGTTGACTTTAATCCCAATGTGACTATTGAAGAAGACCTGCGTCGTCGAGATATTACGATCAATGCGATGGCGCTGGATGCCGAAGGAAACCTCATCGACCCGTATGGTGGCGCATACGACCTGACTGACAGACGTATCCGTATTGTTTCGGATGCTTTCGAAGAAGACCCAGTTCGCGTGTTTCGCGTGGCTCGTTTCGCCGCAAGATTCGGTTTTGTTGTTTCCGCTGACGCGGCTAGTCGTTCAACCAACGTGGTGAAGCGCGGAGCCTTGGCCGAGTTACCGGTTGAACGCATCTGGACAGAACTTCAGAAAGGTCTGATGACGAATCGTCCGGAGCGTTTCATTTCGCTGCTCTTTCAGTTCGGCGCTTTGAAGAAGATCATGCCTGAGCTGTCGTCGCTGAAGGATGTCCCTCAGCCGGCGGCGCATCATCCGGAGATCTGTGCCTTCAAGCATACATTGCTTGCTCTCAGACAGGCAGCCAAGATGGAAACCGATCTTCGTATTCGTTGGGCAGTATTGCTGCATGATTTGGGCAAGGCTACCACGCCGCAGGAAGAATGGCCGCGACACATCGCCCACGAACATCGCGGCATTCCGCTGGTTGAAGCTGTGTGCGAGCGCTTCAAGGTTTCCAAGGACATGTCACAGTTCGCAGTGCTGGTCTGTAAGCATCATCTGGATATCCATCGTTTTCACGCAATGAAAGGACGCGCTCTCTACGAGCGTATCTTGACACTGGATGCGATTCGCCGTCCTGATCGCTTTGCAGATATCCTGAAAGCGTGCGAGTGCGATGCGCGTGGCCGGGAGGGTCTTGAGGATCGTCCTTATGACAATCCTGAACACTGGATGACGGTAGCACGCATTGTGGCTAACGTCAAGCTGGAAAAGGGCGAGAAATCCACGGAAGAGTATATTGCTGATCTTCGGCAAATGCGAATCCGCGCCATTGATCTACACTTACGGCATCTTCCGAAAGCTGCCGAACATTAATCCGAGGGCAAGAACATGACACCTATCGATCTATTTATCGTAGCATTGGCGATAGCGAGTATCGTTTACCTCTGGTACGGCAAACGCCGTCTGGAACTGAAGAACCGTCTGGCTGTTTCCGACATTACCATGATGGCCAAGATCATGAATGATGTCGGTGGTCAGCTGAAAGATGCGGAAGGCCCTGAGGCCGCTGTTGCAATAGCAATGATGCACACGTGCTACTGCGATACCTGCCATCGCTACTATCCGCCGTCCGAAGTGAAAATCGAATATGGCCCGGCTGATCCGGATAACATCTGTGTCTCGTGCTTTGCTAGAAAGACCAACTCTGACCGGCAGAAGATTATCGAAGACAGCTGGGATATCAGTCGCGGCTTGCCGTGAATGAAAATAGACGGGCCTTCGGGTCTGTCTATTTTTTTTTTGTCTGAATGTACTGGATTTTATGTAGACTAATGAGTGGAGACGGCCATGCCCAGGATTACCACCCGCGTGCCGGAAATCGTAGACAGCATTACGCGTCCTGTCACCTTCCAAGTTGTTCGTCAGATGGCCGAGAAGGTTGGGCTGCCGAAAGACCTGAAAATACGATACGCCGGAAACACCGGAGCACTGCCAATCCCCGGCAGTACGCTGGACGATAAAGATGCGCCTAATCGTCTTCCCAGCGACAAGAACATTACCATTGATGTCAGTGAAGAGTTTGATGAGAACTACGCCTTGTCTGTTGCGATGAATAGACCCGAGCAGATCGTTTTCTTCCGTGATGCTGAGCTCGGGGTCTTCCTCAAGCCCGTATATCAGCGCGTGGTCACTACGGTGAATGTGAAATACACAGCAGCCGATAAGACGTCGGCTGAAAGCTGGATTACTTCCCTGAAGAACATGTACAGTAGCGGCATTTCGGAGAACCTCCATCTGGTGGATTACCACTACCCGATTCCGCTGGAAATGATTGTCCTCTTGATAGTCATTCACGAACATCGAGAAAACAACAAGGGCTACGGGGAAGATTTCCCGACATGGTTTAGAAACCATGCTGACAAGAAGTTCACCGGTTTGCTCGACCAGGCAGGCAATAACGGCATATTAGTGATCCGAGAAACTCAGTCCCGGATCATTGGCTACTTTGATTTCAATGCCCAACCGCCTAAAGCGGAGAAGGAAGGCGAAACAGGCCCCTGGTCAACCAGTTTTACATATACGTTCTCCTACGACCTTTGTCGCGACGTCCACATGCAGTACCCGCTGTCGGTGCACAATCAAATGTTGCCGACCAAGTATTACAACACGGACAAGGTCTATGAACTGGAAGACTTCTTGGCTGCCCCCAGCTATAGCACCGCGATGCTGGATGCCTACACGTACGAAGAGCGGATGGCGAAGAACGCTGTTAATTACCCCGGGGTGCCTATTCCCTACTTTGACGACTGGCTGCCGCGATATAGCTCTTCGTTCACTACGAACATCTATCGGATTCTTGTAGGTATAGACCCCAGCAACCCGAACGACATCATTGATCTGGGGACTTTGTCACCAATCGGTCTTACCACGCAGGCCAAAGCTTACATCGGCGAGTACCCCGTTGGAATCACGCAGCCCGGCGAAAGTCTGTTCAGAGCCGCACTGCATTGCGATGACGATATGCTGGATATGAATCAGCTGATCGTCCAACAAGGACTGCATATCTACAACAACCGTCCAATGGACGAACGTAAGGTTTACCACTTTACGCTAGACATGTTGATTGATCCTTCCAAATTGTCGCTGCAAGCAATAATGCGACTGGCCAAACACGGACAGTTTGCGATCGACTATTTGAAGACGGTCTATCCGGGCATCGTTGAAGCGGGGTTATTGCCAACCCTTCTTCCTAACGGCGCTGTTTCGTTTACATCACTTGCACGTGCTATTGAGAGTTGTCCAGGCGCGTCTTACCGGTTCAGTACCAATCCCTTCGAGGGTTGGAGACTGGTCTCGAACGTTGTCATTGTTGCAAGGGAGAAGTAAATCGTGCCCACTATGCCTATTCCACTGCCGCCGATTAATCAGCCGGTAGTTGCTAAAGTCGCGCCGGATGATTATCGTCATTCGGTTGTCGATACCAAACTCACGCCGTTCGCTGCGTTGCTGACCCACATCGAGGGCTCCAACTGGAAAACGGACTACTACAGTCAAGTGTTGGGTGGTGATGAAGAGCTGTCCGAATATCAGCCTGAACAACTCGCCGTGTATCAGCAGTACCATGTTATTCGTAACCTGATATTGAAACTGCAAGGTTCTTTGAGCATTTCGCCTGAAACCGAAACCAGTGTGATGACCATCACGGGATCAGCCAAGCTCTACCCGATAGGGCTCATCCCCAATCGTGGCGATGCGTTCATTGCAGATATTGGCGATGGTCGTGCCGGTCAGTTCACCATTACGGAATCCACCCCGCTCACTATCATGAAAGAGCGGTGCTATGAGATTTCGTTCACGCTGGCGCGTTTTGCCACGCATGAGATGATCACAGAGATCGAACAGAAGGTTGTTAAGGAGTCGTACTTCCAAGAAGACTTCCTCCTCTACGGCCAGAATCCAATCATCTCGTCGGAACAGCGCCAAGCGGTTACCACACTGGCTGCGCACGAACGCGATCTGCTGGACTATTGGTTCCGGCAGTTCTACAGTCGGGAGTTTCGCACCATCGTCGTGCCTGGTCAGACATACCCGACGTACGATCCCTATATCGTCCGTGCTATCGTTCGGATGTACAATACCTCCGATCATCCGAACATTCAGAAGCTTCGCATCTTGAACGTTGATGGCTACCCGCCGATGCAGCAGACCGATATCTGGTCGGCTATCATGTCAATGCGAAAAATGATGTACGATGAGTGTTTCCCGAAGGCTCACTGTATCTCCACAAAGCTTTTCTCGGATCGTCCTTTGTACGAAGCTATCCGCTACTCCGGCATGTACTACACACTGGCTCCGATGGAAAACGGCGTCAATGTCGATGTGGACTATTCGCACTTCCAAGGTAACTACGGCTACCCCTTGACAGATATTGGCGACTTCCGGGGTGATCTGGCTTCGCAGTTCTTCCTGAACATCCTGTCGGGTTTCGTCTATCCAGGCGAAGATCCTCTGCCAGCAGACAGTATCTATCTGGCTGCCGAAGTGCCGATGATTCATCCGATCACTAGCCACGATGGCTATGTGTTCAGCCCCAGCTTCTACGAACCCGATGAGAGCATGACTGGCTTGTCTAAGCTGGAAGTCCTCGTCTACCAGTTTATCACGCAGCAAACCGTCAACCGTACCGTCCTCTACGCTATGTGCGAGTCCGTACAGACCTGGGGAAGGCTGGAGCGTTTCTTCTACACGCCGGTATTGCTTGCTCTTTTGAAGACCGCACAAAGGACCATTTAACATGACCACTACCCCGTCAGTTGCTTACGAGATATTTCATACACCGTTCTTGTGTCGCATCCCTGCGATTTACATGTACAGTGCCGAGTACCTCGCTGAGGCGGGGACTTACACGACCGGTGATCCTAAGATGGACATGGCGATCATGCGTGAACCGCTTGAACGTTACATGACTGTTGCAGGTATGGTGCTCTTTCATGACGAAGGGGCGCCTATCACCTTGGTCAACGTACAAGACTCGGTCAAGATATACCAACTGCTTATCGACCATCTGGAGAACTGGAAGGTCGTTTTTCAGACTGTTCTGGGTTTTGAGGCACCTCCTCGCGAAGACTTTATCATGATGGATCGTTTCGCAAGAGCACTGCATCCAATTGTTATGCATTGCACTAACGTACAGCCGATCGAAAACAAGATTCATCGCCGGTTCGATACGGTTCAAGGTGCTCTGTCTGCGGTTGCTCGTAAGTACCAGAAGCGTCGGGAATCTACAGACGACGGCGCGTTCCCAATCGCCGAAACACGCGATGTTACCAAGCATAACTCCGTGGCCGAAGAATTGGTCACTGATCTCTGGAGACCTGCGCAATGAACTTTCAGGATACCGCGCTATACCACGAGGTATTAGCGATCGCTGCCTCTGGTTCAAAGCCGGTGGTGTTGCGTTTTGAAGCAATCATTCATGCCAACAATGTGGATATTCCGGTTCTCTGGGTAGAGACGCTGGATAACAAACGGAACTACCACAAGAACTATCATGACGATACCCGAATCGTGGTTGCTGTAACCGCTGGTGACCACGCCTACAAGATCGTACCCTTCAAGAGTACCTTGGAGTTGACGCTCAAGATAACCACGCTGCTGGAAAACCCATCGCCTGTTGTTAACCAGGAGATACCGGTAAGGACCGTGCGCTACCGTGCAACCTTGTACGACAACAGTTCCCCGGTATTGGAGAGCAACAGTCCGGTGGCACTGGATCAGAAGAAAATGGATGATCTTGATATCAAGGTCTTTGAACTCCAGCTACAGAATCCAGCTATCGAGCAGTTGCGGATGGCTACATTCTCCGGAACATTCAGACAAGTCAATGGGATTGATCTCATTCGGTATGCCCTAACGAATGCCGGTAAGAACGTACAGGTCGACGATGGCTGGCGTATTAAGGGCGTAACGGTAGCGCCAAACGCGACGGATGCTGTCCGTGAACACATTCTGGTTAAGCAACCCACTAAGCTGGTCGAACTGCCAGATGTGGTTAATCGCATCTGCGGAGGATTGTTTCCGGCAGGATTCAACTTTTACCTCCAGGGTAACTATTGGTATTTGTTTGCAGGATACGATGTCAAAGCCTACGACAAGTCACCCAGAACGTTGACCGTTATTAACATTCCGGCTAACCGGATGCCTTCTCCCGAACGCTCTTATCGGACAACCGCCACACAGCTGATTGTCATTGCCACAGGCGAAGCCAAGCATATTGACAACAGCGAAGAAGAACAGTTGAATAAAGGCAATGGTGTCCGCTTCATGGATGCCGCCAAGATCATGGAAGGCTTTGTATCCGTCGAGGGTAACAAGGCGACAGCTGTCAAAGCCAACAACATTTGTGAGTTCATCTCCGAAAGCCGGGAAACCGGTCTACAGAACATTGTCGAAAGTGAAACCCGTATCAGTGCTAATTACCAGATTGAGTCTGCTAGACTGGCTCGACGTAATGGTAGTCGTATCATGATTACGTGGGAAAACAGCGACGAGAACCTGCTCTATCCCGGCATGCCGGTGAAATGGATGTACGTACAAAACGACATACCAGAAGAAGTATATGGAATCCTTCTGGGAGCAGAAACCTTTTACACCGTGAGTAACCGGAACCAAAAAGAAAAAAGGTTCACGTCTACCACAGTGATGACCATTTTCATCTCACGAAAAATAGAACTGACGACTTAACCGAGGGCAGCTATGGCACAATCAGAGACAACCGATTGCGTTATAACCACAGGGGAAGACGAGTACCTGTGGAAGTTTTGTTCTACCGGTAGAATGCCCAATGCCAATGCATTGATTAAGGTACTTCTTCGGATACAGTTAACACAGCGTGAGAAACGCGCTATGAATGTCGACTACGACTTTGCGCACCGCGTATTTCGTGTCAAGGCAAGAACGGCACAACGATTGCCAGACATTGATAGTTTCGATGACTATCGAAAGTCCTTGTATGATGGACTCTCACAT
>Ga0255096_1001202_pt1 | contig 10946 bp, 8 predicted proteins | sample Colum_Atlam_RepA_2_FD_188563 | JGI IMG/M metagenome (GOLD analysis project Ga0255096, IMG submission 188563) | Freshwater microbial communities from Columbia River, Oregon, United States - Colum_Atlam_RepA_8d | ecosystem: Environmental > Aquatic > Freshwater > River | place: USA: Oregon...
TGTTTCTAGGCTTGCCGGTGGGGACTGTGCTGGAGTTGGATCCCCGCGGTCTGTCGGATCTAGTTGCTACAGGAGCAAGCTCCGTAACCATCGAGGAAGCGTTGGCCATCGACTTGGCGCTGGGCGAGCGCTTGGACTACAAGAACACTCTTGGGGCTGTGGAGGACGCGCAGCGTCGCTTGAAGATCGCTGAAGATGCCTTGCAGGCGTCCATGTCACTCGTAGTGGACGCCTCGGCGACCAGTGAAGCGGGGCAGCCGTTGGACTACGACGCAGACCGCATTGGTTGGTCGGCTGGTCTGCAATTCACTGCGCCTTGGGAGAAGCTGCCGCAGCGTAATGTTGCGCGCGCAGCCTTGATTAACTGGACCGCCGCGCAGCGCGAGGCCGAGCGGAGCGAGGATACGATTCGTGCTGACCTGCGTGATTCGCTGCGTCAGGTGCGTAGCAACGAAGAGTCGTATGCGATCCAGCTCAATGCGCAGTCCTTGGCCGCCACGCGCGTGGAAAGTGCGCGCCTCTCCCTGGACGCTGGCCGCGCGGATACGCGCGACTTGCTGGAGGCCGAGGAATCTTTGTTGTCGGCCAGCAACGCAGCCACGGGCGCGTTGGTTGACTGGGTGCTGGCACGCATGTCGGCGTACCTGGATATGGAACGTTTGCAGGTCGATGAAGGCGGCATCTTGCTGCTGGAGCCTGCAGTGCCAGCCGCTGCGCAAGCTCGTGCTGGCCGGATGGATGTAGCTCGGAGGGACGAAGGATGAAGCGCACATGGATCTGGGTGGCTGTCGTGGTCGCCGTGGCGGTTGTGGGTTGGCTGTCCTTTGGCCGTAGTGGCACGCAAGTGGATGGCGCGGTACGTGGCGCCAAGGTGCGCCGTGGGCCGCTCAAGGTGTCCGTGGTGCAGCGGGGGAATCTAGCCGCGCGCGACGCCAATAGCGTCAAGAGCGAGGTCGAGGGCCAGAGTACGATCCTGTGGCTGATTGCCGAGGGCACACAGGTCAAGCCGGGCGATCTGTTGGTCGAACTGGATGCGTCCGATTTGCTTGACAAGAAGGTGGCCCAAGAGATCGCAGTGCAGAACGCCGAGGCTTCCTTTCAGAAGTCCAAGGCGCAGTACGACATCCAAGAGAGTCAGAATCGATCGGACATCGAAGCGGCAGAACGCAAATTGACGTTCGCGCGCATCGATAAGGAGAAGTACGAGGCTGCAAACGGCGACTATGCCCAGCTGCAAGCCGCAGCGGAGGAGAAGATCAAGCTGGCTGAGGGCGAGTTGGCCAAGTCCAAGAACACGTACGATTGGTCTAAGCAACTGGCGGCGAAGGGCTTTCTGACACAGAGCGAGTTGGACCGTGACGAATTGGATTTCCAGCGTGCCCAAGTGAGCTTGGACCAAGCTCGTCGCACGATGCAGCTGCTGGTTGATTACGACGCACCGCGCAAGCGCGCCGAGTTGGAGGCGGATTTGCGCGAGACCCAGCGCGGTCTGGATCGCGCCAACCTCGAAGCTACTTCGAAGATCGTCGACTACCAGGCGGCACTTGCGAGCAGCAAGAGCAAGCTTGATCTCGAGAAGGAAAAGCTCGTCAAGTACGTCGACCAACTCGCGAAGTCCAAGATCAAGGCCACGACCGCGGGCATGGTGGTCTACGCCCGTGTCGAAGGCGGGGGCCGGATGGGGGGCTCCGAACCGATCCAAGAAGGATCGACGGTGCGCGAGCGCCAAGAGATCTTGTCGATTCCCACTACGGGCGGCTTGATCGTGGAAGCCAGCATCCACGAATCGGTGCTGAAGCAGGTCACTATCGGCAAGGCTTGCAACATCCAGGTGGATGCTCTGCCTGGGCAAGTGTTTTCTGGGCGCGTGCAGTTTGTCGCCTTGTTGCCGGACAAAGGTTCGTGGTGGGCCAACCCCAACCAGCGTCTCTATCGCACCGAAATCGCGGTCGACAACGGCAACATCGAGATGCGACCGGGCATGAGTTGCTCGGTTGAGATCCTTTCGGACATGGTGGATGAGTGCTTGCAGGTCCCCGTTCAGTCGGTGGTGCTGCACGAAGGCAAAACCATCGCCTTTGTGAGTGGTGCCCAAGGGGCAGTGGATCAGCGACTTGTGAAGGTGGGCCGGGCCAGCGAGACCTTTGTAGAGGTTGTCGATGGCCTCAAGGAAGGGGAGGAAGTGCTGTTGGCCCCCCCCGCCGGTTTCACGCCCAAGGGGGCGGCGGAGTCTGATTCTCGCAGTGCTGGTGGACCGCCGCGGCAGCAGACATCCACACCGGCTCAGGGTACGAATCAGGCGCCCAACCCCGAAGGCGGAGCTGCTCCCGATGGCTCGCGTCGCGGTAGTCGTGGTACGCGTGGGCCGCGCCCCCAAGGTGAAGGCGGCGCTCCGAAGCAGGGCTGACCGCGCACGACCAACCCTAGCTGCGAAGAGACCAGAGTCGTGAAGACCATTGTCGCCGAACTGCGTGATGTACGCCGCGTCTACCAGATGGGAGCCACCCAAGTGGCTGCCTTGGATGGCGTGTCGTGTGCCTTTGGCCAAGGCGAGTATTGGTCCATCATGGGCACCTCGGGTTCCGGCAAGTCCACGCTGCTGAACATTTTGGGTTGCCTCGATCGTGCCACATCGGGCAGTTACACCGTCCGCGGTCGCGAGGTATCCACGCTGCCCGACGACGAGTTGTCGACCCTGCGCGGTCGTGAAATCGGTTTCATTTTCCAAAGCTACAACCTGATTCCGCAGTTGGATGTCTTGGAGAATGTTCTGATGCCGCTGCAGTACCGTGACGATCCGCCGCCGGATGCGGAGGAGCGGGCCATGCACCTGCTTGGGCGTGTGGGACTCAGCGAGCGCATCCACCACCGTCCTACAGAACTGTCGGGTGGCCAGCAGCAGCGCGTGGCAATCGCTCGCGCGCTGGTGACTGACCCCGCCATCCTCCTTGCCGATGAAGCCACCGGCAACCTGGATTCGAAGACTGCGTTGGAGATCTTGGACCTCTTCGATGAGCTGCATCGGGAAGGCAAGACCATTCTTCTGGTAACCCATGAGCCCACTGTGGGTGCACGCGCTGAGCGCACCTTGCGCCTGAAAGACGGCAAAGTCTTGGAAGTCCGAGAGAACCGCGTATGAAGCATGGATTCCAAGCTGTCTTGCGGACCGGTGTGCGCAGTTTGTTGCTGCACAAGCTGCGTAGCATCCTCACGACCTTGGGCGTCTTGTTCGGAGTTGCCTCGGTAGTGGCGATGTTGGCCATCGGCGAAGGCGCCAGCGAAGAGGCTCAGGAACAGATCAAGAAGCTTGGTAGCCAGAATGTGATCCTGCGCAGCGTCAAGCCGCCGGAGAACTTGGCCTCGAACGAGTCGACGCGCGTGTCGTCCTACGGGTTGACCGACACGGACTTGCAGCGCGTGCGTGAGAGCTTTCCCGGTGTGCGCCGCGCTGTGCCCGTGCGTCAACTGGCGCAAGAGGTGCGCTACGGCGATCGCGTAGGCAATCCCCGTGTACTCGCGACTGTGCCTGAGTACGCGGATGTGACGGGGCGTCCCCTCTCGGAGGGGCGCTTTCTCTCGACCGAAGACGAACGCCGCCGCTTGAATGTGTGCGTGTTGGGCTACGAAGTGGCCCGTTACCTGTTGCCGTTCCGCTCGGCGATTGGTGAGCAAATCAAGATCGGGGCCGAGTACTTCACTTGCGTAGGTGTGTTGTTGCCGCGCGTGCCCCTGTCGGGCGACCCGCCTGCTCCGGGCAGCGAAGTGACCGGAGAGGTGTTCCTGCCGTTGTCCACAGGTCGGTTGTGGTTCGGCGACACGCAGGTCAAGATCCGCAGCGGCTCGCGCGAGATGGAGCAAGTTGAGTTGCACGAGATCATCGCCGAAGCCTCCGCGCCAGAGCATGTGCCCATGCTGGCTGCCGCTTCGCGCGAAATGTTGACGCGCCGGCACAAGCAGAAGGACTATGAAGTCGTGGTGCCGCTGGAGTTGTTGCTGCGTGCGGAAGAAACCAAGCGCATCTTCAACATCGTTTTGGGCTCGATCGCGGGCATTTCCTTGCTTGTCGGCGGCATCGGCATCATGAATGTGATGTTGGCGACCGTGACCGAGCGTACACGCGAAATCGGCATCCGGCGCGCGCTCGGTGCGCAGCGCCGCCACATCGTCGTTCAGTTCTTGGTCGAAACCGTCGTCCTGTCGGTGGGCGGCGGTTTGCTGGGAATCATGCTGGGTGTCGGTATCCCGTGGTTTGTCGAGTACTGGTTCGGGATGCGCACGGTGGTCACGCCGGAGGCTCCCATCCTCGCGTTCTTGATCTCGGCCGGCATTGGCGTGATTTTCGGTCTGTACCCGGCGTGGCGTGCTGCACGCATGGATCCGGTGGAAGCCCTTCGTCATGAGTAACTGTGTCATGAGTAACTGCGTCATGAGTAACTGCGTCATGAGTAACTGCGTCATGAGTAACCTCGCGCTACAGGCTTCCGCGCAGCGCTAGGGCGGCTGCTAGGTCTTGAGGTTCCACGCGCTCGCGCCCAGCCAAGTCAGCAAGGGTGCGTGCCACACGTCGTAAGGACTGAATGCCGCGTGCCGAGAGAGCGCGCGCTTTGGCTGCACGCCGCAGTAGATCGCGTGAACGCTCACACAGCGGCGTGGTTAGCTCGAGCTCCCCTGGTGCAAGCCGTGCATTCGGTGTGTGGCCTTGGCGCGACTGCGCTTGCAGGCGTGCGATATCCACGCGGGCGCAGAGTTGGAGCTCGGTGTGCGTTGTGCTCGACTGCACGCACTCGTTGGTCCCTTGCGTGCGTTCCTGCGGCACCAGCTCGTCGAATTCAGGCGGCTGGACTTCTACGCACACATCGATACGGTCCAGCAGCGGCCCGCTAATTTTGGAGCGGTAACGAGCAACAGCATGGGGACTGCACAAACACGGCACCTTGCGATGCCCACGCCAGCCGCAAGGACACGGGTTCATGGCCGCGATCAGCTGAAAACGGGCAGGCAGCTCTACGCGCGTGCGTGCACGCGACAACTGGACCACTCCGCTCTCCAGCGGTTGGCGGAGTGCCTCTAGTGCATCGCGCCGGAACTCCGGCAACTCATCGAGAAACAACACGCCGCCATGAGCGAGCGTGACCTCGCCCGCGAGAGCTTGCGGGCCACCACCCACCAATCCTGCACACGAAGTGGAGTGGTGCGGGGCACGGAACGGCCGCTCCTTGGCCAAACCGCCCGGCCAGCGGCCATTGGCCGACAGCACGCGTGTCAGCTCCAACCGCTCGTGCATATCTGGCGGCGGTAGGAGGTTCACCAACCTGCGCGCCAACAAGCTCTTGCCCGCGCCAGGTGGTCCTACGAACAGCACTCCATGCCCGCCCGCCGCGGCCACGGCCAAAGCCCACTTGGCGTCATCCAGTCCGCGCACCTCATCTAGCGAAGGTCCCGAGGCGCGCACTGCTGGCCCGGCCTCCGTAGCCGAGAGCGGTTTCAAACAGCGCACGCCGGTCACATGGGCAATGGCCGCAGCCAAAGACCGCGCGCCGTAGGCCGTAATGCCGTGTACCGCAGCCGCTTCCATGGCCGTGGCCGGCGGAGCGACAAGATCCTCGATCCCCAGCTCTTTGGCAGCCAAGGCAGCAGCCAAACCGCCTGGCACGGCATGCAATGTCCCATCGATGCCTAATTCACCCAAGAACAGCACCTTGCGCACCGCCGAGGCGGGGAGATGCCCTGTGGCTGCCGCCGCCGCGACCGCGAGTGGAAGATCAAGGCTCTCGCCCGACTTGCGCCGGGAGGCCGGCACCAAGTTCAACCACAAACGACCTTGAGGTAGGTGCAAGCCACACGCCGCCAAAGCGCATTCCAGTCGTGAGCGCGATTCCTTGAGCACCGAGTCTGGCAAGCCCGTCAGCACCACCTCAATGCGTTCGCGCTCGCGCGTATCGAAGCGTGCCTCGACTCCTACGAGTTCAGCCCCTGCGCCCGTCAGGCAGGCTCCCATGGTGCGTGTTGTCTCCACGCTGGCCTGACGTGTGGCGTAGGCCCCGCGTCCCACCAAAACCAGATTTCTCGCCGCGTGGCGAATGCGCTAGCCTCTGCAACCCATGAACCTCGGGAGCACGCACCTGTCGATCGTTCTGCTGCTGGTGGCTTGCATGGCGCTTGCCTCGTGCCGCGCAACCACCTCCGCCTCTGCGGCTTTGCCGTCGGAACCTCCTCCGCCGCCGTCGCGCGGTCACATCTTGGTCTGCGGACAAAAAGTCCCCGTCGATGCTCCCGTCGTCCTGTGGACCGACTACCCCGGCTACAACGCGTACACCACAACGCCGCGCTTCGGCCCCGCCAACGACAAGAGCCCGCAAGGCGAACGCTACCAGCCCGGCCGTCGTAGCAAAGAGCTGCAGCTGATCCAGCCCAACGAAACGAATCCCATCGAGCTGGCGCGCGTCGTCGACCAGTTTGTGCTGCACTACGATGTCTGCGGGCTTGCCAGCACCTGCTTCAAGGTCCTTCACGACCAGCGCGGCTTGTCGGTGCACTTCCTGCTCGATATCGATGGCACGATCTACCAGACCATGGACTTGCGTGAGCAGGCCTTTCACGCCACGAAGAGCAACGCGCGCTCGATTGGTGTGGAGATCGCGCACATCGGTGCCTACAAGCCGTTTGAGAAGTCGCCCATCGATGAGTGGTACAAGCGCGATGCAGGTGGTCCGTACATTGACTTGCCCGAGCGCTTTGGGACCGGAGGTGTGCGCACCGAGGGCTTCGTTGGTCGTCCGGCGCGCCCTGCGTTGGTGCGCGGAGAGATCCAAGGCCAACAGTTGGAGCAATACGACTACACGCCGCAGCAATACGCGAGCTTGATCGCGCTGACCGCCGCGTTGTGCAAGGAGTTCCCGCGCTTGGCTCCCGAGGCACCGCGCGATGCCGATGGTCAGGTGTTGAACCGGGCCATGTCGGATGAGGAATGGCAGAACTTCAGCGGCATCCTCGGCCACTACCACGTCCAAACGAACAAGGTGGACCCGGGCCCGGGCTTTGATTGGGAGCCGTTCCTGGCCGAAGTCCGGCGTCAATTGGCCTTGAGGCGTTGATGCGCGTCACCACGGCGGAGCCGCGCCACTATCCTGACTACGCGCGCCTCGTGGAGGATCTCGGCACAGGCGATCCTGTGCCGCCCCTTCAAGAGTGGCTGGAGCAGATTGCGCCGGAGCTGCTCGTGTACGAAGAGGAGCAACGCCTCACGGCTTACGGACGCCTGCAGGTGTATGGCGCCGATGCCTACGTCCGGCACTTGCTGGTCGCAAGGGACAGGCGCGGCCGTGGCTTGGGCCGCGCGCTGATGCAGCAGCTCGCCACGCGCGCCCGCGAGCATGGCGCGGTGCGCTGGCGCCTGAATGTCAAACCGGACAACGCGCCGGCATTACAGCTCTACATGACCCTCGGCATGCGTGAGACGCACCGGCTCTGGGCGTTGCGCATCACTCACACGCAGGGTTTGGCCAATGCCGAGCCCGACGTTGACCGCGGCCCGCTTGTGCGCCGCGCGACAGCCCCAGCGGAAGATCGAGGCTTCGAACAGCGGTTCGAGTTGCTGGATGGACAGCTGACCCGGCATCGCCAGCGTCCCGGCAGTGCGGTGTACGCCTACGAGCGCACAGGAGAGCCGGTCGCCATTGCGGCCTACGATCCGGCCTACTCGGGCGTTTTTCCGCTGCGCGTGCCCGACCCGGCCGATGCTCTCGCAGTGGCCATCAGCTTGCGTCCGCTGGTTGTGCCGACGCGCGGTTATGTGCAATTGGTACTGGAGCGGGACACCGCCAGCGCTCAGCGCCTGCTGGCCGCAGGTGCTGGGTTGCACTTCGAGACGCTGCACCTGGTCGGGGCTTTGTAGCTGCGGGGGGCGTAAGGAGTCGCGCGGGACCCTCATGGCGCAGCAGAGGATCCCTTGATTAGGGGGCAACGTCCCGCAGGAATCCGTTGGCCCGGCGCAGTGCACTCTCGGCTGCGGACTTGTCGCACGCGAGGCGGTGCATGGCGGCGGCTGTTTTGACATGGCCGTCGGCGGCTTTCAGCAGCGCTTCAGCTTCGGCGTGGGCGAGCCCGGTGAGTTTGGATACGAGGGCGATGCCACGCTGCCAAAGCTTGTGATTCGCCGTCGCGACCACATCGACCATCAAGTTGCCGTGCACTTTGCCCAGACGCGTCATGGCGAGCGTCGTGACCATGTTGAGCACGAGCTTGGTGGCGGTGCCGCTCTTCAAGCGCGTGCTGCCGGCCAACACTTCGGGGCCCACCAGCACCCGGATGGAGACATCGGCCGCGTCGGCGCATTGCTCCTGCGGCACGCAGGCGAAGAAGATGGTCTTCGCGCCACGCTCCTTGGCATACGCAATGGCGCCGTGCACATACGGCGTAGTGCCGCCCGTGGCGATGCCAAAGACCACATCACGCGCCTCGAGGGCGCGTGCCTCCAAGTCGCGCACTGCAGCAGCACGATCGTCCTCGGCGCCTTCGACTGCACTTGTCAAGGCGACTTGACCACCGGCGATGAGGCCCACGACTTGCGAAGGGGGCGTGCGGAACGTGGGCGGGCATTCCGAAGCATCCAGCACACCGAGCCGTCCACTTGTCCCGGCGCCTGCATAGATCAGGCGGCCGCCTTGGCGTAGGGCGGTGACGACCAGCTCGATGGCTTGCACGATGGCGGGCTTGGCTTGGGCCACCGCCAAGGGCACCAGCGCATCCTCTGCGTTCATGACATCGAAGGCTGCAGCGAGTTCCAGCGCATCGAGTTCACGGCTGCGCTCATTGGCCCGTTCGGTGTCGAAATGACGACGGTCGTGAGGTTGTGTACTCATGATGGGTACTGTCAGGTTTCCTTGACACTGGCGAGCCGCTCTCCCGGGAGCCACATGCCTTTGCCCAATGATCCGCCGCCGTCGACCACGAAGCACTCGCCCGTGACCCAGCCGGAGTACGGCGAGAGCAGCCAGAGGCAGTGCGCGGCCACCTCTTCGGCTGTGCCGAAGCGCCCCATCGGGATCTCGCGTTCCATGCGCGCCTTGACCTCTTCATTCGGCCACAGGTTCTGTTTGGCGCCCTTGCTGTGGAAGGGGCCTGGCGCAATCGCGTTCACGCGTACGCCGCGTCCAGCCCACTCGGCGGCCATCGTCTTGGTGAGCGCCAACACGCCAGCCTTGGCCGAAGCAGAGTGCGCGACTCCCGGCATGCCGGTCCACGCATAGGTCGCCACGATGTTGAGGATCGCACCGCGTTGGGCCGCGAGCATGCCGCGCCCGAAGGCCTTTGAACAATAGAAGGTGCCATCCAGCGCGATGCCCAGGACCGCACGCCATGCATTGGCCGACAGGCGCTCGCTGGGGCACACAAAGTTGCCCGCTGCGTTGTTGACCAGAAGATCAATGCGGCCATGGCTGGCGAGCATGGCTGCTGCGTAGCGATCGACAGCATGGTTGTCGCGCACATCAAGCACCGCGCATTCGATGCGCCAGTTGCGTGCTGCGGCTTCCTCCAAGAGCGGCGCATGCTTGGCGGCATCGCGCGAGGGGACGAGCACCGTCGCGCCCAAGTGCGCCAACGCGCGCGTGAGCTCAAGGCCCAAGCCGCTGGCTCCACCAGTGATGACCGCTGTTTGGCCCGCGTACAAGCCAGGTGCGAAAGGCCGTGCTGCGGCCGGGACCTCGAGTGCGTCGTGCTGCATGTGCCCCAGCAGCGTAGTGCTCAGTCCTTGCGCTCCGTAGTCCTTTCCTGTCGGCGTTTCCGTGCTGTCCTCCTCAGCGTTAGACTGTTCGCCCTCGCACGCGCGAAAGGACCCCCATGCAGACCCTGCCTTCCTTTGTACTCGGCTCACGCCATCTCGCTACCGGCGGCTTTCAGAGCCTGGAGAACCCTGTGACTGAGGAGTTGGTGGCCCAAGCCTCCAGCGCGGGACTCGACTACGCGCAGGTGGTTCGCTTTGGCCGCGAGGTGGGTGGCCGGCACCTGCGCGCCCTGACCTTCGCGGAACGCGGTGCCTTGCTGGCCAAGTGCTCGGCTGCCATCCATGCGCAGCGCGATGCCTTGATCGAGCTGTCGCGCATCAACGGTGGCACCACGCGTGGTGATGGCAAATTTGACATCGATGGCGCGACGGGCACCTTGACCTTCTACGCGAGCCTGGGCGAGAAGCTCGGCGCGCGCACGCACTTGGTCGATGGCGAGAGTGTGCAGCTGGGTCGCACTGCGCGCCATTCGGGTCTGCATGTGCGCGTGTCACGCCCGGGGGTGGCGGTGCACATCAACGCCTTCAACTTCCCGGCGTGGGGGATGATGGAGAAGTTCGCTTGCTCGATCCTCGCGGGCGTGCCCGTGATCGAGAAGCCGGGCACTCCCACGGCGATGCTGGCGGCGCGCATTGCAGAGCTGATCGTCGAGGCGAACATCATGCCCGAGGGTTCGTTCCAGTTCGTGTGCGGCTCGCTGGGTGACATGCTGGACCACCTTGGCCCGCACGATGTGCTCGCCTTCACCGGCAGCTCCGCGACCGGCGCCAAGTTGCGCGGCAATGCGAATCTCGTGCGCCAGAACGTGCATGTGACCTTGGAGTGCGACTCGCTGAACGCGGCGGTGTTGGCTCCGGATGTCGAAGAGAGCAGCGAGACGTACGCGCTGTTCTTGCGCAATGTGGCGCTCGACATGACCCAAAAGACGGGTCAGAAGTGCACAGCGGTGCGCCGTATTTTTGTGCCGAAGGAGCGCGCCGCGCAGGTGCAAGCCGACCTAGTCGATGCGCTGTCGCGCATTCCGGTCGGCGATCCGGCGGACGAGAAGATGCGCATGGGGCCTGTGGCCTCGAAGGCGCAGTTCGAGGATGTCAGCAAGGGCATCGCGCGCTTGGCTGCGCATGGCACAGTGGCGTGCGGGGGTGCTGCGCGCCTCTACCC
>Ga0255096_1001203_pt1 | contig 10939 bp, 9 predicted proteins | sample Colum_Atlam_RepA_2_FD_188563 | JGI IMG/M metagenome (GOLD analysis project Ga0255096, IMG submission 188563) | Freshwater microbial communities from Columbia River, Oregon, United States - Colum_Atlam_RepA_8d | ecosystem: Environmental > Aquatic > Freshwater > River | place: USA: Oregon...
TGGCCAGCACCATGCCCATGCCGTCGCCACCAAAGGTAATCAACATCTCGGCAGTGGTGTCATTGATGCCATAGGTGCCATACCACTGCAGCAGTACCAGTATGCCAACCAGCGCATACCACCACCGTTGACGCGTGGCGATGGCAACGCGGATCAATGCGATATATACCCCGATCATCAGCAGTGGTCCGATCATGCCGCGCTCGGCAGAGGTGTGGGTGACCCAGAATGTCGGTATGGCGTTATAGCCGGTCATCCACGCGGTTACCGCATGCTGAACACGATGCGCTGCAGGCCGTCAAACACGTTGAAATGCTGGCAGGCCCATGCCCCGATCAACAGGGCCGGCATCGCATACAGACAGTTCAGCCATTCGTCGGCAGGGTCTTTCACCGGCAGCGCAGGGGCGTTGCCAATGCCAGTAGCATCAACCGGACGCGGCTCCGGCGGTGGTGTAACAGCAACGCCCTTTGTACTGCCGCGTTGTTTGATTGCAGCGGCCTTCTCGTAGTTGGCCCCGCAACGGGGGCAGACGATGTCGGAAGTCCTGGGGGCGTCGCACCAGGCGCAGGTGTCACTCATCCTTCGCGCGTTCGGTCAGGGCGTGAAGTCGATCATCGGCTCGGCCGGCACCGTCGGGATGTGCAGTTTCAGATAGGGCTTCTCACTGGCGATATGACAGCCCTGGCAGCCGTGCATCAGGTCGGTGTAAGCGGTAGTGAATTTGCCGTGGTCCTTGGCTTCGATGGCGGCAGTCACGGCAGCCATCTGCTGGTTTTCCAGTGCGGTGGCGATTGGTTCAAGTTCAAGCTGGCCACTGGCAAGACGGCGTGAAGGCTGAATGCGCACGGCCCAACGCAGCCGCACGCGGGTTTCACCGATATAAAACTGCGCCAGCGGCCAGTTGCCGGCTTCGGCGGCAAACCACAGGTTGCTGAAGTTGTAGGCGATCTGCGTCATGGCAAACGCCTGGCCGGGCATGATGCTGCGCAAGCGTTCTACTTCTGTCTGCAGACTTTCAAGTGTTGGCGGTGTAGCAGCCTTCTCCGCTTCAGCTGCCAGCGCGGGCAGGGCAGGCACCGACAACAGTGAGAAAAGTGAGAACGGTGATAACAGTGATAACAGCAGTACGCGCAGGCTCAGGCTCTTCATGGCAGTGGCTCAGTGGTGGAAGATGCGCGGCAAGATACGCCTGCGGCCGGAAAGTCGTCCAGTGTGCTGCACGCAAGAATTCACCTTCGATCCGCCCCGACTGGTTCGGCTGTGCTAGTGTAGCTGCCTCGTTCATGGATGGAGCTCCTGTATGCGTCCTGCGTCGCCAGTGTCGTTTCTGCACAGCGTGTTCCGCGCCTTCATGGCACACAACGGTCTTGAAACCGCCAAGTCCTTGACCTACACCAGCCTGTTTGCCGTCGTGCCCCTGCTGACGCTGACACTGGCGATCCTGTCGGCGTTTCCGTCGTTCCAGGTGTTCAGCACACAAGTGCAAGCCATGTTGTTCGAGCGCTTGCTGCCAAGTTCAAGCACTGAACTGCAGGACTATCTTGCCGGTTTTGCCGGCCAGGGGACGCAACTGACCTGGGCCGGTGCAGTGATGTTGCTGGCCACGGCGTACCTGATGCTGGTCAACATCGAAGAACACTTCAACAACATCTGGGGGGTCAACAAGCACCGGCAGGGGCTGGCGAGCTTCCTGTTGTACTGGTGTGTACTCAGTCTCGGGCCCTTGCTGCTGGGGCTTGGTTTTGCGATCAGCTCGTACCTGGCTTCGCTCAGCTTGTTCCAGCGCTTTACCGAAGTGACGGATTATTTTGGTGCCAATGCGCTGTTGTTGCGGGTATTTCCGTCACTGATGACGGTCGGTGCATTCACCTTGTTGTATAGCGCTGTACCCAATTGTCCGGTTCGGGTGCGGTATGCATTCGCCGGTGCAGTGGCGGTGGCGCTGGCGCTGGTATTGCTGAAGTGGTTGTTCGGCTTGTTCATTGCCACCGCCAGCTATCAGGTGGTCTATGGCACTTTCGCCGCACTGCCGATCTTCCTGCTGTGGCTCTATGTCTGCTGGGTAGTGATTCTTTGCGGTGCCAATCTCGTGCATTCGCTGCCGAACTGGCAGTACCAGCGGGAACGGCAGGGAGTACATCCGACGCTGCTGCTTTTTGCGTTGTTGCATTTGTTCTGGCGCCGCCAGCAGCAGGGCGAGAGCGTGTTCATCAGCCGCTTGCAGGAGCAAGGCTGGAGTTTTGCCGGTACGCCGGTAGAGACGCTGCTGAATGTGCTGACCGACCACAAGCTCGTGCGCAGCGTTGATCCTGACGAATATATGCTGGTGCGCGATCTGCATGGAGTGACGATGTGGCAGTTGCTGCGCGCGTGCCCATGGGCGCCGCCAAGTCTGGAAGAATTGCAGCAACCGCTGCCCGCCGTGCTGCGGTTGCACCTGCCGGTGCTCAGTGAGTTCCAGCACAAGATCGGAGAGTTGGAACAGGCGGCACACTTGCAGTTCCAGGCCACGGTGGGAGACGAGTTTGCGCGATTGCAGCAGGTGGCGCACAACTGAGTGACTGGTTTTCTGCCGCAGGGTGCTGGTGGCGTGGCGCTTCCGCTAAACAACTATTGCAGGTCGGCCACGCTCAATTTAGTTTCACCCGAATCTACCCACCCCTGGAAGATATTCCGCTGCCATGGTGTTCAGTTCTGCCGTCTTTCTGTTTCTGTTCCTGCCACTTTTCCTGGTGGGGGTGTTGCTCACTGCGCGCGCAAGTCTGACGGCGCGCAATCTCAATCTGGTCATGTTCAGTCTGGCGTTCTACTTTTTTGGCAGCGGCATATACACGCTGATCCTGTTGGGTTCAATCGGCTTCAACTGGGCCTATGCCTACTACGGCTTCGCAAATCGCAGTGGCCGCCGCTGGTTGGCCATTGGCGTAATGGTAAATCTGCTGCCCTTGCTGGTCTTCAAATACCTTGATTTCCTGATGGCGCTCTCCAGCCAGTTGTTGTTCGAGCCATTCTTCGCCACTGCGCTGCCAGAACTGAAGCTGTTCCTGCCTGCCGGAATTTCGTTCTATACCTTCCAGGCAATTTCCTACTTGCTGGATGTCAGACGGAAGGAGACACAAGCGGAACCCAGCCTGCTGACATTTGCTGCCTACAAATTGCTGTTTCCCCAACTGGTGGCTGGCCCGATAGTGCGTTACGTGCAGATCAAGCAGAACCTGCAAAAAGCGACGCTGAGTGTTGCCCAGTTCAATGCCGGGATTTTCTTCTTCGGTATGGGGTTGGCGAAAAAGCTGGTGCTGGCAGATGCGCTTGGCCGCCTGGTTGATTCCATGTATGCCCAGCGGGCGACAGACATCGACAACTGGATGGCGTGGTTGGCAACCGTTGCCTACAGCCTGCAGATATTCCTGGATTTCTCGGGTTATTCGGAAATGGCGATCGGCCTCGGGTTGATGATAGGTTTCCAGTTCCCCGACAATTTCCTGCAGCCTTACCGCGCACATTCAATCACCGATTTCTGGCGGCGCTGGCATGTCAGCCTGTCGCTGTGGTTCCGCGACTATCTCTACATCCCGCTGGGCGGCAATCGCCACGGCTTCTGGCGTACGTCAGCGAACTTGTGGGTGGTGTTTCTGCTTTGTGGTCTGTGGCATGGCGCGGCGCTGACGTTTGTACTGTGGGGGGCTTATCACGGCGCCTTGCTTACGCTGGAACGGCTGATTAAGCGATGCTTCAACGTTGAGTTGAAGGGGGCTGCGGGAGTGATGGTGACACTCGTGTTGGTGTCGATAGGATGGGTGCTGTTCCGGGCAGAGAGCCTGGATCAGGCTTCGATAGTGTTGAAGAAACTCAGCTTCATTGATCAGGCGGGTACGCCGCGGTTTGGTTGGCAGTACACCTTTACGCCCTATACCTTGTTTCTGGTGACCAGTGGCATTGTGGTTGCCGCCTTGCCGCTCGAGCGCTGGCGGCTCGGGCAGCGCATGCAGTCTGATTTGAGCACCATCGGTGCGCTGCTCGGGGTGGGGTTCATGGTGTTGGCGATCGCTGCGCTGGCGGCCAATGGTTTCAACCCGTTCATCTACTTTCAGTTCTAGGGAGCCTGCATGCGAATATCGACGTTGCTGCCCTGCGGCTTGTTTGTGCTGGTGCTGCTGTTGCCTGCGCTGTGTGTAGTCACTGGTTGGACTATCAGTCCGCCACTGCAGGAAAACCGTGTTCCAACGCCCGCACCAGTGTTGGCGGATTACATCAACGCCACCCAGCTCGACTGGCTGGGGTACTCGCAACAATTCAATGCGTGGTTTTCCGACGGTTTTGCATCAAGGAATTTCTGGGTGCGGCTGAATGAACAGCTGCTGTACTCGTTGTTTCGTCAATCCACGCGTGTACATATCGGCGATGACGGGTGGCTCTATTACCGCAGTGTGCTGGACGAAGAAACGCCGATTCTTGAGCGCATCAGCCAGCAAGACCGACAAGCAATGGTTCAACGATTGCAAAAGCTCTCAGCCCTCTTGGCCCAACGCGGCATGACCCTTTATGTCATGCCAATGGGAATGAAGGATTACTATTACCCCGAGCACCTGCCGGCCAGCGGTATCCATGCTCTCGGCTTCCGCTTTTACGATGAGTATATGGACGCGCTGCTGGCCGCTGGCGACCTCAACGTCATTGATTCGCGCCCTTTGTTGCGTCAGGCAAAACAGTCAGGCCTCAAGATTTACCACCAAACCGATTTTCACTGGACCTACCCCGCCAGCGCGCTGGTATTCAAGACGCTGGTGGCTACCATTGCGGAAAAAGAGCAAAAGCCCGAGCTGGCGGATCAGTGGCAGGTGAACGTTGTTGAAATGAATGACTGGTCTGGTGGCGAGTCCGACGCCTTGCCACTGTTATGGCCACTGACTGAATCCACAGTGGGAGCGCAATATGCCGGCATTCCCGTGCAATTCGCTCCGCAACTGCCGCCGCCGGCGGGAGTCGAGTATGCGGCACGTACCTCCACTGCGCGGGACGACTTGTTGGCCCCGGTACTGATCTACGGCGACAGTTTCTTCGATGGCGCCGACCAAAGCGGGTTCCTGAATTTCTTCCAGGCCCACACCCGCTCCCGTGTCTGGACTTTTGATCTGGTTGAGGCGTATCGCAACCGACAGCCGGGAACACGTTATGTCGTGCTCGAACACATTACCGGCGCACTCTTTGGCATGGACAGTTCAGTTGCCAGCTTGATTGAGGCGCTGGCAAGCGATCCTGTCCAGGAGACATTGGATCAGTGATGTTGCTTGCGGTTGAGAATGCCGCCTGATGCTTCCTTGATGGTGTGGGCGAATACAAACGCCTTTGGATCGGCAGCATCGACGAGATTGCGCAGTTTCCTGAGTTCCATGCGGGAGATGACGGTAAAAATAATGTCAACGTTGGTACTGACGTCGAATTGGCCCGGCAAAAAGCCGCGTTCTCCTTTGTAAACCGTAATGCCTCTTCCCAGGTTGTTCACAAGCTGAAACTTGATCAGCTCGCTTTTTCCGGAAATGATCGTGACCCCGGTAAAGGCCTGTAGTCCTTCAACGACGTAGTTGATGGTACGCGTGGCAGAAAAGTAGGTAAGTACCGAATACAGTGCTGTTTCGACGCCAAACGAGAATGCCGAGATGGCGAAGATTACGACATTGATTGCCAGGATGATTTCGGAGATTGTGAATGCAGTGCGTTTGATGGTGTAAAGCGCCAGAACTTCAATGCCATCAAGTGCAGCTCCGGCACGCATTACCAGTCCCACGCCTATGCCCAGGAATACACCACCGAAAATCGATATCAGCAGCTTGTCTGCGGTAAGAACAAAATCAGGTAGCGTCACAAGACATACAGCCAGCATCAGCGCGCTGATGGTGGTGCGAATGCAGAAACGTTTGCCCACTGTAAAGTAGCTGACGACAATCAGCGGTATATTGAGAATCACTATCAAAAGTGCAAGATTGATGTGATAGATCTCATGTACCAACAGCGAGATGCCGGTGATACCGCCATCAATGAAATGATTCGGCACCAGGAAGCCTTTGAGGGCTATCGCTGCAAAGAGCACACCGCAGAGTGTCTGCAGGATGTCTTTGAAGAATTCCGGAATACTGGCGGCCTGGGTCAAAGCAGCATGCGTGGCCGGATCTTCGGTCAGCAGCAAACCGGCACCCGGATCCGCGGCGTCACGATCAATATCCGCAACTGCTATATAGTCCTGCTGGTAAAGGAAGCGGGCCTGGTTTACCAGCCACTCTATCCGGGTTTTTACGCCGGCGTTGGTCGAGCTCATTGGAACGTTTCCTTACATCGAGTGCTCTAATACCAACTCGAGTTTTTTGTAGAGTTCACGGCTTTCGACCGGCTTTGAGATGAAGTTGTTCATCCCTACTTGCAGGCAGCGCTCCTTGTCAGTCTCCAACGCGTGGGCAGTAAGGGCGACGATGTAATGCGGTGTAACACCCTCTGCCTTTTCTTTTTTCCTGATGAGTCCACACGCCTCAATGCCGTCCATTTCCGGCATCTGCAAGTCCATCAGAATGGCATCGAATGCGTGGCGCTTGAGCTTGTCCACTGCAATGCGCCCATTGCTGGCCACATCGACGGTGTGACCGCGTTTTGTGAGCATGTGGCGGAACAGTTTCTGGTTGACCGTGTTGTCCTCCGCCAACAGCACATGCAAAGGCCGCCAGTTGCCTGGCTTCTCGAGGACGGTATCGGTAACGGCAACGGGAGGACTTACTTCCGCTGTAACCGTGGCGAAACGGATCTGGAACCAGAAATGACTGCCGACGCCAACACGGCTGAACAGATTCATCTTGCCGCCCATCATCCTGACCAACGCGGTAGAGATGGAGAGCCCCAGACCGGTGCCGCCAAAACGGCGGGTGATTGAGGTGTCTGCCTGGTTGAATGCTTCGAAAATTGAGTCCTGCGCGTCCTGTGGAATTCCGATACCGGTGTCCAGAACCGCAATCTCCAGCACAACATGGCCATCAGCAGAGTCACAACGCTGGATATCCACGTGGACCGAACCACTCGCGGTGAACTTGATGGCATTGCCGACCAGGTTCATCAAGACCTGGCGCAAACGCATCGGATCTCCAACCAGCTGTGCAGGAATCGATGTGTCCACATGGCAACTGAGTTCGAGTCCCTTTTCCCGGGCCATCAGGCCAAAATGTTGCAGGCTGAAATCGATGCTTTCACGGATGTCGAACTGTACCGAATCAATCGACATTTTGCCTGCTTCAATTTTCGAGAAGTCGAGAATGTCATTGATCAGGTACAAAAGAGTACGAGTAGAGTCCTTCGCTGTGTCGAGGAAATCTTTTTGCTGTGGATCTTTGGCAGCTTCCAGCGCGAGCTCAAGCATACCGATCAGGCCGTTGAGAGGCGTGCGTACTTCGTGGCTCATGTTGGCAAGGAATTCGCTTTTGGCCTTGCTTGCCTGTTCGGCTTCCTTTTTTGCAGCAAGCAGTTCGTTACTCGCTTTCTGGCGATCGCGCTCGGCGCGGAATGCGACGATCAGGTTTGAACACACAGAGATGAACATCGCCAGCTTGTCGATCACGGCGGTGCTGTAACCACCCGGGCGGTTGGCTACACCCAGCATCCCGATAAAATCATTGCCACTGTAGATCGGTACCCCCAGGAAGGCCCGCAAAGGGGCGTGGCCCTTTGGCAATCCACCGGAATGCCGGTCGGTCAGCGGGCTATTCGAAATCAACGGACGTCCGGTTTTCAGCACGCGCCCAAAGAGTGTTTCGAGATTACGGAACACAAGGACATCGGCGTTGTTTATTTCATACAGGGCCCGCGTTTCTTCGTTCCAGGTGATATCCGAGAGTGCATGGGTTCGCATGAACGGCGCTCCCGACTCGTCTGACTGGACTTCGCCTATGAAGCCGTACTCACTATGGGTCAATTTCAGAAGCTGTTCCAGCAGAGCGTTGAACGGGTTGATATTGCTCTTGGCGCTGATGAATTCAGACAGGGCCTGGCTGATGGTGGTCAACATGTTGTTGGCGTCATTGACGGCGTCTATGCTGAACTTCAGCTCGGTAACATCGCGAACTATCAACAGCAGAATGTTTTCTGATTCCATGCGGGAAAAAGTCAAATCCAGCCAAGTAAGTTCTCCGTTAAGACGGGTGTGGCTGACGCGCAAGCACAGACTTTGTGAGGATCCGGATTTCAGCGCATCGAGTTGGGTGAACATTGCTTCCTTTTCGTCTGGAGAAAGAAGCGCCAGAATGGAAGTGCGCAACAGATCTGGAGTTTCATTACCAAACAAGGCGCGGAAGGCCTCATTAACCCGTATCAATTTGCCGTCATACCCGATCAGGCACAGAGCGTCCGCGCAATTGAGAAACAGGGTTTCATACAATCCGGAATTGCGGTTGTCTTTATGCAAGGTTTGGCTATTCGACATGGTCAATGGTACCGCTGCTTCCCGCCTTCCTTCGTCTGGTGCCAGGACAGCAGATCATGTAATGCCAATGGTGCGGCGATGAAGCTGCCTTGGCCGATATTGCATCCATGAGTGCTGAGCCAACCCTCGGTATTGGCATCGCTGATGCCATCGGCGATTGAAGCAATGCAACGGTGCTCCAGTTCGTCCAGCAATGCCGCTACTCCCTGGGCGACCACCTGATTGGTGCCGAGTTTCGATACCAGCATTGAATCGAGTTTGATCTCCGAGAAGGAGGCGGCGTCCAGCAATTCAGCCGACTTTGCCAGGTCATACTCGGCCACGGTGGTGGAAATGCGAATTCCTGTACGTTGCAATCGGCCCAATGCCTTGAACGCGCGCGGCAGCAGCGGCCGAACATTGTTGCCGTGGCTGGCAAGCTCGATAACCAGTTGCTGCGGACAGATGTTGGCCTGCTCCATGGTCTGGATCACCGCAGTGACGAACTCGTCTTCACAAAGCGCGCTTGCTGGAACTGCAACGGTGAGGCTCAGACGTTTGCGGGTGGCAAGGTTGACTTGGGCAATCTCTGCCGTGGCCTTCTTGATCAGTCCCAGAAAGTAGTCAGGCATGACGGGGTGATACGCGCCGTCAATGAAGGGTTCACTGGGCACTACCACGTTGTGTCTGTTCGAGGGATGCACGGCGGTGCCCTGGCAGCCGACCCACGCTTTCGTCGTAAGAGAAAGCTGTGGCTGCAGCCATACAGCATACTGGCCTCGAAGAGCGGCATTGAGTACATCAGCTGAAATCGATGCTGGTGCTATCGAATGACTGATGCTGTTATTCACCCCGGTATCGCCGGTGCCCAACAGGCGATAGAGATCCATACGATCGAACGGCTTATGCAGGGTACCTTTCCAGTTGATGCCGATGTTGATTGCCATATTGGCAATGCCATTGGCCAGACCACGGTCCACTGATGTCATCAGAATCACACCAATGCCGGGCGAGTGCTGCAGTATCTTGTCGAGCATGCTGATGCCATTGATGCCCGGCATCACTACATCCAGCAGAATCAGGTCGTAGTTGGTGAGGCTATCAAGGTCGAGAAGGCTGGGATCATTGCATACCTCGAGATGGTGGCCGTAGTCAGACACCAGTTTTCCTGCGTAACTGGTGAAGAACTTGTCATCATCCACTGCCAGTATGTTTTGCGATGGAGTCATGCGGAACTCCTGTTGTCGATCCGCACCAGCTCTTTGCGAACGGCCGTGTCGGTATAGTCTGACAGCAGCTGGATAACGAAAAAGTAGGAGCTGATGTCAGGGGAGTGCTTGTTGATTGCGTCCTCCGTCAGCTGCAGGAAGTCAGCGAGCCTCAGCGCGCCAACCGCCAATGATGACGATTTTATCCTGTGGCAGCAGCTCAGTACTTCGCGGTAATCGGTGATGCTTTCCTTTTCAAGTTTCACCAATACGCTCTTCATGTCGGCGACTTGTGTCAGGAACGCCTCATACATCTCCGACAGGAACGCTTCGTCGTAGACCTGAAGGCGCTGACGCAGAATCGCGGCATCAAAAATCGGCAGATCTTCATTTTTCATTATGCAACTCCCCCCTCAACCATGGAGTCCATGGGTTTGTAGAGGATGTAGCCAAAGTTGCGCAGATTATTGATGACGTAGGGGGAGTCAATGAACTTCAGCTTCTTCCGGATTCGTCCCATCAGGACATCGATGGTGCGGCTGTTGAGCATCGGCTTGGAACCATAGAGGGCCGCATTGACGGATTCCCTGCTCAACTCGACACCGATGTTGGCGAACAGGAATTCAAGCAGCATTGTTTCCTTCTCGGTCAACAGGGTGCTCTTGGTCGCTGAGCGCAGTACGCGGTGATAGCGATCTATCTTGATGCTCGTCAGCGGTTTTGATGACTCTTTCGACTTCGACGCACTGCTCTCATACGAGTAGCTGCGTACTGCCGAGCGCATACGTGCCAGCAGCTCCGACGTCTTGTAGGGCTTTACGATGTACTGGTCGGCGCCGGCATCCAGGCAGTTGACGGTGGTTGTCTCAGAGTCATCTGCAGTCAACATGATGACGGGACGCTCGTGGCGCGACTTGATCATCCGACACAGGTCGAGTCCGCTGATGTTGTTTCCCAGGTCATTGTCGAGAATGAAAATGTCGGGGGAGGGGCCGTCGGTGATCAGCTTGTATATCGCCGCGTGGTCGCTTTCCAACGTAGTGTTGTAGCCTTCGGCATGCAGATGATGGCAGAGGATTTTCCCAAACACGAAATCATCGTCAATGATCAGCACAGACACTTTGGCCTTGGTTGGTCTGGAGCTGGTGTTGCCGGGTTGGTCAATTGACGACCGGCGGAGTTCGGGTGTTGCATCCATTGCAGGTTGGCAGTCACCGAGAAGGTCGGAGTTGCTACCGTAGTAGCCAGCTGACTCTCGATCGCCGGCAGCGGACGGATGACTGCTGATGGATGG
>Ga0255096_1001205_pt1 | contig 10933 bp, 9 predicted proteins | sample Colum_Atlam_RepA_2_FD_188563 | JGI IMG/M metagenome (GOLD analysis project Ga0255096, IMG submission 188563) | Freshwater microbial communities from Columbia River, Oregon, United States - Colum_Atlam_RepA_8d | ecosystem: Environmental > Aquatic > Freshwater > River | place: USA: Oregon...
CGGTGGGGGACCGCGTTGCGGTGTTCACCAACAACGAAGACGGTCTGCGCACGGTGTCCGACCTCAAGGCCAAAGGGCTGGATGTCGCGGTGATCGACGCCCGTAAGGGCGACGAGGTTATCGACAGCGCCGGTCGTCTGGGCCTGAAATCCATCACCGTGCGTCGCGGCAATGGCCGCACCGAAACCCTGAACGTTTCGGCGCTTGGCGTCTCGGGCGGCTGGAACCCCAACGTCAGCCTCTCGTCAAACCACCGCGGTCGCCCAACCTGGGATGACAGCATCGCGGCCTTCGTGCCGGCTGCCGACAGCATCAGCGGCATGACCTTCGCCGGTGCCGCCGCAGGCGCAATGTCAACCCACGCCGCCCTTGCCACCGGTGCCGCGCAAGCCGCCGAAGCCTTGGCCAGCCTTGGCCTTAGCGCCCAGATCGACGTGCCGCGCGCCGAAGATGCGCCGGTCAACATCACGCCGCTGTGGTATGTGCATTCCGGCAAAGGCCGCGCTTGGATCGACCAGCAAAACGACGTCACCGTGAAAGACGTCAAACTGGCCAAGCAGGAAAACTTCGTTTCGGTCGAACACCTGAAGCGGTACACCACGCTGGGCATGGCCACCGATCAGGGCAAAACCGGCAACGTGCTTGGCCTTGCGGTCATGGCCGAACTCACCGGCAAGACCATCCCGCAGACCGGCACCACCATCTACCGCCCGCCCTACACCCCCGTCGCCATGGGCGCGCTGGGCGGCCGTGCGCGCGGTGAAGATTTCAAACCAACCCGCTATACCCCGTCGCATAAATGGGCCACCGAACAAGGCGCGGTGTTTGTCGAGGTTGGCTACTGGCTGCGCAGCCAATGGTTGCCCCGCGCGGGCGAAACCACTTGGCGGCAATCGGTAGACCGCGAAGTGCTGCAAACCCGCAAATCGGCCGGCATCTGCGACGTTACCACCCTTGGCAAAATCGACATCCAAGGCACTGATGCTGGCGCGTTTTTGGATAAGGTCTATTGCAACACCTTCTCGACCCTTGGCGTCGGCAAAACCCGCTATGGCCTGATGCTGCGCGAAGACGGCATGGTGATGGATGACGGCACCACCGCGCGGATGGGTCAGAACGAATATGTGATGACCACCACCACCGCCAATGCGGTGCCAGTGTTCCGCCATCTGGAATACTGCCGCCAAGTGCTGTGGCCCGATATGGACGTGCAGCTGATCTCGACCACCGAAGCTTGGGCGCAATATTCGGTCGCCGGCCCCAACGCCCGCAAACTGCTGGAAAAGCTGGTTGATCAAGACATCTCTGACGCAGCCTTCCCCTATATGGCTTGCGGCAATATCACCGTCTGCGGCGGGCTACGGGCGCGGCTGTTCCGCATCAGCTTCTCGGGCGAACTGGCCTATGAAATCGCCGTCCCCACCCGCTACGGCGATGCGATGATCCGCGCATTGGTCGAAGCCGGCCGCGAATTTGATGCCGTGGTCTACGGCACCGAAGCCTTGGGTGTGATGCGGGTCGAAAAGGGCCACGTCGCGGGCAACGAACTTAATGGTCAGTCTTCGGCGTTGAACATGGGCCTTGGCAAGATGGTGTCGAAAAAGAAAGACGCCATCGGCATGGTGCTTAGCCAGCGTGACGGCATGACCACCCCCGGCGGCTACCGCCTTGTCGGCGTCAAACCCGTCAACCCGGCGCAAGCCCTGACCGCAGGCGCGCATTTCCTGGCCAAAGGTGCCGCCGCCACCGCCGACAATGATGCAGGCTGGCTGACATCGGTGGTCTATTCGCCGCATTTGGGCCATTCCATCGGCCTTGGCTACCTGAAGGGCGGCGATACCCGCAAAGGCGAACGCCTGCGCAGCGTCAACCTGCTGGCAAAAACCGATGTCGAGGTTGAAATCGTCAGCCCGCATTTCTTTGATCCCGAGGGGGAGCGTCTCCGTGGCTAATTCCTTGAAATCCCTGACCCCACTGGGCCACGCCGCCGCAGAAACCGTCACCGTCGGCCCGGTCACCATCGTCGAAAACGTCGCGGTCGCGCTTGCCTCGCTTGCCGCCCGCAAAGGCCGCGAGGCAGAGGTCGCCAGCATCGCGGCGGCCTCGGGCATCGCCTTGCCCGGCCCCGGTCAGGCCACCTCCGGCGCGGTCTACGGCGCGCTCTGGCTTGGCCCAGAACAGTGGATGGTCGAAGCCGATTTCGCCAGCCACGAAGACATCGTCGCCATACTGAAACCGCTGTTCGGCGAAGCTGCCTCGATCACCGAACAAACCGATGCCTGGGTGCGCTTCGATCTGACCGCCGCCGATCTGCCGACACTCTTCGAACGGCTCTGCGGCTTTGATCTGCGCCGCAATGGCCCCGGCTCTGCCACCCGCACCGTGATCGAACACTTGGGCTGCTATGTGGTGCGTCGCACGGAAACCGCGGTGTCGGTGATCGGCCCGCGCTCGTCGGCGCATAGCCTGCACCACGCCCTGATCACCGCCGCGAAATCGGCGTTCTGATCGGGCTTCATCTTGGCCTAAATATCCCACGGGGGTGCGGGGGTGTGAAACCCCCGCGCTTCAGTCGTTTGGCGGCATAGCGCCCGCCAAACCGCGCAGCCCCACCAAGCGCCGCCGCTCGTCATTCGGGTTCACCCCGAAAGCTTCGGCATAATGCCGCGTCATCGGCGTCGAACTGGCATAGCCGACCGATTGCGCAATCTCGCGGATGCTTTGCGTCGAATACAGCACCCGCTGCCGCGCCTTTTTCAACCGCATCAGTCGGTAGTATTTCAACGGGCTTTGCCCGGTTGCCTGCTTGAAACACCGCTCCAGATGCCGCTCTGACATCGCAAGCGCGCCTGCCACATCGGCAATCTGCAGCGGATCTTCAATATGTTCGCCAAAAATCCGAATGGCCGCGCGCACCGGGTCTGGCAACAGATCGTCGGTGCCACCCTGCTTTTGCACCGGCACTTTTTGCGCCGCATCTTCGGTGCGCACGAACGGGTGCTGAAACCAGCACGCCACTTCCGTCATGGTGTCACGGCCCAAGCGCTCTTCGATCAGCCGCAGCATCAGGTCAAACACCGCCCCCGCGCCTGACGCAGTATAGCGCCGCCGGTCGCGCAAGATCACCGATTGGCTGGCCTCCATCTCGGGAAACTCGGCGTTGAACGCGGCCTCATAGCACCAATGCACCGAAACCGAATGGCCATCCATCACGCCAGACCGCGCCAGCGGAAAGATACCGCCGGAAAATCCGCCCAACACCACGCCGCAGCGGTCCAGCCAGCGCAACTGCGCATTGCCGCGCTTGGGGCTTTGAAACCGCGAGGTCGGCGCCGAAAGCAGAAACAGATAATCCAGCCCCGCCGCCTCGGTCAGCGTCAGGTCGGGGTCAAACCGCACCTCGGCGCTGGATCGCACCGGCGCTGCATCCTCGCCAATCAGCTTCCAGACGAATTCCTTGCGCCCGGTGATCTCGTTTGCAGCCCGCAGCGGCTCGATGGCCGATGTCAGGCAGGCCATGGGAAAGCCGGGGAACAGCAGAAATCCCAAGGTCGTGGCGCTGTCGCGATGCATGTTCATGGCTGGGGATTTTCGGTTGAGTGATGTTCTGTTTCACGGTAGTAAACAAGAGTGAGTGATTTATCAGATAGAGCCAGCCAAATGGATATCGAGTCCGACGAAACTGCGCTGCCCCGTGCCAAACCCGGCTTCGAACAAGACCCGCACCGGGTCCGCGAACTGTCGGAACGCAATCTGGAAATGGCGATTGGCCGCGCCGTGCGGGCCTTCCGGCGCGCGCAAGGCATGACGGTTGCCGATCTGGCGGGCGTCACCGGCCTGTCAATCGGCATGCTGTCAAAGATTGAAAACGGCATCACTTCGCCCTCGCTGACCACGTTGCAAATTCTCAGCCATGCGTTTTCCACCCCGATCACCTCATTCTTCCGCGGCTTCGAAGAACGGCGCGAGGTGCAGCACGTCAAGGCGGGCGACCATATCGAAATTGAACGCCGCGGCACCCGCGCCGGGCATCAGTATCACCTGTTGGGCCATATCGGCTCGAACGACTCTGGCGTCGTGGTCGAACCCTATCTGATCACCCTGACCACCGAATCCGACGTGTTTCCCGCTTTCCAGCATGACGGGCTGGAACTGCTGTTCATGCTGGAAGGCGAGGTGAAATATCGTCACGGTGATCAGCTCTTTCATCTGGAACCCGGAGACAGCCTGTTTTTCGACGCAGATGCCCAGCACGGGCCAGAGGTTCTGGTGAAACTTCCGGCCCGCTATCTCTCGGTGATTTCGTACAAACAAGCGTGATCGGGCAGCCTTAGTCTGCCCAGAACCCCGGGCTGGTCGGCTGTCCGTCGTCGAACTGCGCAAGATACTCAACCATCAAGGGTTTGTTGCGGATAAAGCCCTTATAGGTCGCCAATTCATCCGGAATATCGCGCACCACCCGATGCAGGCGGCGGCCCCATTTCGGCACCGTCACCAGTTCGGAAAACCGGATCAGATAGCAGCGGATCGGGAAGGCGATGGCGTTCGACCGCGGCAGCCGGTGCAGCGTTTGCAACTCCACCCGCAAATGCTGGCGGTCGCCAATGGTGTCCGGCGTCATCGTGGTCTTGCCCGGTCCCCATTTCGGATAATTCTCGGGCGAGGTATCCAGCAGCGGGTCCACCGTCATCGTCCAGTTGAACCGCCGCACCGGGGCGCCATGCTGCAGCTTCAGCAAAAACTTCAGTGCGCGGTCAAACACGCCCATCTCATGCGCCTTCGGCACCGGCGCATGCCATTGGTGAAAGTTCATGCCAATGTCGAAATCAAGGCTCCAGTCCGCCTGCGTCGTCACCATCCCCGCCTCGACCCACAGCGTCTCATCGCGCTGATCCTGCAAGGTAAAATCGCCCTGCGTCTGCCGGGTGATATACTCCATCGGGCCGCAGGGTAGGGTGGTCGGGTCCATAAAGGTGAACGACTGTTCGATCTGCAAAGGCCGGTTGACCCAATGCCACTGGTTGCCGTTCTTGCTCAGGGAAAACCACTGCGGATAATCCCGCGCCTTGCTTTCCATGATCAGTTCCAGCAGGTCCCATCCCGCCAGTTCCATATGCGGCAGCGATTGGCAACGCAGCGGATCATCGGCCAAAACCTGCGCCCGGTCGCGCATTTCCGACACGTAATGTTCATCCACATCGAACATATGCTCGAAAACCGACCCTTTCGGCCCCGGCACATGCGGCTCCATGTTCACCGAATACATATAGCTGTCTTCGGGAAACGGGAACGGAAAGCGCTTTATCGCCTTGGCAGAGTTGCGAAAGGTGAAATCGCCGCGAAAAGTCTCGTCGTTGAAATCGAGTGACATCGTTTCCCCCTATCGGTCCAGCACCAGCGACTTGCCGGCAAAGCGGCTGACGCAGGGCATGATCTTGGTGTTGGCGGCTTTCTGATCGTCGGTCAGCCAGTGGTCATTGTGGTCGATATGGCCATCACAGCCCAGAACATCGGTTTCGCACTGCCCGCAGGCGCCGCCGCGGCACAGATAGGGCGCATCCACCGCCGCCGCCTCCATCGCCTCCAACAGCGATTGCGCCGCCCCAACGGTGATGGTCTTGCCAGAGGCTTTCAGATGCACCTCGAACGGCTTGCCCACCGGGGGTGCCAGGAATTCTTCCGAATGCACCGCCAGCGCCGGCCACCCCATCGCTTCGGCAGTCGCGCGCACCCAGGCAATCATCCCCTTCGGGCCGCAAACATAAATATGCGTGCCCAACGGCTGCCCACGCAGCAGCGCCTTCAGGTCGATCAACTGCTTCTGGTCATCATGATACAGATGCACCCGGTCGTCATAATGCGCCTTCAACTGGCTGGCATAAGCCCCCAAAGCCGCCGAGCGCACCGAATAATGCAGCTCAAACTTGCCGCCCATCGCCTGCAACTGCGCCATCTGCGCAATGAATGGCGTGATGCCAATCCCGCCTGCCAGCATCAGGTGCTTCTTGGCGCGGCCATCCAACGGAAACAGGTTGACCGGGTTCGAGATCACCATCTCATCGCCAACCTTGACATGCTGGTGCATGTAAAGCGACCCGCCGCGCCCGGCATCATCGCGCCGCACCGAAATTTCATAGCCAGAGGTGTCCGCCGGCGCGCTCATCAACGAATAGGGATTCATCCGGCGCGTGCCGTGATCGTCCATTTGCACCACGGTATGCGCGCCGCCCGAAAACGTCGGCATCGCGCCGCCATCGCGCCGCACAAAGCGGAACCGCTTGATCAACTCGTTAACCTCAACAACCTCGGCCACCCGAACCGGGATTTTTGGTGCGCCCACGCTCATTTGAACCGCTCCACCGCTGCCGGAACCAATCCGGGGTCTTCCGCATCAATATTCACGCCCTGAAACGCCGCGATCCGGCGCGAGAAATGGTCGCGCACGAACAGGCTTAGCCCGCAATGGCTGCAGTGAAAGGGATCGGTGCGCACGTTTTCGGTGATGCCTTTGCAATGCACACACTGCACCCGCCGCGCCAGTGATCCGCGATGTTCCTGCTGCACCCCCTCATAGGGATAGCCCGCCGCCGCCGCGGCCGCGGCCACCTGCGCCATCATGCCTTCCGACCCTGCGGTATAAATCTGCACGCCCATATGGGCATCGGCCAACACCTTCGCCAACCGCGACGCCGCCGCGCCAAAGCTGGGGTGGCTGCGAAATTGCGCCGCGCCAAGCCCTTGCAGCACCGCCGACTTATCGCAGCCGCTTGGCCCCGGCATATAGATGATATGGGTCTTTGCCAGCATATCGGCGGCATCCGGCGCGCGCGCCAGCATCTCCACCACCGCATCCGCGCCTTCGCCATCCGCCACAATCAGATGCGCCGACCCCGGCGCTGCCTCCAGCACGCCGTAAACCGGGCGGCTTTTGATCGAAGGCTCGAACACTGTTTTCGTCATCGTTGTCAGACCCTTATTCCCCGCAGTTCGCTCGTCGTCTTCATCTTGGTCTAAATATCCCCGCCGGAGGCTCCGCCGCATCTGGCAAGCACCCCAGGCAGGCTGGATCGCAACCGCGTTCCAGCCCGGATATTTTTGTCAAAAGACGCTTAGCCCTTGGCGGTGCGGCGCTTCTTGTCGGGGTCGAAGAACGGCATCGAATGCGTGGTGGCGGCAATCGGGCCATGGGTGCCGCAACGCACCTCCAGCTTGGTGCCATTGTTGGCGCAATCCACCGGCAGACGGGCAATCGCGATCGTCCAGTCGTTCAGCGGCGAATACATCGCTTGCGTCACAACGCCGACCTTCTTGCCATCTTTGAACACCGGCGCGCCGTTGCCGGGCACGTTCTTGCCTTCCAGCTTCAGGCCCCAGATCTTGAAACGCTCACGGCCTTTCAGGCGGTAATGCTCTTCGGCACCACGGAAGCCGACCTTGCCGGGGGAAACGGTGAAATCCAGCCCTAGCTCCCACAGCGTATCGCCCGGACCTTCATTGTCGAACGGATACATTTCCGAATTGTCGAACGGGAAGAACAGCAGATAGCTTTCGGTGCGCAGCATATCCAGCGTGGTAAAGCGGCACGGGATGATGCCCATGTCTTTGCCTTCTTCCAGAATGCGGTCCCAGATCATGCCGGCATCTTGGCCGCGGCAGAACAGTTCATAGCCACGCTCGCCGGTATAGCCGGTGCGCGAAATCATCACCGGCTTGCCGAGCAGGCTGGTCTGCATATGGCTGAAATAGCCAAGCTGGCGAATGCCTTCGACATGGCGTTCCAGATAATCCACCGCCATCGGCCCTTGCAGCGACAGATCGTGCAGGTTGTCGTCAAAGCGGATCGCCACATCGCGGCCCGTCGCCGCCATCGTCAACTGCTCATGCGCGCCGCCGGACCCATGCACCACCATGAAGGCGTTCGGGCCGGTGCGATAGATCACGCAGTCATCCACGAATTTGCCCGCGTCGTTCAGCATACAGGCGTAAACCGACCGGCCCGGCATCAGCTTTTCGATGTTGCGGGTGGTGGCGCGTTCGATCACATGGCTGGCCGCCGGACCGGTGATATGCACCTTCTTCAGCCCCGACACATCCATCAACCCGGCCTTGGTGCGGATAGCCATATATTCGGCATCCGGGTCACCATCATAAGACCAGGCCGTGCCCATGCCCGACCAATCTTCAAGGTTCGACCCAAGCGCACGATGACGGTCGCCAAGCGTCGAGAATCTCCAGGAATTCGTCATGTTTGTCCCCCCTGTGGACCTATTTTCTGCCGACAGTCTGAAATCAATAATTCCCGAAATCAACCTTCTTGTGCAAAAAGTTTTCCTCTCAGGGAAAGAATCTGCGCGTTTCCGCCGCATCGGTCGGGAATGAACAGCAATTAGGCAAAACCGCACCCGGCCATGAAAAAGGGCGACCCGAAGGCCGCCCCTTTGTCTTTGTTTTGCTGCGACTCAGGCAGGAAGCTGGAAGAACCAGTTCGACCACAGCACCACGCCCGCACCGGCGACCAGCGTCAGGTAGGGCAGCATGCCCGCCTTGCGCGGCCCCAGATCGCCGTGATCCGACAGACCCAGATCTTCCATCGCCTCTTTCGGGAAATGGCCCTTGTCCTGCACATAATGGCGGAACCAGAACACCGGAATGATCAGCGCGGCAAACACCAGCCCCGACCACAGCGCGTTTTCATAGCCCCAGACTTTCGCACCCGCACCAAGGAACAGCGCGTTCACAAAAGCCAGCAGCGTGTTGACGCCAATCAGCCAGCTTGGCGCTTTCCACGGCCGCTCCATATGGCCCGAATCGATGCGGTGGATCCAGCCTGCGTTCAGGTTCAAGAAGTTGAACATGATGTAGCCGACGTTGGAAATCGCCAGCACATAGAAGTAACCGCCCACATCCGATGCCAAAGCCAGCAGGATCAGGTTGAAGGCAAAGTCCGTCCACATCGCCCCGGTCGGCGCGCCATGAGCGTTGGTTTTGCTCAGATACTTCGGCAGCCACCCATCGCGCGACCCTTGATACAGCGTGCGCGAAGATCCAGCCATCGCGGTCATGATCGCCAGGAACAGCGCCAGAATCATCAAGATCACGAAAATCTGGATGAACACCGGGTTCGACCCAAGCATCGCGCCCAAAGCCGCACCCACGCCGGTGCCGTCAACGATACCGGGGGCCAACATGCCACCCAGACCCAGAACGCCCTGGAACGAGAACGGGATCAGGAAGAAGAACACGATGCACAGCAGACCCGAAAAGAAAATCGCCTTGAACGTATCGCGCTTGGGGTCTTTCAGTTCCGAGGTGTAGCAGACAGCGGTTTCAAAGCCGTAGGTCGACCACGCCGCAATATACATCCCGCCCAAGAACAGCGTCCAACCGCCAACGCTCCAGTCGCCATTCACGCCCGAATAGGACGCGGTCGGCGGCACGATGCCGGTGACGTTCATGGTGTTGATCTCGCCGGTCAGGATCGGGATCAAACCCACCAACAGCAGCGGCACCAGCACGATCACCGCCAGCACCTTTTGCGCCGATGCGGTGGCGGCAATGCCACGGTGTTGAATCGCCAGCATGATCAGCATCAGCACGGCGCCAATCACGAAGGTCGAGTTAAAATGCAGCACGCCAAGGCCGGGGACGTTCAGCGCATAGGCTTCCCAAACGCGGAACGCCGGGGTCAGCGCCGCAACGCCGTCGGCGGTTGCCACGGCGGTAATCGCGTCGGTCGGGGCGGTGCCTGCGTTTGCCGCAATGTAATCCACCACCGATTGCGTGGTGGCGGTGTATTCGGCCAGATGCGCCGCAACCCACTGCACCACGGCCGCACTGTCAGCCGCAGGGATCGGGAACAACGAGTTCAGGATGTAGCCCGCCGCAATCGCGCAGCCCAAGGACAGCACCGGCGACCAGGCGAACCAGTTGCACCACACCGAAAGCGGCGCGATCAGCTTGGAATAGCGCAGCCACGCCGTCGCCCCGTAAACCGAGGTGCCGCCCGACTTGTTGCCAAACATGCCCGCCATTTCGGCGTAGGTGAAGCTTTGCGAAAAGCCCATGATCATCGACAGGATCCAGACCACGAAGGCAGCTTGCCCCGCCACGCCCGCAATACCGCCAATCGAGAACAGCACCAGCGGCGGCACACCGGCCGCGACCCAGAAGGCGCCCTTCCAATTCAGCGAGCGATGAAGTTCGCCCGCCTTGCTTTCGGTAGACATCAATATTCTCCGTTTTCCCTGTTGCTGCCCGCCCCTTTTGCGGGGCGGATCTTTGGTTGTTTCCGAGGTGCAGCATGTGACACCCCGCCGCAGGCGCAAAGCAATATTTCACCTACAGGGAATAAATTTTTACTTTTGGTCGCATATGGCTTTTGATTCTGCCTATTTCGACAGGGAAAATGCCGCCAAATTGGGCGTCTAGCCGCGGGTTGCGTGCCGCCATAGCTCGAATCGAACGCGGGCGGTCTTGTAGGCGTCAAGGATCGCCAGCGCCCACACAAACAATCCACCCGCCAATTTGCCCACAATCGACACATCCGGCGCAGCTGTTTTCAGGGTGAAACCGCCCAGCAGCAGAATGAAGAACACAAACACCAAACCGCGCACCGGCTGGCGGTTGATCACCTGACCAGAACCGGGAAGCACAACGGCAGCAGCCAGAACAAGACGAGGGTTGGTCGGGCGGGGCAGGGCGGCAGGCATCGGTTATTCCTTTGAAAGTTCAGCAGTCAGATCGGCCTGCAAATCGCGCAAAGCGCCGATCAGCGGCAGCAGCGTCGCACGCAGCAGCGGAGTTGCCCCCATTTCGGCATCGCGGAACAACAGATAGCGGGTGCGGTCGGCCTCTTCGATCAACCAGACAATGCGCAGCCCTTTCGGTGAAATCACCAGCTCTTTCAGCCGGTCGGGGTTCAACCCCGCCACAT
>Ga0255096_1001207_pt1 | contig 10902 bp, 16 predicted proteins | sample Colum_Atlam_RepA_2_FD_188563 | JGI IMG/M metagenome (GOLD analysis project Ga0255096, IMG submission 188563) | Freshwater microbial communities from Columbia River, Oregon, United States - Colum_Atlam_RepA_8d | ecosystem: Environmental > Aquatic > Freshwater > River | place: USA: Oregon...
GTATTAAGAAGATCCCGGCGAGCGGTGGCATCCCCTTTCCGGTCACCGAGAACCCTCGTTACATAGACACGGAGCCGACCGTTTCGGCGTCGGGTCGGTTGGCTTTCACCCGTCGATCGGTAGGTGCACCTCCAACCCGTCCGCCGGCTGTGTATGTTCAAGCTGAAGACAACGGGGAATTGCGTCCACTCTTTGGAGAACTCCGAGCGGGTTCGATGCCTTCCTGGTCGCCAGATGGTCGAACCATCGCCTTTGTAGACCCAGCCAACCGCCTGTGCATTATTCAACCAGACGGGAGAAATTTTCGCCCCATTTCCGATGTAGGCCGACACGCCAATCCGGGGTGGGATCCTCAGGGGAAAATTATATTTGTCGCGGCAGAGGGTGCAGTGAACGAGCGGGGGCGCAAGCATTTCGATATTTTCCGGGTTCTGGTGTCCGAAGAGAACGGCGTCCCGGCGCGCCCAGTTCCGCTGACCTCGAACGGATCATTTGACTTTTCGCCTGCATGCGGAGGCGGGGGGGAAATTCTTTATTTTCTTTCCAACCGCGGCGCCAGCAAACCCGGACAGCAGTCTCTCGCCATCTACCGCATGGTGGCCGGCGAAGACTCGTCGCAGGCCCCCAAATGAGGCGGTGGCTCCAAGTCATTCTGGTTCTGTTCTTGGTTCATGCCTTTATCCCATGGGCGTCGGCCCAATCGCGGGCTATCCGTGTCGAGCCATTGCGGGATTCCGATAGGTCCGCCGAGGGGCTTTCTGTGGAAGGGTCAGCGGGCCTCTTCATCGGCGTAGGTGTCTTTCCCAACGGCACCGACTCTGGGTTGTCTCCCCTCAAGTATGCGGTGGACGATGCGATAGCCTTGGCTCATTTGTTCACTCTAGAACTCAAGCTTATCCCTTCGACGAATTCTGTATTGGCTCTCTCGGGCAGGCCGATGTCCGAACGCGGAAAAGATCAATTAAAACGCCTCACGGATAGCGGCCTTAGGATAAGTCCTGCCGACCACAGCAACTTGATTCGAGCGGTCGTGACAGTCACAGAAAAAGCCTCCCGGGATGATGGTCTCGTGGTGGTTTCCGTTGCGACGCACGGTTTCGAGGAACAGGGTAGCTCGGAGCAATACCTCGCACCTTCGAATGTGAACCGTAAAGCTCTACCTGAAACGAGTCTCTCGGCCAAGTTTCTCAAAACCCAACTCCAAAAATCCTTGGCCCGGAAGCGGATCCTGCTTTTGGATGCTTGCAGGGAGGTAGTCAACGGCGGCACTCGAGGTTCGCTGATGGCATCCGCAGGATGGCAGGAAAGTTTCCGCAATGCCCAGGGCTTCGCAGTACTCGGTTCTTGCAGCAAAGGCCAACTGAGCTGGGAGTCCGGGGTCCTCGAGCAGGGGGTGTTCACACATTATTTCCTTAAAGCATGCCAAGGTGAGCTGCGCACCAGTAGCCAGGATGGGTTGATCCGGTTGGGCGACGTGGCTCAATGGGCGGCCCTTGAGACGGGTAATTGGGTTAAGGAGAATAGAGGTCCCAGCCAACAAGAACCCTGGACCGAGGGTGAGGAGGCGGCCCGACGAATTCCGCTGGCGGTGGATCGCGACGTCCTTTCCCGCAATAGCGAGGTCGAAGAAGCCAAGAAAATCGCGTATGGAGCGCATGTTCAATTCAAGGCTCGATTCTCTAATGGACAGTTTGATGCGGTCGAGGCCGTCCTCAATGGGAGGGATGTCGACAAGATACAAACGGTCGTCCGAAGGATCCGCAGAGACCTCGGAAAAGGCTCGTTGAAGGTCGAGGACTTAGAAGATTTCCTCGGTTGGTGGAGCAATAATATGGTAAAGTCTCTGTCGGACCGGCCAGGCGCCACGAATAGATCGGCCATCAAGGCCGTGCCGACAGATTCTTCGAAGAGTGGCGGCGGTTTAGTTTTGGTACCTTCATCGACCGGTACGTGGACCAACTCCATCGGCATTACTCTCGTGCACGTTTCGAAGGGGAATTTCATCTTCGGTGGGGACCGTGGTGACTTCGACGAACGCCCCGCCACACGCGTCACGTTGACCCGGGCGTTCTGGATTGGAAAATACGAGATCACTCAGGCCGAATGGAATGCGGTCATGGACGTTAACCCGAGTGATATCAAGGGCGACCGTTTGCCCGTCGTCCGGGTGACCTGGCAGGAATGCCAGAGTTTTTGCAATAAACTTACGGAGCGTGAGCGTATGGCCGGAAAACTTGCCAACGGGGCCGAATATGGACTGCCGACCGAGGCAGAGTGGGAGTATTCCTGCCGTTCCGGGACGACGGGTAGATGGTTCCACGGAGACGCAGAGCCCGGCTTAGCCGAACATGCTTGGTACTTGGCCAACAGTCGATCTCGGTTGCAGGAGGTGGGAACCAAGAAGCCCAACGCGTGGGGCCTGCACGATCTGCACGGTAATGCCGCCGAATGGGTCATGGACTGGTATGGAAAATATCCCGGCGGCGAGGTGAACGACCCTCAGGGCGTAAGGATCGGCTCAAATCGTGTCATTCGCGGAGGCAGTTGGCTCGATGCCTCCGGCTATTGTCGATCTGGGGTCCGGGGCAGGAATGGCCAAGCAGCCCGATTGAACACTCTGGGTTTCCGTCTAGTCCTGAGAGATTCTTCTGCGGGTCGGTAGCCGAAAGCTGGGTTGATCGACTCCAGCGATGCTCCCTCAGGGTGAGGTTGGAACCACCTGATATGAAACCCGGGCTTCCGTCATCAAGTTAACCCCCTCCACGCGCATGCCTCGCGACCGGGACTGAGCAGGCGACTCGCTGCTAAGATCAACGTAGCCATCGCCGTAGTCGAGCCCCTTGGCCAGGTCCGGAAATTGATTGCGCCGGGCCTGAACCCAGACAATTTCCGTGCCAAGCGGTTCGGTGATCCGCAAGGCGAACGCCGAATTGGTTGACGGAGGTAGTCGGAGTATCTCGCCCTTCTTCACCTGGTTTGCCTGATGGTGGAGGTTTGGAAAAATCTGAGTGTGGGAGGCGTCTGCCGCGATGACGAAGACCCGGATGAACGCATCTTCCGAGGACCGGATGTTCAGGACCGCGAGATCGTTTGTAACATATTGATCCTTGTCCATCCGAACCTCCACGCGGAATTTTCCGTCGATGGAACTCGAGGGTAACAGCGTCTCCCCGGTTCGCTGATTGACCACTAGGGACGTTTCCAGCCCGCTCAATGTCGGTGGTTTGGACAACGCTGCGGCTGTCGCCTGAGTCTGCGATCCGTTTCCTGGGGCGGGTTGGGTCGATCCCGTGATCGGAGCCGCTAAGCGAGCTGCCATTAGGAGCAAGGGTTGATCGATCGCCCCTTCCGACTGCGGGTTTTGCTGGCCCTGGGGGAAGCTGGTAGAGGTCGATCGAACAGCTTTGGAAACCTCGGGGTGCAGGGTTGCAATCGAAGCGTAAGGTTTCGCCTGCAATGCTTGGAGCAGACGTCCGGTGAACAGGCTGTTGGTCCGACCGCAGTAGGCGACCTGTCGGGATTCACACGCACCCAGCCACAGGACGGTCTTCCGCCCCAAGGATTTTGCACTCGCTCTTGGGGAGGCCCCGATGTCCTTCAGGATCGAGTTCTCGGCGGCACCGAACCCGAGGTCTAGGACTTTTGGGCGGTGCGTCGGATCGGAGCGGAGCCCGAATGGCAGCAGTCCAAAACCACTGTGTGGCGTCCAGCAGGCGATTCCGCGAGCCAGGCATCCAACTGAGCGAAGGAGAGAACCTTCTCCCAGGCGAGCGGCGGGCGAGGGACACCAGATGGCACCATGGCCCTCTCCGCTCGGTGGGAGGCGATGGAGGTCAGATTGGGCAAAAGTGTTCCATGTCCGCTGTAGTAGAAGAACACCTCGTCATCCGGTCTCACTCCTTGAATCAGTGTCTCCCGGAATGCTGTTTCTATCCCCTCACGTGTCGCTTGAGAATCCATCAGCAACCGGATGTTCTGCTTGGGTACGCCGTAACTACTTTCCAAGAGACGAGCCATCGAGCGGGCGTCCTCGAGACAAGAGGAGAGGTTGTTATCCTGACCGCCGTAGTCGTTGATTCCCACAATCAGGGCGTGGACGGCGGCGTAGGTAGTTGGAGTCAAGGCTCCCATCAGGAGAACCAGAATGGTTGGCATCCAGGTCGAGGACATATGCAGGTAAGGTCTGAGGACCTAATTCATGGTCGTATTGAGAACGCGGGAACGGTTTGTCGTCGATTCTAAGCAATCTGTGCCTCGTGGGCTGCCGCTTTTGCCCGAATCCGTCTTAGTCCGCCTTGTTGAAGGATGGCAACTTGTAGGAATCCATTCGCGCCGCGTAATCGTTGCGCGTCTTGGCGGCCTCTTGAGAGTGTCGAGCTTCGGCTTCTAGCAGTTTTTTCCAGACGAGCTCGATCAGGCCTGGAGCCATGGTAGCGAGCGGCAGGAATTTCGGTTTGTGATCGAGGTCCAGTGCGGTCTCGGCGGAGGATACAAATCGTGCAAAAGCTTCGTTTGCCGAACGCTCCCGCTGGGCGTACACCGCCGAGGATGCCGGCTTGCGGCCGGCACGCAGCGAATCCTGAACATCTAGGATCCAGAGGTTGACTGCTGTCTCGGCGGCCACGTACTGGCGCTCCAGCAAAGCACGTGCCGGATCCGATGTTGGGAACCGTTCCTTGACCTGCCGTGCGTAGAAGGTTGCTGAGCTCCTGAATTTCGCCAGTTCCGCCTCCCAGTCACCGCTTTCTGCTACGGCTGTTGGCTGGTTCGAATCCTGATGCTGGCATCCTGTCCAAGCCAAGGCCAAGGGGACTGCCACCGTCGCCCACAAAAGCGCCTTACTTATCATGGACTGATGCTGATGGAAATCTCCCGTTGAATCCATCCCAGAAATGTGAATCGAGCATCCCGCTTGGTCCCGACAATCGGACGGATCGGGAGACGGTCCGGATGGGCGATGTTGTGATGGTGATTCGAGATGTCACCTCCGGGGTTACTCGCAGGGAGGTGGCTACAGGCGGCGCGAAGGCTATTCAGTGGGGTTTTTGGATCGAGGTGGTTCTTCTGCTCATTCCAAGGCCCTTGAAGATCACCGTGGCACCCACTTAGCGTTTCTTCGTTATTTCGGGGTTTTCTGACGGAAGCACTGCTCACATCTCGGTTACCGATAGAACAAAATTCAGACGAAATAGTTCTCGGCGATGGGAGAGGCAGCTTGGAGCGTTATCAAGAAACCAGCGGTCGCGAAGACGCTGTCCGCCGAATGGACAAACAATTCCCCAATCACCCTTCGGGAACCGAGGCCGGGTTCCTGTGGCCGGAGTCGAGCCGCGTTGGAGTTGAGAGTGCTTCCACTGCTGCTTCGGTGATGAGAGGCATGAAAAGCGAGATAGATCCGGTCCGGCAGCAGCGGGTCTTGGAGCGCTTCTGCCACCGATTGTGTAGGCCGATCGATGCATTTATTCGGCAAAAGAGGAGGGGTCTCGAGGCGGTCCGTAAAGGGGTCAGTTCTTGATATTGATATGTATATCGGCCAAAGCCACTCTCCCGACATGGCCCGCAAATTGAGAGTCGAGTTTGCTGGCGCACATCATGAATCGTGGTGACAGGCGCGAACTGATCGTCATGGATGATGCGGATCGCCAGCACTTCGTCGACCCGCTGGGCGAGGCTTGCGCCAAGGCGGCGCCGGGTCACCCGGGAAGAAATCAAGGGCTCGTCCGGGTGGGGCCTTGCTTCGGAGACCCGCTATGTCTATGACGGGATGCGGGTGATTCAGGAACGGACCAGCAACGGGGTTCCGACGGTGGCCTACACACGAGGTCCGGACCTGAGTGGCACCCTGGAAGGGGCCGGGGGCAGTCTAGCAGAAAGAGGGTGGAACCCGCAGAGAGGAGCGTGTCAGACGCCGGGAAAGGGCTTAACCAAGCTCATCCGGCACGCCGACGCTCCTCAGATGCTGCAATCGACCGGAAACCCGGCCGATTGGTACGCCTACCCAAATACAGATGAATCCGCCCTGGGGCTGGCTCTTGGGCGAAGGAGATCGGCGTTGAATCCTCCAGAAAGACCGCCTAACTTAGCGCTATGAGTAGTGCTGTCGTCGCCAGAAAGGTAGTGGTCAACGCACAAGGAACGCCCGTCGAAGTGATCCTGTCCTGGAAATCCTTTCAGCAGATCGCCGAAGCCTTGGGCTGGGATTTGAACGCCGAAGCCAAGGCAGATTTGAGAGCCACGCGTCGCGATCTTGCCAAGCGCGACTCCAAGGCCTTTGTTCCTCTGTCCTCGCTCTGATGTTCCGAATCGTCCTGCACCGTCGGGCGGCGCGTTACTTCGAACGCCTGGACACTAAGCTGCAAACCCAGCTGAGGGCGAAGTTGGAGGCCGTGGGCCGTGACCCGTTGAAAATGCCCGGCGTCAAAGCCATGGCGGGCGAGTGGAAGGGCTTCTAGCGCATTCGTCACGGTGATCTGCGGATCATCTTCACCCTTGAAACCTCGGAACGGACCGTGGTCATTGCGCATCTTGGGCCCCGGGGCGACGTGTACCAGTGAGGGAAAAGGCGGCTTTCAAAACCTCTGCCGAAACCGTAATCTCTTCATCATTATCGGTCCGGATGGCTTTTCTCCTTCAGCCGCCAGAGCCGTCAGTCGCCTTTAAATCGCGATCCTTTCGGTGGTCCTGACATCGACGTAAAATGGTCAGTAAAGGGGTCATCATGAATCGTGGTGACAGGCGCGAACTGATCGTCATGGATGATGCGGATCGCCAGCGCTTCGTCGACACGCTGGGCGACCTTCCGATACGACGGCAAACGGCGTCGCCGGGTCACCCGGGAGGAAATCAAGGGCTCGTCCGGGTGGGTCCTTGCTTCAGAGACCCGCTATGTCTATGACGGCATACGGGTGATGCATGAACGGAACATCAGCGGGGTTCCGCCTCAAGGCAGCAAGGAAACCCGGCGGCGTTTCGCCGCTTCGCGCAGCGGACCGTCCTTGCAGGCGAGGGGTATCTTCAAGCGCACGGCCAGTTCTAGGTAGGCGGCCTCATCGACGCTCAAGGCATTATCGGCGGCCAGTTGCGCCAGTTGGGTGAAGGCCAGGACCGACATTTCATGGTCGGTTTCAAATGCCAGTCCGCGCAGCGCGGCCAGAGCGTCGTCGCGCTCCTCCGCCGTCAGCTTTTTCCGGCGTTCGAGCACCACCAGGGCATTGGCCGTCTCAACCGGCCAGAGGGCGGGAACGACCAGGATGGCTCCCTCGTTGACCTCGGCCAGCAACGCGTCCGTTTCCGGGGTTGCCTGGCCGGGATGAACCCACGCGATGGCCACCGAGGCGTCCACGATCAGGCGGTCCATCAAGGCCGTCCTTCCTCGATGGCGGACCGGACATCGGCGTCCGACAGCTTTCCACGTCCCTTGGTCCGGCCGGCGATCCGGCGGCGGACCTCGTGCAGCTCCGAAACCGCCTGACGGACATGCTCCAGGTTCCGCAGACCTTCGGGGATGATGCGAGCGACGGGCTTCTCGTGCCGGGTGATGACGATTTCCTCGCCGCGGCTGACGCGGTCGAGGAGTTCGCCGAACCGGGTCTTGGCTTCAAAAGCGGTGACGGTGGCCATGGTGTTGGGTCCTGAATTAACCAGTCTTTGACTAGTTTACAACAGCGGTTGATGGACCGCAATGGATGCCGGCACAGGTCCCGTAACCCAGCAGCCCGCGAGATGGATGCTCTCGTCCAGCGCGATGCTTCGGACGATGAATTCGAGCCAGTTTGGGCACGCTTGGACGCCTACGACAGCCGATGCGACGACGGTTTCACCGAGGTTTATCCCGCATACTGGCCGACATCCGTAAACACCCGACGGATTGGCAACTCAAAGGACCCCGGACTCACTCTGATCGATCAGGGAAGAGAGATTCAGGTTGCCGGCCAGCGGGGTCCTGCAGCCAGTTGCGCTCTCACCCCGCTCGGCACGTTGAGGCCGGACCGTTGCCATTCTTTGAGGGGAGCATCCCGGTTGAACGCTTGAGCCGTGATCGGAACCACGCAGAGGTCGCCAGAAAACGAACCGAATCCCATAACGATGGCGGGCCTGACCCTGCTGCGGCTGAGATCTGTGAATGGGATCGGCAGCAGGATGACATCATTTCTTGATCAGCAGATTGAGGACATCGTCAGCCGGGTTGTCCCACACCCGCATCAGCGAGCGCTCTGATTGTATGAGCCATTCTGGACGTCCGCCGTCTTCAGCAGCCTCCACCGTCAACGTAAACCGCACGCGGGAGTGCTCCGGCAGCAACAGCGGTTTCAATGGCTTAAGCCAACCCTGTTCGTATACGGCCTCCACGACGGTTGTCATGCAGGCAAGCTAACGGGATGCCGACCTTCGATCAGCGGGAGCTTTGCAACGCTACGGGTGCAGATTCCAAGAATCCCGCATTCCCCGCGGCAGACTTGGAACCGGGCGGTTCCTCGCCAAGAACCGAAGCTGACACAAGAAATCGGAAGGTCCCTCGACCCATTGAGTTTCCTGCCGGTCCCGAGTTGGGGCGAATCGTGGCCGCTTGCCTTTCAACAGAGATCCGTGAGCGCACACCACGCCCACAACTTGCGGGCCGTCTGCAGAACTGAGTAAGTTTCAGCATGAAACGCGAGGTCAGGTACGAGCGGCGTCATTCAGCGGATCGAATGGAGGCCGCCCTGTTGGGGGTGACCGCTGTGGCTTTTTTTGGGGGTATCTTCACCTTACTCCATTATGGATGGTTGGCGGGTTTGGCGATGTGGATTTTGAGTGCGTTGGCTTTTGCCCTGTCGCGCTTGTTCGAGTTGATCGGTGAGTTGTTCAGGGCGCTCGATGAGGCGGGTGAAGGCACCACGCCCCGAGGCGCGGGGGAATCGCCGGGCTGGCATGCTCAAGCGCTGCAAGAAACGGCGGATCGCGTTCGGGACGGTCGCGAGGGCATTCGCGACTCGGAGGACGCCAAGGGGGATCTTCGCCGGCGCAGGAGATGAGCGGGAAAACGGACTCCGGGGATTTGCATGGCGGCAGGGCGGTGAATCCGTAGCCTCCGGGGCATGTTGGCGGTGCTTACAGGGTTGGTGGCGGGATTCCTGCACGTGTTGGCGGGGCCCGACCATCTGGCGGCGGTGGCGCCTCTGGCGGTCCGCAGTCATCGGCGTGCCTGGATGTCCGGCGTGCGCTGGGGCTTGGGGCATTCGGCGGGCGTGCTGCTCATTGGCGTGCTGGCGATTCTCTTCAAGTCGGTGCTGCCCATCGGGCAGGTGTCTTCGGTGAGTGAACGCTTGGTGGGAGTGCTGCTCATCGCGATGGGGATTTGGACGGTGCGTCAGGCGCTCCGCGTCGAGGTGCATGCACACGAGCACGCTCATGACGGAAGCAGCCACGGGCATGTGCATTTCCACGGGCCTAGCCACGCGCACCCGGTGTCAGAGGCGGCTTCGTCTCCGGAGCATGGCCACGGGCATGCGGCCGTCGGGATCGGGATCTTGCACGGATTGGCCGGTAGTTCCCATTTTCTCGGAGTGCTGCCCTCGCTGGGGTTTGCTGATGCGGGGCAGGCGGTAGCTTATTTGGCGGCGTTCGGCATCGGCACGGTGTTGGCCATGGCGGGGTTCTCGGCGCTGCTCGGGGAGGTGGCCAGTCGGTGGGCGCTCCACACCCGCCACTGGTATCGCGGCCTCTTGTGGGCCTGTTCGGCGGTGGCTTTCGCTGTCGGAGGTTGGTGGTTGGTGACCGCCGGAGCCTAAGCTTTCGGGAGATGCGTCGATTGGGGGCCTCTGTGAATCCAGCCTATCGCGGAAGAATCGCTCCCTCACCCACGGGGCACTTGCATCTGGGCCATGCGCGAACCTTCTGGGTGGCTCATGAACGGGCCAAGTCCCGTGGCGGAACCCTGATCCTTCGCAACGAAGACCTGGACCGCGACCGGGTTCGACCGGAATTCGTGACGGCCTTTCTGGAGGACTTGCGGTGGTTCGGAATCCAGTGGCAAGAGGGGGCTGATTGCGGCGGGCCGCATGCTCCGTATTCTCAGTCGGAGCGACGGACGGAATACCAATCCATCTTTGAGGTGCTTCGGTCCACCGGGTGGTTGTTTCCGTGCACCTGTTCGCGCAAAGACATCCAGTCGGCCGTCGCGGCCCCCCATGCGGCGGATGACGAACCGATTTACCCAGGCACCTGCCGGCATCGGTCGGCGGCGGAAATTCCTGCGGGGCGTCCGGTGTCATGGCGATTCCGGGTGCCCGAGGGACAGGCCCTGAGTTGGATCGATGGCGGGCAAGGGCCGCAATCGTGGGTGGCCGGGCGCGACTTCGGAGACTTCGTGGTCCTGCGACCCGACGGGGTGCCCAGTTACCAATTGGCCTGCGTGACCGACGACCACGCCATGGGCATCACCGAAGTGGTGCGCGGGGCTGACTTGCTCGTGAGCACCGCGCGTCAGCTCCTCCTGTACCGGGCGCTGGGGTGGACCGCGCCTGACTTTTTCCACTGCCCGCTCATGACCGATGAGCATGGGGTCCGTCTGGCCAAGCGACATTCCGCTCTGAGCCTTCGTGCGCTGCGAGACCTAGGCCGTACCCCTTCGGAGTTGCGGGAATCCTGGAAATGAAATCCCCCTCGCCAAGGTCGACAGGCCTTAGGAGGGGGGCTGGAAGGAGTCTCGCCCGTTCAGGCGGCCCTCACGGAATCGTGACGGCGTTGGCCAGGGAGAAGGTCACCGCGCCTTGTCCGGGAGGCCCAGGGAAGGTGACGCTGACGGTTTGGGGGCCGCTGGGGGCATTGGCCGGGATCGTGAAGGTGGCGGTCACGGTGTTGCCATTGCGCTGCAAGTTGCTGCCGTTGAGGGTGCCCAGTTGGGCTGAGGTCGGTGCCAGG
>Ga0255096_1001209_pt1 | contig 10897 bp, 8 predicted proteins | sample Colum_Atlam_RepA_2_FD_188563 | JGI IMG/M metagenome (GOLD analysis project Ga0255096, IMG submission 188563) | Freshwater microbial communities from Columbia River, Oregon, United States - Colum_Atlam_RepA_8d | ecosystem: Environmental > Aquatic > Freshwater > River | place: USA: Oregon...
GTGTCTTCGCCAGCGCGCGGATTTCCGTTGCCGGTGTGCCCACCAGGTTGTGTAGCTGCTTCACGGGAATGTCCACGCTGCTGCCGAGTTCAACCAGCTGCTTGCGGGCTTCTTCCATCAGCTCAACCTGCAGATCGGCCAGGTTGATTGATGGCAGGTCCAGCGCATAACTCACCGCCAGCGGTGCCTGCACATGCACCATGTGGAGATCGGCGTCGTTGGCCTTGGCGATGTGGCGTGCTTTGTCGAGGATGCGGGTGGATTCTTCCGACAGGTCTACAGCCACGAGGATCTTGCGATAGTCACTCATACGTCCTCCAATTGTTGTGCGGGGTGTTCCCCATTAAACTGCGGCGGGTATGGAGCGGGCTTGATCACAGTCAAGCAGCTCGAATCTACAGCAAAACCGCTGCGCGGGTCGGCTTATTCACTGCCGCCGGGCGCGTAACCCTGTGCAGGCAGTCCATTAAGCAGTCGATATTGAGTAGTACATGCTGATCGTCCTTTCACCCGCCAAGACACTCGACTTCGACACCCCGCTGCCACCACACCCGGCCACCAAACCGGTGTTGCTGCCGCGTTCACAGGAGCTGAACCAGCTGCTGCGCCAGCTGTCGCCGCCCGAGCTGCAGCGCCTGATGCATATCAGCGCCGATCTCGCCCAGCTGAATGCCGACCGCAACGCCAGCTGGAAACTGCCCTTCACCAAACGTAATGCGCGGCAGGCGCTGTTTGCCTTTCGTGGTGATGTTTATGTGGGCCTTGATGCCGATACCTTCAGCGCAACCGACCTCACCTTCGCCCAGCAGCACCTGCGCATTCTCAGTGGACTTTATGGTGTTCTGCGCCCGCTCGATCTGATGCAGCCCTACCGGCTGGAGATGGGCAGCGCGCTGCGCAATGCTGCCGGCAAAACGCTGTACGACTACTGGGGCGACACCGTCACGCTCGAACTCAATAAGGCGCTGAGAGCGGCAAAGAGCAAGACGCTGGTGAATCTGGCGTCGCAGGAATACTTCGGTGTGGTGAAACCCAAGGTGCTGAAGGCCGATGTCGTCACGCCCAACTTCCTCGACTACAACAACGGCCAGTACAAGATCATCAGCTTCTTCGCCAAGAAGGCGCGCGGCACCATGGCGGCGTGGCTGCTGCGCAATCGAATCACCGATCCATCGCAGTTCAGCACCTTTGCCGAAGAGGGTTATCGTTATAGCGTGGAAGATTCCACCAGCAACGAGCTGGTGTTCACCCGCAAACAGGCCTGATTACAGCTGCAGATCCTTGCGGAACGGCAGGTAACCGGCCGCCTGCTGGATGTACTCACCCACGTGGGTGGCTTCTTCCTGCACGTAGCGCCCAATCGCCTGGCGGAAATCCTCACGCGCAATCCAGTGGCTGGACCACGTGTTCAGCGGCGCAAACCCGCGCTGGATCTTGTGTTCACCCTGCGCGCCGGAATCCATGCGCTTGAGTTGGTGGCGAATGCAGTAGTCGATGCCCTGGTAGTAACAGGCTTCGAAATGCAGGCACGGCACTTCTTCGCTCGATCCCCAGTAGCGGCCATAGAGCGTGTCGGCACCCTTGAAGAACAGCGCACCGGCCACGGCGTCGGCACCGCGATGTGCCAGCACCAGCATCAGCCGCTCCGGCATCGTGCGCGCAATCTGCTGGAAGAACTCGGCGTTCAGATACGGCTTGCGGCCACGCACTCGGTAGGTGTTGGCATAGAAGCGATAGAACTGCTGCCACTGTTCGGGGGTCACCGCTTCGCCTTCCAGCGTCTGCAGCGTGATGCCGGCGGCGGCCACTGTATCGCGTTCCTTGCGCAGGTTCTTGCGCTTGCGTGAGGCGAAGGTAGTAAGGAAGTCGTCGAAGCTGGAGTAGCCGTTGTTGAACCACTGATACTGGCAGCCGGTGCGCAGCATCAGGCCTTGTGCCACGGTGGCGTCACGCAGAGAGTCTTGCGGGAACAACAGATGCCAGCTGGAGGCGCCGATGTCGTCGGCGCGGGTGGTCACGGCTTGCAGCACACGCGGCAGCAAGGCTTCCATGTTGATATGGCTGGCAACGCACAGACGCGGGCCGGCACAAGGTGTGAACGGAATGGCGCTGAGCAGTTTGGGGTAGTAGTCGAGCCCGTGGCGCTGGTAGGCATCGGCCCAGGCCCAGTCGAACACGTATTCACCCATCGAATGCGATTTCACATACAGCGGCAGCAGCGCCACCAGCGTGTTGTCGGCGGCTTCCACCAATAGATGCTGCGGCAGCCAGCCGGTTTTGCCGGTGGTGCAGGCAGTTTGCTCCAGCGCCAGCAGGAACTCGTGGCGCAGAAAGGGGTAGTCGTTGCCGGCCAGCGCATTCCACGCGGCAGCCTCCACATCGGCCAGTGTGGTGATGAAGCGGAAGCGCACTGTGTCGGTGGGGGTCAAACCTTGTTCCTGTTGCTGCGGAATGAAGCGCAATGCGGCGCCAATACTAAAGAGCCGGTGGGGGTTGGTAACAGACTGTAACCACCGGCGTGCTTGCAGTAGAGTGGTTGCATCACTGATACGCAAGCGTTTGCATCATGAGTTCAAGCATTGCCAGAGTTTCCGTGCACGGCGGCCACAGCGGCCAGTTCTGCCTGCACGCCAAGAGCACGCTGGAAGAAGTCATCCAGGCCTATATCGCCGCCGGTTACAGCTGGGTGGGCATCACCGAACACATGCCGCCGCTCAACGACAGCGTGCGTTATCCCGACGAAGCCCAGCAGGGGCTCAGCGCCAAAGCCTTGCAGGAACAATTCCAGCGCTACTTCGCCGAAGTGCGCCGGCTGCAGGCGAAATACGCCGATCGCATCCAGCTGCTGTGCGCGTTTGAAACCGAGACCTATCACGGTTCCGCCTCTTATGTGCGCGAGCTGATCGACACCACCCACCCGGACTACATTGTGGGTTCGGTGCACCATGTCGGCGGTATCGGCATTGATGTGGACCGCGAGCTGTATGAAGAAGCCAAGACCAAGGCCGGCTCCATCGAACATCTCTATTGCCAGTACTTCGATCTGCAGTACGCCATGCTGCAGGAGCTGAAACCGTCGGTGGTGGGGCACTTCGACCTCATCCGCATCTTCGACGACGACTACCTCGACACGCTGGAACTGCCGTCGGTGTGGTCGCGCATCGAGCGCAATCTGGGTTTCATCGCCGAGCAGGGTTTCATCCTGGATTTCAACCTGCGCGGTTTCGACAAGGCGATTGAGCAGTATCCGTCGGTGCCGGTGCTGAAGCTGGCGCTGCAGCTCGGTGTCATCGTGGTGCCGGGCGACGATTCGCACGGGGTGAACTCGGTGGGCCGCAACTACGAGCGCGGCCTTGAAGTGCTGAAAGGGCTTGGTCACAACTGCCAGTGGCAGCAGCCGATGTTGTTCCAGTGGTGAATTGAACGCTGCTCAGCGATCCAGCCACAGCGTCAGCACTGTGCCGACGAACACCACCATCCCCACATAGTTGTTCTGCAGGAAGGCCTTGAAGCAACGATCGCGGTTGCGATCCTTCATCAGCCGCTGCTGTTGCACGAATAAAAACGCTACAGCCGCAAGACCCAGATAGAACCACAAGCCCAGCGAGAAACGCTGCGCGGCCATCCACATGGTGATCAGGAACATGCCCTGCAGAAAGCCGATGATGTGACGATCGGCTTCGGCAAACAGGATGGCGGTGGACTTGATGCCTATCTTCAGATCGTCATCGCGATCGACCATGGCGTATTCGGTGTCGTACACCACCGTCCACAGCACATTGCCCACATACAGCAGCCACGCCTCGGGCGGTAGCGTGCCGGCTTCGGCGGTGAACGCCATCATGCCGCCCCACGAGAACGCCGCGCCCAACACCACCTGCGCCATGTGCGTGTGGCGTTTCATGAAGGGATAGACCAGCGCCAGTGCAAGGCCGCCCACGCTCATCATGATGGTGAGCGTGTTGGTCAGCAGCACCAGCAGGAACGACACCACGCACAACGCCGCACAACAGCGCAGCGCCTCGCTCGGCAGGATGCGGCCGGATACCAGCGGCCGCTGGGCGGTGCGCTTCACCTTGCCGTCGAAGTTGCGATCGGCATAGTCGTTGATGCAGCAGCCGGCGGCGCGCATGCAAAGGGTGCCCAGCACAAAGATCACCACGTTGGCGATTGAGGGTGTGCCTTCGCCTGCTATCCACAGGCACCACAAGGTAGGCCACAACAGCAGCAGGAAGCCGATGGGCCGGTGCATGCGCATCAATTGCCAGAAATCCGGCGCGCGGCGATAGAACAGCGGCCAGCGGCGGCGGATGCCAGTGAGCAAGGGAGCAAGCAAGGCAGGTGTGGCCATGAAAACGCTGCAATGGCGGAATTGGTGGCGATTATAGACGGCAGATGCCGCGTTGAATAAAGCAGGGGGGGCTGGTTAAATCCAAGCCTTCTTTCACAGCCTCCACCCTAGGAACAAGCAATGCCAAAACTTGCGCTGCACTGGCAAATCTTCATCGCCATCGTGCTGGCAGTCATCTGCGGTTCCCTCAGTGGCACCACCGGCAGTGTCGGCAGCGTTACTTTCTACGGCATTTACGACTTCGTGGGCACCATGTTCCTCAATGGTCTGCGCATGGTCATTGTGCCGTTGGTGATGGCGTCGATCATTTCGGGCATCGCTTCGGTGGGCAGTGGCAGTGATCTCGGCCGCCTCGGCATAAAAACCATGGCCTGCTATGCGCTGTTCACCGGTACCGCAATCCTCACCGGCCTGCTGTTCGTTACCGTGTTGCAGCCTGGCATTATCGACGGCGAACCCGCAGGCGAGCGCTTGAACCTGACGCTAGACAGTGCCCAGGTTGAGAACACGCTTAACAACCTGCAGACGTCGGGTGGCGTCAATATCGGTGCACAGGTACTGCGGCTGATACCCACCAACCTGATCACCTCGATGGAAGCCGGCGACATGCTGCCGCTGATCTTCTTCAGTGTGCTGTTCGGCTATTTCATGACGCGCATCCCGCCCAAACAATCCGAAGTCCTGGTCACCTTCTGGCATGGTGTTAACGAGACGATGTTGCTGATTACCGGCTGGGTGATGAAGTTTGCCCCCATTGGCGTGTTCGGGTTGATTGCCCGCACCATTGCCTCCACTGGTTTTGCCGCCTTCCTGCCGATGGTGATGTTCTTCCTCACCGTGGCATTGGCGCTCGCGACTCACATGTTCCTGGTGCTGTCCTTCTATATCCGTGTAGTGGGCGGCGTGAATCCGCTGAAGCACCTGAAGGCGATGCTGCCGGCGATGCTGATGGCGTTTTCGTCGGCGTCGTCCAACGCCACGCTGCCGCTCAACATCGAGTGCCTGCGCAACAATGCCGGCGTATCGGATCGTGTTACCAACTTCGTATTACCGCTTGGCGCCACACTGAACATGGACGGTACCGCGCTGTACGAATGCGTAGCGGCGATGTTCCTGGCGCAGGCCTATGGTCTGGACCTCAGCTTCACTACGCAGTTCACTGTGATTGCACTGGCGCTGATCACTTCGTTCGGCATGGCAGGCATTCCGGCTGCCAGTCTGGTGGCGATCACGGTGATTCTTGGCGCGGTGGGTCTACCGCTGGAAGCTGTGGGATTGTTGTTGGTGACCGATCGCATCCTCGACATGATGCGCACCACTGTGAACGTGTACTCCGACACCTGCGGAGCCGTGATTGTAGCGCGCAGCGAGAAAGAACAGCTCGTCAAGATCAGTTGAGGCGTCCTTATGCAGTTGGTAATGACTGCATGATCTTGATCCAGCCATCGAGTGCCTTGTCGCCACAGCGGCTGAAGGCGCGCGCCAGATGCTGCGTCTGGCTCTGTGTGAGTTGTGCTTCCAGTTTGGCGCCTGTCTTGCTGAGCCGCAGCTGCTTCACGCGGCGATCATGATTGGCGGTTTCCACTTCGATCAATCCCAGCTCGGTGAGTTTGCGCAGCGGCGCGTTCAGCGCCTGTTTGCTCACGCCAAGGATCTGCAATAGTTCGTTGATGTTCAGCTTAGGGTTGCGGCCGACAAAATACAGGATGCGGTGGTGCACGCGGCCAAGGCCTTTCTCGAGCAGGATCTGGTCGGGCACAGCGGTAAAGGAACGGTATGCGAAGAAAAACAGCTCAATGGCCTGTTGAACGCGCTGGTCTTGAAATTGGTCAACCATATTGACTGATATTCCGGAGTGCAGCTAGACTATTTAGGTAAACATTATTGACCTGAATACAAGAGGCTACAAGTGAGCAATAAACTGCCCACGCTGTCGCAACGAATCCAACAACTGCATGCTTCACCAATTCGCGAAATTCTAGCAGTTATCAACCGGTCGGGAATGATTTCCTTTGCTGGAGGCTTGCCATCGCCCGTCAGCTTTCCTGCGTTGTCGTTGCCACAGGTACCGAAAGCCGGACTGCAATACGGCGCTACCGAAGGCGAAGATGATTTGCGTGAACACATTGCCATCGACCTCAACAGACTTGGTCTTCATTGTGATTCATCGCAGGTATTGATCCTATCCGGCTCACAGCAAGGTATCGATCTTGTGGCGAAGCTGGCGATTGATGCTGGCACGTCGGTGCCTGTTGAGCGCCCCACCTATTTGGCGGTGTAGCAAGATCGGCACTGTGCTACGTGATTCCAACGTTCCAGAATCCGACCGGCTATTGCTACTCGCAGAGCGAGAGGCAGGCGCTCGCCGCTGCATGCGAACGGAACGACACGCTACTGTTCGAAGACGACACCTACCGAGATCTGGCCTATGACGACTGTGATCGCCAGCCAATCTGTTCACTGATGAAGCGAGGCCGCTGATCTGCACAGCAATCGCCTGAGTCAGCACTTGGTGCTGCAGGCCTTGCAGAGTACCGAGTACAGCCAGCGTATCAGTACTCTTCAGCAGCAGTATCGCTACAAGCGCGATCAGTTTGCGGCCGGATTGCAGCGGCATCAGCCGTTTTGCAGGTAACAGCGCTCACACATTGCCATATTGTTCGGCATTCGCCAGCCAGCGTTTGATCAGCGGCTCCACCAGCTCCGGTTGCTGCGCGCGGATCTTCTCGGCCCACAGTTTCACTTTTGGCTGCAGGTAGCTGTCACGCGTGAGATCGGCAATGCGGAAATTCATCAGTCCGGTCTGGCGGGTGCCAAGGATTTCGCCGGGGCCACGAATCTGCAGATCCTGCTCGGCAATGTAAAAGCCGTCGTTACTTTCCCGCATGATGCCAAGGCGTAGTTTGCCGGCTTCGGATAACGGCAGTGAATACAGCAGCAGACAATGGCTTTCCTGCGAACCGCGGCCGACGCGGCCACGCAATTGATGCAATTGCGCCAGACCAAGGCGTTCAGGATTTTCAATCACCATCAGGCTGGCGTTCGGTACATCAACACCCACCTCAATCACCGTAGTGGCCACCAGCAACTGCAGCGCGCCTGCCTTGAACGCGCTCATGATCTCGGCCTTTTCTTTCGGCTTCATGCGGCCGTGAATCAAGCCTACCTTCACAGCCGGCAGTGCGAGCTGCAAGTCGGCGAAGGTGGCTTCGGCGGCCTGGCACTCGAGCGTTTCCGATTCTTCGATAATGGTGCACACCCAATAGGCCTGCCGGCGGTCACTGCAGGCAGCACTGATACGCGCCACTACATCAGCACGGCGCTGCGACGAGATCAGCACTGTATTTACCGGCGTGCGGCCGGGGGGCAGCTCGTCGATGATCGAGCAGTCGAGGTCGGCGTAGGCGCTCATCGTCAGCGTGCGCGGAATCGGCGTTGCCGTCATGATCAGCTGGTGTGGCCAGATGCCGGCGCTGTAGCCCTTCTCGCGCAGCGTCAGCCGCTGGTGTACACCGAAGCGATGTTGTTCGTCGATAACGACAATGCCGAGTTTGTCGAACTGCACTTCGTCCTGGAACAGCGCGTGCGTGCCCACCATCAAACGGGTTTGTCCGCTTTGCAGATCCTGCAGTACCTGTTGTCGCTTCTTGCCTTTCACTTTACCACTGAGAAAGCCGACCTCGACGCCGAGCGGTGTAAGCCATTGATCAAAATTGAGGAAGTGTTGTTCCGCGAGAATTTCGGTCGGTGCCATCAGTGCGGCCTGATAGCCGCTTTCGATGGCCTGCAAACACGCAAGTACGGCCACCAATGTTTTGCCGGAGCCTACATCGCCTTGTACCAGGCGCAACATAGGCATGCCCTTGGCGAGATCGCGCGCAATCTCGCGGCTGACGCGCTGCTGCGCGTTGGTAAGTGCGAACGGCAATCTCTTTAAAAGGTGCTGTTGCAGGTCGTTCTTGCCCTGCAATACCGGCGCCGCTTGTGCCTGCGCCTCATCGCGTAAACGACGCATGCTCAGGTAACTTGCCAGCAACTCTTCAAATACCAGCCGCACTTGCGCCGGATGCTGGCCGTTGTCGAGATGACGCAGACTGATGTCGGGCGGTGGCTGGTGCAGCAACTGCAGCGCATTGAGCAGCGGAATGAAGCGCTCCTGTTTTTGCAGGGCGTCGGGCAGATAGTCGGGCAGCGCTTTCGTTGATTCCAGCTGCTGCAACACTTGCTCCAGTAATTTGCGGAGACGCGTTTGTTGAAGGCCTTCAGTAGCGGGATACACCGGCGTCAGGTGGTCTTGCATCGGCGCTGGCACAGCAGTTTGCAGAATCTGATACTCGGGATGTGTCAGCTCAAGGCCGCCCTTGCCCCAGCGTGCCTCGCCATAGCAGCGGATGCGCTCGCCGATGACAAGCGCATTCTTCTGCGCTGCACTGAAGTGGAAGAAGCGTAGCGTCGTCACGCCGGAGCCGTCCTGCACTTTCACCAACAACGAGCGCCGCTTGCCGAACACCACGCCACTGGCCGCGATGACACCCTCGATCACCACGTCCATGCCTTGTCGCAACGCTGCGATCGGCGTCAGCCGGGTGCGGTCCTGATAGCGCAGCGGCAGGTGAAACAACAGATCCAGCACGGTGTGGATTCCGAGCGCATTAAGTTTTTCCAGCAGCGCAGGTCCGACCCCCTTCAGCTTTGTGAGCGGCAGTTGTTCTAGGCTGGGTGCAGGAGTCGGCATACCCACATTCTAGCAATGCAACCAAAGAACCAAAGGGGTCGGAGATGTTTGCTCATAAATCGAGCAAACATCTCCGACCCCTTTGGTTGTTTTGTTATTGCTTCAGCAGGTCGTTGATGATGTAGGCGGCCACGTCCTGCAGCTGCTCCTTGGTGAATGCTGACTGGAACGCAGGCATGGTGTTCTTGCCATTGGTCGCCATGGTCATGATGTGGCTGATGCTGAGTGCTTTGCCTTTCAAGGGTGCGCCACCCTGATGGCCGCCTTCGCCGGTTTCACCGTGACAGGTGGTGCACACGGTAGTGTAGATCTGGCGGCCACTGTCGAGATTGGCGGTGTAGCCGGCAACCGGTTGCACCTGCGCAGTTGCAACCGCAGCCGGAGCTGCGCCGGTGGTAGTTGTGGGCTGGGCGTTGGCAATCGGTGGCGACGCCATGCTGCCTTTCAGCGAGAACAACCACACGCTGTCACCATGCGCGCCGGTGGCATAGATGGAGCCGGCCGAAATGATGGCCATGTACTGGTTGCCGTTGTGCATGAACGAGGTTGCCGAGCCGTTGACGCCGGCGTCGGTCTGGAATTCCCACAGCTTGTTGCCGTTGCTGCTGTCGAGCGCCACCACGCGGCCATCGTTGCGGCCGTGCACCAGCAAGCCGCCGGCGGTCACCAGGTTGCCGGCCGAGCAGGAGTAGTTCCACTGCTGGGCCCATGTCACCTTGTGTGTGGTCAGATCCATCGCCACCAGCAGGCCGCGTGTTGGCATGTTAGGTGGTGTCAGCGTGCCGCCGAGCCACGAGGCATCGTGCACGGGTGGTGTGTTTTCCGCTTCGCGCTTGGCCGCGCCGATGCGATCGTTGGCGCAGATGTACATGAGGTGCGATGCCGGATCGTAGGCGCTTGGTGGCCAGTTCACACCGGAGAAGGGTTTATACAGCACTGCCTCGGTGGCGAAGGGTGTGAAGGTGCGACCTTTGTTGACCAGCGTGAAACCTTCCGGCGCCGAGTCCATTTCATTCGGCACCACCGGATCGCCACTCGGCCACGGCTGCGTGGCAGCGGTGGCGTTGCGTGGTTCCTGTGGCACGGCCACTTCCGGAATGTCGTGCAGCGGCGCGCCGGTGACGCGATCAAGCACATAAAGGAAGCCAGACTTTGATACTTCGGCCAGCCCTTTGCGCGGCACGCCGTTGATGTTGGCATCGAACAGGATCACCGGGTTCGGGCTATCGTAGTCCCAGATATCGTGATGCACCTGCTGGAAGTGCCACTTGTACTCGCCCGTCATCGCATCGAGCGCCAGTACGGAAACGGTGAACAGGTTGTCGCCGGCGCGGTTGCTACCGTTGAGGTCGGGGCCGGCGTTGCCGGTGGTGAAATAGATGAGGCCGGTGTCGGGGTCCATTGCCGGTGTCTGCCAGATCGGCGCGCCGCCGACTTCCCACGCGTTGTTGTCCTGCGGCCAGGTGTCGTGGCCCAACTCGCCGGGGCCGGGGATGGTATAGAAGGTCCACTTCAACTCGCCGGTCTTGGCATCATAGGCCTTGATGCGACCACGTATCGCCCGCTCGCCGCCGGCAAACCCCACAATCACCAGACCGTTGTAGTACAGCGGTGCCGCTGTGATGCTGTAACCCAGCAGCGGGTCTTCCGCCTGGATGCTCCAGTTCACCTTGCCGGTTTGTTGGTCGAGCGCCACCAGTTGCGAATCGAGCTGGCCCATGTAGATCTGGCCTTCGCCCATCGCCACGCCGCGATTCACCCAGCCGCAGCACACTTGCACGCGCGCCGGGTCGAGATTGGCTTCGTAGCTC
>Ga0255096_1001216_pt1 | contig 10837 bp, 7 predicted proteins | sample Colum_Atlam_RepA_2_FD_188563 | JGI IMG/M metagenome (GOLD analysis project Ga0255096, IMG submission 188563) | Freshwater microbial communities from Columbia River, Oregon, United States - Colum_Atlam_RepA_8d | ecosystem: Environmental > Aquatic > Freshwater > River | place: USA: Oregon...
CAAAGCGCCCACCAGTGCCGACGGCGCAATACCGCAGGCTTCGATCCAGGTCGAAAGCCCCAAGCCGCGCAACTTGCCCTTGGCTTTCGATGCAGCCGCCCGCGCCTCAAACCCGGCAAGGTCGCCAAGTTCGATCATTTTATCCAGCGTCGCCTGATAGTTGCCGGTGTCGTACACAAGTCCAACAGGGGTGGTGTAGGGGAACATATCCGGCGTGATGAAGTTCTTCCGGCGGATTTCCACCTTGTCCAACCCCAGCTCGTCCGCCGCCATATCCACGATCCGCTCGATCGAGAAGGTGGCTTCCGGGCGGCCCGCGCCGCGATAGGCGTCAACCGGCGCGGTGTTGGTGAACACCGCCTTCACGTTCACATAAACCAGCGGCGTCTTGTACGGGCCCGCCATCAGCGTGCCGTGCAAGAACGTCGGCGTCACCGTGGCAAAGTTCGACAGATAGGCGCCGACGTTGGCCAAGGTTTCGGTGCGCAGCGCCAGGAAGGTGCCGTCTTTTTCCAATGCCAGCTGAATCTTGGTCACGTGGTCGCGACCATGCGCGTCCGACAAGAAGCTTTCCGACCGTTCGGCCACCCATTTCACCGGACGACCCAGCGCTTTCGACGCCGCCAGAACCGCAGCCTCTTCGCCGTAGTGATAGATCTTCGACCCAAAACCACCGCCCACGTCCGGCGCGATCACCGTCAGCTTGTTTTCCGGGATGCCCAGCACGAAAGCCGCAATCAGCAGCCGCGTCAGGTGCGGGTTCTGGCTGGTGGTGTACAGTTTGTAATCGCCAGTGCCGGGGTCGAAATCGCCGATGCTGGCGCGCGGTTCCATCGCGTTCGGCACCAGACGGTTGTTCACCAGTTCAAGCGTGGTGACATGCGGCGCTGCGGCAAAAGCCGCATCCACCGCCGCGCGGTTGTCTTCGATCCAGCCCCAGTCGAAGCAGACGTTGTTGTCGATCTCGTCATGCACGCGGTGCGACGGGTTCGCCACCGCATCGGCCATGTTCACAATCGCCGGCAGTTCGGTGAAATCAGCCTCGATCGCGGCAGCGGCATCCTTGGCCTGCTCCAGCGTTTCGGCCACAACCACCGCATAGGCGTCACCAACGTGGCGCACCTTGCCATGCGCCAACACCGGGCGCTTTGGTTCTTTCATCGTCGCGCCATCGCGGCTGTTGATATACCAGCCCGCCGGGTTGCCACCAACAGCGGCAAAATCCGCGCCGGTCATGATCGCCAACACCCCCGGCATGGCCGCGGCCGCCGTGGTGTCGATCGAGTTAATCGTCGCATGCGCCATTTCCGACCGCGCGAAATAGGCAAAAGCCTGCGCGCGCAAATTGATGTCGGCGGTATAGCGGCCCTTTCCGGTCAGGAACCGGATATCTTCTCGCCGCTTTACGCTGGCGCCAATGCCATGATCTTTCGGCATTCCATCCTCCCTTAAAGCGATACGTTCAAAACGTCCGCTAATTATTTGAAATTATTCAGCGGCAACCGAAGACACATCCTGCCCAGACGCCGCCAGCACCGCCTTGACGATGTTGTGATAGCCGGTGCAACGGCAGATGTTGCCCTCAAGGTAATGCCGAACTTCGGCTTCGCTGGGCTTGGGATTTTCGGCCAGAAGCGCTGCCGAAGACATCACCATGCCGGGCGTGCAAAAGCCGCACTGCAATCCGTGATGATCTTGGAACGCTTGCTGAACCACACCCAGCGACCCGTCGGCATTGGCCATGCCTTCGATGGTTTTCACCGAAGCCCCGGCCACATCTTGCGCAAACACCGTGCAAGATTTCACCGCTTTGCCGTCAACATGCACCACGCAGGCCCCGCATTGCGAGGTATCGCAGCCCACATGCGTGCCGGTCAGCCCCAGCCCTTCACGCAAAAAAGCGGACAGCAATGTCCGCCCTTCCGCCTCTGCCGAAACGGTTTTTCCGTTCACGGTCATCGTGACTTTCGTCATTCTTTCCTCCCTTGAAATCTTTGATGTAGAAGCTCAACCGCCAATAAGACGCTTGAACCATCCTTTCTTTTCAGCCCCTTCGGCGGTTTCCTCCGAAGGGTCCGCAGGCCCTTCAACCGCCGTCTGGAAATTCTCAAAGAACTGATCGGCCAGCTTTTTGGCAAAGCTGTCGATGATCCGGCTGCCCAACTGGGCAATTTTTCCGCCAACGCTGGCATCCACCGTGTAAGACAGCAGCGTGCCAGCCTCGACCGCCTCAAGCGTCACTTTCGCGCCGCCCTTGGCATAGCCTGCGGGGCCACCCTTACCTTCGCCGGTAATTGTAACAGCCCGACCAACTTCAATGTCAGACAGTTTCACAATGCCGGTAAAGCGGGCCGAAACCGGCCCGACCTTTTGCGCCACAACAGCCTCGAAGCCGTCGTCAACGCTGCCCGTCATGCTTTCGCAGCCCGGCACACATTCTTTCAAAACTTCGGGGTTCAAAATTGCCGCCCAGACCACTTCGGGGCTGGCCTTGATCTCTCGACTATCGGTCAGTTGCATATTCGGTTCCTCATCCCTTGTTCCAACCCTAGGGCGGGAATCGCCGTCGCGCTATGGTGCCTTGGTCGTAAGACCTATGGATGAGCCAAGCTCTGCCATCACCGCGCGCAAGCTTTGCGCATCAATCGGTTTCATCAACATGCCGAGCCCGCGCGCGGCACAGGCATCGCGCAGCGCCTCGGATCGGTCCGCCGTTACAAGCCGCAGCGGCACCGGGCCATAAAGCCGGAACGCTTCGGCAATAAACTCTAGCCCCGTCATGCCATCGCCCAGTTGATGGTCGACCAAAAAGCAGTCGGGCAAGATACCCAGATCGTCAATCAGCGCCAAAGCCTCTTCGCCAGACGCCGCCTCCAGCACATTCACCCCCCATTTTTCCAGCAAAAGCCCCATCGCGCGGCGCAGGTCTTCGTCGTTTTCCACCAGAAAAACGATGCGGTCCTGCACTTCGACAGGCTGGTCGGTGGGGCTGGTGTCTTCGGGTTTCACCGCAATATCCAACAGTGGCACCTGCACCATAAAGCAAGTGCCCCGCCCCATCCGGCTGGACAGGCCCAGCGGATGGCCCAACAGCGCGCAAGCGCGTTCCACAATCGCAAGGCCCAGCCCCATGCCCTCGCTGGCCGAAGCCCGCGCGTTCAAGCGGTGGAATTCCTTAAAGATATTGTCTTGTTCGGCTTCGGGAATCCCCGGCCCGGTATCCCACACTTCCAAGCGCAGCATGCCACCACGGCGGCGCGCGCCCACCATGACCCGGCCGGTTTCGGTATAGCGAATGGCGTTGCCGATCAGGTTTTGCAAAATCCGGCGCAAATAGCCGGCATCGCTTTCCACCACTGCATCGCACGCCCGTACAACAAGCCCCACGCCCTTCGCCGCCGCAAAGCCCGCGAATTCTTCGTGCAACTGTGCCAGCAACCCCGCCATCCGCACCGGCCCGACCTGCACTGCCACCTTGCCGCTTTCCAGTTTGGAAATATCCAGCAGCGACCCCAAGATCCCTTCCACCGAAATCAGCGCGTTATGCGCCTTGTCCAACGTCGCCCGCGCGCCCGGCGTGATCGCCTCGTCGCCGATCGAGGCCAGAAACAGCTTGGCCGCCGACAAGGGCTGCAACAGATCGTGGCTGGCGGCAGCGACAAAGCGCGACCGGCTGGCATTGGCGCGTTCTGCATCGGCCAGCGCGTCTTCCAGCTCCAACGTCCGCCCGCGCACCCGCGCTTCCAGCGTTTCATTGGCACGGCTTAGCCCCGCAATCGCGCGGCGCTCGGCGGTGACATCGGTAAAGCTCATCACAAAGCCGCTTTCGGGCATCTCTTGCGCGAACACCGCCAGCATCAGCCCTTCACCGCGCCGCACTTCAAAGTTCAACGCCGGACGCCCCTTGCGGCCATCCACCCAATCGGCCAGCCGCGCAGGGTCCATACTGTCGCCAAAGCTGAAATCCTGCAAAAAGCGCTGGAACAGCGACTCAAAGCTTGCCCCCACCCACAGCCGCGCCAACGGGATCGCCAGCAGATCGCCCAAGCGCTGGTTCCACCCCACCAAATTGCCGCCCGCATCAAAGATCGCCACACCCTGATTGATATGGTCCAGCGTCGCCCGGATCACCCGCGCCTGATCGTCCAACAGCTTGCCACGCTCCAGCCGTTCGGTCTGGATGATGTCGGTCACATCGGTCTGCAAGATCACCGTGCCGCCATCCCCGGTGCGATGTTCGCTGACCTGCACCCAGGCATCGCCGCGCATCCGCACGTTCAAGATCACATGCTTGTCCAGATGCCGCTTGCGCCGCAGGTCTGCCCAATCCGCCGGGCTTTCCCCCATCGGCAGCGTCAGAAACCGCGATTGGCTGACCCGTTCCACATAATCGTCAAACCGCAAGCCCGGCCGTAACGACGCCTTCACATCCTCCATATGCATGCCAAACCGCGAGTTGCACATCACCAGCACATCGCCCGCATCAAACAGCGCAAAGCCCTCTTGCACCGTTTCGATTGCATTGGCCAAGTTTTGCCGCGCCGCTTCGGTTTCGCGGTTGGCCGCCGCCAGCGCCGCATTTGACGCGTTCAACAGATCCAGCGCGCGTTCCAGATCGCGGGTGCGTTCGCGCACCTGATCTTCCAGCATCGCCGCACGCTGAAACTGCGCATAGGCCGCCCCGCTGTCATCGGTGATCTGTTCGACCCGCCGCATCAACACCTGCGCTATGGTCATAAGCTTGGCGTTTTGCCGTTCCAGACTGTCGGCGGGGTTGATCAACTCAGTCTGCATCGCGCTCTGGCGGGTAAATCGCCACCCCCGTCATGGTCTGGTTGACATGCATCGAATTCCACTGCTCGCCATAGGTGGAAAACCCCGTCACCCGATGCGCCCGCAGCACCGCCGAAAGCGCGCCCAGCTTTTGCTTTTCCAACGCCTCCATCCGCCGCAAGATGCAGTCACAAGCCAGCACCGCCATCGGCGCCACATCTTGCGACAGCGCCGCCAATTCGCGGTCCAGATGCGCCACCATGTCTTGCGGTTCTGCCAGCGTCAGCACCAGCCCCTCATCAATGGCCGAGAAAAACACCAGATCACCGTTTTCGGCCACCTGCTGAATCGCGCGCACATGATGCCGCCCGCCAATGCGCACCACCAACGGATGCGCCGCAAAGGTAAAGGTGGTCAGTTGCGCCGGGTCTTTGCCCAGCAAACGCGCATATTCGCGCGCCGCAGGTTCGGCATTGATCTGCCGCACGATCCGCCGCGACGGGTCGGCTTCGGTCACCACCATCCGCGCCTGCGTCGGCTGCAAATGATCCAGATTGAACACTTTCACCCGACACGCGGTGCGCAGCATCAACAGCACCGCCGCATTCGACAGCATCCGCCCGCCATGCAGCACAAAGGTGCGCTGAAACCGCGTGCCATCGCCGGCACTGCCGCCAAACAGCGGCACAGGCCCAAGCCCCGGGGCCAAAGCCGCCGTCAACTCATCTTCCCGGATCGACAGCCCGTCGACCATCAGGAAGGCAAACTCATGCTCCCATGACGGGCGCAACCGTTCCAACCCCGCCCGCAGCCGGATCAACTTGCCGATCAGCGCCTGCGCGTCGATCTGATGCAGGTCTTCGATCAGCAGCGCATCGGCGGCAAACAGTGCCGTCGGCAGGCCAATCGCCACAATCTCGCCCTCGGTATAGCCTTGATCCGAAATTTCGCCCGCCGTGGTGCAGCCAAGCACCAAACCATCGCCAAACTCTGCCGCCAACCCCAAGGTCAGCGCCGGAAGATCGGCGGAGGGCGAAATAAACACCAACACGCAGGCAAACGGCCCTGCCCCCAAACCGCGCGCCAAAACAGCCGCCGCGTCCGGCGCAAGCGCCGAAACATGCGCCGTTGGCACACCGTCCAATCGTGGAAAAGCCCCTCCCGGCTGCCCCATGCGCGTCCTCCCTGCGCCACGCTAGGCCATGGCATGCGCCAAGGCTAGCCCTCTGGTAACAGGTTGGAAAAACTGGCTTCCCCCGCCATCAGCACTGCTTGGGTGCGGCTTTGCACGCCCAGCTTGCGCATAATCGCGGTGACATGCGCTTTCACCGTGGTTTCGGCGATGGTCAGTTCATAGGCGATCTGCTTGTTCAGCTTGCCCTCGCAGATCAACTGTAAGATCCGCGCCTGCTGCTTGGTCAACAGACCCAAACGCGCAATCGCTGCGTCGCGCTGGCTGCCGCTGGCGCTGCCATCGCTTTGCGCAACATAGCCTTCGGGCAAGAACACATGGCCTGCCCGCACCGCCTCGAACGCGGCACGAAACACCTCGCGCCGCGCGTGCTTGGGCACAAAGCCCGCCGCCCCCGCCGTCAGGCAAGCGCCAATGACCCGATTGTCGGCCAGGGACGACACCACCACCACCGGCACCTCGCCCACCGCCTGCCGCACCCGGATCAGGCCATCGACCCCCATAACGTCGGGCAGGTTCAGATCAAGCACCACCACATCGGGCAAAGCCGCGCCGCTTTCCAACCGCGCCAAGGCCACCTCTAGGCAATCGGCGGTTTCAATCCGGCCAATGCCTGCCACCGCCTTCAGCGTCATCGCCAAAGCGTCCAGAAACAGCGGGTGGTCATCAACGATAAGGGCGGCATCCAGATTGCGCATCGGCTCTGTCTCCTTCTTGGCGGCAACTCTAGCGCGCGGGGCCGCCGTCGCCTAGCGCGGCCTTAGTCCTATCCGTTTTCCGCCGATCGCCACAGCGGCCCCTTTTCACCCCGCCCTAACGCCGCTATCACGCCGCATCACGTTTTTCGGAGCCGTTTGATGTCCTTATCCCGCCGGTCGCTGTTGTCTCTTGGCATTTCCGCCCTTGCTGTGTCTGCCTGCGGTGTGAAATCGCCCCGGCCCGATGACCACCCCGTTGCAGGCGATACGCCCGAAATGCACGCGCTGGTGAAGAAATGGGCGCATATTCATGGCATACCGGAACATCTGCTGCACCGGGTGATCCGGCGCGAAAGCGGCTATAACCCCGGCGCTCGCAACGGTCCCTATTATGGCCTGCTGCAAATCCGCCCAGAAACCGCACACACCATGGGCTATCGCGGCCCCGCCAGCGGCCTCTTGGATGCCGAAACCAACCTGCACTACGCCGGGAAATACCTGCGCGGCGCTTGGCTGGTATCAGGTCGCAACGAAGACCGCGCGGTGATGTGGTATTCGAAGGGCTACTACTACGAAGCCAAGCGCAAAGGCCTTTTGGAAGAGACTGGTTTGCGGTCGTAATCGCCCAAAGGTTAAAAATGGGTTAAATCAGCAAGGTCAACCCATTGATAAAACATAACATAAAAAGGTCCCGAGTTGGGACCTTCCTTTTTCTTAGGTGATCACGTCCGGCGTCACCCGACCAGTGAAGCCTTCAATCGCCGCCAGTTGATGCGCCGCCCGGATCACCGGCGCCAGCGCCTCTTGCGGGTCAAGGTCCAACCCATCCGGCCCCGCCGCATAGCGTTCCAGATAAAGCCGCAACGTCGCGCCCTCGGTGCCGGTGCCCGACAGACGCATCACAATCCGCGACCCATCGGCAAACAAAATCCGCACCCCTTGATTGTTGCTGACCGACCCATCCACCGGATCGGTATAGGCAAAGTCATCGGCGGCAGAAATCGTCAGCCCCTCCACCTGCCGCCCCGGCAGCGCGCCAAGCCCCGCCCGCAGCGCCGCAATCATCGCATCGGCCTTATCGCTGGCAATCGCTTCGAAATCATGACGCGAATAATAGTTGCGGCCAAATTTCGCCCAGTGCTCCGCCAAAATCGCCGCCACCGACTGCTTGCGCACCGCAAGAATATTCAGCCACAGCAAAATCGCCCAAAGCCCATCCTTCTCGCGCACATGGTCAGACCCGGTGCCAAAGGATTCCTCACCACACAACGTCGCGCGCCCGGCATCCAGCAGGTTGCCAAAGAACTTCCAGCCCGTCGGGGTTTCATATTTGCCAATGCCCAAAGCATCCGCAACCCGGTCCGCCGCCGCCGAAGTCGGCATCGACCGCGCAACCCCCCTCAACCCGGCCCGATACCCCGGTGCCAGATGCGCATTTGCCGCCAAGACCGCAAGACTGTCTGACGGCGAGACATAAGCCCCCGCCCCGACAACCATGTTGCGATCGCCATCCCCATCCGACGCCGCACCAAAATCCGGCGCATTTTGCCCGAACATTTCGTCCATCAACGCCTTGGCCCATGTCGGGTTCGGGTCAGGATGCATACCGCCAAAATCAGGCAGCGGTGTGCCGTTCACCACGGTTCCAGCGGCGGCACCCAGACAATTTTCCAGAATTTCCACGGCGTAAGGCCCAGTCACCGCGCACATCGAATCCATCCGCATCCGAAAACCGGATTTGAACATCGCGGCGATGGCGGGGAAATCAAACAGGCTTTCCATCAGGGCGGCGTAATCGCTGACCGGATCGACGACATCGACGATCATGTCACCAAGCTGGCTGCGACCGATTTTCGACAGATCAACATCGTGGCTTTCGATGATCTTGTAAGCGGTGATTTCTGTAGTACGCTTGTACATCGCCTCTGTCACGCCTTCGGGGGCCGGGCCACCGTTTGACATGTTGAACTTGACGCCAAAATCTTCCTTTGGCCCGCCGGGATTGTGGCTAGCCGACATGATGATGCCGCCGTCGGTCTTGTTCAGGCGGATCAAATGGCTTGCCGCAGGCGTCGACAAAATGGCGCCTTGGCCGATGATCACCCGATGCGCGCCATTGGCCGCGGCCATCCGCAAGATCACCTGTGCCGCGCGATCATTGAAGTAACGCCCGTCGCCGCCCAACACAAAGGTTTTGCCCGTTGCCCCCACCACATCGAAAATCGACTGCACAAAATTCTCTAGATAGTGCGGGCCCATGAACACCGGAGTCTTCTTGCGCAGCCCGGACGTTCCGGGCTTTTGCCCTGCAATCGGTTGCGTGGCGATGGTGTGAACGGTGGTCATGCGGCACCTCCAGAATGCAGCGGTTCGAAAACGAATACGGATTGCGCGGGGATTTCCAGCCGCGCCTGATGCAGTTCTTGCGTCAGAAACGGCCGCGTGGTGTCCAGCACCAAGCGCCATTCCGCCGCCGTTTCGGGCAGCCGAAGCGTGGTCGCCCCCCCGCCGTTGAACACCAGATACAGGGCGTCTGGCGCATCGGCACCTTCGGCCGCCATGCGCAGTTCAAGGCCAATACAGCGAAACCCCGGGTCATGCCAATCGCCCGGACTGGGGATCGCCCCATCGGCGCGACGCCAGATTACATCCGGCAAACCATCGGTCGCGCGGGCGCGTGAGTGCAAAAACCGCCTTTGCCGTAGCACCGGATGCGATCGGCGCAAGTCGGTCAAACGTGCGACAAAGGCAGTCAGCAAGGCATCGCCTGCCTTCCAATCAATCCGCGTGACATCATTGTCTTGGGCATAGGCGTTGTTGTTGCCGTCTTGGCTGTGGCCCAATTCATCGCCTGCAAGCAGCATCGGGGTGCCTTGGCTAAGCAGCAAAGTCGCCAACAGGTTGCGCTTGCGTAGGTCGCGCGCCGTGCGGATAGCCGCGTTTTCGGAAGGCCCTTCGACCCCCATGTTATCGGCATGGTTGTCATCATGGCCGTCGCGGTTTTCTTCGCCATTCGCAAGATTGCGTTTGACGGTATAGGTCACCAGATCTTCCAGCGTGAAACCATCGTGCGAGGTGATGAAGTTCACCGAAGACGTTGCCGGACGGCGCGAATGATCGAACTTGTCGGCAGAGCCGAGCAGCCTGCGCGACAGTTCCGGTGCCATGCCCGCATCGCCGCGCCAGAACCGGCGCACGCCATCGCGGAATTTGTCGTTCCATTCGGCAAAGGGGGGCGGATAGGCCCCCAGTTGATAACCACCGGGACCAATATCCCAAGGTTCGGCGATCAGTTTGACGCGCGCCAGCACCGGGTCTTGCCGGATTGCATCAAAGAAGCCGCCCTGCGGATCAAACCCATGCGCCTCGCGCCCCAGAACCGACGCCAGATCAAAGCGGAACCCGTCGATGTGAACGTGTTCGACCCAATAGCGCAGCGAATCCATCACCATGCGCAGCACCGCCGGATGGGTCAGATTAAGGGTATTTCCGGTGCCCGCGTCATTGGCGTAATGCCGCCCGCCATGCACCAGCCGATAGTAGCTGACATTATCTAGCCCGCGAAACGACAGCGTTGGCCCCCAAGCGTCGCCTTCGCCGGTGTGGTTGTAGACGACATCCAACACCACCTCTAGCCCAGCCGCATGCAGCGCCTTTACCGTCGACTGCAACTCGCGCAGCGGATTTGTGCTGCCATAGCGCGGTTCAGGCGCAAAAAAGCCGCTGGTTTGATAGCCCCAGTGGTTGCGCAAGCCTTTGGCGACCAGAAAGCGGTCATCAAAGAACGCCTGCACCGGCAGCAGTTCAATCGTGGTAACGCCCAGCCGCTTGAAATGCTCGATCATCACCGGATGCGCCAAGCCGGCATAGGTGCCGCGCAGCTGCGGTGGCAGGTCGGTGTGGCGCAGGGTCAAGGCTTTGACATGCGCTTCGTAAATCACCGTATCGGCCATGGGGACCAAGGGCGGGCGGTCATTGCCCCAGTGAAAACCGGGGTCGACCACCACCGATTTTGGCACCGCAAAAGCGCTGTCGCGGGTGTCGAACGACCCATCGCCGCGCGATGCGCCGATCTTGTAGCCCATCACCGCATCAGACCAGCGCAACCGCCCCGAAAGCCCGCGGGCATAGGGGTCGATCAGCAGCTTGTGCGGGTTGAAGCGATGCCCTTCAT
>Ga0255096_1001217_pt1 | contig 10835 bp, 10 predicted proteins | sample Colum_Atlam_RepA_2_FD_188563 | JGI IMG/M metagenome (GOLD analysis project Ga0255096, IMG submission 188563) | Freshwater microbial communities from Columbia River, Oregon, United States - Colum_Atlam_RepA_8d | ecosystem: Environmental > Aquatic > Freshwater > River | place: USA: Oregon...
GACATGGAGGATGTTGAAGGAGACAAGGAAATACGAGCAATTACTATTCCCATGGCATTTGGAGTTCAACGAACAAAAGTTTTGATCTCAGGATTATTAATTTTCACTCCTCTTTTATACTTCTTTTTAATAATTGATAATCAATTTTCATTTTACAATTTGAATTTTTGGACGTCTATCGGTTGGTTACTAGCATCCATTATTGATTTGGTTGGTATTGGGTTACTTACGTTTTCAGGATCAACAGACATAAGAAAAAACCATTTACTCATTAAACTCTCCATGGTTTTCGGAATTTTGACAACTTACCATGTTTATCTTTTAAGCTTTATTTAATCTAATGCTGAATCAAAAAATCGTACTTGGATCTGCATCTCCTCGAAGAAAATATTTATTGGAGGAAATGGGATTTCAATTGGAAATAATTTCACTGGATATTGATGAATCTTATCCCTTGGATATTCCGAAAGATGAGGTTGCACTATACATAGCTCAGCAGAAAATGTACGCCTTGTCTGAAAAAATGACGGGTAATAATCTCATGTTAACTGCAGATACGACCGTCATATGTGATAATGATTTGCTAGGCAAACCTGATGACGAAGCTCATGCTAAAAAAATGTTGAAACAACTTTCAGAAAACGTTCACATAGTTAATACAGGAGTAGTTATTTCTTTCAATGGAAAAAAAGAAAACATCTCTTGTTTGACGGAGGTAGCATTCCGATCTCTAAGTGACGAGCAAATTAATTATTACTTAAAAACTTGCAAGCCATTTGACAAAGCAGGATCCTATGGTATTCAAGATTGGATTGGATTAGTGGGAATAAAACAAATCAAAGGGTCATATACCAATGTCGTTGGACTTCCAACGGACGAAGTATATCGCACAATTCATAAGATACTATCTTAATTTTCTGCTAAAATATCAAAAACAAGCTGAGACAGCGTTTTACCCACGATTCGCTCATCCTTATTTTCAATTACAGCTGCTTCTGTTAAATGATAATACGCCACATTCCTATATCTTCTGGTCAATTGTATATAAAGCCTTGCATCTGAAATGGTAAATCCAATAGGACTCATTGCTGAACTTGGAAAATTCTCAATTGAATCCAAATCTAATTCTACACCCAAATAATGATTTTCACTTAACTCTGACAAATATTTTGTCAAATCATTGATCATATTTTTAATCCCAAAAACATAGTCTTCAAAATAAGAAAAATGTGTATCATAATTATGCAAAAAACGAATCATTTCACTATTATTATAGGCTTTGTGAAGTCCAAATACAGCATATTTTTTCAGTAATGACTCCGTTAAAGCATATGAAAATGGATTTCCGCTATGTCTCCCTTCCAAAGCGCGACAATCGGCGTGAGCATCCATATTTACAACAACGAGATCTTTCGTTTTTAAACTTGTTGCCTTAATCAAGGGGTAAGCATTGTTATGTCCTCCACCTATCACAATTGGGATTTTTCCTGATTGAACAATCGGAGTCAAGAGATTGTATACAAATTCATCCAATTCTCCCACCCATTCTCTACCAGTTTTAAGATCTTTAAAATCGTGGCAAGCTTCAATTTTTCCATATAATGCAAATTTTGAGCTGTTTATATTTGCTGTAATCTGCATATTACAAAAGAATTGAAGGAAGGCATCAAAACTTTTTTCGGCACCTTTTCTTCCAAAATTTGCTTGAGCACCTATACTCTCCGCTATACCAATCACAACATATTTAACACCTTCATGCTGCCAGTTGCTAGATAGCTCTTCCCCAATACGTAATTCCCCTTCACGAACAATGGTGTAGGAATTTATTACATCGGTGTAATCAGAATGAAAAACAAAATGATTTTGACTACTTTTTTGCATGCTGAATTGAATTTACAATTTCTTCCGGAGCTTTAACCGGTCTCATAGTTTCTTTTGAGACAAAAACCAAAGTTGTTGTAGCCAAAGCAATTTGTTTATTTTCTTCATTCAAAATTTCATAATCAAAGTAAATACGCGTACCAGCGATTTCAGTAATTACTGTTTTTACAGTTAACAAATCATCATATTTTGCAGGTGAAAGGTATTTAATCTGAAATTCCATTACAGGCAACATGATCCCTTTGTCTTCCAAATCTTTGTAACGAAAACCCAATGAACGAAGTGCTTCAACTCTGCCCAATTCGAGATATTGAGCATAATTTCCATAATAGCAATATCCCATTTGATCAGTTTCGGCATATCTGACCCTTAGCTTTATTTCAAAATTTTTTGTCATCTTTTTTAATCCTTACAGATATTTGGTAAAACTACATTTTTTTAATAAATTCGGTAGCAAATTTTGAATAAAGCAGATTAGCCAAATAAATAGCTTCATTTTTTTAGGTACAAGTAAAACTTTTTAAAAAATCAATAGGTAAGAAGCTTTTTTTTTAACTTTTTTATGTAAATATTTGCTATCTCAAATAAAATTGAGATTCAACCACTACTTTTTTAGTTTTAGTATTAATTTTTTAAGGTTTTTTAGAATGAGCAATCATGATCGTGTTTGGGCCGCATGTCTTCAAGTTATTAAAGATAATATTCCATTACAAGCGTTTAAAACATGGTTTGAACCAATTATTCCAGTAAAACTTGATAATGACGTTTTAACGATTCAGGTTCCTTCTCATTTCTTCTATGAGTGGTTGGAAGAAAATTATATCGTATTACTGAAAAAAGTCATCAAAAAAGAATTGGGTACAGAAGGTGCTTTGGAATACAGCATCATTATGGAAAATAACAGCACGAAATCAACACCATATACTGTTAAATTGCCGGCATTAAGATCAAATTCACCGAAAAATGCCCCAATGAATGTGCCGGTTCAAGTCGCAGAGAATCAAATCAGAAATCCATTTGTGATACCAGGTTTGAAAAAAGTAAATATTGAATCAAACTTAAATCCAGTTTGGAATTTTGAAAATTTCGTAGAAGGTGATTGTAATCGTCTGGCACGCGCTTCAGGATTTGCTGTAGCAAATAAACCAGGTGGAACAGCATTCAATCCTCTATTAATTTATGGAGGCGTCGGATTAGGTAAATCTCATCTAGCCAACGCAATTGGTTTAGAAATTAAAGAACAGTATCCGACCAAAACGGTATTGTATGTTCAATCTGAAAAATTTGCTCATCAGTTTATCGATGCGATAAAAAATCATACAACAAACGACTTTGTACATTTTTACCAAATGGTAGATGTTCTTATCATTGACGATGTGCAATTCTTCTCCGGAAAAGAAAGAACTCAAGATGTTTTCTTCAGCATTTTCAACCATTTGCATCAAAATGGAAAACAAATCATTTTAACATCAGATAAGGCACCGGTTGAAATGCAAGGAATGGAACAACGCTTACTCTCTCGCTTTAAATGGGGATTGTCAGCTGATCTTTCCACTCCTGATCTTGAAACAAGAATTGCAATTCTTGAAAAGAAAATGTATTTGAATGGTATTGAACTACCGAGAGACGTGGTTGAATATTTAGCCTATTCAATCAATACGAACATGCGTGAAATGGAAGGAGCATTTAACACACTTCTTGCTCAAGCTTCTTTGAATAAAAAAGCAATTACAATGGAACTTGCGCGTCAAATGGTTGACAAGTTCGTCAAAAATACAGCTCGTGAAGTTTCTATTGAATACATACAGAAAGTAGTTTGTGACTATTTTGATTTACCAATTGAAATGTTGAAATCCAAAACGCGTAAGAGAGAGGTTGTTCAAGCAAGACAAATTTCTATGTATTTTTCCAAAAAAATGACAAAATCTTCGTTGGCTAACATTGGAGCTCATTGTGGAGGAAAAGACCACGCAACAGTTCTTCACGCTTGTCGTACAGTTGTAAATCTATCTGAAACAGACAAACAATTTAGATTGTACTTGGAAGAATTAGATAAAAAATTGAGTATTCAATAATTTTCTGTTAATTCTATCAATCAGTTTTGAATTACAGTTCAATTGCTGAAAGATCTCAATTTCTATTTAAAGAAAAAGGTTCAAAATTTATCGCTATTGCATTTCCTTGCAATTCGACTGAATCTTTTAAATTAAATCTTTCACAAATTCAGGAGGAATTTCCAAAGGCAACACATTATTGCTTTGCGTATAGATTTTATGGCCCTCCAATTTCATTCCGCGCAAATGACGATGGAGAACCGTCTAATTCAGCGGGTGTACCAATTTTGGGACAAATTCAATCCTTTAATTTATACGATATTGCAATTGTTGTAGTTCGTTATTATGGAGGAACTAAATTAGGCGTAAGTGGTTTAATTCAGGCATACAGAGGAGCATCGAAATTAGCTTTGGAAAATTCAAACATTATTAAAAAAGAACCCTATTCGATTTATCAAATTTCAGGAGATTACCTCATGATATCTCAACTATTGGCATTTTTAAAAAAACAAGAAATAAAAATCCAATCTCAGATGATGAATGAAATCGCTGCGATTGAAATTGAGGTGCCGATTTCAAAAAAAGAGATCATTTTATCAAAAATTGATAATCTAAAATTTAAAGTAAAAAGTTAGTTTCCGAACCTTTTGATTGGCTTTTTCGTTACTTTTACAAAAAATAATTTATGGAAATTCTTGTTCGCACGCACTCAGGTTTAAGATGGATAGTTTTAGGACTTTTGGTCTATGCACTTTTTAATGCATGTACAAAGAAAGATTCGTATGAAAAAAGTGATCGTCTTTTGAACATGTTGACGATGGTTTCTTTGCATATTCAATTGGTAATCGGCTTAATCTTATATTTCACCTCATCAAAAGTTAGTTTTGTTGAAGGATGGATGAAAAGTCCTTCCCTACGCTTTTACGGAATGGAGCACATTTTACTAATGATTATAGCTATTGTAATTGTTACTATTGGGCACGGAAAAGCAAAACGAGCGGCAGAAAATGTAAAAAAGCATAAAACGATAGCTTTGTTTTATACAATTGGATTAATTCTCATTTTAGCTTCTATTCCATGGCCATTCAGAAATTTAGGAGCAGGCTGGTTTTAATTGGAATTTCGGTCTCTTGCTTATTTTCTTCTTGCGGGGAAAATGCAGAAACTGTTGTTGAGTCAAAAAAATCGCCTCAAGAGGAAGCAAAAAATCTCTATACCTTACATTGTGCCTCTTGTCACGGAATGGATGGAAAATTGGGAGGTTCAGGATCTAAAGACTTATCGCTATCGAAACTTTCAGATTCTGAAATGATTCAAATTATAACCAACGGAAAAAATAACATGCCTGCTATGAAAGATGTAATATCTGAACAGTCAAAAATCAAGAACTTAGCAGAATTTGTTAAAACTTTACGTAAATAAATGAGTGTTGGTCATGTTACTGTTGATGCGGTTGAAGAACGATGCGTATTAGTTGGTGTTATTTCATCAGATATCACAGAAGAAATTGCAGTCGATTATATCCATGAATTGGAATTTTTAGCAACTACAGCCGGCGCAATTACGGTAACTCATTTTTTCCAAAAGCTTCCTTATCCAAATCCTAAAACCTATGTTGGTACTGGTAAACTAGATGAAATCAAGCAATTCATTCAAGAAAATGAAATTAATTTAGTCATTTTTGACGACGAACTTTCTCCATCTCAATTGAGAAATATCGAACGTGAATTGGAATGTAAAATTCTAGATCGAACGATTTTAATTTTGGATATTTTTGCTAGTAGAGCAAGAACATCACATGCAAAAACACAAGTTGAACTGGCTCAATTGCAATACATGCTTCCACGTTTGACGCGCATGTGGACGCACTTGGAACGTCAAAAAGGAGGAATCGGAATGCGTGGTCCGGGAGAAACACAAATTGAAACGGATCGCCGAATTATCCAAACCCGTATTGCTTTGTTAAAAGAAAAATTACGTGAAATCGATAAACAAATGTTCGTGCAAAGAAGCAATCGCGGGCAATTGGTTCGAGTAGCATTAGTTGGATATACCAACGTCGGTAAGAGCACATTGATGAATCTACTTTCAAAATCAGAAGTTTTTGCCGAGAATAAACTGTTTGCAACGCTTGATACAACGGTTCGAAAGGTAGTAATTAATAATTTGCCATTCCTATTAACTGATACTGTTGGATTCATTCGCAAATTACCTCATCAGTTAATTGAGTCATTTAAATCAACCCTGGATGAAGTTCGAGAGGCTGATTTATTAGTTCATGTATTAGATATTTCCCATCCTAATTTCGAAGATCATTATCGAGTAGTTAATGAAACTTTATTAGAAATTGACAAAGAGGAAAAACCGACCATCCTTGTCTTCAATAAAATAGATGCTTATTTGACTCAAGAACATTCTGATGATGATGAAGTTCAATCTTTAGATACACTCAAACGTACGTGGATGTCAAAACTAAACAACACAAAATGTATTTTCATTTCGGCTCACACCAAAGAAAACATTGAAGAACTTCGCGAACAACTATATTTCGAAGCAAAAGAGATTTTCAAAGTGCGATACCCGTATAATAACTTTCTTTACTAATAGCCAACATTAAGGTTATTAACCTAAGCCTATTTATTTCTTTTCCCGGTTACTCTAAATATTGAATAATGACAAAAGTATCTTTGATAAAAAGAACAATATGTCAGATATTTCCATCTATTTTACACCACTTGAAAAAAAGAATGTAGAGTTTTCAGATGACCAACTTGGATCTAAAATCGAAGCTTTTACAACTGATTTTCCTGAATTAAAACCGGATGGAATTGCACTGATTTATATTCCTGAATATCGAGGTGACATAAATCATGATTATCAAGAACAACCTTGTGATTATTTTAGAGATTATTTTTATTCCTTAAATTCTAATCTTGACTGGAAATTTAACCTCTATGATTTAGGGAATATTTTTCCCGGAAAAGAACTGAAAGATACTTATTTTGCAGTTGAACAAGTTGTATTTCAACTCGTTAAAAAGCGAATCATCCCAATATTCATTGGTGGAAGTCAAGACTTAACTTTTGCCATGTATAAAGGTTATTCCAAATTAGAGCAAACCATAAATACATGTACAGTTGATTATAAACTTGATTTAGGTGAAGTGGAGAAAGAAGTACATTCGGATGGTTATTTAAGTCATATTTTAATGCAAAGGCCCTGCTATTTATTTAATCATGCCAACATTGGTTTACAGATTCCTTATGCTGGTTCTATTGAATTTGAACTTTTCGAAAAATTGTATTTTGATGCTTGTCGCTTAGGTGAATTCAATGCTGACTTCAAAAAAGCTGAGCCTCATTTACGTAATTCAGATTTGCTTTCTATCGATTTCAACAGTATAAAAGCTTCTGAAACACTGTCAGAAAGAAGTCAACCAAATGGCTTTTACGCCGAACAAATGTGTCAGATTTCAAAATATGCTGGCATTAGCGATAAACTCTCAAGTTTAGGTATTTTCAATCATTTTTCAGATACAAAAACCAACTTAGCAGATCATTTACTAGCAGAAATTATTTGGTATTTCATGGATGGTTATTCACAACGAAAGGCAGACTTTCCGGTTGGAAGCAAATCACAATATACACGACACATTGTTGCAATGGATGAATTTGAAGAAGAAGTTATATTTTACAAAAGCAATAAATCGGATCGTTGGTGGATGGAGGTACCATATCCTCCTCAGGAAGGAATGAAATACGAAAGACATCATCTTATTCCTTGTGATTATGAAGATTACGAAAAAGCAATGAATAACGATTTGCCTGATTTATGGTGGAAAACCTATCAGAAATTGGGTAATTAAACCAATAAATTACAACCTCTCTGAATACTCCTGTCCATCCTTCCGGAAACAGAAAATTGATCTCCAAATTTTCTTCCTAAATCGTCTGTTGCGATAAATGAACAACTGTAGATATTTGCCAAGTCAATTACATTGATACCCCCAATTTTACCTTCTGTTTCATAAAGAAATGGATCGTAAACATCACGGATTAGAATCTTCATCCAAGGAGGAGTTTGAAAAATACCATTCTCTAAACTATAAGCCTGAGAAAGTAATTCCGTCATACCATATTCAGACCCAATGGATGAAACATTCAAACCTTTTTGCAAAAGTTCATGCAACTCCTCTTTCACCATTTCCTTTCTACGACCTTTCATTCCTCCTGTTTCAATAACCAATGCCTTTGAAAAATCGAAATTCTTTTCTGCTAAATCTAATAACGCATATGAAACGCCAATGATAACTGGTTTTTTGTTAAACTCTAAAGCCATATTATATCGTTCATGAACCTCTGCCAAATCTCCAAGTAGAAATCCAGATAAATCATGCTTGGACTCATGAATTAGGTAATCTACCATAAAAACGAGGCTAGAATCGCCTTGCTCGAGGTAGTTAGGGAGTAAAGCTAAAATTACTTGTTCTTCAGGATTTCCAATAAATTTGCGATAAGCATATTCGAATGACTTTTTATAAATGGAAAGATCTGCCAAAAAATGTTGACTTCTTTCCGAATCTGTCGTTCCACTACTTTTGAATATTTTTTCTACTTTTTCCCCTTGCATCATCACTTTATGGGTTCTAAAAAAAGAAATGGGCAAGAAAGGGATTTCTTCGATACAATTTGGTTCAGGACGATTCAATAGGGTAAGATAATCTCTGTAAACGAGACAATGTTGACGTTGAAAATTAAAAACCTCTAAAGCTCTCGACTCGAACTCTTGTTCATTAGATATAGAAAAAACCGAATCAATTTCTATCATCTTACAAATTTTCCAAATCTACCGTTCGCATAGCAATAAATGCTTTCACTACTCTATCACCAACGCCAGGAACCTCTACATGGATCAAATACATTCCGGATGAAATAGGAATATTTGCATGATTAGTCAAATTCCAATCCAGAAAGGTTAGAGGGCTATCTTTTTTAATTGTCCGAATCAATTTTCCGTTTGTACTGTAAATTCGAATGGTACATTGTTCTGGAAGATTTATAATCTTTATCCGTGTATCTAATTTATTTCGCTCATACTCTGAAAATGCGTTATACGGATTCGGAACAACATTAATCATTTTTAACGTTTCCTTTAATTGATCTTTGTTAGCTGTAACAGTTGCTATATCATCCATTGTCCAAGAATACATCGGTTTACCACCATTTTCACCTGTTCCTACATAATTTTTGTATTCTTTATTAATTCGCAACTTAATTGTGACAGGTGTAGGTAAACCAGTTGAAGGATTAATTTCATATCCTGGTCTTGCCAATGGATAAGAAACCCATGATAAACTTCCGTATAATTCTCTTTTCGCAGTTGTACTATTTGATTCAACCTCTAACCACTTATTTTGCAAGAAGTTCGATCCTGGTGTTTCTGCATCAGAAGGAACATAAGCAGGGAAATCAAAACCACTTGAAAATCCATTGATTGATTTTTGGTTGTAGCTAAATACATAAATCGCATGCATCCCTCCCATCATTGGTGTTCCAACATTACTGATGAAGCGATCTGTTGGATTCCAAATCATATCAGCACCATTTTCACCTCCCAAGAATGAATTTTCTCCGAAAGCCATGTACAAGCGTGCTCCGGATTCTAAATCTACTGCATACCCAGGGAACCAACCCATTCCTGTTTCTGTTCCTTCTGGATTACCATTCTTGTCAACACTTTTACTTTTTCTCATTCCTCCAGGTGCAGCCTGACCAACATTCAATGCTGTATTTCTTCCAAGCTCTATAACCGGACAACGCGTCCATTTTGATTTATCGCTTGTTAATACAATATTTACACTCGGCAAGAAACTGATTGAAGCATTTGTCTTACTTGAACCAGTAAAGGCTCCATAGTATGCCAACGGCATATAATCTGCCTGATATCCAACTAATCTATGAGGTGCAATAGTGCCTTCCAGAATTGTCTCATAATTCTGATCTGGATCAGCTCCTACTTCATCTCTGTAATTACATGGATCCAAGTATGTTGCACCATCAGGCTGACATTCATACGCAGCATTATTAGGATCTGTTTCAGGCGCATAATCACCAGAACGTATCCAATTCGTTGGGAAATACGCATCATTATCGTTTACACCCGCTAACCAACGTTTTGATGAATCCGCAAATTCAATAGACGATTCAATCATATCCGTTGTTTTAGCAGCCACGTTTCCTGTTCCATCCGGGAAATAATACTTCTCTTGGTATATTTGAACAGAAATACCTAATTCTGGAATGATTTGCTCATTATCAACTGCTATCGTCTGCTCAGAAGTAAACGAATCCAACACGGCTCCTCCTTTCGATTCGTAGTGATATATGATCCAACTTGCTGTGTCTGCACCATTTCCTGTAGCTGGAGCTACATAGTCTCTGAATTTGCATTCGAAATATCCCGGTGCTAAATTCAATGGATCCACTACTTTGATATTAATTGGGCCTTTACCATAATCATACGTTGGATTTGCTTCGTAACCATCAGTTAAAATTTTAGCCAAAGTAGATGGCGTAAATTCAAGTGACCGATTTCCGTTTCCATATCCATCAATTCTTGTGATTTGTGGAGTAGTACCATATTCAGCCATTTGCATTGTACCACCAGCTTCTGGTATCGGGCTGTGAGGTATTGCTTCATAAGCACTAATGGCAGTTCCATCATAATTCAAACGTGAAGAAATATATGGTATCTTTTGTCCATCTAACAATTGTGGATCATTCGGGTCATATTTCTTAAATTCATTATGAGCATATGCAACCGCAACGTAATAATACGTTTTATGATTTACCAATCTTCTTTGACCTTGAGCAAAAGCATCTTCAGTTATTCTAAATGAAT
>Ga0255096_1001223_pt1 | contig 10804 bp, 13 predicted proteins | sample Colum_Atlam_RepA_2_FD_188563 | JGI IMG/M metagenome (GOLD analysis project Ga0255096, IMG submission 188563) | Freshwater microbial communities from Columbia River, Oregon, United States - Colum_Atlam_RepA_8d | ecosystem: Environmental > Aquatic > Freshwater > River | place: USA: Oregon...
AACTCGATCCGATAGTCCGGGTCCAGCGCATCCACCACCACAATGGCCTGATCAATGTTGTTCAGGACACTCTCATACAGGCGGCGCTGCTCATCGAATCGATGTCGCTCGCTGCTCTCGCGTTGCACCGCCACCCAGAACTCGTACCAACCCGAGGGCCCCTTTACTGGCGTGATATCCAACTCTACCCAGAACTCGCTCCCGTCCTTGCGGACATTCTGCAAGTCCACCCGCACCGGCTGCCAGTTTTCCAGCGCAGCCCGTAGTCGGTCGAGTTCAACGCGAGAGGTGTTGGGCCCTTGCAGAATGCGAGGCGTTTTCCCCAGTACTTCTTCGGCTGTGTAGCCGGTCATGACGCAGAAGGCCGGGTTGACGTACAGGATCCGCGGCCCCGGGTCGTCGAGGGGTCTGCCCTCGGTGATCAGGAAGGCATCCCGGATGTGGTCAGCCATCTGAGTGATCAGTGAGGTCAGATCGCTTGCGATGTCAGGTGACGCGCCGGGATCGTTCTGGGTCATGCATTGAGCCTTTAACTGCTTGGTTAGGTGAACATTATAAAACCCCTGAGTATGTTTCAACCTTGCGACGATTTTTGTCGCGTTGATGGCGTGGTGCGTGTACGGTTTTATCAGTGTGCCTTGTCTCGAGGGCCGCATGCCGGGGTGCCTTTGGTTTTGCCTTGTTGCGGATCCTCCATGCAAAAAAAAGCGCCGAGGCTTCCGCCCCGGCGCTCGCTTCATTCACTGCATTCAGACTAGAACGACATGTTCAAACTCAACTGATACCTACGCCCCAACGTGTCATGCCCTGTAATGAAACTCTGTCCGGTGGCGTTGGCCACAATCGAGGGATCTTTGTTGAACAGGTTGGTGACGTTGAACGAGGCCCGCCAGGTGGAGCCGCTATCCAGATCACCCGAGTAAGACACTGCGGTGTTGAAGGCGGTCTGCGAGGCAATCCAGTTGTCATCGATGTCACGTCCTTCCACCCAGGTGATGTTGTTCATCACGCTGTCGTAGTACGTGCCTTGCAGCATGAGGCCCCACGGACCGAGCTCATAGTTCAGGCTGGTGGTCGCGGAATACTGCGGACGGGTCTGGCTGGCGGCCTGGTCCTGCGTAAGACCGGCTGCGGTGGTGGTGGAGTTCTCGCCGAGATATCCCACCAGTGCGCGCACCGAGAGCGACTCTGGCTGACTGGAGAAGAAGTCGGGTTCGATGCGGTAGCTCGCCTCGAAGTCCACACCCCGCGTTTGCGCCATGTCGGCGTTGATGTACAGGTTCAGGATGCGCGTGATGGGGCCCACCGCAAAGTTGTTGTTCGGCTCGCTGCGTACGATCAGGCTACAGGCACTGGCAAGGCGGGCCGAGCAATCGTCCACGATGCGCTGCGCACCGTAGGTCGTGATTGCGCCCGCGAGGTTTATCTCGTACCAGTCGAGCGACATCGAAAAGCCGTCGATCCAGTTAGCGAAGGTGGGCTGCCATACGAAGCCTGTGGTGATGGTGTCGCCGATCTCGGCGAACAGAGCTGGATTGGAATTCGCCAGAATGGTGAGCGAGCCGTTCGCTTCGCCAGCGCGGAAGGGGTCGTTGACCGAACCGCCACCGGAGCCGCTCAAAAAGATTTCGGCGAAGTTCGGTTCACGGATGTCGCTGGACTTCGTGGCGCGCCAACGCAGAGACGGCATCAGTTGTGCATCGAGGCCGACCTTCCAGCTTTCTTGGCGGCCCGACAAGGAGTAGTTGGAACTGCGGTAAGCGAACGATGAGCCTAGGTTCTGCCCGGACTCCGATTCCCAGATAGGCACGTTGACTTCACTGTACCACTCCCACACGTCCTTGCTGCCGCCGCCGGAGCCGGCCCCGGAGAAGGGGTGCAGTTCGCGGTTGCCGTCGCTGGCGAAGCCATCGGGAATTGAACGGATACCGAGCAACGGTGCGTTCAGCAGGCTACGCTCTCCCCAAGCGGGGTAGTTGATCTGATCGAAGACTTCGTCGCGCCAGGTAAGACCGGCCGCCAGCGAGATCGGGCCTGCGCCCCAACCCTCGTACAGCTCGCCGGTGAGCAGAAGTTCGGCAAAATCCTGATCGAGCGTGCGCACCTGCTTCTTGCCTTCATCGAGGATCCAGTCCTTGGCAGCCTGGTTGGCGTTGCCAAGACCGAAGGGGTTGAAAGGCACACACTCCTGCGGGTTCATCGGACCGATCGGGGAATCGGCGGTAACGCCATTGACGTTGCTCGGGCTCGCCAGTAACTTGCCCTTCATGAAATCTTTTAATTCGGCGGGGCTCGGATTGCGTAACGCGATGTTGCAAACGATCTTGCCCGTAGCCGGATCGCGCACGGCATCCATCGCCAGGAAGAGTTTGTCGGTGCGCGGAATGTTACGAATGCCGCTGTCGATCTTCGTTTTACCCACCTGATACGCACCAGTCATGTTCCAGTTGTCGTCGATGGCGAAGTCGAAACCGAGCGTGTACATCTGCTGTGCCTGGATGCTGATGTCGCTACGGTTGTCGTAGATGTTTATGAGACCGGGGCCGTCGACCATGCTGATGGTGGAGAACTTGATCATGTCGAGGCCGGCGGCGTCCATACCAGCGGCCAGCTGCGGCGGCAGGTAGGCGTTGTTGCGAAACGCTTTCCAGGCATAGACCGGGCCCGAAATGGAGGCATTGGAATGCAGGCCAAAGCGACTGGATTCGCTGCGGCCAGCGGCGACTTGTGCGGTAAGCGACAGTTGATCGTTGACGTCAAATTTGAGAGCGCTGAAGACCGAGCGCTGCGCCACAAAGCTGCCGTTGGGGCCACGGAAAGTGCCCAAGTCGTAATACTTGTATTCCTGTCCGCCGCTCTGGTTGTTCAGGTTGCCGGCACCGCTAATCGAGGAGTATTGGCCGAACGAATAGGGGCGAATGCTGGTGCCGTCGTCGGAGAAGGTATAGTTGGTATAAGGGAAGTTGGGTGCCGAGGTGATGATCTTGCCTTGCGGCGAAGACTGGTTTTGGAACACGTTGGGCATGGTGATGCGCGCCGGCACCCCAGGCGTCGCGGTGGCGGAAACCCATTTCGGGTTGCGCACCAGACCCCAGTCCTTCCAGTTATCGACCCGGTCCTTGTTCTGCGGACCGATCTGGTCGATCTGGCGCGCTTCGATCGAGCCGATGAAGTGCAGCCGATCGTCCATAAACCCTTTGCCGCCGGCCACATTAAAGCTGTAGTTCTCGCCGTCGCCCTGCTCAGTGATACCAGTCGACACGTTGGTGCGCAGTCCTTCGAACTCGCGGTCGAGAATGAAGTTGACCACACCGGCCACGGCATCGGCGCCATAGGCCGCAGAAGCACCGCCGGTCACTACGTCGACACGTTGCACGAGTGCGCTCGGGAACAGATCCACGTTGACGCTGCCCTGTGCGTCAGCCGGCGCCACGCGGGTGCCGTCGAGCACCACAAGGGTACGGTTCTGGCCCATGCCGCGCAGGTTGAGATAAGAACCACCGGCGCTGCTGAGGACACCACTGCCGCGCTGCGCGGTGTTGGTGTCGAAGAATTGCGGTAGGTCATCGAGCTGAGCCGCCAGAGTGGAACCGGGATCGAAGTTTCGCAGTTCATCGGTGGTGAGCGAGGTGACCGGGGTTGGCGCACTCATGCCATCGGCGAGGCGAACCCTTGTGCCGGTAACCTGGATTTCTTCGACGCCACCGGGCACGGTTTGTTGGGCTGTTGCGAGGGCAGGGCCGAGCGCAGCGAGGGTGGCGGTGATGGCGAGGTAGAGTTTGGTTCTGGAACTGCAAAAACCACTGACTTTCATTTGTTTCCCCTTCCCGGATTACGGGATTAATGTTGTTGTTGTTTGTAATGCCATATTTAAAGCATGACGCGCTGGGCATGCAGGGTTAATGGCGCGCCATTCATATGCGGAACTGCACTTCCAAAATCCGAAGTAATTTTCGGTATTCGAGTTGCCGTCCTTTTATAGCGTGTTGTCCTTGCGGCCTCCAAAGGATTTCGTCAACCAGGAGATTGCTTCCATACTGTATTCACTATCTGCGTGAACTTTGGGTCTGAAGCTGGTGGCGCTGCCGAAACAGCCTCAAGGCGCGTGTTACACTTCTCCGCATGATTTCAATTAACGAGCGTGGGCAGTCATGGTCGAAACCACTTTGTATCCGCTGGCAGGGTTCGTCAGTTTCTTCGTTTATTTCATGGTTGCGATTGTGTTGTTTGGCGTGTTTGTGCGCGTCTACACCTGGCTGACGCCGCACGATGAAATGGAGTTGGTGCTGGACAACAATACTGCCGCTGCGGTGGCTTTGAGCGGAGCCTTGATCGGTTTTGCCTTGCCGTTGGCTGGCGCCATTACCTATTCCCAGACGCTGCTCGACTGTGCCATCTGGGGTGCCATCGCATTGGTAATGCAAACGCTGACCTTCGTGGTGCTGCGTGTTGCTTTGCCGCGGTTGCCTGAGCGTATCGTGCGCGGCGACATGGCGGCTGCAGTGTTGACCGCAGGGGTCAGTATTGCCATTGGTCTGTTGAACGCCGCGTCAATGACCTACTGATTGTCACAATTGATAGCCGCACTTGAGCGCCGCAGTATCCGCAAAGGAGTTCCAGTCATGTTGCCACATTCACGTAAACGCAGTCGTCATGTTGCCCTGATGGTAATGGTGCCAGCCGCGACTTCGTTGTTGCTGTCCGGCTGTGGCCCCAATCGGGTGGAGCAGGGCGTGGTGTACCAGGATGTGCAGGAATGTTCGCAGCAAAACCCGGAAGCCACGGCGTTGTGTGCAACTGATTACCAGGAAGCGCAGGTCCAGCATCAGAACGTAGCACCGCGCTATACCACGCGTGAAGAATGCGAATCTGATTTTGGTACAGAACGTTGCGAGGCCGCGCCGCAGCAGCATGCCAGCGGCAGTTTTTTCATGCCGATGATGATGGGCTATCTTGCCGGGCAGATGTTCAGCCGGCCGAATGTGGGGCAATCGGCGACAGGCGGGATCCCCACCCAGCCGCTCTACAAATCGCGTGACGATCAGAGCAGCTTCCGCACTGCATCCAACCAGCCGGTGGCGACAGGCAGTGGGGCGGTCAATGTGCGCCCCGGCAATGTGGCGCTACGCCCGGCGAGCATCATGCGCAGCGGCGGCTTCGGCGCCACGGCGGCCCGCATGGCTGCCAGCAGCAGCGGCAGTTAGTTCGCGCATTCCTCGCCATGCAGCGCAAAACCATTACCGAGCGTCGCGATTGGCGCGCCTACGCCGAATCGGTGGGTTTTGACTTTCACACGATCAACGGCGAGCCGTATTGGGACGAGAGTGCCTACTACCAATTCAGCTGGGAACAAGTTGAAGCGCAACTGGAACCTGCCACCGAGGCCGTGCATGCTTTGGCGCTGGCGCTGGTGCCCGAGATACTGGCCAGCGAGGCCTTGCTGACACAGTTGGCGATACCACCGGCCTTCTGGGACTACCTCGCCAACAGTTGGCAACAGCAGCAGCCGCAGCTCTATGGCCGCATGGATTTCAGTTACGACGGGCAGCAGCCGCCCAAACTGCTTGAACTCAACTACGACACTCCCACCGCCTTGTTTGAAAGCGGTTTCTTCCAGTGGATGTGGCTGGAACAACAAAGCGCCAATCGCCAGTTGCCTCCTGCGGCTGATCAGTTCAACTCGATCCAGGAAAAACTGATCGAGGTGTTCGCCAGTCTGGCGCTGCCGCAGCCCCTGTATTTCACCTGCGTGGCAGACAGCGCGGAGGATCGCGGCAACGTCAACTATCTGATGGAATGCGCCGTGCAGGCGGGTGTTCAAAGCCAGTTCATCGGCTTGGAGCAACTGTCCGAAGCTGGCGGGCAGTTTGTCGATGTACTGGGCAATCCAATACATGCGCTGTTCAAACTGTATCCCTGGGAGTTCATGCTGCAGGAAGACTTTGCCAGTGTATTGCTGACTTCGCACACGCAATTCCTGGAGCCGCCGTGGAAACTGCTGTTATCCAACAAAGGTATCCTGCCCTTGCTGTGGCAGCGGCATCGCGGCCATCCCAATCTGTTGGAAAGTCATTTCGATGACAGCACAACCACATTACCCAGCGGCTGGGTACGCAAGCCCTTGTTCTCCAGAGAAGGGGCCAATATAGAGCTGCGCGATTTTGCCGGCGTCCCGCTGCACGCTGATGGTCCTTACGGCGGCGCCGGCATGATTCGCCAGCGTCTGTGTCCATTGCCGGTGTTTGTGGATCAGCAGCGCAACCGTGAGGTTCACACCCTGATCGGCAGTTGGGTGGTGGGCGGCCAAGCGGCCGGCATCGGTATCCGCGAAGACGACACCCCCATCACCCGCAACAGCTCACGCTTCGTGCCGCACATCATGCTGGATTGAGCAGCGACTGCCGGCGCAGCAGTTCAAACCGCTTCAGGACTTGGATTCCGCAAAAAGCCCAGTAAGCTAGTCGGCCTCACAAAATCACCCCTGACGGCAACATTCCGATGTCCTGTTTATCTGCCGCCGATTGGGCACTCTTCGATGCGCAAGGCTACCTGCGTATCGGCCAGGTTGCCGACACGGCAACCGTCGAGGCGTTGAGGACGCGCATCGACGACATCATGCTGGGCAAGGCCAACGTGGACTATCGCCGCATGGTGATGCAGCTGGATTCCACCGATGGTGTGTATGAGTCGGCCGGCCCGCAGTCACACGGCTTCAAGGGAGCCACGGTTGGCTATCGCAAGATTGAACAACTGGAAGCAGACCCCTTGTTCCTTGCCTACATGAAATTGCCGATTTTTGAAGAAGTCGCCCGCCGCTTCTACGGCAACATCGCCATTGCGCCGTTCCGAGCCATGTTCATGAACAAACCCGCGCAGCGAGGCACTTTCTTGCCGCTGCATCAAGACCGCTGGCGTGCGCTGGATCGCGATCCGCTCATTACTGTTTACACGGCATTGGACCAGGCTACGCCAGCCAATGGCTGTGTCGAGCTCATTGCCGGGTCGCATCACAAGGTGCTCAATCCAGCGCACGCGAATGGCTTCCTGACGGCGGAGATGGCGGCCAAATTTGATGATGACCCACGCCGCGTGCAGCTCACGCTGGAGGCCGGCGAGGTGGTACTGATGCACAACTGGACCATCCACGGCAGCGGCATCAATGTGACAGACAGTCCGCGTCGCGCCTTCAGTGTGTGTCTGATGGATGCGGCCACCATGAGTCGCCGCTACAACCGGCAGGCGGCGCGGTGTGTGCTGTTTGACGCGAGGGAATAGAGGAAGTGGTGTCAGGGGAATTGTGACTCCGACACTTATTTATAAAGTGTGGCGCTGCCGCAATAGCCTCAAACCGCCTGCAAATGATCCAGCGTCTCCGGAAACTTCTCAACGAGCTTGATCAACAACGCAGCATGCGCATTCGGTTTGCTGCGCCCTTGTTCCCAGCTTTCGACAGTGCGGGGATTCGTTCTGATCACACGCGCAAACACAGCGCGGGAAAGATTCAAACCCTCGCGCAGCTTGCGCAACTCGTCCGGCTCCACTTCCGGAACAGCCATGGCCTCAAGACTCACTCGCTTCAACGTGAGCTTTCCCTCTCGCTCCGCCTGCAAGGCAGTAAATCCTTCTTGCAGTTCGCTGAACAAATTTCTCCGCTTCTTCATGGTGTGTTGTCTCAATTCATCGAATCGTTTGTCTGGCACTCAACTCTCTTTCGAGAAGACTTTTCAGTACGCCTTTTTCTGTTTCGGTCAGGTCGCTCATCTCGTCTTTGTTGTACAGCGTGAACAACAAGAACTCATGCTTTCCGGACCACCAGTAGTAGATGATCCTCAACCCACCACGTTTGCCCTTGCCGCGTTGACGGTCTTCAAACCGCAACTTGCGCAAGCCGCCAGTGTTACGGATCACCTCACCTGCTTCCGGATGCGCAATCAGCAAGGCTTGCAAGAGCCGGTAGCTCTTATCGGCCAGGTACTCCTCCCGGTGTCGCTGAAAGGGTGGCATTTCGATGAAGATGGGCAATAGCGTGCGCGAGGAATCCATTCCTTTGTCCACGTTTCCTTGTGTCGGTTAAATGTACGATCTAATCGTATAGATGGCAAGGCCTGAAAATTACGCCCGTGCCTGTTGTTTCAACATAGTAGGGGTTGAGCAGACTTTCCTGGAAAAGTGAGTGAGGCCTAAGGGGTTGTGACTGACACCCAACTCCAAATGGCAAATTCCCACCCATCTGCTATACGAAGAATGCAGACCTAAGGATTGGCCCGCACGTTTCTCTTTGACGACTGTAGCCTGAGAGCTACAATAGGACAACACGGATGTTGGTTGAAAGAACTGACGAATACAGTAGATGGATCGACGCGCTTAAGGACACAGCAGCACGCGCTCGCATCCTCGTAAGGGTGGATCGCCTGATTCACGGCAATCCGGGCGACCACCGCAATCTCGCGGAAGGTATTTCGGAACTTAAAATGGATTTTGGCCCCGGGTACCGCGTGTACTACTGCCAGCGAGGCAATACCACGTTGCTACTGTTGGGCGGTGGCGACAAGACTACGCAGCAGAGCGACATCCTCATTGCCACAACGCTGGCACGCATGTACCGCACGAGGTAACAAACATGGCAAAAGCAAAAGGTATAAAAGCTGGGGTCAGCAAATACGACGTAGTCGATCATCTGCGCACGCCGCGCGAAATGGCTGCCTATCTCGACGCGTGGTTACAGGATGCTCCCGACGATGCAGCGGGCATAGCGCGTGCCTTGGGTGATATCGCCAGAGCCAAGGGCATGACGCAGGTGGCCAAGGATGCCGGTTTAAGCAGGGAGAGCCTGTATCGGGCATTGAGTGAAAACGGAAACCCGTCGTTTGCCACGGTGCTTAAAGTGGCGAAAGCGTTGGGTGTGCGGTTGCAAGCGGTTTCGTTGTAAACGCGTCGTGAGAAATGCGACTCTGACACCTAATTCCTCTGGCACCTATTTCCCAGTGATCAAGCCGCCAAGCCTTTCATCTCAACATGCGGCAGATTCGCCCGCAGACTTGCATGCTCAAGAGTAATGGCACAGACCCTTCCTTCCGCATCCAGATCGAGCACGGTGTTGTCATCCAGATCGCGCGTTTCGGTAATGCGTTGAGCATTGAATTCGATATAGAGCGTATCGGTATCGTGGAAGTACTGGATTTTCATGGCCTGAATCTCCTGTCGAAAAATGCATTTTGAACCGTCTCGCCGTCGGGCAACAAGACTACCCGCCGGTAACGGCCACCTGCCTCGGGGATTCCAGGATTTGCAGGAAAACATCACGATTTTCCGAATTATCTGACACGCCTTTCACCGCCACCAGCATCGAATTCCAACAAGAAATTCCGGTGAAAATCCCAATCGTGTACTAACCTCCAGACACCACTCTCTATCAGGAACGGATTCCGACAGACCACCCAGCGCGTGTTCCCACGCTGCGGGCGGCCTGTAATCGAATGGATACATCTTCCGATGTACACTATCAAGCGCCTCCCCGAGTTCGACCAATGGTTGAACAGCATCAATGATGTGAGAACCAGAATGCGTCTTGCTGCCCGGTTGCGTAAAGCCACACAGGGAAACCTTGGCGATATAAAAGGAGTGGGCGCTGGTGTATTTGAAATGCGTGAACATTTTGGCCCGGGTTGGCGCATGTGACCTGCGGTTGAAAAATGTAGTCAGTCAGGCAGTGAGTCCGAGTTGATTATTACACGATTGCTGCCATTCTTTTCTCACGCTTGCAGGTGCCCTGTAGCCGATTGAGCTGTGCGGTCGCTTCTCGTTGTAGAACTGCCTCCACTGCTCGATCAACACCTTGGCTTCGGCACGGTTGCGGAACCACTCCCGATTCAGCAGCTCGTCGCGCAGCTTGCCGTTGAAGCTTTCCACAAAGCCGTTTTGCCACGGGCTTCCTGGGGCGATGAACGCGGGGCCAATGGCCTGATCCCGCAACCAGCGCATTACCTTCGCTGCCGTGAACTCTGCGCCGTTGTCAGAACGGATATAGGCAGGTTTGCCGTACAACCGCATCAACCTCGACAACGTCAGAATTACATCCTGGGAACGCAGCCGGGCAGCCACCTCAATGGTCAGACATTCCCGCGTATATTCGTCGATCACACACAGCATCCGTAAAGCCCTTCCATCTACCAGTTGGTCATGCACTAAGTCGTAGCTCCATACTGCATTGGGCTTTACGGCGCCCGGCATGCGTATGTCGCTGCCACTGCGGCGACGCCTTGGTCTGCGCCGTGGAATCTGCAGTCCCAGTTCACGCCACAAGCGGCGCCCCCGTGATTCGCCCAATGCCAGCCAGGCTGCCAAACGACGATAGCCAAATCGCGGGACCTCTTGAGAAGCGGACAGCAACTGCGTCTTCACCTGCTGGTCTTTCTCCGGACGACGAAGTCGATAACCTGGAATACGACGACTCAGAATCAGATAACGACAGGCTTTTCGCTGTGAGAGCCCCCGGCAAGTCAGGGCCGCGAGTGCATCGCGGCGTCCTGCCGGGGAATTCATTTTTTTCGGCTGAAATCCTTTAGCCCTTCGATAACCAGCATTTGCTCTGCCAGCAGACGTTAGAGCTTGTTGTTCTCCGACTCCAGTTCCTTCAGCCGCTTTGCATCCGGAACATCCATGCCACCAAAGCGGTTACGCCAGCGGAAGAAGGTTTGTTCAGTGATGTTATGTCACTTGCACAGGTCACGGATCGGGATGTCCTTGGCCTCGGCTTCCCGCAAGACGCGGATGATTTGTTCTTCGGTAAAACGTTTCTTCATGG
>Ga0255096_1001229_pt1 | contig 10771 bp, 5 predicted proteins | sample Colum_Atlam_RepA_2_FD_188563 | JGI IMG/M metagenome (GOLD analysis project Ga0255096, IMG submission 188563) | Freshwater microbial communities from Columbia River, Oregon, United States - Colum_Atlam_RepA_8d | ecosystem: Environmental > Aquatic > Freshwater > River | place: USA: Oregon...
CGCGTTGCGGCCTTGCCATCGCTACCGCGTAGCACCAAGTCACAGCGACCGTGAGCAACGGCCGCCGCTTGTTCCACAGCTTCAGCCATGCGGCCGCGTGCACTCGCCTCGACCTTGATGCGATCGATGACCAAGTCCACGGTGGTGGCCGTCTCCAAAGCAGGCAGCGCACCATCCAAGCGCAGCTCCCCACCATCGACCAGCACTCGCGTGTAGCCCGCGGCCTTGGCTGCATCCACGCGCGTCGTCCATTCCTTGCTCTCCTCAGGCCCATGCAATCCCGAGCCACTCCAAGGAGCCACCATCCATGCCGTCGCACCGGCATGGGCGGCCAACATGGCCTTGACGATCTGCGAAGCATCGCGCGGCTTGAGCTCTTCACGATGCACGGGGCAACGACGCACTCCGGCGCGCGACCACAACACACGCAAGTGATCATGGATCTCAGTGGTCGTCGCCACGGTGGAGCGCGGCTGTGAACCGTAGCCGCGCGCTTCCACCGCCACAGACGGTCCAAGACCATCGATGCGTTCGACCGGCGGGCGATCTTTGGTGCCGAGGAACTGGCGCGCGTACGTCGACAAGGACTCAACGAAGCGCCGCTTGCCTTCCACATGGATGGTGTCGAGCGCGAGTGAGCTCTTGCCGGAACCGGATGGACCGGTGACGACCGTGAAGGCTCCGCGCGGAATCGACACATCGATGTTCTTCAAGTTGTGCGTCTGCGCACCGACCACATCAATGCGCTCCGGCGGCGGGACGCGCCGCGCCTCGCGCTTCTTGGCGGAGGCCTGCGTCTTGCGATTGTGGAACGCGCGCAGAGCAGCGGCTGTGTACGAACGCTTGTGCGCTTCCACCACTTCGGGAGTGCCAGCCACCACGAGCTCGCCGCCCGCCTCGCCACCCTCAGGGCCCAAGTCGATCACATGGTCAGCAGCCGACACGACATCCAACTCATGCTCGACCACCAACACCGTGTGGCCTAGATCCACCAAACGCTGCAGCGCACCCACAAGGCGCGCCACATCCAAGGCGTGCAAGCCCGTCGTGGGTTCATCGAGCACATACAGCGTGTGGCCTTTCGGCTTCTTCTGCAGTTCGGTCACCAACTTCAGGCGTTGTGCTTCGCCGCCCGAAAGCGTGGTCGATGGCTGACCCAGCGTGAGGTAGCCAATGCCGATCTCGGACATCAACTTAAGCGGTCCAGCGATCTTCGGCAGCTCGGAGAACAGCTCGGCCGCTTCTTCCGCCGGCATGGCGAGCACATCCGAGATGCTCTTGCCTTTGAAGTGTGCGTCAAGTGTCTCAGCACCAAAGCGTTGACCACCGCACTCTTCGCACGGCACCGTGACCGGTGCCAAGAACTGCAACTCAACGAACTTGGCGCCCGCACCTTGGCAAGCCTCACAGCGTCCGCCAGCCACATTGAACGAGAAGCGCGAACGTGTCCAACCGCGCAGCTTGGACTCAGGTAGCTGCGCAAAGAGCTCGCGGATGTGATCGAACACACCTGTATAGGTGGCCGGATTGCTGCGCGGCGTGCGACCAATCGGTGTCGCATCGATGGTCACCAACTCATCGACATGCTCCATCCCGCGAATGCGGTCATGCTCTTCGGGCGCAGGAGCTTCCAAGCCCAAGTGGCGTCGCACGGCTCGCTCGAGAATGCGGTTCACGAGCGTCGACTTACCCGACCCGGACACGCCCGTGACGGCCGTCAGCGTGCCCAACGGCACGGAGATCGCAACGTCCTTCAAGTTGAAGGCGCGCGCACCTTCCACAACCAAGTGCGAGCCATTGCCCTTGCGCCGCGTGGCGGGCCGCTGCATGACGATCTCGCCGCGCAACAAGCGCGCAGTCGCGCCATCACCTTTGGCGACATCCGCTGGCGTGCCTGAAGCCACGATGTGACCTCCATGCCGCCCGGCACCAGGGCCTACATCGACCAACCAATCCGCGCTGCGCAAGGTGGCTTCATCGTGCTCGACCACGACGACGGTGTTGCCCGCATCGCGCAACGCACGCAGCGCACCGACCAGTTGCTCGTGATCGCGCGGATGCAACCCAATCGACGGTTCATCGAGCACATACAAGACACCTTGCAAGCCTGCACCCAGCTGTGCGGCGAGGCGAATGCGTTGCGCTTCGCCACCAGACAAGGTCTCGGCTGAACGATCGAGCGTCAGGTAGCCGAGCCCCACATCCAGCAAGAAATCGACGCGCCGGCGAATCTCGCGTACCAAGTCCCGCGCAATGCGCAGCTCGCGCTCGGACAACTGCAGCGCCGTCAACTTGGCGGGCAACTCGCTGATGGGCGCGCGTGCAAACTCAGTCCACGCGATCCCGCCCAAGAGCACCGCATTCGCGGCCGCATTCAAGCGCGTGCCATCGCAACCATCACAGCGTTTGCGCGCCAAGAAGCGCTCTGCACGCTTCTTGTGAATGCCCTTCTCAGCACCCTTCTCGATGGCCGGAATCACGCCTGCGTACTGGCGTTGCCACACGGCGTTGCCCGAGTACTTCTGCCCCGACCATTGCATCGAGTCTTCGAAGCGCTCGTCACCCGAGCCATGCAAGATGACGCGCTTGTGTTTGGGCGCAAGGTCCTTCCACGGTGTGTCGAGATCGAACCCATGATGCTCCGCCACGCGCTCCAAGAACTTGAAGCTCACGTTCGGGAAGACCAGCGCACCACCAGAAGCACGCGTAACGGCCAACGCGCCGTCACGAATGGTCTTGGTCGCATCCGCCACGAGCGCACGCTCGGACGGCTGCAAGCGCTCACCCAAACCATCGCACACGCTGCAGGCACCATGCGGCGAGTTGAACGAGAACAGGCGCGGCTCAAGCGGCGGCGTGTCCGTACCGCAACCAGGGCAGGTACGCGAGATCGAGTGGCGCACATCACCCTTGTCGCCCGCCACGACCAAGTCACCTTCACCGAGCTCCAAAGCCTGCTGCACGCTCTCGCGCAAACGCTCGGGCTTGTCGGCCTCGACGCGCAAGCGGTCGACCACCACCTCGATCGTGTGGCGCTTGTAGCGTTCCAAAGCCGGTGCGTCTTCGATGCGCACCAGCTCGCCATCGATGCGCGCGCGCACGTAGCCCTTCTTGCGCAAGGACTCCAACAACTCTTCGTGCGAGCCCTTGCGATCGCGCACCACCGGTGCCAACACCATCAGCTGCTGACTGGGGTGCTCGCGCAGAATCGCCTGCACGATCTCTTCCCGCGTGCGGGACTGCACCGGCAACTTGCAGGCCGGGCAATGCGCGCGTCCGGCACGCGCATACAGCACGCGCAAGTGGTCGACCACTTCCGTCAGCGTGCCTACTGTCGATCGCGCGCCGCGTTGGATGGACTTCTGGTCGACCGCGATGGCGGGCGACAACCCCTCGATCGAATCCACATCGGGCTTCTCCATGCCGCCCAAGAACTGACGCGCATAGGCCGAGAGAGTCTCCAAGAAGCGCCGCTGCCCCTCGCGGTAGAGCGTGTCAAACGCCAAGGAACTCTTGCCCGAGCCTGAGACGCCGGTCACGGCGATGAGAGCCTCGCGCGGCAAGTCCACATCCACCCCCACCAAATTGTTCTGGCGAGCTTGGCGGATGCGGATCAAGCCTGCGGCGGCCGCGTCCTGTCGGGGTTGGGATGCCATTCGTGGGGGCAGGGACGGGGTATCCCTAGCCTCGACATCGTAACCCTCCTATGGCGCACTGCGGAAGCAGGACTCCGCCCCACTTTTGCCACTTCCTGCGTCTGCGTGCAGCGCTAAGATGCCCGGATGCTCCCGAACGCGCGCTTGTCTAGTGTAGTCGCCGCGGCTTTGCTGTCCGTGGCTTTTGTGCCCGCAGCCCAAGCCCAACAGGCTGTCAATGTGCTCTTGCCGGCCCCGCAGCACGAGGTGGTGCTCGATCCCGAGCGCGCCGTGCTCTACGCCTCCCTGCCCACGCGCAACACGATTGCGGTGGTCTCGATGCAGTCATGGACGCTGCTGAAAGAGCTGCCCGTGCCCGTCAATCCGCGTGGCTTGGATCTGTCGTTGGATGGCACGCGCTTGTACACCGCCCACTTCAACACGGGGCAAATCTCCGTCTTGGATCTGGCGACGGAGCTCTACACCACCATCAACGTCGCGGCGCAACTCGGTGACCAGCGCACGTGGGATGTGCTCGAGGTGCAACCCGGGCGCTTGTTGGTTACGGGCAACCCGAACTCCAACGGGTTCGCCTATGTGGTGCAGGTGCTCTTGAATCAAGGAGCCGCGCAGTCGCGCGTCGCCTCGGGGCGCATCATTCGCGGCGGCCCGAATCTGGAGATGGCTCCCGGCGCCAACCATGTGTACATCAGCGAGCCGAGCTTCTCGCCGGATTCGGTCTATCGCTTGGATTTGACGCAGCCCACGGCTCCGATCGTTGCGGAAGACGACCATGGACTGGTGAGCGGCTCGCTCTACATGGCGGTGCAGCCCAATGACGAGCGTGTGTATCTAGGGTCGGGTCAAGCCTTGGCGAGCTCGACACTCGATCAAGTGGCACTCATTCCAGGTGGCGGCGTGGCAGCGTTTGCCAGCGATGATCCCTTCCGCGTGTGGTACGCGCGTTTGAATGGGAACGCCATCCAACTCAAGGCGTATGCGGTCGCCACCGATGCGCTGTTGGAGACGGTCAATCTTGCAGGACCGGTGCCGACCACCTTGTCGGATGCGCTCATCCTGCCCCAAGGCTTGGGCTATGTGGTTGTCGGCGACAATCGCATCGTCGGCCTTGTGCAGCCAGCACCGTGCGCAGGTGTCGTGAGCCAAGCCTGCAGCGGTGCGCTGAACTCGCGCGGTCTGAGCGGCACACTGACGCTGGACGGCAGCACAAGCATCTCGGCCAATGGCATGAGCCTGCGCCTCAGCAACCTGCCGACGCGCGCCGTGCACCAAGTGATCTACGGTCAAGGGTCGGTGCAGTTGGCCTTCGGGGATGGCTACTTGTGCATCAGCCCCTACACGGCACCGTTGCGGCGTTTGGGAGCACCGGCCGTGGCGGATGAGAACGGACTGGCCACGCGCACTTTGAACTTCGCAGCGCAGCCGCTGCTCAGCAGCCCGATCACTTCGTTCTCTACTTGGCGCTTTCAAGCGATGTACCGCGACCCTGCGGCGATCGCGAGCGGAGGCTCGGGCTTCAACATGACCTCCGCTGTCGAGATCAGCTTCTGCCCGTGATCGGCTGCGTGCGCTACACGCGCACGCGCTCCAGCACCAGCGGATGCAGGTGCGGATTGGCCGCAATGATGTGCCCTGCGCGCAGCCAATCCGCAGCACCGAGAGCTGTGGTCACGAGGCCACCGGCCTCCTCGACCAACAGCCCGCCCGCGGCAATGTCGTGAGGCGCAAGATGCAACTCCCAGTAGGCATCAAAGCGTCCGGCTGCTGTCCACGCGAGATCTAGCGCGGCGCTACCGCAGCGCCGAATCCCGCGCACGTCCAAGACGAAGCGATTGAAGTTGCCCACGTTCGGGTTGGGCAGTTCTTGGCGACGGTAGGGAAAGCCGGTTGCGACCACGCTCTCGCCCAAGGTGCGCGTGGCACTGACTTGCAGGCGTTGTGTGCCACGATACGCGCCCGCGCCGCGCACCGCCGTCCATGTTTCCCCGAGTGAGGGTGCATGCACGACGGCGACTTGTGCCGCACCAGCATGCCAAAGGGCAATCGACACGCAGTACAGCGGCAGACCGTGGACATAGTTGACCGTGCCATCCAGAGGATCCACGATCCAGCGCGGACGATCGTCCAACGCATCGTGGGTCTGTTCCTCGGCCTCGATAGCGTGCTCGGGAAACGCTGAACGCAAGTGACCCACGATGCACTGCTCGCTGGCCACATCGGCCGCCGTCACGAGGTCACGCGCACTGCTTTTCGAGGTCGCTGTGACTCGCTCCACAGCCCCGCGTGTTTGCACAAGGCCTGCCCCGGCGGTGGTGGCTGCTTGCACAGCCACAGCCAGTGCACGTTGCAGGTCGAAAGTGGAGTGCATAGCGCAATAGACACGGGCGCGCCGTGCTCAGCCGCCTACGCGCGCCAGTTCGCGACAGATCTCATTCTGCATCGGCTTCCAAACCGAGGTGTTGAGTCCGCCCTGCGCGGGGTACTGCACCAAGATCGAAAAGACCAGTGTGCGGCCGTTCTTGGTGTCAACTAAACCGGACAAGGCACTGGTGCCGTTGATGAAGCCCGTTTTCGCACGCAAGCGCTCGCCTAGATCACCCATGCGGCGTTCAAGGGTGCCGTCTTCGCCAGGCACAGCCAGCGAATCATGAAAGGCACTGGCACTCGCCGTATCGAGAGCCATGGCCGCTTCAATGAGAGCGGTGATCTGACGCGCAGTCACCAAGTTGTCACGCGACAGCCCCGAGCCATCCACCTGCTTCCAGCCCTGATCTAGCAGGCCCAAATCTTGCAAACTCTTCGCGACTGCCATTTGGCCGCCCTTGCGTGTGCCCTCGCCACCGAGTTTGGCGCCCAAGGCAAAGTAGAGTTGGTCCGCGACCGCGTTGTTCGAGTCGGTATTCACAGCAGCCAACAAGGCCGTCACTGGTGTTTCCATGCGCGCCACGAGCACTCCGCCGCCCGGCGCGCGCCGCACACGGCGCACCTCGCCATCCACGATGATGCCGTTGCGCGCCAGCTCGTGACGCAGCACCTTGCCGAACGCGTCGACAGGATCCGGCAGTGCGAAGCGCGCACTCCACTCGTTCGTCGAAGCTGGCATGCTGCCTTCCACCACGATCTTGCCACCCTCGACGCCTACGCGCACATCAAGCTTGGAGCCTGCGGGGCCGGTACGCACATCGATACGCTCAGGCAAACCTGTACCGCGCGGCAATACCTCGACACGCGCTTTGCTGCCAGGCTGTGTGGGACGCACCGTGGCCGTGATGCAGCCACCATTGACACTGAAACCACCGGCAAGCGCACAGTGCTCTTGCCAGTACTGGCTTTTGTCAGGCCATGCCGGACCAGGTCCCGGCTGCAGCCATTCGCCCTCATCCAGCACGATGGCGCCGCGCACACGCTGCACACCGGACGCCTTCAATTGGGTCGCCAAGCGCGCGCACCACGCTGCGCAGTCGCCTTTGGCGGCGCGATCATGCAGCGGATCACCACCCGCACGCACGACAAGATCTCCTGACAGCACACCTTTGACGGGTGCAGTGCTCGCTTCAAAGGTGGTGACTAGCGCACCATTGGCACCAAAGCCCGCCAGAGCAGCGGCGGAAGTAACCAGCTTGAGGTTCGAGGCTGGACGCACCGCGCGGTTGGATTGCACCGCCACCAACTCGCCTTGATAGCCAAGTTCGCGCACGCTGACGGCCACCACCGAGTTAGACGCACTTACAGCGCCCTTGGTCTCTTTGGAGGCTTTGGTAACCGCCTTGGAGATGGCGGCACGCACACGCGCCTCCAGAACCGAGTCCGGCTCGATCAAACGGCGCGAAGACGCCGCAGGCTCGGTCGGCGGACGAGGTGCTGCCGCTTGGGCAGCCCCCAAGCGCCTGTCCAACATGATCCACAAAGTCGCGACCAGCGCGACGAGGACCATGGACAACAGAATCAGCCGCGCGGTGCGGGCGGCCGTGACGGGTCGGTCGATAGAAGCCATGCGGTGCCGTACACGATGCGGGAGGTGTGGAGGATCTTCGGCCAGTCGAGGCGCGCGGGTACATCACGCCACGTGTGGTAGTCGCCGTTCTTCTCGATGGGCAAGCCTTCAAAGAAGAACAGCACAGGTACGCCGAGTTGATGGAACGAGTAGTGATCGGAGCGTTGGAACAGCTCTTCGCCTTGACGCAAGACAAAGCGCTCGATGCCACTACGCTCCAGCTTGCGGGCGCGCAGCAGCACATCTTCCAAGTCGGGGTTCTGCACCAGACCGATCACGGCAACCTCTTTGGGATCACCGCGACCAATCATGTCGAGATTCAGCATCGCAACGATCGCGGTCTGCGGCATGGGCAAGGCCTTCGCCAACGCACGCGATCCCAGCAAGCCATCTTCTTCACCACTGAAGGCACAAATCAGAATGCTGCGCGCAGGACGCGCAAGCGCGAGCGCTTCGGCGGCTTCCAACAACGCGGCTACGCCGCTGGCATTGTCATCAGCTCCTACACCGATGCGCCCGCGTTGATCGACACCGATGTGATCGTAGTGTGCGCCCAACACGACCCACTCCTTGGCCAGCGCAGCATCCGCGCCAGGCAAAGTGGCGACCACATTGTCGACCCACACGCGGCGGCGGCGACTCTTGGAGCCCACGCTCACACGTTGGCCTTTCTTGGCCTTGGCGCGCACGGGCTTGAAGCTCGCATCAATGCGTGCACGCAAAGCCGTGACATCCTCGCCTAACAACTGCGAAGCAACCCCACTGGTGGTCTCGACCACGGGCAGCTTGGTTGCCGGTGCTTCGTCATCGGGTTGCCCAACCCAACTGGCCCATGTGTGGCGGAAGTCCAATGCGCTGTCGTCGACTTCGCCTTTGGTCTTCTTTTTGGGTGCTTTGTGATGATCGTGCCAGACCTCGCCCGGACGCGAGACGAGCACCACACCCACGGCCCCACGCTCGGCGAGCTTGGCCACTTTGGTGTAGAGCGAAGCCGCGCGCGACAGCTCGTGACCATCCAGCTTCTTCTCGTGAGGTGGCTCACCCTCGAGCACCAACGCGATCTTGTCCTTGAGGTCGAGTCCCGCAAGCTCGTCCAAACCATCATCGCGGGAGGCAATCGCATACCCGGCGAACACAAGCTCGCCCAAGGCGTCGCCTTCCAGACCCGGTACGGGCACGAACTCGGTGCCCAAAGCAAAGGCCTGCGACGTGGTCGCATCCTTCATCCACACCAAGCGCGAGCCCTCTGCGTCGACCTCGGGCAGATCACGCTCCCAAGGCCGCAGCAGCGTGCCTACCGAGGTCGCCCCGTTCGTGCCTTGCGGCTGGTCGCTGGGTTGGCCATCAAGACCCGCGAGCTTCCAACGCTCGAGCGAATCCTCCGTGGGTACATAGCCATAGGAGCGCAACTGGGCCGCGATGTAGCGCGCAGCTTCGTCAAGTCCTCTTGACGGTGTGTCACGCCCTTCCAACGCCGGAGAACACAAGTACTGGATGTGTGCGTCGATGTCCGGCGCATCAATGGCACCAAAGCCGGCAGCATGGCCACCTTGGGACAGCGCGAGCAGGAGCAGGGCGGAGAACATCGCGAAACCAAGCTCCCAAGCGCCGTACCCAGATGCAAGTACCTAGCCGTGGCAATTAGCGCACTAGGCGCTGCAGTTCGCGCGCACAGCGGATGCTGCCGGCAAAGGTGCGCCCGGCCACCTGTGCCGCGGCACCCGGATCAAGGCTTGGATAGAAGTGCGTCAGCACCAACTCCTTGACCTGCGCATCCGCCGCAATGCGGGCCGCACTCGTAGGCGTCAGGTGGTGCTCCACGGCCGCGTCATCGGCAAAGCTACACTCGCACACGAAGAGGTCTGCACCGCGCGCACACGCCACTAGCTCCCCTTCCGGCCCTGAATCACCGCTGTACGCCAGTGTGGCGCCAGATGGATCTGTCGCTCGCCAGCACACAGCTTGCGGAGTGTGCCATGTGGGCCAATGCTGCAAGCGGAAGCCCGAGGCTTTGGCCTCACCGCCCATCAGCGCAGGATCAACCTCGTGGATCGTCACCTGCTCGAAGCGTGTCCAGCCGCGCTCTCCGTACAAGGCAGCGCCGCGTTCCACCAATTCACGCAAGCCCACCGGGCCCAACAACTGCAACGTACGCCCTGCACGCGCGCGGCGCAGCTCCGGATTGCGCAACGCAAAGGCCAACGCCCATAGATCCAAGCAATGATCGGGATGAAAGTGCGACAGCACCACCGCATCAAGATCCACCAAGGAGAGGCCGGCTGCGCCTAGCTGACGCACTGTGCCAGGGCCGCAATCCCACAGCATGTACTGCGCACGATCGAGTGCACGCACTGCATAGCCCGCAGGCCCGCCACGCGCCTGCGGCACGATCGTGCCCGCACCCAGCACGGTCAACTCAAACGCCATGCGAGCTCAGAAGCTGTAGCCGTTGGGGAAGGCGCGATGGAAGCGCCAAGCATCACTGACGATGTCCTCAATCGCCGTCGTGCGCGGCGTCCAACCCAACAGTTCGCGCGCGCGCGTACCGCCCGAGACCAAGCGCGAAGGATCCCCTGCACGGCGCGGTGTGATGCGTGCGGGAATCGCGTGGCCCGTGATGCGCCGCGCCGCTTCGATCACTTCACGCACCGAGAAGCCATTGCCGGTGCCGAGATTGCAGACCAACTCGGGACTGCCTTGTTGCAGCTTGCTGAGCGCGCGCAGGTGCGCATCCGCCAAGTCATCCACATGCACATAGTCGCGGATGCACGTGCCATCCGGCGTGTCATAGTCATCGCCGAAGATCAAGATCTCGGGACGCTTGCCCTGCGCCACACCCAATACGAGCGGAATGAGGTGCGTCTCCGGCTCATGGTGTTCGCCCAAGTCGCCATCGCGACTGGCTCCCGCTGCGTTGAAGTAGCGCAGCGCCGCCCAGCGCAACCCATAGGCGCGCCCGTAGTCTTGCATCATGTGCTCCATGTGCAGCTTGGTACGACCGTAGGGCGAGATCGGCTGCTGGGGATGCGTTTCATCGATAGGCACACGCACGGGATCTCCATACGTGGCGCAGGTCGAGCTGAAGACGATGTCGCGGCACGCAGCAGCCCGCATCGCTTCG
>Ga0255096_1001230_pt1 | contig 10770 bp, 10 predicted proteins | sample Colum_Atlam_RepA_2_FD_188563 | JGI IMG/M metagenome (GOLD analysis project Ga0255096, IMG submission 188563) | Freshwater microbial communities from Columbia River, Oregon, United States - Colum_Atlam_RepA_8d | ecosystem: Environmental > Aquatic > Freshwater > River | place: USA: Oregon...
CTTTTACAACTGCTTGGTTTTTTATTTCTGAAAGTAAATAAACCATTCTATTTTAAAATTATGCGTATTGTTTGCCGTGTTTTCTGCTCCAAAATAATAGTTTTCCCTTTGGTAACTAAATCAATCGTCTTTTGATCGTAATGTCGAATTGTTACCAGTTCGAGTTCGTCGTTATACCAAACTTTATAGGAATCGCCTAGGACATCTTTTACCAATTCTGGATTTGCCTTTTTCCGATCAACTAAAATAGAAAAACTCAGTGCTGAGTTTTGCATTACATTAATTTTAATCCCCTTAGAGGCAAATCGATTGAAAATATCGCCCAAATTCTCTTCTGCAATAAAGGAAAAATCAGTTGGTCGAATGGAAAATAAAACTTGATCTTTTTTAACAATAAAGGACGGAACTAAATTATCATTTTCGGTCGATTCTTGAATAATTGTCCCAGGTTCATCTGGGTGAATAAAGGATTTAACATACAATGGAATTCCTTTATTTTGAAGAGGTTTAATTGTTTTAGGATGAATCACAGAAGCTCCATAATAAGATAATTCGATCGCTTCCTTGAATGAAATCTGATCTAACTTCACGGTATCAGAAAAATACTTTGGGTCAGCGTTCAACATACCCGGAACATCCTTCCAAATTGTAACGCTTTCTGCATTCCCACAATAAGCAAATATACCCGCTGTGTAATCTGATCCTTCGCGACCTAATGTAGTTGTAAATCCTTCAGGAGTATGACCAATAAAACCTTGAGTCACGATAATGTCCGCATTTGAAAAACTACTCAATAATCGGGTGCTTACAAGTTCTTCCGTTTTTATCCAATCCACTTTCCCTTCTTGAAATTGATTATTGGTTCTTATTAATTCTCTCGCATCTGCAAATCCACTTGAAAGCCCTTGCTCAAACAAATATGCAGCAACAATTTTTGATGAAATTACCTCACCCATTGAAACGATTTGATCATATTCAAATGAATAGTTATCTGCAAAAGGCTTATCAAAACGTTCACGAATTTTATCAAATATTTGATCTACTTCATTGTAAATTTTGAAGTGCTTTTCATGAAACAATTGTCCCAAAATGTGAATATGAAAATCGTAGAGTTCATTCACTAGATTCGTAAATTGACCTAAATTTTTGGTTTTCTCAGCCTCAACTATTTCCTCCAATTTATTCGTTGTTTTACCCATCGCTGAAACCACAACGATGAGTTTCTCACTTGAATAACGTGAAAGAATAGATGCCACATTTCTAACTGCTTCAGCATCCTTTACAGAGGCACCACCAAATTTAAAAACTTTCATTTTTACTATTTAATGACAAAAATAATTAATCAATTCAAATGAAAGCTTGACATTTCTCAACAATCCCATTGAAAATTGTAATTTCGTGAACTCAAATTTTTATTATGAAACGAATTTCCATCATTTTTAGTTTGCTTTTTATTCTCATCAATCCTTTGAGAGCCGACGAAGGAATGCTCATTCCTTCTTTAATTGCAGCATTTGAATCAGATATGAAAGCGAAAGGAATGAAATTATCTGCGGAAGATATTTACAGCGTGAACAAAGCAAGTTTGAAAGACGCCATTCTTCAATTTGGAGGCGGTTGTACAGCTGAGCTAGTTTCTAATCAGGGTCTAATTTTGACCAATCATCATTGTGGATATTCTCAAATTCAGTCGCATTCGTCCTTAGAAAATGATTATTTGAAGTTTGGTTTTTGGGCTAAAACAAAAGCTGAAGAACTTCAAAACCCTGGTTTAACCGCTGTTCGGATAGTCAGAATTGAAGATGTTACAAAACAAATTCTTGGTTCTGGTAAAACCGATGAGGCAAGTATACAAGCCCTTATGAAAGAGCTCGCTGCTAAAGCTGTAATAGGAACGCATTATGAAGCGGAAATTAAGGCTTTCAATTATGGAAACGATTACTACATGATGGTAAAAGAGGTGTTTTTAGATATTCGTTTTGTTGGAACCCCGCCTAATTCAATCGGAAAATTTGGTGGCGATACCGATAACTGGGTTTGGCCAAGACATACCGGTGATTTTTCAGTTTTTAGAATTTATGTCGGAAAAGATAATAAACCTGCTCCCTACTCTGCTGATAATGTTCCATACAAACCAATTCATTTTCTACCTATTTCATTCAAAAGTAGAAAAACAGGAGACTTTACGATGGTTTATGGTTTTCCTGGATCTACCGAACAACATGTCGTTTCTTCATATCTCAAATTTATTATTGAAAAAGAACGACCAGCTCGAATTAGAATGCGTGATCTTTCATTAGGTGTCATTGATGCGGCTATGAAAGAATCAGATAAAACAAGAATTCAGTATTCCGCCAAACAAGCAAGTATTGCCAATGCATGGAAAAAATGGATTGGCCAAATTGATGGACTGAAACGTGTAGACGCTATATCTATTAAAATTAAACGAGAAAAAGAATATACGGATAAAGCAAATTCAAATGAAGAATGGAAAAGCAAGTATGGATCTATCGTTCAGAAAATGAATGAGTTAGTTGAATCAAAAATTGATTACGAATTCCAATATGCCTTAGGATTAGAATATTTTTCATACGGACCTGAATATTTTAAGTTAGCCAGAGGTCTTAACGATTTAATTACGAATTATTCAAAGTACAAAGAGAAAAATGAACTTACGAATGTAATCTCTAAATTAAAAACAAGTGGCGAAGGCTTTTTCAAAAATTATGATGAAACTGTTGATGGAAAAATATTTGAATTGTTGACCATTGAATATTTCAAGCGAATTGGGAATACCAAGCTTAGTGAAGCAGAAGTGAAGCAATTGAAAAATGAAATTTACGCTCAATCTGTCCTAACAAATAAAGAACGTTACCTTAATTTTCTCGATATATATAACGATGAAAGCAAAACAAAACTTGATAATGATTTGGGCTATAAGCATTACAATACGCTCATTTCAAAATTCAGAACCCAAACAATTCCCGAGTACCAAACTTTCAATTCAGAAATGACTGCTCTGTTAAAAACCTACGTTGAAGGAAAAAAAGTCATGTTTCCAAATGCAAAACATTGGCCGGATGCAAACAGTACCTTGCGCATTTCCTATGGTAAGTTGGAAGGCTCTGATCCTGCTGATGGTATGAAATATACAGAACATACAACCTTAGATGGAATTATCGCTAAATACAATTCAGGAAATCCTGATTTTGAATTGCTTCCAAGAATGTTAGACCTTCATAAAGCAAAAGACTACGGTCAATATGCTCAGAATGGAGAATTGTGGGTTTGTTTTACTGGTTCAAATCACACGACAGGTGGTAATTCGGGATCGCCGGTCTTAGACAAAAAAGGACATCTCATGGGATTAAATTTTGATAGAACATGGGAAAGTACAATGAGCGATTACATGTTTGACGCTAATCGATGCAGAAATGTCGTTGTTGATATTCGCTATGTCTTATGGGTAATGGATAAATATTCAGGAGCCAAGCATTTAATAGATGAAATGAAATTGGTGAAAAAATAATAACCTTATAAAAATATGAATAAACCCAATTCTGAAAAGTCCAATGATCCACTGCATGGAATAACACTTGAAAGGATGGTTAAAGAGCTTCAGGACAAATTTGGTTGGGAAGGGTTAGGTTATCACATTCGAATAAATTGTTTCCTGAATGATCCTAGCTTGAAATCAAGTTTGAAGTTTTTAAGGAAAACCCCTTGGGCCAGAGCAAAGGTAGAACGACTTTATTTAGACCGAATCGTAAGTGAACAACTTTACAACATAAGAACTGACCAAGATCACTAAACAATCCGACTGATTTTTATGTTTTAAAAGGATGCACACAAAATCGATTTTTTGGCATCGTAGAGATTTAAGGATTCACGACAATGCTGGTTTGTATAAAGCACTAAAAAGTAGTCAAGTAGTTCAACCAATTTTTATCTTTGACCGTCAGATTCTTCAATTTCTCCCAAAGGATGACCAACGTGTCCTGTTTATTCATCAAGAAATCACAAAACTTAAGTCCGAGTATGCCAATTACAATTGTGATTTAAAAGTATATTTTGGCGATCCCAAAGAAATCATTCCAGAAATCATAACTGAACACAAAGCGGAGGCTTTGTTTACCAATCGTGATTACGAACCATATGCAAGAGAACGAGACAGCTTTTTATTCAAAGAACTGGAAAAAATGCATATTCCCTTTCTTGGATCAAAAGATCATGTAGTATTCGAAAAAAATGAGGTAGTAAAAGATGACGGAAAGCCTTACACCGTTTTTACACCCTATTCCAAAAAATGGAAAGCAAAACTCAATGACTTTTTCTTAAAACCTTATCCGTCAGAAAAATACACTCAAAATTTGAATAAATCCACAGATCAAAGCCAATTAATTCCCCTCAGTGAGATGGACTTTGAGGAAAAACAACTTATAGAATTCCCATCTAAAAACTGGAAAGAAGACCTGATAAAGGACTATCACCAAAACCGAGATTTTCCTTTTTTAAATGCTACTTCAAAATTAAGTTTGCATTTACGTTTTGGAACCATTTCAGTTCGTGAATTAGCCCGAGTAGGCAAATCATTGAATGAAACCTATTTGAATGAATTAATCTGGCGAGATTTCTACCAAATGATTATTTATTGGTTTCCACATTCGGCGAAAAATTCGTTTAAAACTCAATACGATAGAATCCAATGGGAAAGTAACGAAGTACATTTTAAGGCCTGGTGTGAAGGAAAAACAGGATATCCAATTGTGGATGCGGGAATGCGCGAATTGAATACCACTGGTTTTATGCATAATCGCGTTCGAATGATTGTTGCGAGTTTCCTTACAAAACACTTATTGATCGACTGGCGTTTGGGAGAAGGTTATTTTGCAGAAAAACTTCTTGATTTTGAACTCGCGAGTAACTCTGGCGGTTGGCAATGGGCTGCAGGTTGCGGTTGTGATGCTGCTCCTTATTTTCGCGTGTTTAATCCCACTTCTCAGCAGGAAAAATTTGATAAAAAATTCGAATACATCAAAAAATGGGTGCCCGAATTTGGAACTACCGAATACCCCTCTCCTATTATCGATCATAAAATTGCTAGAGAACGAGTTTTAACTCGTTACAAAGAGGCTTTAAATATTTAATCCTGCAATATTAAAATTATCAGTTCTTGTCCATTCCTCCGGGTTGGCAACATTTCGGCAGTTTTAAAACATCTTCTTGTTTTGCCTTTAACTCGTCTGCATCATACCCAACAGAAGCAATGGTTTCTTTTATTTTTTGCAAAGTGATTTTCTTAGGAGAATATTTAACTGTAACTTTTTTTGTTTCAAGATCCAATTCAGCAAACTTTACTCCTTTGGTGTAATTTAATTTTCCTTCAATTCGTTCTTTGCAATCGTTGCATTGTGCTGAAGTTTGAATAACAATAGTTTCTGCTTTTTGAGCAAAGGAAATGGTACAAAAAAGTAAAAAAATCAACGATAAAAAATTTGTTTTCATATGCTTTATTTATTTGTTTTTTTCTTGTTTAATGGAATAGCGAATTCCCGCATAGGCATTTATCCCCATGATCGGTCCCCAAATATTGGTTGCGTCAAATTTGGATCCAAATGGATTTTGCACATCGATGATGGGATTTTTTTGTCTAAAGTTAGTAAGATTTTCGCCTCCTAGATAAAAATCCCAACGTTTATATACATGCGTAACCTGAGCATTAAGCATCGGATAAACTTGACTTAATTGATCCATCAACGGTTGTCCTGTAATGGGATCAACTTGAATTGGCAAACGAGAAGTTCCGTATACTGTACAAGTCAAATCGTATTCCCAGCGTTTATTTCGAGTAATGTATCCAAAATTAACAAAACCTCTATGTTTAGGGATCATCACCTGTTGACGAAGTTCACCACCGTATTGCGCCCGAACATCCAAGTATTTATATGCCAGTCGAATGTCAAAATTCTTAACCGGAGAAATGCTTAACTCAGTTTGCAAACTATTTGAAAAAGAACCATTTTGAAGATTTGTAAAAACTATTTGATTCACGGCTTCATCCCGGTCAACAATGAGTTGATTTTGAAAAATAGTACGGTATATATCAATTGTCAAACTTCCCTTTTCACCAAAAAGTTTTAATTCTTGAACGATTGACCCACCAAAATTCCAGGAAATTTCCGGTTTTATTTCTGTTGGAGCAATCCATTGTTTGGACGATGCTAGTAAAGAAATATTATCAATAATATAGTTCGGAACCCTCCAACCTTTTCCTGCGGTAATTCGCAAATCTGTCTTTTCGTGAAGAATATATTTGGCATGCAAACGTGGAGAAAATTGTCCTCTGAAAATCGAATGATAATCGTAACGAGCTCCCAAAACACTCGTTAATCTCGAATTGGTGTAAGTATATTCTGAAAATATCCCCGGAACAACTTCCATTCTGTTTTGAATTAACGAATCTCCTTTCTGAGTTATATCCAATAATACCAGACTCACACCTGTTTTAATTTTGTGATCCAAGGTTCCGATATAATCATCGTAAATAACATTGATATAACCTCGTTTTTCTGTACCTGAAAAATTTCTAATCCCAAATGAACCATCAATTTCCTGGTATTTGACATTGTAAACAATTCCGAGCGATTGATTGGGATGTTTTCCAAAAAATCCAGTTTTTAAAAATGCGTCTATGTGTTTGGAGTTCAACAAAACGCCGTATTTAAAATCCGAAGGATTCGGTTCCAATTGCATTCCCCGAACAAAGCCAATTTGTCCACCTACTTTTCTATCTTGGTAGGCATTAAATCCAAATTGCGCTTCCATTTTTTTTCCTTGAAACGCCCATCGATTCATAAAAGAAATGTTGTCACCGGTCGGTAAATCTTTGAAACCATCCATGTTGTGATCAATTTGACCGTAAACTGATGAAGCATGAGCTAGCCAACCTGTACTCCATGTTTTGGATAATTTATAACCTGCATTTGCATTCACTTCCGAACGTCCAAAAATATTTTGGTAAGCGTTCAAGTAAATTTTTTCCATTTCCGCTGGCTTCTTTATTTCCAGATTTACCAATCCTGCCATAGATTCGTACCCATTAACTACGTTTCCTGTTCCTTTGGTAATTTGAATGGATTCAATCCATGTTCCCGAAATCGATTGTAAGCCAAATGAACTTTCTAAGCCTCTTAAATAGGGAATATTTTCCATTTGGATTTGCGTATATACACCGTCTAATCCCATCATTTGGATTTTCTTCGCACCTGAAACTGCATCTGTAATATTCACATCTACGGAGGCGTTTGTTTGAAAAGATTCTGACAAATTGCAACATGCTGCTTTTCTAAGTTCCGCTGAGGTTAATTCTTCAACGTGTAAGGTTTTCATTTTTGAAATACTCGTCGATTTTCTGCGTGAAGAAATGATAAATTCAGGCAAAGATCGCACGGAATACAATGTGACTGACAGGGCCGTAAAACGATCTGATTTAGTTACGATTAAGGTATCGTTGTAAAATCCGTTGGCCGAAAAAATCAACGTATCTGGTAACACTTTAGGAAGCGTCAGCTCAAAGGTTCCATCTTCCGCAGAAAAAGTACCTGTCTTTGCATGAACGAGCCTTATTTTTGCATTGTAAATCGGTTTTTTTTCATTTTCATCCTCCCCTTGTATGAGTCCTCGTAATTGCGAGAATCCAAAAGAGGTTTGAAAAATAAGCAGTAAAACCAAAACTGCTTTTACATAACTATAAATCATATTGAATTAATTTTCGTGAAACACTAATTATTGAATTAATTGCTTCTGAAAATCAAATAGTTAGAACATTTTTTTGAAGTAATATTTCCCTGCCAGTTGGTTTGGGAGGAGGATCTGAATTCGACGAAAAAAGTTTTATTTCAGCAAGTAACGCTTTTTGAGAATCGAATAAAAATTCTTGTGAGTCAGGAATAATTGCTGATGAGAAAGTAAAATCATTCCAAAAACTTACGTAATCAATTTTAAGTTTGAAAACTTGTGTTTCGTCTTGACAACAATCTTTTTTCTCCTTTTCTTTCTCTTTTTTACAACAAGGTGGTAGCTCTTTTTTCTCTTCCTCACAATGATTGTTCACTTGAAAAAAATACGTTTTAAAAATTCCGTCTTCCTCACAAGAATGCGTAAAAACTCTAATTCCCACACTCGTAGAGAAAAAAAGCGAGATTAAGAATATTATGAATACGCTTCTCATTGTGATACAAAGATATAGATTTTTAAATCTACTCCGTTGTTCTTTTGACCGAAACATTGGCTACTATTACACCAAATAAAATGACCAACATCGAAATAACTTGCCAAATCGTAATACTTTCACCGAAACCAAATCCAATCATAACAGCGACGATTGGAATGAAATAAGTAACAGAACTTGCGAACAATGCAGAAGAATAAGCAATAATTCGATTAAACAACAAAACAGCCAAAGCGGTTCCAACTATTGAAAGAATAAAAACGTATGTTAATCCATTCATTGCTAAAGAATTGGTTTGAATCGTTTCGATTATTCCTGTAGAAAAAAACCCAATTATTGAAAATGGTAAAATACTGAAAAATGCTAAGGAGGTAATTTCATACGAATTGTACGACGATAATTTATACTTTATGATATTCAAACTAATCGCATAAAGAAGAGTAGCCAAAACAATCGCAAAAATGTGCTCCCAATCTCCGTTTAATGAGGCATTTTTTCCAGTTAAAACCAATGCTACAATACCAATCGTACCGATGAATGTTCCGAAAAGTTGTTTGTTGGTCAGTTTATTTTTAAAGATGAGAAAACCAATGATAATGGTAAAAATTGGTGTAAAACTATTCAACATGCCAGCTAAACCTGATGATATTCCGGTTTCGGCATACGTAAATAAATAAGCAGGAAAGAAATTACCGCAAAAGCCAACTATGGCAAAGAAAACAATGTTTTTTAAATTCAGTATTTTAATCTTACTGATGGATATAGGTAAAAGGGCAATTGCCGCCATCAGCATACGCAGGGAACCTACTTGTTGTGATGTAAAGATTACTGAGCCATCATTTGAATACATTCCTTTCTTCATGAGAATGAAGGAACTTCCCCAAATGCAGGCAAGTAAAACGAGTAAAATCCAACTGAGAGCTTGTTTCGACATTTTTATTTGGTGCCCAAAAGTAGGGATTATAATTTTTTGAGAAGTTTATTTTTAAAACTTTCCTAGAATCTTATTAAATTGGACAAAAAATATGAGACCGATACACATTTTTATTTTAATACTTTGTTGCTATTCATGTTCTGATTCACAAGGAAATAGCTCTATCGCTCAAACAAGTTCATCCCAATCTAAAAAGTCAGAACGAAAAATTGGCGAAGTTGTCGATACATTGGATGGCGTTTATGTGTATTTCAACGGAAGCGTTAGTCACGTGAGTGAACGTCATCTGGCCAAAGATGGATATAATCTTGGTTTGAAATACCAATGCGTAGAGTTTGTAAAGCGATATTATTACGAACATCTAAAACACAAAATGCCTGATTCGTATGGACATGCAAAGGATTTTTACAATTCCAAATTTGAAGACGGAGAATTGAATACCAAACGAAATTTAATTCAATACAAAAATGGCTCATCGAGCAAACCCAAAGTGAAGGATCTAATTGTGTTTGACGGACATTCGTTCAATCCGTATGGTCACGTGGCAATAATTTCAAAGGTCGGTGAAGATTTTATTGAAATAACACAACAAAACCCAGGACCAAGTGCACCTTCAAGAGAGCGAATTGAACTCTATCAAGAAGGTAGCAAATGGTATATTTCGGATGATTTAACGCTCGGTTGGTTAAGAAAAAAAGATTAATTCTTCTTTTTACTCCATTCTTCGATAGAAGTCTTGTTTTGTTTCACGTAATTCATGTCGCCATCTTTCTCAGCAGCTTCCATTGATTTTTTAGCGGTTTCGATTGCTTTTTTGTAATCACCATTTTCTGCTTGAAGTTGCGCTAATAATCGTGTCATCCAATAAGCTGATTCACCACGCAACTCAACTGCTTTTGTAGACCACTCCAATGCTTTTTTCATGTCAATTTTCTCTGAAAAATAATAAGATGCTGCTCTGTGGTAATCATTTGCTGTTGGACCATCCATCGTTTTTTTGATGCTTGCGACCACTTTGTCTTTTGTATTTAATGTAAATGGAATAGCAACTTTGGTATTATCCCAAGTCATGACGATTTCCGCTGAACTATTTTCCATTTTATCAAAACCGATCGTGAAATTCTCAACTGATTCTGACAATTTTAGTACACTAGCGGAAGTTTTTACAGCAACTTTACTATCGTCCCATTTGTCAGGAGTTCCCCAATTGGAGTAATCCGTGTAAAAATAAATTTCCCAGCTATTCTTGTCAGGTTTTGTGAAAATGGCATATGTACCTGCTTTTAACGTGTCTTTTCCAAAGATTAAGGCATCAGAAGTTGTGATTTTTGCATTTTCATTTGCTCCGGTTCTCCAGATTTCTCCGAATGGAACAACATCACCAAAAACCGTTCTTCCTCGTTTTGCTGGACGGTAATAACTAATCGAAATATCTGCAAGACCTACCTTTTGTTCCACTTTTGCCTGCGGACTGGCTTGAGGAGTATTTATTTGACCGAATGAATACGTTCCGATTGAAAGTGAAAACAGGATAATTAATTTTTTCATTTTTAGATTTTTTTAGTTTATAAAGCAACAAAAAAACCGCTTACATTGTTGCAAGCGG
>Ga0255096_1001234_pt1 | contig 10742 bp, 11 predicted proteins | sample Colum_Atlam_RepA_2_FD_188563 | JGI IMG/M metagenome (GOLD analysis project Ga0255096, IMG submission 188563) | Freshwater microbial communities from Columbia River, Oregon, United States - Colum_Atlam_RepA_8d | ecosystem: Environmental > Aquatic > Freshwater > River | place: USA: Oregon...
CTTTATATGCCGCCGTCGAAATCGCGCATGGTCATGTCGTCGGCGCGCGCGTGGGAGAATATCGGAAAGCGGTGGTTCAGCGCGGTCGGCGGCGTGATCGTGGTCGAAGCCAGCAAGCAGATCTATGCCGCGACGCCACGTACCCAACCGGCGCAGGCGCGCGCCTACAGCGCGGTGCCGAATTCTTGAAATCATAGCCTGATCCCCAGCCTGTCGGAGGATGGGACAGCCGCACCCCTCATGCCCCCCGCGCGCTATGCGCGCCATTGTCAAAGCGCGCGGACGGCCGCGCGACGGGCTCGGCATGAGGACAATCTTTGTGGGTCGGACGACCGTTTAACGGCGCTGTTTGGTCAACAGGAACACGCCCTGCTCACCGACCAGATTGGCGAGGAACACACTGGAATGAATGCGCCGCGTGTGGCCGAGATTATTGAGCGCGATAGAGCGTTCGATGGTAATCCCCAAACGGTCGCACAAGCGCACGAAGTCCTTGATCGTGCATTGGTGGATGTTGGGCGTGTCGTACCAGTCGTAAGGCAGAGCCTTGGTAATCGGCATATGACCGAAGAACAGGAGGCCGAGGCGGACGCGCCAATAGCCGAAATTCGGGAAGGATACGATCGCCTTCTTGCCGATACGCAGCATGTTCTCCAACACGTCGCGCGGATTGCGCGTTGCCTGGATGGTCTGGCTCAAGATGACGAAATCGAATGCATCGTCGGGATAATGGTTTAGGTCGGTATCCGCGTCGCCCTGGATGACGGACAAACCTTGTGTGACGCAGGCATTCACGCCGGCCGTCGAGATCTCGATGCCGCGTCCATCGACGCCCTTCTCATGCACCAGGTAATCGAGAAGCGCGCCATCGCCGCAACCGACGTCGAGCAGACGCGTGTTCGGCCCCACCATGTCGGCGATGCGTTGCAGATCGACGCGGAGCTGGCGCCCGGTTGCGGACGTTATCGGAGTAGAGTCAGGCATTGCTGTTTTCACGCACGCCGAAATGCTGTGCCGCGCCGCCAAGGAAACCGCCGAGCACCTTCCAGAACTCCAATTCCTCCAACAGAAAGGAATCGTGGCCGTTGTCGGAGATGATCTCGGCGAAACTGACGTTGGCGGCAACCGCGTTCAGGGCATGCACGATCTCGCGGCTGGCCGCGGTCGTGTAAAGCCAATCCGAGGTGAACGAAATCACGCAAAAGCGCGTGGATGTGCGGTCGAACGCGTCGGCCAGCAGGCCGCCATATTGTTCGGCGAGATCGAAATAATCCATCGCGCGCGTGATGTAGAGATATGAGTTGGCATCGAACCGGTCGACGAAGGTCGAGCCCTGATGACGCAGATAACTTTCCACCTGGAAATCGGCATCGAAGCCAAAGGTGATCTGAGATCGATCCTGCAAGCGCCGTCCGAACTTGCGGTGCAGCGCGGGTTCCGACAGATAGGTGATGTGCGCGACCATGCGCGCGATGGACAAGCCGCGATTGGGGTTGCTGCCCTGCTTCAGATAATCGCCGCCGCGCCACTCGGGATCGGCCATGATCGATTGGCGGCCGACTTCGTGGAAGGCGATGTTCTGCGCCGAGTGGTGCGCCGCCGTGGCGATCGGTACGGCCGTCAACACGCGGTCGGGATACATTGATGCCCACTGCAGGACCTGCATGCCGCCCATCGATCCGCCGATGACGCTGAACAATTGGGTCACGCCCAGATGGTCGAGCAGCATGGCCTGGGCGCGCACCATGTCGGCGATGGTGATGACCGGAAAGGTCAGCCCCCAGGGTTCACCCGTCTTGGGATCGATCTCCTTCGGGCCGGCGGTACCCATGCATCCGCCCAGGACATTGGAGCAGACGACGAAATAGCGGTCGGTATCGATGACCTTGCCCGGGCCAACCGCGAGATGCCACCAACCGGGACGTCCCGTCAAAGGATGGGGATCGGCGACGAACTGATCCCCGGAGAGCGCATGGCAGATCAGGATGGCGTTCGACTTATCCGCATTCAGCGTGCCGTAGGTCTGATAGGCCATGGGGAAATCGGCCAGATCTATGCCGCAATCGAGGCGCAACGGCGTGGCCGTGCCCAGCCGGGCATGTTTGCCCGCAGTCTGCGGCACAACCAGGCGCGACACCGATCCTGTCTGCAGCGTGCTCATCCGCGCGCGGTTACTCCACCCAGCCTGATTACATAGGCCCTACCACCTATGAACGGTACCACGCGCTGTCAATCTTTTCTTTGATTTTAAGGGTCTGGCGGACTATCACTCTGGTCCCGTTTTAACCCCGCCCGAGCTATAATGCAGGCCGCCATGTCCGAGACCGATCTTTCCGCGCTTCGGCAGGAAATCGACACGATCGATGCGGAGTTGCACGCCCTGCTGGTGCGGCGCGCCGCCGTCAGCGAGAAGGTCCGCGGCATCAAGACCGACGACAGCCTGAAGCTGCGCCCGGGACGCGAGGCCAACATCCTGCGCGCCCTGATCGCGCGCCACAGCGGATCGTTCCCCAAGGCCCAACTGGTCCGCATATGGCGAGAGATCCTGACCGCGTCGCTCGCCATGCAAGGGCCGTTCTCGGTTGCGGTTTACGCCACCGAAACGGCTCATTCTCTTTGGGACCTTGCGCGCGACCATTTCGGCTCCGGTCTCATCACGTGGAAATTCGGCACCACCCGCCGCGTCGTCGAAACCGTGGTCAGCGGACAATGCACCGTCGGCATCCTGCCCGAGTCCGATCCGCAAGATAGCGATCCGTGGTGGCAATATTTGTTGTCGCAGGCAAACGCAGCCAACGAGGGCCGGCCGATCCGCGTCATCGCCAAGCTGCCCTTCGCGCGCGCCGGTCACCCGCATGGCGGAACCGAGGCCGTGATCATCGCCCGCGCCGAACCGGAACAGTCGGGCCAGGACCGCACCTACCTCGCGATCGATCTTTCGGCCGATTATTCGACCGACATGTTCCTGACCGAAGTCTCCGAATGCGGCTTCACCGGCGCCGTCGTGCGGTCGCGATGGCAAGATCCGCAAGACCGCAAGCGCTGGGTCCATCTGGTCGAGGTCGAGGGCTTCGTCGCCCCTGACGACAAGCGCATTGCGGAAGCCCGACGCATCTTCGACAAGAACTTCAACGAGATGATCGTGGTCGGCGGCTTCGCCGAACCGCTGGTTCTCGACATCCCCGCCCGGGCAACCCAGACGTCGGGCGCCGCCCCTGGGACCACAAGCCGGGCGCGGGCGCGCTGAGAGACGTCCCATGGCCGATAAAAAACCAAAACCTCTTCCGTGGCTGCTCGAACTCGATCCCTATGTGGGCGGCGAGTCGAAGATCGAGGGTGTGTCGCGCATCATCAAGCTCGCCTCGAACGAAAGCGCGTTCGGCATCAGCCCGAAGGCAAAAGCCGCACTTGAAAACCTAGCCGGCGATTTCTTCCGCTACCCCGACGGCGGCTGCACGGATTTGCGCGCGAAGCTCGCCGCCAAGCACAAGATCCCAGCCGACCAGATCGTCTGCGGCGGCGGGTCGGACGACCTGATCTCGCTGCTGATGCGCTGTTACGCGGGGCCCGGCGATGAAGTGCTCGTTTCGGCGCACGGCTTCGCTATGTTCCCGATCTATGCCCGGGGTGTCGGCGCCACGGTCGTGACAGCGCCGGAAAACAACATAACGGTCGATGTCGATGCCTTGCTCGCACGCGTCACATCGAAGACGCGGCTCGTCTGCGTCGCCAATCCGAACAATCCGACCGGTACTTATATCCCGGTGTCGGAGGTCAAGCGGCTGCACGCGGGCTTGGCGCCCGACGTTCTGCTGCTGCTCGATTCCGCTTACGCCGAATATATCGACGAGACGGATTGGACCGACGGCGCGGAATTCGTCGGGAACTACCAAAATGTCCTGATGTTGCGGACGTTTTCGAAGATCTACGGTCTCGGCGGCATGCGCGTCGGCTGGATGTACGGCCCCGATCACGTGATCGACGTCATCAATCGGCTGAAGAGCCCGTTCACCGTATCGACCGCGGCACAGGTGGCCGCCGTCGCGGCGCTCGACGACGACGCGTTCGTCGCGATGAGCCAGGCACACAATACGCGCTGGCGCCGTTGGACGGCCGAGACCCTGCGCCAGTTCGGCCTGACGGTGCCGGACAGTTTCTGCAATTTCGTCGTGGTCCGCTTCCCCGGCACCCAAGGTCACGACGCCAATGCCGCCGATGCGTTCTTGAAAACGCGAGGCATCATCGTGCGCAAGATGGCGGGCTATGGATTGCCCGACGCGCTGCGTATCACCATTGGCACGGAAGAAGAGATGCGCTTGGTGGTCGATACCCTCGGCGCCTTCATGGGAGCGCACTGACATGGCCGAATTGATGTTCAACCGCGTGGCCCTGATCGGCATCGGCCTAATCGGATCGTCGCTGGCCCGCCGCATGAAACGCGACGGCCTCGCCGGCCATATCGCGGTCAACGCGCGTACGCAGGCGAGCCTCGAGGCGTCGATGAAGCTCGGCTTCGCCGATTCCGTCTCGCTCGATCCCCGCGAGGTGGTGAAGGACGCCGACCTGATCGTGATCTGCTCGCCGGTCGGCACCTATGCCGCCATCGGCGAGGTCATTAAGGGCTCTCTGAAAAAGGGCGCCGTCCTGTCGGACGTCGGCTCGGTCAAGGAAGCCGTCGTGCGTGACCTCGGCGTCAGCCTGCCGGAAGGCGTGCATCTGGTGCCCGCGCATCCCGTCGCCGGCACCGAGTTTTCGGGCCCCGAGGCCGGGTTCGCCGAATTGTTCGAGCAGCGTTGGTGCATCCTCACGCCGCCCACCGGCACGGATCCCGCCGCCGTGCAGAAGATGCGCGCTTTGTGGGAACAGTGCGGCTCCAATGTCGAAGTCATGGAAGCGCACCACCACGACCAGGTCATGGCGATGACGTCGCACCTGCCGCATTTGATTTCGTTCACCATCGTCGGCACCGCGACCGATCTGGAAAAGTCGCTGCAGAACGAGGTCATCAAATTCTCCGCCGGCGGTTTTCGCGACTTCACCCGCATCGCGGCATCGGACCCGACCATGTGGCGCGACATCTTTCTCAACAACCGAGAGGCGGTGCTGGAAATCCTGCAGCGCTTCACCGAGGATCTGACCGCGCTACAGCGTTCGATCCGAAGGGGCGAAGGCGACGTCCTGTTCGATAAATTCACCCGCTCGCGCGCCATACGACGCGGCGTCATCGACGCGAAACAAGCTTAACGCGGGCCGCGTGGGGATGGCGAGGTCGTGCGTTTCGCACGCGAATGATCGCGTGGCCGCGCGGCCGTCTTTGCTCGCACTCTTAGCGAAACACCTGCGGCCTGGCGCCCGCGCGCTGCGGCCATTGGATCGGCGGCACGTCCATCAACGGCACGGGGCCCGCGAACAGCTTCTGGTTCTGGATCGAAAACGGCAGGCTGATCGTCGGAACACCCTTGTCGTTGGGCCGCGACATCACGCCCAGGATCACCTTCGCCATCGCGGCATCGCGTGAGCGGATCAGGTCGCGGTTGCGCAGCGCATCAATCGCCGGGAACAATCCTTCGACCTTGGCCGTACCCGCCGTAATCGGCTGTAAGGAATCATCCAGCGCGGCCGTCCCCGTCGCCTCGACCGTCAGCGGGCCGTACTTCGCCTGGTTCAGGGTGAATTCGAGAATACCGCCAGCATCGCGCCACGCGGACAGTCCACCGGCATTGGATGGATCGGATAATGTGCCGATGACATTCGCGGCACCCGTCAGGCGCGCAACATCGCGTCCCAGCGGAAAGTCGCCGGGCGGAATGCGCGCATCCGCAATCTCGAAGTCCAAGGAGAAGGTTGGCTGGGTAGCAACGTCGCCCTCAGGGAACAGGCGCTGTGCATTCAGCTTCGCGCGGCCGACAAGCCAGAGCGGGTCGGTCGTCGTGGCTGCATCGGAAATGCGCAGGCGCGCCACATCGAAATGCGCCCGACCCGGCAAGCCATCCTCGCGCATATCGGTATGGATGGAAAACTCGGCGGCACTCATCGTCGTTGCGCGCGGTCCGCGCTCGGCCGGCCAGTCGATGCGATGATCGCCCGCGAGATCGATGGTATAGGCGTTGAAGTTCCAGGGCGCCATCATCGCCATGATGCGCCCCGCACTCCATCGCAGCGGCTTGCCGGCCAGGGCCGGCATGGCGGGCGCATCGAATACCGGGTCGTGCAAGATCAGCCGGAACTGAAACGGATAGCCGGAGATCTCCAATTGGCGATAGGCGAGGGTGGCGCCCGCGCCGCCCAGCCGTTCGATCCAGGCAGGCAATCCGTCGCGAAAGTTGCTCGCCACAGAAAACCAAAAGGCCGTATAGGCGATGCTCAGGGCGGCGAACGCCACCAGCCCGAACAAAAACCAACGGATGAGCCGCAATGTCAGCGGCGGACGATAATCGAAAACGGGATGGCGCGGCGGCTGCGCGCGGCCGTCCGAGTGTTGCTCGAGGCGTTTCTGGGGGTCCATGGCCATAGGCTTTTATAGTGGGTTGGACAGGACCCCGCGAGGCCGTTATCACCTTGGCCATGGCATCAGCCGACCCAACCCAGTCACGCGCCCGTCTCCATGCCGCCTGGATTACCGCCATGCCAGCGCTTTTTGTCTTCCTGTGGGCGACCGGCTTCATCGGCGGCAAATATGGGGCACCCTACGCGGAGCCCTTCACCTTCCTGGGTTGGCGCTTTTCGATCGTCCTGGCCCTGTTCGTCGCCATCAGCCTGATCACGCGCGCGCCCTGGCCATCCAATTGGAAATTGACCGCTCATATCGCCGTCTCAGGCGTGCTTGTGCACGCGGTCTATGTCGGCGGCGTGTTCTCCTCGCTCAAGCTCGGGCTATCGACCGGCGTCTCCGCCCTGATCGTCGGCATGCAGCCCGTGCTGACCGCCATCATCGCGGTCTGGATGCTCGACGAACGTGTGCGTCCCCGTCAATGGGTGGGCCTCGCGCTCGGCTTTGCCGGCTTGGTGCTGGTCGTCGGCGGCAAGATCGGCGCTACTGAACTGAACAGCGTATGGCCATCCGTCGTCTCACTCTTCGGCATCACTATCGGCACGCTTTATCAGAAGCGCTATTGCACGACGATGGATTTGCGCACCGGCTCGGTGATCCAGTTCGCAGCATCCGCGGTCGCGATCTGGCTCCTCGCCTTCGCCTTCGAAACGCGTGAGGTCGATTGGTCGCCGCAGTTCATCTTCGCGCTCGCCTGGCTGGTGATCGTCCTGTCGCTGGGTGCGATCTCGCTGTTGATGGCGTTGATCCGGCGCGGCGTGGCATCCAAGGTCGCGAGCCTGTTTTATCTCACCCCGCCCATCACCGCGGTGATGGGATATCTCATGTTCGGCGAACAGCTGGGCATTGCCGAACTCGTCGGCATGGGTTTCGCGGCGGCCGGCGTTTACCTGGTCATCAAGACCTGACAATGAAGGATACGTGGGTCTTCGGTTACGGCTCGCTGCTGTGGAACACCGGCTTCGAATACCGCGATGTAACGCCCGCCCGCGTGCAGGGCTACCACCGCGCACTATGCGTCTATTCCCACGTCTATCGCGGCAGCAAGGAACGCCCCGGCCTCGTCTGCGGCCTATTGCGGGGAGGCGCCTGTCGCGGCCTTGCCTTCCGCGTGCCGGCTGAGCAATGGGACAGTGTGCGCAACTATCTGCACGAACGCGAGATGATCTACGATGTCTACGTGCCGAAGTGGATCAATGCGCGCCTCGGGCTGGGCTTCGATGAGACCGACAAGGTCTACACCTTCGTCGCCAACGCCCGCCACGATCAATATGCCGGCCGGCTGAGCATCGACGAGACCGCCAACCTCATTCGTCACGGGCACGGCACATCCGGGTCCGGGCTGGATTATCTGGCCAATACGGTTACACGGCTCGCTGAACTCGGCATCCGCGACAAGGCGCTTGAGCGCGTGCTCGCCACCGCGCAAGCGACCACGGCCACAAATTAGGGAATGAGCTTCGTCAAAAGCTCAATCAGCTTGTCCTTGTCGACCGCCGATAGACGCCGCGCGACATTGCGTTCATGCGCGCGCACCAGCGGCGTCAGGCGATCGAGCAGCACCGCGCCATCCTGCGTTAGCACCAGCGCGTAGGAACGCCTGTCGACCGGCGATGGGCGGCGTTCGACGAGGCCTCGGTCCTGCAAGGCATCGATCACCGCGACCATGGTCGATCGCTCGATCCCAACCGCACGCGACAGAGCCGATTGCGTTAGGCCCGGATTGGCGCCAATCAGCGAGATCACACCGAACTGGCCCGGCGTCATCTGCGCCTCGGCCATAGTGCGCGCGAAGTCGGCGAACAGGTGAATCTGCGCGCGGCGCAGGTGATAGCCGATCAGCTCGGGAAGGACTCCGAAGTCCAGCGCGCCATCGCTTTGACTTTGCACCGGATCGGTTTCGGACAAGCGCGGCTTGCCATCCATCGCCTAAACCCGATCTTCGTTCAAAGCGATCTGGCGCAGTGCGTAGCGTTGTAGTTTACCCGTCGCGGTCACGGGCATGGAATCGACGTAGAAGACGCGGCGCGGGCATTTGTAGATCGACAACGAGGCAACCAGCGCGTCCTGAAGTTCCTTCTCGAACACGGGGCGATCGCTCACCTGCGGCGCCACCATGAACAGCGCCAAACGCACCAAGCCATCTTCGTTGGGCACTCCGACCACCGCCGCTTCGGAGACGTTCGGATGTTTCAGCACATGTTCCTCGATTTCAGCCGGGCTGACCCATTGGCCGGAAATCTTCAACATGTCGTCGGCGCGCCCCTGATATTCGTAGAACCCCTCAGCATCGAAAGTGAACATATCGTTGGTGCAATACCAGCCGTCGTTAAAAACCACGGTGCTCAGGTCATCGAGGTTCCAATAGCCGTTGGCTACCGAGATGAGCTTCACCCATAAGACGCCCGGTCGATCGGGCACCGTAACGAGCGTGCCGTCTTCGGCGATCAACTTCGCCTCGGTTCCCGGCGCCGGCAGGCCGCAGGTGCCGGGCTTCATCCGGTCCGGCCGATTGGAGAGCGAAAGGAAGCAGGTCTCGGTCGCCCCGATGCCGTCGAGGATCGGACGTCCGGTCTGGTCCTGCCACTGATCGAACAGCGCGCGCGGCAGCTTCTCGCCCGCCGACATGAAATAACGAACCTGTTTGAACGCCGGCTGAGCGGCAACGCCGCCGCGCAACATGTTGCGATAGAAGGTCGGAACGCTGAGAACGATGGTCGGACGATGACGGTCGATCACGTCCGCGACCGCCGCCGCGTCGGGCCAGCCCGGATAGAGCACCGCCGTAGCACCCAGTTGCAGGGTGCCGAACATCAGATGTCCGAGCGCGAACGCAAAAAACAGCTTCGACGAGCAAAAGACGCGGTCGCCCTTGGAGACACCCATCAGATCGCCGAGTACCGCCGTCGCGGCAAACGCAGTGCGCTGCGCATGCACGACGCCCTTGGGCTTGCCGGTGGTGCCGGATGAATACATCCAAAAGCCCGGCGCGTCGGGCGCGCGCTTCACGGACGTCAGATCCGGCGACGATGCATCGATCAACTCGGAGAGCGAGGGATGGTTCGGCGCGCTGCCATGCGCGACGATCAGGCGCGGCTTGGCGGCTGGCATCTTGGCGACCGCCGCCTCGCAAGCCTTCCGGAAATCCTCATCCGCCAGAACGATCGGCGCCGCGGAATCGGCGAAGGTATAGGCAAGATCGTCGACCGACAGACGCAGGTTGAGCGCGCAGGGCACCGCGCCGATTTTCAGCAATCCGAGATAGGCATAGAAGAAGATCGGCCGATCGACCACGACGAGCAACACGCGATCCTCGGCCTCAATGCCCAGCGCTCGGAAGGCATTGCCGGCGCGATTGGCGCGCTCGTTGAGTTCGGCAAAGCTGACCGCCTCGTCGCCGCACGCGATGGCAATGTCCGCCCCTTGCCCGCGCGCGAGCGGCGGGTTCAGGACCACATCCGACATGTTCATGGACGTGTCAGCCATCCGATATTGTTGGGCTTACGAACTAAATCCGTCAAGTATGGCTGGCGGTTGCGCCGGGCCGGACTCGCTGCCAGGTTGCGCTCGACCGCGACCACCGACATACTAAGGCTTATGAAAACACTACGTCTTTTCGCCGTTCTGGGCGCTGGCCTCATACTTGCCTCCTGCAGCAGCGCTGCCGACAAGCCCCGCTGGGGCGCCTCGCCAGCGCAATGGGATCACCCCAAGATGAGCGCCCAGCAGCAGGTGGCCGACCAGAACGAATGCCGCTACCGCGCGAATTACCAGACCGAGCGCGAGGCGCAGGCCGAAGGGCCCTTCGCCAACGAACAGCGCGACGTCCAGTTGCAGCGCATGTTCGACCGCCACGACCAGGCGCAGCGCAATCGGCAGATCTACGACAATTGCCTCCGCGACAAGGGCTACGTGCCCGTCGTCCCCGAGAAATAGTGGGCCGGGCGTCGTGGACGACCGCCCCACCTCTATCAATCTGAGCCCCGAAGCACTGGACAGCCTGCTGGCCGGTATCGCCGCCGCCCCGTGGAGCGACGGCCGCGTGGGTGCTGCCGATTCCTGGGTGGCGCTTATCGCCGACGATCTCGGTCCCAAACACATCGCCGAGCTGCGTGCGCGCATCGATGCGCGCACGGATGATGCTGGTGGGATGATGAGCCCGGCCGAGCGCCTGGCCGCCGTGCGCGCGGAA
>Ga0255096_1001239_pt1 | contig 10712 bp, 6 predicted proteins | sample Colum_Atlam_RepA_2_FD_188563 | JGI IMG/M metagenome (GOLD analysis project Ga0255096, IMG submission 188563) | Freshwater microbial communities from Columbia River, Oregon, United States - Colum_Atlam_RepA_8d | ecosystem: Environmental > Aquatic > Freshwater > River | place: USA: Oregon...
TTTCACATGTGGTTGCATGGGTTGATCGCAATGCAGCCGATGTGGATCGCAGAGTTTCTGCTGGTAACCTTGGTTGCGATTGGCCCCGGACGGCGGTTTTTTGTCAAAGGCATCCCCAGCCTGCTGCACGGTAGCCCCGACATGAACTCGTTGGTTGCGGTTGGGTCTGGTGCGGCTTGGGTCTATTCAACGCTGGTGACCTTTTGGCCCGCGTTGATACCGGCGGCCTCACGTTCGGTCTATTTCGAAGCGGCGGCGGTGATCATGGTGTTGATCTTGCTGGGCCGCAGCCTTGAAGCGCGGGCGCGAGGGCGGGCTGGCGCGGCGATTGCGCGTCTGGTCAAACTTGCCCCGAAAACCGCGCGGCTGATCAGCGGCGAAGAGGTGGCCGTTTCGGCGCTGCAACCGGGCAACCACGTGCAGATCCGCCCAGGCGAGCGTATTCCGGCGGATGGTCGGGTGATTTCGGGCGACAGTTCGGTTGATGAATCGATGCTGACCGGCGAAGCAGTGGCGCAAGAAAAGCTGGCCGGGGACCGGGTGACCGGTGGCACCGTGAACGGCACCGGCGCGCTGGTGGTCGAGGTAACCGAGGTCGGCGCCGCCACGGTGCTGGCGCGGATCATCGCGCTGGTCGAAGCGGCGCAGGGCGGCAAGCTGCCGGTGCAGGCCTTGGTTGACAGGATCACCTTGTGGTTCGTGCCGGTGGTGATGGCGCTGGCGGCACTTTCGGTGCTGGTATGGTTGATCTTCGGCCCCGGCTTGGCAGAGGCGTTGGTTGCAGGCGTTTCGGTTCTTATCATCGCCTGTCCTTGCGCAATGGGGCTGGCGACGCCGGTTTCCATTCTGGTCGGAACCGGGCGCGCGGCAGAACTGGGCATCTTGTTTCGCAAGGGCGAGGCGTTGCAGCGGTTGGAAGGCGTCAAGCGCGTGGCGTTTGACAAGACCGGCACGCTGACGATGGGCAAGCCCGTGGTGCAGACCGTGCTGGGCGATGACACCTTGCGCATCGCCGCCGCGGTCGAGGCCGGGTCGGAACATCCGCTGGCCGCCGCGGTGCTGGCAGAGGCCGAAAGGCTGGCGCTGCAACCGCCGGGCGTGGCAGGCTTTCGCGCCATTCCGGGGCATGGGGCCGTTGCGATGCTGGACGGTGTCGAAGTGTCGGTCGGGTCGGCGCGGATGTTTCCAAATCTGCCGCCGGAATTTGCAGCCCCCGCCGCAACCGCACAAGCACAGGGCCAAGGCGTGCTGTTTGTTGGGCGCGAAGGCGTGGCCGTTGGCCTGATCACCGTGGCCGATCCGATCAAGCCGCAGGCCTTGGCGGCCATTGAAGGGTTGCGCGACTTGGGCATCACGGCGGTGATGATCACCGGCGACGCCGAAGCCACGGCGCGGGCCGTGGCGGCCAAGCTGGGGATTTCCGAAGTGCGCGCCTCTGTCCTGCCAGAAGGCAAGGCGCAGGTCATTACCGAACTTGGCGAAGGCACAGTGTTTGTGGGCGATGGCATCAACGACGCGCCCGCGCTTGCGGCTTCTGACGTTGGCATCGCCATGGGAACCGGCACCGATGTCGCCATTGAAGCGGGCGATGTGGTGCTGATGACCGGCGATCCGCTGGGCGTGGTGAATGCGGTGCGGCTAAGCCGGGCTACCATGCGCAATATCCGGCAAAATCTGGTTTGGGCCTTTGGCTATAACGCCGCGCTGATTCCGGTTGCCGCCGGTGTGCTGGTGCCGTTTGGCGGACCTCAGCTTTCGCCGATGCTGGGGGCAGGGGCGATGGCGCTATCGTCGGTGTTTGTGTTGACCAATGCGCTGCGGTTGCGGCGGTTCAGGGGCGTAAAATGAACATTGCCGAGGTTGCGAAGGCGGCGGCTTTGCCCGCCAAGACGATTCGGTATTACGAAGACATCGGCCTGATCCGCCCGCAGCGTGGCGCAAATGGCTATCGGCATTTTCGCGACAGCGATCTGCATAAGCTGGTGTTCTTGGGGCGGGCGCGGTCTTTGGGGTTTTCGATTGAAGACTGCCGCGCGCTGCTGGCGTTATACGAAGATCAAAGTCGCGCCAGTGGTGATGTGAAAGCCCTTGCCGTGCAGCATTTGCAGCAGGTGCGCGCCAAAATGGCAGAACTGCAGGCGATGGAGGCGACGCTGACAAATCTGGTCACCGCCTGCGCGGGCGATACCCGCCCCGATTGCCCGATTTTGGCGGGCATCGCGGGCAGTTGTGGGTCAGGCCACCATTAGCAGATCTTGCAGCGCAGTGTTGCCCTGCACCAGATCGGCCAGACTGACGGCATCCAGCGCTTTGTAAAAGCCTTCCAGCGCGTCCGACAGCACGCATTTCAACCGGCACGATCCGGCAAGCGGGCAGGTGCCGACCTCTTCCGAACATTCGGTAAACGGCAGCACGCCTTCAAAGGCACGAAACACTTCGCCGACCTTGATAAGCTCTGGCGCGCGGCCCAGCATCAGCCCGCCGGAACGCCCACGTTGGGTTTTCAGAAAGTTCTGCCGGGCCAGCAGGTGAATCACCTGCGCCAAGTGGTTTTCCGAAGCCCCGCACGCCTCTGCCACTTCGTGTTTGCGCACGATGCGGCCTTGGTTCACGGCGCAAAACATCAATGTTCGCATCGCAAGATTGGTCCGAGTTGTCAGTCGCATCGGCAGGCTCCGCAGTGGTGGTATTCCCTTCTGCTAGCTTGTTTTTAAGCAATCTGCCTTGATTCAGATCAGATGCAGGATTTGATTTTCAATGCCGAACAGCACGAAAATTCTGCTATGCTGGCAGGTGTGGTGCGAAAATTCTGCGAAATACTCAAAGCGCTTTGATATGCGATGCCTTCAAATATAAAAGAAAAAATTGCGTGATTTTCCGATTTGTTTGCGTTAACAAGAAAGCGGTTTGAAAGCTTGCCTTGCATTGTTTGCCCTGTCGGTGGCACTTTCCTGCTTATGGGGAAAGCCACCTTGCTTGACCGCCGTGGGCAGAAGAATAGGCTTTCTTGCGACCGACCTTAATGATGTGGACACCGCCTTGACCGACCAGACCCTGACGCCGAACCAGTTGAAATCCGACGTGCTGCGTCATCTGACCTTCACGTTGGGCAAAGACGCCGCCAATGCCAGCCCTTATGATTGGCGCATGGCGCTGTCTTTCGCGATCCGTGACCGGATTGTCGAGCCGTGGTTTGCCTCGACCCGGCGCACTTGGGCCGAAGACCGCAAGCGGGTTTACTATCTGTCGATGGAGTTTCTGATCGGGCGTCTGCTTGAAGATGCCACGGTCAACCTTGGCCTGCGCGAGATCTGCGAAGAGGTGATGACGGGCTTTGGTCAAAACTTCCACGGTCTGGTGGAAGGCGAGCCTGATGCCGCGCTTGGCAATGGTGGTTTGGGCCGCTTGGCGGCGTGCTTTATCGAAAGCATGGCGACGGTGGGGTGCCCGGCCTATGGCTACGGCATCCGCTATGAACACGGGCTGTTCCGCCAGGGGTTTCAGGGCGGTCAACAGGTGGAAATGCCGGAAGATTGGCTTAGCCAGACCAACCCGTGGGAATTTGCGCGCCCCGAAAGCGCCTACACCATTCCGTTCAAAGGCCATGTCGAAGTCAGGGATGGCCGCGAGGTTTGGATTCCGGGCGAAACCGTGTTTGCAAGCGCCCATGACACCCCGGTGATCGGCTGGCAGGGCAAATGGGCGAATACCTTGCGGCTTTGGGCGGCAAAACCAACCGCCCAGTTTGACCTAGAGCGTTTCAACCGCGGTGATTACGCGGCTGCGGCAGAGCCAGAGGCTTTGGCGCGCACCCTGTCACGCGTGCTTTATCCTGATGACACCACCTATCAGGGCAAAGAACTGCGCTTGAAGCAAGAATTCTTCCTGACCTCTGCCGCGCTGCAAGACATTCTGCGCCGCTTCAAGGCGGGCCATTCCAACCTGCGCGATCTGCCGAAATACGTGGCAATCCAGATGAACGACACCCATCCGGCGATTGCCGGGCCAGAGCTTATTCGTCTGTTGGTCGATGAAAACGGCATGTCGTTTGACGATGCGTTGGAAACCGCCCGCGATTGCTTGGGCTACACCAACCACACGTTGCTGCCAGAGGCGCTGGAACGCTGGGCCACCTTTACCTTTGGCACCACGCTGCCGCGTCACATGCAGATCGTGGAGCGCATCGACAGCTGGCACCGCCGCACCTACAACCCGCCGCATTACATTGGCATCGTCAAGCACCACGAAGTGCGGATGGGCGAATTGGCCTTTGTGATGGCGCATAAGGTGAACGGCGTATCGGCGCTGCATTCTGATCTGGTGAAGAAGAACCTGTTCCCGGAACTGAACGCGCTGCATCCCGGCCGTATCATCAACCAGACCAACGGCGTGACGCCGCGGCGTTGGTTGAAAATGTCGAACCGGCCGCTGTCCGACCTGATCACCAAGACCATCGGCACCGGTTGGGAAGATGATCTTGACCGGCTGAAAGACCTAGAGCCGCATTGCACCGACAAAGCCTTCCGCGCCGATTTTGATGCAGCAAAGCGCGCCAACAAAGTGGCGCTGGCGGGCTGGATCAAGGCAGAGCAGGGTGTATCGGTTTCCCCCGATGCGCTGTTTGATGTGCAGGTGAAGCGTATTCACGAATACAAGCGCCAGCTTTTGAACATTCTGCAAACCGTCGCGCATTACCAGCGCATCAAGACCAGCCCGCAGCAAGACTGGGTGCCGCGCGTCAAGATCTTTGGCGGAAAATCTGCGCCGGGCTATGCTGTGGCAAAGGAAATCATTCACCTTATCAACGATGTGGCTGCGGTTATTAATGCTGATGCCGAAGTCGGTGATCGGCTGAAGGTGATCTATCCGCCGAACTACAATGTTTCGATGGCGGAACGTCTGATCCCTGCGGCAGACCTGTCAGAGCAGATTTCCACGGCGGGCAAAGAGGCGTCTGGCACCGGCAACATGAAGTTCATGATGAACGGCGCGCCGACCATTGGCACGCTTGACGGCGCGAATGTGGAAATTCTGGAAGAGGTTGGCGCCGAAAACTTCTTCTTGTTCGGCATGACCACCGACGAGGCGATGAAACGTCGCGAAGACCCGGAACAGTCGAAGAAAGCCATCGAAGCCAGCCCTGCGCTGCAAGGTGTGTTGGCGGCGATTGCCGAAGGCCAATTCAGCCCCGATCAGCGTGATCGCTACCACGGGCTGGTGCATCGGGTTTGGCACCACGATTATTTCTTGGTGGCCGCAGATTTCGACGCTTACGATGTCGCGCAGGGGCAGGTCGATATTGCCTATGCAGACCGCGATCGTTGGGTGAAAATGGCCGCGTTGAACACCGCGCGTTCGGGCTTCTTCAGTTCGGACCGCACCATTCGCAGCTATATGAAAGACATCTGGACGATCCCTTCCGCCCTTTAATGAATCGAGGTTGCCATGACCGATCTTCTTATCGAACCCGCAGCCGCAGCCGCGATTGCAGAAGGTCGGCATGGCGATCCGTTTTCGGTTTTGGGCCTGCACAAGCGCGGCGGCAAATGGGTGGTGCTGGGGTTTGACCCCGGTGCCGAACATATGGTCGTGTTGACGGGCAAGTCAGGCAAAGCCGTGGCGGCAAAGCCGGTCAAAGGCGCTCCGGGTCTGTTTGCTGCCGAACTTGCCCGCAAGGCAGAGTATCGGCTGCGCTGGCAGGGCCATGGCGCCGAATGGGAGGGCGAAGATCCGTTCGCATTTGGACCGGTGTTGGGCGAGTTGGACGAATATCTGTTGGGTGAAGGGTCGCACAAGCGGCTTTGGCAAGTGCTTGGCGCGCATGTGATCACCCATGAAGGGGTGCTTGGCACGCATTTCGCGGTCTGGGCGCCGAACGCTGAACGAGTTTCGGTGGTTGGCAATTTCAACCAATGGGACGGTCGTCGTCACCCGATGCGGCGGCGCGGCGGCACCGGCGTTTGGGAAACCTTCTTGCCCGCGATTGGCGAAGGCGAGGCGTATAAATACGAAATTCGTGGTGCCGGCGGGGCTTTGATGCCGCTAAAGGCCGATCCGGTTGGCTTTGGCTCTGAACATGCGCCGGCAAATGCAAGCGTGGTGCGGCGGATTGATCATGCCGATTGGCACGATGCCGAATGGATGGCCACACGCGGCGCGCATCAGAATATCGAAGCGCCGATTTCCGTTTACGAGGTGCATCTGGGGTCTTGGCGGCGCGCGCCGGGCGACCGCATGCTGTCCTATGTTGAACTGGCGGAACAACTGGTCGATTACGTGGGCGATATGGGCTTTACCCACATCGAATTGCTGCCGGTTTCTGAATATCCGTTCGACGGGTCTTGGGGCTATCAGCCGGTTGGTCTGTTTGCCCCCACCATCCGCCACGGCACCCCGAACGAATTCCGCGCCTTCATGGATGCCGCACACCGGCGCGGGCTTGGCGTGTTGCTGGATTGGGTGCCGGGGCATTTCCCGACCGATGCGCACGGGCTTGGCCGCTTTGACGGCACGGCGCTTTATGAACACCAAGACCCGCGCGAAGGGTTCCATCAAGATTGGAACACCCTGATCTACAACTATGGCCGGGCAGAGGTGCAGAACTATCTGGTTTCCAACGCTTTGTATTGGTTGGAAGAATACCACATGGATGGCCTGCGCGTTGATGCCGTGGCATCAATGCTTTACCGCGATTACAGCCGTGCTGCGGGGCAATGGGTGCCAAACAAAGACGGCGGCCGCGAGAATTACGAAGCCATCGCGGTGCTGCAAAAGATGAACATCACCGCCTATGGCGAAGTGTCAGGCGTGATGACCGTGGCCGAAGAAAGCACCGCGTTTCCGGGCGTATCGCGCCCGGTGAACCATGGTGGGCTTGGCTTTGGCTTTAAATGGAACATGGGCTGGATGAATGACACCCTGTCCTACATGCACAAAGACCCGATCTACCGCAAATACCACCACCACCAGATGACCTTTGGTCTGCATTACGCTTGGTCGGAAAACTACATCCTGCCGATCAGCCATGACGAAGTGGTGCATGGCAAAGGCAGCATGATCGAAAAGATGCCGGGGGATGGTGCCGAAAAATTTGCCAACCTGCGGGCCTATTATGGGTTCATGTGGGCGCATCCGGGCAAGAAGCTTTTGTTCATGGGCTGCGAGTTTGCGCAAGGCCGCGAATGGAACCACAATCAATCGCTTGATTGGCACCAGCTTGATTTGCCTGCACATAAAGGCGTGCAATCCTTGGTGCGCGACCTGAACCGCGTCTACCGCGATGAACCCGCCCTGCATGTCAATGACACCCGGCCCGAAGGCTTTGAGTGGATTGAAAGCAACGACTCTGAAGCGGGCGTTTATGCGTGGCTGCGCAAGGGCGGCGCCGATGATGCCATGGTGGTCGCGCTGGTCAACATGACGCCGGTCGAGCGCAGCTATCGCGTCGGGCTGCCCGCGGGCGGCCATTGGAGCGAGATTTTGAACACGGATGCCGCGATTTACGGAGGGGGAAATCGTGGCAACCTTGGCGGCATTACCGCAGAGGCTGTGGGGCATCACGGTCGGGCGCATTCGGCGCTTGTCACCTTGCCGCCTTTGTCGGCAGTCTGGTTGAAACGGGGCTAATCACGACAGGACCAATAGCGGGCCAAGACCCGCACCAAGGGAGGAAGACGATGCAACCAAGACCTAACGCCCGCCTGTCAACACAGGCCATGGCATTTGTTCTGGCCGGGGGGCGGGGCAGTCGCCTGAAAGAACTGACAGACCGTCGCGCCAAACCGGCGGTTTACTTTGGCGGCAAGACCCGGATCATCGACTTTGCTCTGTCGAACGCCTTGAACTCTGGCATTCGTAAAATGGCGATTGCCACGCAGTACAAAGCCCACTCGCTTATTCGCCACATGCAACGCGGCTGGGGGTTCTTCCGCGCCGAGCGGAACGAATATCTGGATATTCTGCCTGCCTCGCAGCGGGTCGATGAAAACAAATGGTATCTGGGCACGGCCGATGCCGTTGCGCAAAATATTGATATCGTTGATTCTTATGGTGTGAAATACATCATCGTTCTGGCAGGCGACCACATCTACAAGATGGATTACGAAGTGATGCTGAAGCAGCACGTCGATTCCGGTGCAGATGTGACGATTGGCTGCCTGACGGTGCCCCGGATGGAAGCGACCGCTTTTGGCGTGATGGATGTCGACAAGCACATGCGCATCACCAGCTTTCTGGAGAAGCCGAAAGACCCGCCGTCGATTCCGGGTGATCCTGACAATGCCTTGGCCTCGATGGGGATCTATGTGTTCGATTGGGCCTTCCTGCGCGATCTGTTGATCCGCGACATGGAAGACCCGAACTCCAGCCACGATTTCGGCAATGACCTGATCCCCGAGATTGTGAAAAACGGCAAAGCGGTGGCGCATAAATTCGCCGATTCTTGCGTGAAATCAGGCTTGGAAACCGAACCTTACTGGCGCGATGTCGGCACGATTGATGCCTTCTGGCAGGCCAATATCGACCTGACAGATTTTGTGCCGAAGCTGGATCTTTACGATCAAAGCTGGCCGATCTGGACCTATGCCGAAATCCTGCCGCCCGCCAAGTTTATCCATGACGAGGCGGATCGGCGCGGCTCTGCCGTGTCGTCGTTGGTTTCGGGCGACTGTATCGTTTCGGGGTCCGAGGTGCGCAATTCGCTGCTGTTCACCGGTTGCCGCACCCATAGCTTTTCCAGTCTGGAATATGTGGTGGCGCTGCCGCAGGTGATCGTCAACCGCAAGGCCGAGCTGAAGAACTGCGTGATTGATCGCGGCGTGATCATTCCGGAAGGTCTGGTTGTGGGGCAAGATCCTGAACTTGACGCCAAGTGGTTCCGGCGCACCGAGTCTGGTATTGTGTTGATAACACAAGATATGCTTGACGCACGGTCGCGGGCACTGTCGTAACCGGCGCAAGGGCATAGATCGGCGGGGATGGCTTTGGCTGTCCCCGACCCGTCAGAAGAGTTGGAACGGATGAAAGGATCACAGATGCAGATTCGGGGTCGGGTGCTATCGGTGGCCTCGGAATGTGTGCCGCTGATCAAGACGGGCGGGCTGGCAGACGTGGTCGGCGCGCTGCCTGCCGCTTTGGCCGCAGTGGGTTGGGATATGCGGGTTTTGTTGCCTGCTTACCGTAGCTTACGGCCAAAACTTGATGCGATGCATGAGGTGTTGTTCGAACCCGGCCTGTTTGGCGGCGATGGTCGGGTGTTTGCGGGCGAAGTTGGCGGCGTTCAAGTGCTGCTGCTGGATGCGCCGCATCTGTTTGACCGCGAAGGCGGGCCTTACACCGGGCCTGGGGGCGATTGGTTTGACAACGCCCGTCGCTTTGCTGCGCTGTCTTGGGTTGCTGCACGAATTGCCCGCGAAGGGCTGGCGGGCTGGAAGCCCGACGTTCTGCACGCCCATGATTGGCAGGCCGGTTTTGCCCCGGCCTATCTGACCTATGGCGGTGCCAATGGCGTGAAATCTGTGCTGACCATTCACAACATCGCGTTTCAGGGCTGGGCGCCTGCGCAGGCGCTGTCAGATCTGCGGTTGCCCTTCGAACAGTTTCACCCCGGCGCGCTGGAATATTACGGCGGATTGTCCAGCCTGAAGGCGGGGTTGGTGACGGCAGATCGGATCACCACCGTGTCGCCAAACTATGCTGCCGAATTGATGCGGGCCGAATTTGGCATGGGCCTGCAAGGCGTTATCGCCCAGCGGGCCGATGTGGTTTCGGGCATTCTGAACGGCGTTGATACCGCTGTCTGGTCGCCAGAAGCCGAGGCCGTTCCCTATTCGGCACGGGCCATGAAGGGCAAAGCCACCAACCGCGCCGCACTTTGTGCCGAAATGGGGCTGGATGTGCCGGGGCCGCTGGCAATTTTGGTCAGCCGGCTGACGGATCAAAAAGGCATCGATCTGCTGGATGAAACCATTCCCGAATTTATTGCCGGTGGCGGTGGTTTGGCGGTGCTTGGCTCTGGCGATCCGGTGCTAGAAGCGGCTGTCAAAGGCTTGGCTTCGCGTTTCCCCGGCCGTGTTTCGGTGCGCATCGGCTATGACGAAGGCATGAGCCACCGGCTGTTTGCGGGCGGCGATGCCGTGTTGGTGCCGTCGCGGTTTGAACCCTGCGGGCTGACGCAAATGTACGGTCTGGCCTATGGCACGGTGCCGGTGGTTTCTGCGGTCGGCGGTTTGGCCGATACGGTCATTCACGCCAGCCCCGCCGCGCTGACGGCAGGGGTGGCGACCGGCATCGTGTTCCATCCGGTTGACGCCGTGGCCTTTGGTCAGGCGTTGCGGCACTTGCTGGCGGTCTATGCCGACAAGGCGCAATTTGCGCGGATGCAAAAGAACGCCATGGCGCAACCGGTTGGCTGGCAGGCATCCGCCGCCGCTTACGCAGCCCTTTATGAAGGATTGCTGCCGTGACCAGCGGCGCAATTTCGGCCGGACCCGGTCGGCCTTGGCCGATGGGCGCGACCCTGACCGACGACGGCGTCAATTTTGCGGTGTTTTCGGCGCATGCAACCGCGCTAGAGCTGTGCCTTTACGCCGCCGACAGTCGCCACGAAATCGCCCGCTTGCCGTTTACCGAACGCGAAGGCGACGTGTGGCACCTGCATGTGTCGGGCATTGGCGACGGTCAGCTTTATGGCCTGCGCGCGCATGGCCCCTATG
>Ga0255096_1001242_pt1 | contig 10703 bp, 9 predicted proteins | sample Colum_Atlam_RepA_2_FD_188563 | JGI IMG/M metagenome (GOLD analysis project Ga0255096, IMG submission 188563) | Freshwater microbial communities from Columbia River, Oregon, United States - Colum_Atlam_RepA_8d | ecosystem: Environmental > Aquatic > Freshwater > River | place: USA: Oregon...
ACCGCCGCCATCTTGCCTTCCACCTTGCAGGCCGGACATTCGGTGGGCAGCGGTTTGGTGGCGCCGCATTGATGGCAGACCAGCCGCTTCAAGAATCGGTGTTCGACCATGCGTGCATCGCAATCGTCGCAGCCAACCTGATGACCACAGGCGCGGCACAGCGTGATCGGCGCGTAGCCGCGCCGGTTCAAGAACAGCAGCGCCTGTTCCTTGCGATCAACCCGCACCTGCACTTCGGCGGCAAGGCGCGGCGAAATCCACGAATTCGCCGCCAGCTTTTCGGCCCGCATGTCGATGGCCTTCATTTGCGGCAACTCCGCCGTGCCATAGCGCGCGCCCAAGTCAAGCCGACCGTATTTGCCCGCCTCGACATTGGCCCAGGTTTCCAGACAGGGCGTGGCCGATGCCAGCACAATCGGCGCGCCTGCAATCGCCGCGCGCAGCACCGCCATGTCGCGGGCGTTGTAAAATACGCCCTCTTCTTGCTTGTAAGAGGTGTCGTGTTCTTCATCGACCACGATCAACCCCAGATCGCGGAACGGCAAAAACAGGGCCGACCGCGCCCCCACCACAAAAGACGCATCGCCCCGCCCAACCATCCGCCACAGCCGCCGCCGTTCGGTCATGGTGACGCCAGAATGCCATTCGGCGGGCTTGGCGCCAAAGCGGGCTTCGACCCGACCGATGAAATCGGCGGTCAGCGAAATTTCCGGCAGCAGCACCAAAGCCTGACGCCCCTGCCGCAGACATTCGGCCACCGCCTCTAGGTAAACCTCGGTCTTGCCAGACCCAGTGACCCCCTTCAGCAGCGTGGCGGAATAGCCGCCTTGCGCGACCAAGGCCACCAAAGCATCGCCCGCCGCCACCTGATCGCCCATCAGATGCGCCCGCGCGGCGGTGTTCAGCGGCGGATACGGCAGATCGCGCGGCGCGTCTTGTTCCAGCACCACGCCCAGCTTGACCAAACCCTTCACCACCGACGGGCCGCAGCCCGCCTCTTCGGCCAATTCGCCCAGCGTCACCGAAGCCCCGCCAAACCGGCGCAGCGCCTCGATCACCTTGAAGCGGGCGTCGGTCAGCTGGTTTGGAATCGTGGTGCCCAAACGATAAATCTTGCGCATAGACGGTGGGTCGCCAAGGCCGGGCGCGCGGGTGGCCAAGCGCAGCATCGCCGCCAGCGGCGTCAGCGTGTAATCCGCCGCACGCGCCAGAAAGCTGCGCAATTCGGCCCGCATTGGCGGCGCATCCAGCACGCGGGTAATCGGGCGGATTCGCGCCGGATCAAACTTGCCTTCGCCTTTGCCCCACACCACGCCGATAACTTTGCGCGGCCCCAGCGGAACTTCGACAAAATCGCCGTCGCCGCAGCCGCCTTCGGGCGCTTTATAGTCCAAAATCCGGCCCAAAGGCTCTGTTGTCAGCACGCCGACCAACTCTGCGGCCTGATAGACCCGTTCCGCCTGCATCCGCTCTTTCCCTCATGCGCTGTTTTGAGGTAAACCCCGCCCCAAAGACCCGCAACCCATCCCGGAGGACCACGCCATGAAATTCTTCGTCGACACTGCAGATGTCGCCGCCATCAAGGAACTGAACGATCTTGGCATGGTGGACGGTGTTACCACCAACCCGTCGCTGATCCTGAAATCGGGCCGTGATATTCTGGAAGTCACCAAAGAAATCTGTGACATCGTTTCGGGTCCGGTTTCGGCCGAAGTCGTGGCGCTGACCGCAGACGAGATGATCGCCGAAGGCCGCAAGCTGGCTGAAATCGCGCCGAACATCACGGTGAAAGTGCCGCTGACCTGGGACGGCCTGAAAACCTGTAAAGTCCTGTCGGACGAAGGCAAAATGGTCAACGTGACCCTGTGCTTCAGCGCCAATCAGGCCCTGCTGGCCGCCAAGGCCGGTGCGACCTTCATCAGCCCCTTCGTTGGCCGTCTGGACGACATCAACATGGACGGGATGGATCTGATTTCCGACATCCGTCAGGTGTACGACAACTACGGCTTTGACACCCAGATCCTGGCCGCGTCGATCCGCACTGTGAACCACGTCACGCAATGCGCGCTGATCGGTGCCGACGTGATCACCGCACCGCCCGCCGTGATCAAGGCGCTGGCCAACCACCCGCTGACCGACGCGGGCCTTGCACAGTTCATGAAAGACTGGGCGAAAACCGGTCAGAAGATTCTGTAATCTTTGCCGACAGTTTAAAGAAGGCGGCCCTGTTGCGGGGCCGCCTTTTGCATGACCATCAGTCCCGCAGCGAAAGCCACAGCCGCACCAACGCCACCTCTGGCGTTTCGACGCCGCCGTTTTCCACCCCGGCCTGCCACAGCGCGGCGCCTGCAGCATAGGCCCCTGCCTCTAGCCCGCCCGCCTCGCACTGGCTGACGGCGCGCAACCGGCAGCCGCGTGCAATCGCGCCCTGCAATGCCGCCAAAATCGCCGGATCGCCCATCATCGTGCCCGCGCCAAACACCCGCAGCACTGCGCCATCCAGTTCGGCCAAGCTTGCCGCCAGCATCGCGGCGGGCATCCCCGGCGACAGCGTCAGCACCGCCATCCGCATGTCGTTAAAATAGCGCGGCCCGAACGGCCCACCATCTGCCACTTGCGGCACCACCCGAAACGCATCCGCCGCATGCGAGTCGTGCTTCACCAGCCCTGCCCCCGGCATCAGTTTGCCCGCAAACGCCAGCCACACCCCTGCCGCCGCCGTTTCAACCGCCTGCAACGCCAGCGCCAGATTGGCTTCGGCATCGCCACCAACGCCCAAGGGCTGCATCGACCCGCACAGCACCACCGGCAGCGCAACCCCGCGCAGCGCCGCCGAAAGCGCAGCACCAGTAAAGGCCATCGTGTCGGTGCCGTGGGTGATCAGCACCCCCGCCCCGCGCCAATCCGCCACCGCCGCAATCATCCGGTTCCACGCCGCGGGGCCAATATCGGCACTGTCCAGCAACGGATCAAACGCCAGAACCGTGGCATCCGCCCCCAGATCGGCCAAGGCGCGTTCCACCAGACCGGGGCTTGGTGCCAGCCCATCCGGCCCCATCGCCATGCCAATGGTGCCGCCCGTATGAATGACCAAAATCTGCGCCATCGCGTCCCCGCCCTTGCCAAGCCCGAAGTTTACCGACAAGGCGATGCCTTAGCAGCAAAGCCTTGCCCCGCAAAGCATCGGTGATTGTTGATAAATCCGCCGAAATCAGGCAGAACATCCGTCAAGTTATAGCGCCGCAAGACATTTACCGCGCAATCAAAAGGCAAGACCGCATGATCGACCAAGACCTGCGCGACCGCATCCTTGCGGAACCCGAAGTGATCCTTGAAGACCGCGATGTGATGAACGCGCTGATCGGGGCGAATGAACGGCTGATGGGCAGCAACATCGTCGATCTGCGCGGCATTGCAATGGAACGGCTGGAAGGCCGGTTGGATCGGCTGGAAGACACCCATCGCACGGTGATCGCGGCGGCCTATGAAAACCTTGCAGGCACCAATCAGGTGCATCGCGCCATTCTGCAAATGCTGGACCCGCTAAGTTTCGAAGATTTCCTGAAAACCATGGCATCAGATGTGGCGGCGACGCTGCGGGTCGATTGCGTACGCTTGGTGTTGGAATCGGTGCAAGACGCTGATGATCCGTCGCTGCGCAAGCTGGGCGATGTGCTTTACGTTGGCCAACCGGGGTTTGTCGCCGATTACATTTCGGCTGGCCGCAACATTCCGCTGCGCCCCGTGGTGCTGCGGCAGGTGCTGCCGTCGTCAGACGCGCTTTATGGCGACCGCGCCGGTTGGGTGCGATCAGAGGCTTTGATGAAGCTTGATTTCGGCAAGGGCCGCCTGCCCGGCATGTTGGTTCTGGGTGCCGAAGACCCGCATCAGTTCAAACCGACACATGGCACCGATCTGCTGGCGTTCTTCGCCGGAATATTCGAGCGCACGATGCGCCGCTGGCTGTCATGAGCCTGTCGATCCCGCCCGCCCAGCGTGACGCGCTGGCGCGCTGGCTGGATCATTTGCGCGCGCTGGATGGCGCCGCGCCCAACACCTTGACGGCCTATGCCCGTGATGTGACAGGGTTTTTGGGCTTTCTGGCCGACCACCACGGCGGCGGCGAAGGTCTGCGCGCGGTGGCCAACATCGACCAAAGCGATTTGCGGTCGTGGATGGCGCATGAACGCGGGCGCGGTGTTGCCGCCCGCAGCCTTGCGCGCGAATTGTCGGCGGTGAAGAACTTTGTCGCATGGGTGGCCGACCGCGAAGGCATCGACGCCACCACCGTGCTTTCGGCGCGCGGCCCGAAGTTTCGCCGTAAACTGCCGCGCCCGCTGACGATTGAGGGCGCGCGCGACATGATCGAAACCGTTGGCGATCAGGCCCGCGAAGACTGGATCGCGGCGCGTGACATCGCGGTGCTGACGCTGCTTTACGGCTGTGGCCTGCGGATATCCGAAGCCCTTGGCCTGACCGGTGCGGCGCAGCCGTTGCCAGAGGTGCTGCGCATCATCGGCAAAGGCGGCAAGGAACGGCTGGTGCCGACGCTGCCCGCCACCCGCAGCGCCGTGGCCGATTATGTGCGGCTGTGCCCGCATGATCTTACCCAGAAAGAGCCGCTGTTTCGCGGCGTTCGCGGTGGTGCGCTTAATCCGCGCCTGATTGCGCTGGTGATGGAAAAGGCCCGCCTGCAACTGGGTCTGCCCGCCAGCGCCACGCCGCATGCAATGCGCCACAGCTTTGCCACCCACCTGCTTTCGGCAGGCGGCGATTTGCGCGCGATTCAGGAACTTTTGGGCCACGCTTCGCTGTCAACCACCCAAGCCTATACGTCTGTAGATGCGGCACGCCTGATGGAAGTCTATGAAAAGGCACATCCGCGCGCCTGATCCCTTGCCCCGAATCCCGTTTTAAGCGATCAAGCGCCATGGATATACGTCTCAAAGCCCTGTCTGTTCACCTCCTGACCGCCTCTGGTGCGGTGCTTTCCATGTTCGCCATGCTGGCGGCGGTGGAAGAAAAATGGAGCCTGATGTTCCTTTGGTTGGTGGTCGCGCTGATCGTCGACGGTGTCGATGGCCCGCTGGCGCGGCGCTATGATACGCCCAACAACTGGCCGACCTATGACGGCGTGTTGATGGACCTGATCGTCGATTACCTGACCTATGTGTTTATCCCCGCCTATGCGCTGTTCAAATCGGGCATGGTGTCGGGCTTTACCGGGTGGCTCGCGATCATTGCGATCTGCTACGGATCGGTGATTTACTTTGCCGATACCCGCATGAAAACCAAGGATAAATCCTTCTCCGGCTTTCCGGCCTGCTGGAACATGGTGGTGCTGGTGCTGTTTGCGGTGGCACCGTCGCCTTGGGTGATCTTGCTGTCGGTGATCTTCCTGACGGTGGCGATGTTCCTGAACCTGAAATTCGTTCACCCCACCCGCACCAAGCGCTGGCGGACGGTGACGCTGCCGGTATCGCTGGCTTGGGTGGTGTTTGCCGGATGGGCAGCTTGGGCCAATTTCGCCGAAGGATCTTTGGCGCATTGGGGCTTGGTGCTGACCTCGCTTTACCTGTGCCTTGCGGGCATCGTGCAGCAAATCGTTCCCGATAACCGCAGCTAAATCCGCGTCAACACCACGCCACTGACGATGACAAACGCGGCAAGCGCCTTGCCGCGCGTCATCTTTTCTGAAAACGCCAGCCAGCCGATCATCACCGCGAACAGGATCGAAGTTTCGCGCACCGCCGCCACCACCGCAATCGGCGCGCGCGTCATTGCCCACACCGACACACCATAAGCGCCATAAGACGCGGCTGCAGCCAGCATCCCGGTGCCCCAAGCGCGGCCATCGCGCGGCAAGATATCCAAACCCTTGTACAGCAGCATGCCGGTGGCAAAAAACGTGCCATCCGCCACGAACACCCACGCCACATAGGCAATCGCGTCGCCTGCCACCCGCGCGCCGGTGCCGTCCAGCATGGTATAGGTCGCGGTGGCGCAGGCCGACCCCAAGGCAAAGGGCAGCATCTTGCGGTTTTCGCCGTTCGAAAAAATGCCCTGCGCCATCAACAAGATACCGCAGCCCAAAATCGCGATTCCGGCGAATTCGTGCAAGGTCAGATGGTCATTCAGCAGCACAGATCCCGCCAGCGCCACGATCAGCGGCGCGGCACCGCGCGCAATCGGGTAGACGCGGCTAAGATCGCCACGTTCATAGGCATAGGTCAGGAAGAACTTGTAAAAGAAATGCGCGCAGCCCGCCATCAGCACCCATTTCCACACCTCGGGCGCGGGCAATGGCCGCAGCGATGCCACCGCCAAGCCAATCGGAACCTCGCCAATCGACAAGATGATCATCGCGCCCAAACGCGAGGTGCCGGTTTTGATCAGCGCATTCCAAAGGGCGTGTAGAAAGGCCGATCCAAGCACGGCCAACAGGATAGCAAAGCTCAATTTAAGTCCCGCCCGATGAGTGTCATCAAACTGTTACATCGCCGTTGCGCCAAGGCAAGCGCCGCCGATAAGTCCAGTTTCAAATCAAAAGGCCCGCCGCCTTTTCCAGCCGCAGCAGGGCCACCTTGCTTTCCACCCCACCCGGTGCGGAAAACCCGCCAAGGCTTTTCGCGCCCAGCACACGGTGACAGGGAATAAGGATCGGAATCGGGTTGGCACCACAGGCTTGTCCAATGGCTTGCGCAGGTGCGGACAGATCGCGCGCCAGATCGCCGTAGGTCTTGGTTTCACCATAAGGAATGTCGGCCATCGCGCGCCGCACCCGCGCCTGAAAGCCGGTGCCGAAATCCAGCGGCAGATCGAACTGCGTCAAACGCCCTTCGAAATAGGCCTGCAACTGCGCGGCGGCCTCTGTCAAAAGCGGCGAGGTTTCCCCCGCCGCCCTGTGCCATTCTAGCCCCGTGATCACGCCATCGGCTTCGGTCAAGCTGACCCAGCCCAGCGGTGTCAGGGTGCTGGTCAACCCTTAGCCCAGCGCCGCGTTGCAGCGCGCACAGGTGCCAGCATGGGCGTGGCTGCCAACATCGGGCAGAATCTGCCAGCAACGCTGACATTTCTCGCCATCGGCCTTTTCAAACACCACGCCAACGCCCGGCACCTCCGGCAGGCGGAACGCCTCTTGCGGTTCGGGATCGGCGGTCAACTGGATGCCAGAGGTGATGCACAGCTCGGCAAATTCCACCGATTTCAGCGCGGCAAGCACCGCGGTATCGGCAACATGCACCACCGGTGCGGCCTCTAGGCTGGCGCCGATCACCTTGGCGGTGCGCTGCACCTCCAAAGCACCCGTTACCACGCGGCGGGCGGCGCGAATACCATCCCACTTGGCGGCAAGCGCATGGTTCAGCCACGCAGCAGGCGTTTCCGGCATATCGACCAAATGCACCGACGAGGTGTCGCCGGGGAAGCGGCACAGCCAAACTTCTTCCATGGTGAACACCAGCACCGGGGCCAGCCAGGTCGTCAGGCGATGGAACAAGATATCCAGCACGGTGCGGGTGGCGCGGCGGCGCAGCGACGACGGCGCATCGCAGTACAACGCATCTTTGCGCACGTCGAAGAACACTTGGCTCAGGTCGGTGGTGGCAAAGGTGAACAGCTTTTGGAACACGCCTTGGAAATCGTATTTCGCATAGCCCGTGCGCACTTCGGCATCCAGTTCCGCCAGACGGTGCAGCACCCACTGTTCCAGTTCCGGCATATCCTTGATTTCGACGCGTTCGGCATCGCTAAAGCCCGCAAGGTTGCCCAACAAGAAGCGCATGGTGTTGCGCAGGCGACGATAGCTGTCAGCCACGCCTTTTAGGATCTCTTTGCCGATGCGCAAATCGACGGTGTAGTCGGCCTGCGCCACCCACAACCGCAAGATATCGGCGCCGTATTCGTCGATCACCTGCTGCGGTGCCACGGTATTGCCCAACGACTTAGACATTTTCATGCCCTTTTCGTCCAGCGTGAAGCCATGGGTCAGCACACCACGATAAGGCGCGCGGCCCTTGGTGCCGCAGGCTTGCAGCATCGACGAATGGAACCAGCCGCGGTGTTGGTCGGTGCCTTCCAGATACAGATCGGCGATGCCATCGGACGACCCATCGGGACGGTCGCGCAGCACGAACGCATGGGTGGAGCCAGAGTCGAACCACACATCCAGCACGTCAAAGATTTGCGTGTAGTGTGCCGGATCAACGATGCCGCCCAGCACGGTTTCCTTGAAGCCCGCGCGATACCACACATCGGCCCCATCGGCTTCGAAGGCGGCCTTGATGCGGGCATTTACCTCTTCGTTGCGCAGCAAGAAGTCGGCGTCGGTCGGCTTGGCCCCGTTCTTGGTAAAGCAGGTCAGCGGCACGCCCCAAGCGCGTTGGCGCGACAGCACCCAATCGGGGCGCACTTCCATCATCGAATGCAGACGGTTGCGACCGGCAATCGGCGTCCATTCGACAAGCTGGTTGATCGAATTCAGCGCACGGCTGCGGATGGTATCACCATAGGTGCCCATGCCGTCATCCAGCGTCTTGTCGATGGCGACGAACCACTGCGGGGTGTTGCGATAGATCAGCGGCGCTTTTGACCGCCACGAATGCGGATAGCTGTGCTTCAGCTTGCCCTTGGCAAGCAGCGCGCCCGCACCGTGCAACGCCTTGATGTTGCTGACGTTCGCCGGGCCTTCCTTGCCATCGGCGTTGATGATCAACTGACCACCAAACACCGGCAGGTCGGCGCGATAGCTGCCGTCCGCCTCGACGTTATAGGTCATCGGCAGGCCAAACTTCAGGCCGACCTGATAGTCGTCATCACCGTGGCTGGGCGCAGTATGCACAAAGCCGGTGCCGGCATCATCGGTGACATGATCGCCCGGCAGCATCGGCACGTCATAATCCCATTCGCCCGCACCACCTTCGATACCGCGATAGGGGTGGGCCAAGGCAATATCGGCAAATTCAGATGCCGCGACTGCGCGCAACCGGGTAAAGCCCGCCACTTTGGCAGATCCCATCACGCCTTCGGCCAGCTTGTCGGCAAGGATGATCACCTCGCCCACTTGCGCGGTGGCGTTTTCGGCCACCGCGTCAATGCGATAGGCGCTGTATTCAATGGTCGGATTGAAGGCGACCGCACGGTTTTGCGGAATGGTCCACGGCGTCGTGGTCCAGATCACCACCGATGCGCCATCCAGCTTGCCGTCCAGCGGTTTGAACCGCACCCAGATCGTGTGGCTGGTGTGGTCGTGATATTCCACCTCGGCTTCGGCCAGCGCGGTCTTTTCCACCGGCGACCACATCACGGGCTTCGAGCCTTGGTACAAGCTGCCGTTCATCAAGAACCGCATGAATTCGTCGGCAATCACCGCCTCGGCGTGGAAATCCATCGTCAGATAAGGCTTTGGCCAGTTGCCGGTCACGCCCAGACGTTTGAATTCTTCGCGCTGCACGTCGATCCAGCCTTCGGCAAAGCGGCGGCATTCCTGACGGAAATCAACGATATCCACGTCGTCCTTGTTCAGGCCTTTGGCGCGGTATTGCTCTTCGATCTTCCATTCGATCGGCAAGCCATGGCAATCCCAACCCGGCACATAACGGGCGTCTTTGCCCATCATCTGCTGGCTGCGCACCACCATATCCTTCAGGATCTTGTTCAGCGCATGGCCGATGTGCAAATGGCCGTTGGCATAGGGCGGGCCGTCATGCAGCGTGAAATCCGCGCGTTTGCCGCCATCGGGGCCGGTTTTTTCGCGCAAACGATCATAGACGCCAATCTTTTCCCAACGCGCCAGCCACGCAGGTTCGCGCTGTGGCAAGCCTGCGCGCATCGGAAATTCGGTTTCGGGCAGGAAAACGGTGTCGCGGTAGTCGACGTTGGTATCGGGCGTGTCAGCGCACATCGGAACGGTCCTTGAATGGCAGGTATCGGTGGGGTGCAGCGCACCAAAGCCCCGGCGTCTGAAAGGCTCAGATCGCCGGGCCGATAATTCGTATGAAGATCGCGTATATGCGTGTCATGCGGGCCTTATAGGAAAGGCAGCGGCGAAGGTCAAAGGGGCGTTGCGTGGCTGGGTGCGGCAGGCTGCCCTGTTGCAGTTGCCACGCAGGTGGCAGAGTTTATGCACAAAAGGAGCCACCATGCCAAACCCAAGCCAAGACGCCCCGCTTGCGCGGTTTGCCATCACCCCCGCGGAAATAGACCGCGTGGTGGCGGAATTTTATGCCGTGGTGCGCAGCCATCCCGGCCTTGGCCCGGTTTTTGCCGCCCATGTCACCGATTGGCCCGCCCACGAAGAAAAGATCGCACGGTTCTGGCGCAATGCGATTTTGCTGGAACGCAGCTATGACGGCAACCCGATGCAGGCGCACCGCGACGCAGGCAATGTGCGCCCCGGCATGTTCGAAATCTGGCTTGGCCTGTTCGATTCGGTGCTGCGGCGTGAATTGCCCGCCGAAACCGCCGCCGCGTGGTCAGCCCTGGCGCATCGGATTGGCGCGGGCTTGCGCTATGGGCTGGTGGAAAAGGTCGGGCCGTCAGGTATCCCGTCCCTGCGCTGACACGGTGCCCGCCCAGCGGTTCAGCCATGCCAACCCCGCCAGACTTAGCCCCAAGCCCAAGAAACTGACCACCCGCGTCAGCCCGGTCAGACCGGCAGCGTCCAGCAAGAACACCTTGGCAATGGTCAGCGCGATCACCGCCAT
>Ga0255096_1001243_pt1 | contig 10695 bp, 8 predicted proteins | sample Colum_Atlam_RepA_2_FD_188563 | JGI IMG/M metagenome (GOLD analysis project Ga0255096, IMG submission 188563) | Freshwater microbial communities from Columbia River, Oregon, United States - Colum_Atlam_RepA_8d | ecosystem: Environmental > Aquatic > Freshwater > River | place: USA: Oregon...
GCCCACAGTTGCGGTGGAGTATTGGCCTGCGCCGCCTGCAGGTTGCTTGCCATTTCGGCCACGCCTTGGCCGCCGGGGATGATCGACACCACGGCCGGATGGCGCAGCGGAAATTGGAATGCGGCGTCAACCAAGCGGGTTGCATGGCGGTTGCAGACGGTTTCCAGCGCCGAAACTTTCGCCAAAACATCTGCCGGGGCAGGGTCGTAGTTGTAAAACGCGCCCGGTTTTGCACCTGTAGCCAGCACCCCCGAATTGTAAGGCCCGCCGATGACAATGCCGACGCCGCGCGCTTCGGCAAGCGGCAGAAAGGTTGCAAGCGGTGCCTGCTCTAGCAGCGTGTAGCGGCCGGCCAGCAGGAACAGATCAAAATCGCCACGCTCTAGCAGCCATTGGCAAGGTTGCCATTCGTTAACTCCGGCACCGAAGGCCTTGATCACGCCCTGATCGCGCAACTCGCGCAGTGCGCGATAGCCGCCCGCCATGAATTCGGCCAACCGCTCCTCCAATGCCGCTGCGGATTTATGGTTAAAGATGTCCAGATCATGGGCGTAAAGAATATCCACCCGATCCAAACCAAGCCGCATCAGCGACGCATCCAGCGACCGCATCACGCCGTCATAGCTGTAATCATAGACTTCGTTGCGGGCGGGCACGTCGAACCATTTGCCAAACCCGTCGCGCTGATCAGGGGCGCAGACCCGCAAATGCCGCCCGATCTTGGTCGAAATCACATAATCCACGCGCGGTTTGTCGCGCAAAAACTGGTTGATCCGGGTTTCTGACAGGCCCAGCCCATAAAGCGGCGCGGTATCGAAATAGCGCACGCCGCCGGCCCACGCCGCCTCTAGCACCGCCTGCGCGTCGGCCTCGGATATGGCGCGATACAGATTGCCAATCGGCGCGGCACCAAAGCCAAGTTCGGTAAAACTCAAGCCGCCATTGCCCAACCTGTCCCAGTGCCGAACCTGCATCGCATTCCCCCTGATTTGACTGACATGCTAGTATGTTCTGACTTCCCGGCCAATTGCTTTCACGCTAGCCTTTCGCAAAACGGGAGGGTTTGATGTCACGGTTTCAGAAGGTTTTCGGCGCAAAAAAGCCGGTGATTGCGATGGTGCATCTGGGGGCAATGCCGGGCACGCCGCTTTATGATGCCGATGCGGGCGTTGAAGGCATCATCCGGGGGGCCAAGGCCGATCTGGCGGCGCTGCAGGCCGCCGGGTTTGATGCGGTGATGTTTGGCAACGAAAATGATCGTCCCTATGAATTGAAGGTCGATACCGCCAGCACCGCGACGATGGCCTATGTGATCGGCCGGTTGCGCGACCAGATCAGCCTGCCGTTTGGTGTCAATGTGCTGTGGGACCCGATGGCAACGATGGCGCTGGCGGCGGCCACAGGCGCGCGTTTTGTGCGCGAGATTTTCACCGGAACCTATGCCAGCGACATGGGGGTTTGGGCGCCGGATGCCGGGGCGGCACTGCGCTATCAACAGCGGTTGGCGGCGCGTGACGTTGCCACTTTATACAATGTTTCTGCAGAGTTCGCCGGAAGTCTTGATCCGCGCAGCTTGCCAGACCGGGCGCGATCGGCGGTGTTTTCGTCGATCCCCGATGCGGTGCTGGTGTCGGGGGCGATCACTGGCGAAGCCGCGCGGATGGTCGATCTAGAGGCTGTCAAACGGGTGCTGCCGGACACGCCGGTTTTGGCCAATACCGGTGTGAAACACGCAACCGTGGCCGAGGTTTTGAAGGTGGCAGATGGCTGTATCGTTGGATCAGCGTTGAAAATTGGTGGCGACACTTGGGCGGCGGTGGACCCCGAACGCGCCGCAGATTTCATGGCGCGGGTGCGCGCGGTGCGGGGCGCATGATGCGGGCGCTGCTGACAGAATTGATGCTGATCCCCGGTTTGGCGGGGCACGAACAGCGGGTGGCGGCGGCGATCACCCGCCACCTTGATGCGATGGGGCTGGCCCATAGCAGTGACCGCTTGGGCAATGTGGTTGCGACGCTGCAAGGCGACCCGTCGTTGCCGTCCGTCATGGTGTTTACCCATATGGATCAGCTTGGCTTCATCGTGCGCAAGGTCGAAGACAGCGGCTTGATCCGGCTAGAACGCTTGGGCGGCGTGCCGGAACGCGCCTTGGCGGCACAGGCGGTGCTGATCTGCACCGATCAGGGCGACCTGCCGGCGCTGATCGGCAACAAAAGCCACCATGCCACCACGCCCGAAGAAAAGTATCGCGTGGTGCCCTATCACGACCTGTATGTCGATGCGGGCTTTGCCAGCAAGGCCGAGGCGGAGGCCGCAGGTGTCAAGATCGGTTGTCCGGTGGTGTATTTGCCGCGCGTGCTGGATCTGGCGGGGGGGCGGGTTGCTGGCACCTCTGCCGATGATCGCGCGGGCTGCGCCGTGCTGTTGACCTTGGCGCAGCGCTTGGCCGCGCGCCGCAGTGGGCCAACGGTGCATCTGGTATGGTCGGTGCAAGAAGAGTTCAATCTGCGCGGCGTGCTGCCTGCAGCCACCCGCTGCGCCCCGGATATTGCCTTGCAGATAGATCTGCTTTTGGCCTGCGACACCCCCGATATGGCGTCGCGCGGCGAGGTGACCATGGGCGGCGGGCCGGGAATGTCGCTGTATTCGTTCCATGGTCGCGGCACCTTGAACGGGGTTATTCCGCATCCGGCCTTGGTGCGCCTGATGGAAGCCGCGGCGCAGTCGCGCGGCTTGCCGCTGCAGCGGGCGGCGACAACCGGGGTGCTGACCGACCTGTCCTATATTCAGTTCATGGGGCCAGACGGGGTGGCCTGCCTCGATGTCGGGTTCCCGATGCGTTACACCCATTCTGCGCTGGAACTGGTCGATCTGGCCGACCTTGCGGGGTTGGTTGACCTGCTGGACGCAGCGCTTGCGCAGATTACCCCCGGCTTTGATTTGGCGCGGGGCGCGCGATGACCTACACGCTTGGCGTCGATATTGGCACCTTTGAAACCAAGGGCGTTTTGGTGGATGCGGCGGGCCAGATTGTGGCGCAAGCGGCGCGGGCGCATAAGATGCTGGTGCCGCGGTCGGGTTGGGCCGAACATCGCGCCGAAGAAGACTGGTGGGACGATTTTGTCTTTGTTACCAAAGCACTGTTGGCACAATCTAAGGTAAAAGCAGAAGCCATTTCTGCCATTGCCTGTTCGGCAATTGGGCCTTGTATGTTGCCGGTTGACGCCACTGGGACGCCGCTGATGAATGCGGTGCTTTACGGCGTTGATACCCGCGCCACCGCGCAGATCGCAGAGCTGAACCAGCGGATTGGCGAAGGCGTTATCCTTGCGCGCTGCGGCAACGCGCTGACTTCGCAGGCGGTTGGGCCAAAGATCCTGTGGCTAAAACAAGACCGCCCCGAGGTTTATGCCCAGACGGCAATGGTGCTGAGTGCGACGCCCTATCTGACGTGGAAGCTGACCGGAACCTATGTGATCGACCATTATACCGCCGCCAATTTCGCGCCGCTTTATGACGTGAACCGGCTGGAGTGGACCGCCGATCTTGCGCCCGACATTTTGCCGTTGCACCGGCTGCCGCGGCTTGCTTGGTCAACCGAAATTGCTGGGCATGTGACGGCGCAGGCAGCGGCGGAAACCGGGCTGGCCGTTGGCACGCCGGTGACGGTTGGCACGATTGATGCGGCGGCAGAGGCGGTTTCGGTTGGGGTGAAAGACCCCGGCGAGATGATGATGATGTATGGCTCGACCATCTTCATCATTCAACTGACCGCCGCGCCGGTGCGCGATGCCCGGATGTGGTATGCGCCGTGGCTTTACCCTGGGCAGCACGCCTTGATGGCGGGGCTGGCGACATCTGGCACGCTGACGCATTGGTTTCGCGCCCAGTTTGCGCGAGATCTGGGCGATGATGGCGCTTTCGGTCTGCTGGTGGCCGAGGCCGAGGCCAGCCCGAAGGGTGCCAAGGGTCTGCTGTGCCTGCCGTATTTTTCCGGGGAACGCACGCCGATCCATGATCCGCAGGCGGTGGGGGCGTTTTTTGGTCTGAACCTGACGCATGGGCGGGGTGATATGTTTCGCGCCGTGCTGGAAGGCATCGCGAGTGGCACCGCGCATATGATGGAAACCTGCCGCGATCTGGAGGCGGTGCCGTCGCGGGTGCTGGCGGTTGGCGGTGGCACCAAGAACGCGGTCTGGATGCAGGCCACCTCGGATTTCGGTGGGGTGCCGCAGATTGTGGCGGAAAAGACCATCGGTGCCAGTTACGGCAATGCCTTTCTGGCGGCGGTGGCGGTTGGCGCGGCCACGCCTGCCGATATCACCCTTTGGAACCCGGTGGCACGGGTGGTGCGGCCGCAACCTGTGCCAGCCTATGCGCGGCAATATCCGCTGTGGAAGCGGCTTTACCAACAAACGCGCGATATTGCGCATGATCTGGGGGCGGGCGAATGAAGGCAGCACTGCACGGCGCTTTGGCCGAACTTGCGGCGGTGGCCGAGGCGATGGATGAACCCGCACTTGATGCCGCCTGCGCGCGGATTGGCGCGGCGCGGCGGGTGATGCTTTATGGCTGCGGCCGCGAAGGGCTGATGATGCGGGCCTTGGCAATGCGGCTTTATCATCTGGGGCTGGCGGTTTCGATGCAGGGCGATCTGACCGCGCCGCCCTTGGGGCCGGGTGATCTGTTCTTTGCGGCTTGCGGGCCGGGGCAGCTTGCCACCGTGACCGCGCTGGCCACTGTCGCCCGGGCGGCGGGGGCAGGGGTGTTGATGGTTACGGCCGAACCCGATGGGGCCACGGTGGCGCTGGCCGATCAGGTACTGGTGATTCCGGCGCAGACGATGGCGCGCGATCAAGACGGCGCTTCGGTGCTGCCGATGGGGTCACTGTTTGAAGGCGCGATGTTTCTGGTGTTCGAAGTGATGGTGCTGCGCCTGCGTTCGTTGCGGCAGGAACCGGCCGAGGCGATGCGGGCGCGCCATACCAATATGGAATAGCGTCGCACAGTGCGACACCCACTTCACCGCAATAATTTCAAGCGCTTAACCACACGCCTTCACGCAGTGTTAAGAAAGCCTGCCAGCTTCATCTTGGCAAAAATATCCCCGCCGGAGGCATTCCGCCGCGTCCCCAAAGCCCCAACCCCGGGGCTTTGGGCGCAGATTTTTTTAACGGCCCCCAGCCAATAGCGCGTCAATTTCGGCGCGCGACGGCATCGACGGCGCGGTGCCTGCGCGGGTGACGGAAATCCCGGCTGTGGCGCAGCCAAAGCGCACCGCATCAACCACATCGCGGCCTTCGGAAAGCGCCACGGCAAAGCCGCCGTTGAAGGCATCGCCAGCACCGGTGGTTTCCACCACTTTGCCCGCCGAAATCACCGGCACATGCACCGACCGGCTGCGGTCGCGATAAAGCGCGCCCTTTTCGCCTAGGGTGATCACCACCGCCCCAACGCCGCGCGCAAGCAGGGCATCGGCGGCAACTTCGGCCTCTGCCACGCTGGTAACGGGCAGCCCGGTGAGTGCCTCGGTTTCGGATTCGTTGGGGGTGACGTAATCGCACAGCGCCAGAATGTCGTCGCCAATGCTGGCGGCGGGGGCGGGGTTCAGGATGGTGGTGACACCTGCCGCACGGGCAATTTCCAAGCCGCGCTTTGCCGCCGGAATCGGCTGTTCCAGCTGGGTGACAAACACCGCGGCAGAGCCGATCAGATCGGCCTTTTCTTCAACATCTTGCACCGAAACCCGACCCGCCGCGCCGGGGGCGACGATGATGGCGTTGTTGCCGGTGGCCTCTTCGATGAAAATATAGGCAGCCCCGGTATAGCTTTCGGGGTCTGGCTTGATTTCCGGGTGCACGCCCGCCTTGGCCCAAGTGGATTTGGCGATTTCGGCAAAGGCGTCAACGCCAAGCCGGGTGATGAAATGGGTCTTGCCCCCCGCCATCGCCGACGCGACGGATTGGTTCGAGCCTTTGCCCCCCGGCCCAAGCACGAAAGAATTGCCCAAGATGGTTTCGCCCATTTTGGGCTGACGCGCGGCGCGATAGGCGGTGTCGGCAACAAAAATGCCCAAGATAACAATTGGTTTCATGATCATGCCTCTGGCGGGACGACGCCCTTGCGGAACATGAAGCAGCCATAGAACCGCCGTTCCCCGGTTTGGATAACGGCATAGGCCTGCCGCGCCATGTCATAAAACGCAAAACGTTCAATCGATATCATCGGACGGTCGCTGCCTTCGGCGGCGTTGATTTCGGCCTGTACTTCGGCCTGCACCGGCGGAATTTCGTTGGGTGCGCCCACAACCTCCATCCGGCCGGCAAAATCGGGCACGAAGGTGTCCAGCGGATAGACCGACAAGATCGCCTGTGCGGCTTCGGCGCTGGTCAGATTGTCCATCCGCAGCAGTTTGCCGCTAACGGTGGCGCGCGCAACAGAATCGGATGGGAAGTTGGTGTCGGCCAAAATCAGCACATCGCCGTGGCCCATGGCGCGCAGGGTGCCAAGCACCTCGGCGTTCAACCGGGGGTCAATTCCTTTAAGCATGTCGTTCTCCCTTTGCGGCAGAGTGCGCCGGATTTTACCGACGGGTCAAGAGATGCGCGCGCCTGTCGCCTTGTCGAAGATATGCGCAGCGCCCGCATCGGGGGCAAGGGTGATGCTGTCGCCGGGGCGGTAGCTGACGCGTTCGCGAAACACCGCTGTCAGGTCTTTGCCGCCAATGCGCGCCACGACATGGGTTTCAGACCCGGTGGGTTCGACAACCGCGATCTTGCCGCTAAGGCCTTGATCGGCAGGGCGGAAATATTCGGGGCGAATGCCGAACACAATGTCTTGGCCTTCGCTTGCCTTGGTGCTGGCGGGCAGCGCAAGCCGCGCGCCCGCCACTTCGGCCATGCCGCCCACAATCCGCCCGTCGATCATGTTCATTGCCGGAGAGCCGATGAAAGAGGCGACGAAGACGTTGGCGGGGCGGTCGTAAAGCTCTAGCGGGGCACCGACCTGTTCAATGCGGCCGCCTTGCATCACCACGATCTTGTCGGCCATCGTCATTGCTTCGATCTGGTCATGGGTGACGTAGACGGTGGTGGTTTTCAGCCGCAGATGCAGTTCTTTGATTTCGGTGCGCATCTGCACGCGCAGTTTGGCGTCAAGGTTGGACAGCGGTTCGTCAAACAAGAACACCTGCGGGTCACGCACAATGGCGCGGCCCATGGCCACGCGTTGGCGTTGCCCGCCCGACAGCGCGCGCGGAAACCGGTCCAGATAGGGGGTCAGGCCCAACACTTCGGCGGCGCGTTCGACCTTTTGGCGAATGGCGCCCGCCTCCATTCCGCGCATTTTCAGCGCAAAGCCCATGTTGGCGGCCACGGTTTTGTGCGGGTAAAGCGCATAGTTCTGAAACACCATGGCAATGTCGCGTTCAGACGGCGGCAGGTTGTTCACCCGGCGCGGGCCGATGTTGATATCGCCTGCGGTGATCTCTTCTAGCCCCGCCAACATGCGCAGCAGGGTGGATTTTCCACAGCCAGACGGCCCGACCAGCACGACAAATTCGCCGTCGGCTATATCAAGGTTCAGCCCGTGAATCACCTGAGCCGCCCCGTAAGCCTTGCGTAAATCGCGGATTGTGACCTCGGCCATCGCTGTCTCTCCCTTGCTCGTGCCCAAGGACTAGCGGTTGAAACCGGGTCTGTCCATCAGCTGATCATACTAACATGTTAGAATCTTGACAGGGGCATTTGCATTGGCCAAGCTGGTGCCAAGGAGCGCGATTGAAAGGGGAGGGAGGCCCCTTGCAAGCACAGCCGAAGCACGGCGGGGCGTTCCATTTCCGGTCGATGTGAAAATCAAGTGCCAGCGGATTTTGTGCCGTGAATGGCTGATAAAGGGAGGAGCTACTTTGAAAGTTCAAGTTTACGAAGCCGCTGTCCGGGCCACGCTTAGCCGACGCGGTTTGTTGCGCGGGGCAACCGCGTTGACAGCTTTGGCGATGATGCCCAAGGCGGTCGGCTATGGCCCGGCTGCCGCACAGGATTCGCTGCGGGCGCAGATCTTGGCGATTCCGGGGGTGGGCAATGGCAGCCCGACTGATGCCGATTGGCAAAAAGTCGGCGAGCTTTGCCTTGGCGCCACCAAGGCCAATGTCGCCGAGGGCGAATTTGCCGGTGTTGAGCTTACCTTCATGGGGTTGAACAACCAAAATCTGCACAACCTGTTGTTCCGCGGCTTCCTTGCCAGCTGGGAGAAATATACCGGCGCCAAGATCAACTGGATCGATCTGGCGCAGGCGGATTATAACCCGCGCCTGCAACAAGCGATTGCGACCGGCACGGTTGATTTCGACATCATCGAAATGGGCGCGCCGTTTGAAGGCGATACCGCTGGCAAGGGATTGCTGGACGAGATGCCCGATTGGGTGAAAACCCAGATCGAGATGGACGACTATGTGAACTACCTCAAGGCGCCGGTTGGCACTTGGAACGGCAAGACCTATCGAATTACCGTCGATGGCGACTGCCACACCTTCGCCTATCGCAAGGATTATTTCGGCGACGGGTCGATTTCCGGCATGGCCGATGCGCCGACGACCTGGCAACAGGTGCAGGCGGTATCGAAGGCGGTGAAAGGGCAAAAAGACCCGCTGACTGGTCTGGATGCCTTTGGTTATCTTGATCCGCTGAAGGGCTGGGGTGGCTTTGGCTTCTACTTCCTGGAAGACCGCGCCACGGCTTACGTCAAACACCCCGACGATCCGGCATGGCTGTTTGACCCAGACACCATGAAGCCGCGCGTCAACAACCCGGGCTGGGTGCAGGCGATCCAAGACGTGATGGATACGATGGCCGAGCTGCCGCCGGATCAGATCAACGCAGACCCCGGCACCACCGCGTTCCAGCAATTCTTGGCCGGCACCGGGTCGATGATCTGCTGGTGGGGCGATGTGGGGTCGAACGCGCGCACCTCTGACAGCTCTGTTGTCGGTGACGTGGTTGGCTTCTCGATCAACCCCGGTTCGGACAAGGTCTACAACGCCAAAACCAGCGCTTGGGAAACCCCGGAAGGCGGCAACTTTGCGCCGAACATGGCCTACCTTGGCTGGGGCGTCTATGTGACCAGCCGCGTTTCGGCAGACGAAAAGAAGCGCAAGGCAGCTTGGTCGGCTGCGGCCCACTTGGGCGGCAAAGACCTGTCGCTGTGGACCGCCGCTTATCCGTCGGGCTTCCAACCCTATCGCAACTCGCACTTCCAATATGACGAGTGGGAAGCCGCAGGCTACGATCGCGCCTTTGTCGAAGATTACCTTGGCTCGAACGCAGACAGCTACAACCACCCGAACGCAGCGATTGAACCGCGTATCCCCGGCATCTTCCAATACTATTCGGTTGCCGAAGACGAACTGGCAAAGGGCTATGCGGGACAATACAAATCGGCGCAGGAAACGGCCGATGCGATTGCCGCCGCTTGGGAAAAGATCACCGACCAGATCGGCCGCGACAGCCAGATCGCGCTGTATAAGGCCAGCTTGGGGATGTGACCTAAGACAACGGGGCGTGCGCATCCCGCGCGCGCCCTTTTTCTTTCGCCGGTTTCTGCCGCACACCCCAAATTTGCGGGCAGGAGCGGATGAAATGCAGAAGCCTCCGGCGGGGATATTTTTGCCAAGATGAAGCTGGCGGTCTTTCATCTTGGCAAAAATATCCCCGCCGGAGGCAGCGACGCTGCGGCAAGGCGGTTTGGCTGCGCCGCGCAGATCTTCCTTATCTGAAAGTTGGACATCCCCGTGAGCAGTTCAGGCGACCTTCTTCACGTTGTCACCAATGACAACATCCCGGCGGGCCGCAAGGCGTTTGGCCGCGCGATCATCTGGGGCTCTGCCGCCGTGATGGTGGCGGTTGCGGCGGCGCAGGTATTGCAGGTCAACGGGCAGGCGGCGTTTGGGTTCGAAAACTGGCGCCCGACGCTTTATGCCTATGTGGCTTGGGCGATTTGCCTGTGTTGGGGGCAGGTGTTGATCAATGGCGAGCATGGCAAGCGCACCTTGTTTGTGCTGCCTGCGGCGCTGTTTGTGATTTCGCTGACGGTGTTTCCGCTGTTGTTCGGTTTGATCATCGCGTTTTCAGATTGGAACCTTTCCAGCCCGAACGGGCGGCAGTTCAACGGTTTGAACAATTTGCGCCAGATGTGGGCCGACCCGTTCTATTGGAACGCGTTGTTGAACATGGTCTGGTATGTGCTTGCGATTATTATCGAATACGCGATTGCCTTCGGGCTTGCACTGGCGCTGAATGCCGAAATTCGGGCGCGAAAGTTCTTTCGGGTGGCGTTCTTGCTGCCCTTGATGCTGTCGCCGGTGGCGGTGAGCTGGATGATTGGCAAGTCGATGCTGGAAATTCGCTTTGGCCCGATTTCGCGGTTGGCGCGGTTTTTGGGCTGGGATGATCCGTCGTTCTTTGGCAGCCCGTGGATTGCCAAGCTGACCATCATGTTGATGGATGCCTGGACCTTCATTCCCTTCATGATGATCATGATCCTGGCCGGATTGCAGGCGATACCGAAAGAGTTGAACGAAGCGGCGAAGGTGGATGGGGCGAATGGCTGGCGCGCGTTTTGGGAGGTGACGTTCCCGATGATGCTGCCGGTGTCGATTACCGCGGTGATGATCCGCATCATCTTCAAGCTGAAGCTGGC
>Ga0255096_1001244_pt1 | contig 10688 bp, 10 predicted proteins | sample Colum_Atlam_RepA_2_FD_188563 | JGI IMG/M metagenome (GOLD analysis project Ga0255096, IMG submission 188563) | Freshwater microbial communities from Columbia River, Oregon, United States - Colum_Atlam_RepA_8d | ecosystem: Environmental > Aquatic > Freshwater > River | place: USA: Oregon...
TCCGTCAATTGTGGTGAAGGACAGCGAAGTGGACGACGCAATTCGCAGCGAGCAGTCACGTCATGGCAAATTGCAAGATGTTGATCGCGCAATTGCAAAGGGCGATCATGTTTCGCTCGACCTCAGCGGTGTTCGTGAAGGATCACCAGTTCCAGGACTCAATGTTGAAGATTGGGCTTACGAAGTTGGAAAGGCTTGGGTATCTCCAAGTTTCGACGACAAGTTGATCGGCAAGAAAGTTGGAGACAAGGTGGAGTACACCGAGGCTCCAAATGGAACGACTGAAGAAGCCGAGATGACGGTTGTTGTGAAGAAAGTGCAAGAGATGGTGCTTGAAGATCTCACTGATGAGTGGGTATCAAGCCATGTTGCAGAATTCGACACGGTTGATGAATGGAAGTCTGCATTGCGCAAGCGGTTGGAAGACATGAAGTTGAACCAGGCTCGCGGCGTATTCGTAGACCGCACCACGACCGCTCTTGCCGAGTTGGTAGAAGTTGACTCGCCAGAAGCAATGATCAACAGTGATTTGCAAGCGCGAGTTCGTGGCACCGTCGAACAATTTCAGGCGCAGGGCATTGCTCTTGAGCAGTGGCTATCGGCAACTGGTCAGTCAACAGAAGCATTTATCGAGTCACTTCGTGGTGAGTCGGTAAAGGCTGTGAAGATTGACCTTGCATTGCGCGCCGTTGCGCTTGCTGAAGGTTTTGAGTCCGACGCGGATGACCTAGAAGCAGAGTTGTCCCGTATCGCAACGCAAGCTGGTCGTAAGTTGGCACAGGTTCGCAAGTTGTACGAGCAGAACGATGCCATTGCAGAACTTGAAGCACAGATTCGCAAGTCGAAGGCAGTGGACTGGTTGCTGCGCAATTCAACCCTTGTTGATGTTGACGGAAACGCGATTAGTGCCGACACGTTGTTTGGTGAGGAAGAGGGCGAATAAGCCTCAAACTCGCGTAAATACGCCGAGTAGTGGGCAAGTGCCACACCTGATTGACGCAGGGGCGTGAGCCCCCGCAACTATCATCGTCTCCAGAAGGTTCGCCCTGAGGAGATGCACCATGCGTGAAAATAATGTGATGCGGAATTACTACATTCCGAGTGTCACCGAGACAACCAGCCGTGGTGAGCGCACGTCCGACTTGTACAGCCGCCTGTTAAAGGAAAACATCATTTTCCTTGGCACGCCGATTGACGACACCATTGCCAACTTGATCTGTGCACAGCTCATCCACCTGGAGAGCGAGAACCCAGACAAAGACATCAACATCTATATCAATAGTCCTGGTGGAGACATCACGGCCCTGTTCGCTATCTACGACACGATGCAGTTCATCAAGAACGACATCGCCACCATTTGCTTGGGTCAAGCCGCATCCGCCGCTGCAGTATTGCTTGCCGCGGGCACTAAGGGGAAGCGTCTTGCACCAGCCTTATGGCCAAGTTGGCTATTCGCAGGTCACCGACTTGGAACTTGCTGCGCGTGAAATTTTGCGCATGCGTGAGTTGCTTGAACAGATTTTGTCAAAGCACACGGGCCAGACCATCGATCGCATTCATGTTGATACCGATCGCGACTTCACGCTTGAAGCACAGGCAGCTCTTGACTACGGCGTGATTGACGAAATCATCACTACTCGTGCAATGACCGACCGCTCCGGCCCAATTCGCTGAGGCTCGGTTAACAACTCATGGCAAAGTTTGGCGACACCGCAGAATTAGTGAAGTGCTCGTTCTGCGCAAAGTCGCAGAAGCTGGTGAAGAAGCTCATCGCCGGACCGGGCGTGTACATCTGCGATGAGTGCATCGACCTGTGCAACGAAATCATTGATGAAGAGTTCACACAAACTCCAACAGTTGGTATTGAAGAACTTCCGATCCCGCGCGACATTCGTGCATTCCTTGATGAATATGTAGTTGGACAAGACCAAGCCAAGAAAGTGCTCGCGGTTGCGGTGTTCAATCACTACCGACGCATTAGGCACAAGTCAGCAAGCACTCGCAAGGATGAAGTTGAGTTGCAAAAGAGCAACATCTTGTTGCTTGGCCCAACGGGTTGCGGAAAAACGCACATGGCTCAAACTCTTGCCAAGTTGCTCAATGTTCCGTTTGCGATCGCTGATGCGACTGCACTCACAGAGGCTGGATATGTCGGTGAAGATGTTGAAAATATTCTGTTGAAGTTGTTGCAGGCTGCCGATTTTGATGTTGCTCGTGCAGAAACTGGAATTGTCTACATTGACGAAATTGACAAGGTTGCCCGCAAGAGCGAAAACCCTTCAATTACGCGTGACGTGTCGGGTGAAGGCGTGCAGCAGGCACTTCTAAAAATTCTTGAAGGTACCGTTGCTGCTGTTCCACCTCAGGGTGGACGGAAGCATCCGCACCAAGAGTTCATTCAAATCGATACAACCAACGTGTTGTTCATTGTTGGTGGAGCATTTGCTGGCCTCGATTCCATCATCGAACAGCGCATTGGCCACAAGGGCGTTGGCTTCCATGCCAACGTGCGCTCGAAAGCCGAAAAAGATCCGGGCGAGTTGTTTGCTCAAGTGCTTCCAGAAGACTTGCAAAAGTTCGGCATGATTCCAGAGTTCATTGGTCGACTGCCAATGGTTGGTGCTGTGCACAGTTTGGACAAGCAGGCACTCATTCAGATTCTCACCGAACCGAAGAACGCTCTATTGAAGCAATATCAGAAATTCTTTGAGTTTGAAGACATCGAGTTGGAGATCACTCCAGATGCGATGGTGGCAATTGCTGATCAAGCATTGAGCCGTGGCACCGGAGCTCGCGGATTGCGTGCAATTCTTGAAGAAGTGTTACTTAACACCATGTACGAATTGCCTGGCCGCACCGATGTGGCAAAAGTGATTGTGGACGTGGACTCAGTGGTCAGCAAAGCCGAACCAACCATCGTTCCTCGTTCAACACGCGTTGCCCGACAACGCCGCGCTGCTTCCTAGTCCTAACCTCGTCGCTATGAATTATGCAGAGGCTCTTGTCTATCTAGACGAGCACGCAAGCTATGAAAAGACTGGGCGAGTTGAATCGCCTTCGCTCGACAATATTTCTGCATTTATGGATGTGATGGCACATCCTGAGTTGAATTACCCAGTGATTCATGTGACGGGAACAAACGGCAAGGGTTCAACCACTCAAATAATTTCCAAGTTGTTGATGGCACATGGTTTACATGTTGGTACTTACACAAGCCCGCATCTTGAGCATTTGACTGAACGCATTTCTCGCAATGGTGAGCCAATCAGTCAAGAGGCATTTGCGGAGTGCGTTGCCGCAATTGCCGACGCAGAGGTGTTGTCTGGCGTGCGGCCAACGTATTTTGAAATCGTCACTGCTGCAGCGTTTCGTCATTTCGCAGACGAAGCAGTTGATGTTGCAGTCATTGAAGTCGGCATGTTGGGTCGATGGGATGCCACCAATGTGGTGCGTTCGGAAGTTGCGGTCATCACCAACATCGCCCTCGATCACATGGAGTTCGCCGGGCCAACTCTTGCGCATATTGCTTATGAGAAGGTGGGAATATCCAAAGAGCACAGTTCGCTCGTCGTTGGCGAGATGAACCCAGATTTGGATTCGATTTGGGCAAGTGCGCCTTCTGCAAAACTCTTAAAACGTAACGAAGAGTTTGAGTGTGTTGACAACGAACTTGCAGTAGGCGGACGTCTGCTCGACATACGAACTCCGCGCGCGTTGTATCAGGAGGTCATGGTTCCTCTTCACGGGCAACACCAGGGCGACAATGCAAGCATCGCGCTAGTAGCAGTCGAAGAGTTTTTCGATGCGCAGCTCGACATCGAAGTAGTGCGCGAAGGATTTGCCATGGTGCAAATGCCAGGACGTTTCGAAGTGCTTGGTCGTCAACCACTAGTTGTTGTCGATGGCGCCCATAATCCGGCAGGTGCAGATGTGTGTGCGCAAGTTTTCTTCGACGATTTTTCTCCTGAAGGTCGCCGTATTGCAGTAGTTGGGCAACTGATGGGTCGAGATCCGGAGCTGTTACTTTCGGCATTGCGCATTGACGAATTCGATTTGGTGGTGTGTTGCACAGCCCCTTCTCCTCGAGGCATGAGTGGTGAGCAAATTGCGCAGTGTGCCCGCTCTATGGGGTGTGATGAAGTGGTGGTATGCAACACGGTGGAAGAGGCATGTTCACGAGCGCTCAAGGATGCGCGTGCTGAAGATGCTGTATTAATTGCAGGATCTTTGTATTTAGTAGGTAGTGCGCGGACCTATTTACGGCGTAACCTGTAAGCCGTGAGCAACAGAACCCTCGTCCTCCTTAAGCCAGATGCAGTTGAGCGCCAATTAGTTGGCAGCATCGTTTCCCGTTTTGAGACCAAAGGCCTCAAGATCGTCGCCATGGAATTGCGCACACTCGATGCCGCAATTTTGGAGCGCCACTACGAAGAACACAAGGGCAAGGGCTTTTATGCCGAACTCGTGTCGTTCATGTCGCGTGGTCCAGTAGTTGCAATGGTGGTTGAAGGCCCAGAAGACACGTGGGAAATCTTGCGCAACATGATGGGTGCAACAAACCCACGTAATGCAGCACCAGGAACGATTCGTGGCGATTACGGCACATTGTTCACCGAAAACCTCATTCACGGAAGTGACTCTGCAGCATCTGCAGCCCGTGAAATTGGTATCTTTTTCCCAAACCTTTAGGCGTTAGGCGTTCGTCGCCTGCTGAGGAGACCTAATACATGGCTGGTGGAGGCTCACTTTCGTTGGGGCGTGATATCGCCATCGACCTGGGTACCGCAAACACGTTGGTGTATGTCAAAGGTGAAGGCGTTGTTCTCAACGAGCCAAGCACCGCGGCTGTCGATAGTCGCACCGGGCAGTTGGTTGCAGTTGGGTTTGAAGCCAAACGGATGTGGGGTCGTGCTCCGCAAAACATTCGACTCGTTCGTCCGCTGAAGGACGGCGTGATTGCCGATTTTGATGTATGCGAGAAGATGTTGCGCTTTTTTATTCAGAAGGTGCACACCAGTAAGTGGAACAAGCCACGCATGATTATCTGCGTACCATCGGAAATCACAGGTGTAGAAAAACGTGCGGTGCAAGATGCGGCCGAGTTTGCTGGTGCTCGTAGGCCTGTGTACATCATCGAAGAGCCGATGGCAGCAGCGATTGGTGCTGGTCTTCCAGTTCACCTTCCAAGCGCAAACTTGATTGTGGACATTGGAGGTGGAACGACTGAAGTTGCCGTTATTTCAATGGGCGGCATCGTGACAGCCCATTCGGCTCGTGTTGCTGGCGACGAATTAAATGATGCAATTGTCTCCATGTTTCGCAAAGAGTTCTCTCTTGAAATTGGAGAGAACACCGCAGAAGAAGTGAAATTGCAACTTGGCTCTGCGTGGCCATTGGCTGAAGAGCTCACTGCCGATGTTGGCGGTCGCGATGTGAATACAGGTCTTCCACGTACGCAGGTGATTACGAGCGAAGACGTTCGTGCTGCACTTGATGAATCGGTTGGAACGATCGTTGCAGCAATTAAGACAACTCTTGAACGTACGCCACCAGAACTTGCTGCTGACATTATCGGTCACGGTTTAGTGCTTTCGGGTGGCGGGGCGCTGCTGGCTGGATTGTGTGAGCGCGTTACATATGAAACCGGAATTCATGCATATTTGGCTCCAGAGCCGCTGTATTCAGTAGTTCTGGGTTGCGGATTGACATTGGACAACATTGAAGCGATGAAGGGTCTGACAACTCAGACCTCCTTCGACTAGGTCGTATAGGTACACGATTGTGTCCGCGATTTCAGCAAAACGTAAACGAGCAATCGCGCTACTTTCGCTGACGTCCATCATTTTCATCACCCTTGACCTACAGGGAAGTGAATCAACGTCGGTGTTGCGTGGAACATTTGGTGTGTTTTTTCGGCCAATTGAAGGTGTAGCGCGTGTAATCACTCGCCCTGTCAGCAATGCATGGCATGGGATTACGCACTACAACGCGGTGACCGAAGAAAATGATTTGCTTCGCGAAAAGATCGCTCAGCAAGAAGGTGCAGCAGTTGCGGCAGCCGCGTCTGTTCGCTTGTCGCAGGAGTTATTGGCGCTAAATGGATTGCCAACACTTGCCGGAATTAACTCGGTCAGTGCGCAGGTCATTGGTGATTCGCCATCTAACTTTTCACAAAATGTCGAAATCAACCAGGGCAGTGACAGCGGAGTCAAAGTGGGTATGCCAGTGATGAACGCTGCTGGGCTTGTTGGGAAAATCACCAAAGTATTCCCAAGACGATCAATTGTCATGTTGATAACTGATCCTGAATACGCACTGTCGGTGAAGGTGATCAATAATCCTGAAGCGGCGTCTCCAATTAGTGACCCAGAAGCATCAGCAACAACGTCGAGCACGACCACTACAACAACGACAATTCCAAAACCGCAACCAACGTCCAATATCCCTGGCTTTACACCGGGCACGACAACGTTGCCTCTAACAACGATCAATGTGCCGGTGAGTATTCCATCGCTTACTCCGACGCTGACGGTTCCGAATAATGGTGCCTTGCCAATTCGTGAAACGGGAATTCTTGAAGGTCGTGGACCATCGCGGGTTCCCATCGTTCGATTTATTGACAGTGCACAACGTTTCGGGACGATTCTTCCGGGGGCACCAATCGTGACTTCTGGTGGTTCGCTGAGCCTCGCTCCGCCAGACATCGTGGTTGGAACGGTCTCAAAGGTGACTGACAGACTTGGCACGTCGGGTCCGATTTTGGAAATCAATCTTGTTGCCGACTTGGCGAATCTTTCATTTGTGCGCATTTTGTTGTATCAACCAATCACTGAGCAGGTGAAACCGTGAGCATTCGGTTCATTCGATTCATCTCGTCTCGATGGACGCGACTAGTTCTCGTCGCGTCGGTGCTGATGGGATTCCAGACCACGCTGTTCAATGACATGCGGCCGTTCGGGGTGATGGCACAAGTAATGGTGCTGTTTGCTGCATGCGCTGGTGTGGTCTATGGGGCAGAAATTGGCGCAGTTGCCGGACTGATCATCGGATTGATGTATGACTGCGTGTTGACGACACCACTTGGTTTGGCGTCGCTAGTACTCGGTGCAACTGCATTCGTTGCCGGGGCGTTTCCCTATTTCGTTCGTGATTCAAGTTGGTGGAACAAAGCAATAGCTGTGGCAGTGGCGAGTGCTGTTGGCGAAATTCTGTTTCCCATCGCTCAGGCAATGGTTGGTTTGGGTGGGTGGGTGCAATGGCGGATCTTTGCTGTGGCAACGGTGGTGGCGCTGATCAACATGGTGCTTGCTCCATTGCTCATGCCGGTTGTCCGTTGGACGCTTAAAGAAACTTTGGTTGGGTAGCGATAGCGATGCCACAAAACAATCAGACGCGCCGTTTGCTTTCTCTCGGCATCGTGGCCTTGGTGTTGATGGGGACGCTGACTGTTCGAATGTGGTTCTTGCAAGCAGTGAAAGCCGAGAGCGATGAAGAAATCGTCCTTTCTGTGCGCACGCGAACTATTCGTTTGTATCCAGAGAGAGGAAGAATTTTTGATGTAAAAGGACGCGTTGTTGCCGACAATAAACGTGTTTTGACAGCAACGATTGATCGCGAAGTTATTCGCGACCCTGAAGATCGGTTGTTGATGTTCCAACGATTATCAGGTCCATTGCAAATCTCGGTGGAAGGTTTGTTCAAGCGTTATGAAGACAAACGGTTCGGACCGCTTGAGGCACTTCCACTTAAAGACGATATTTCTGAAGAGACGGCACAGTTTTTGGTGGAACGTTCAGAGGATTATCCGGGGATTTACATTCGGGAAGACTGGAAGCGCAATTACCCGTACGGGGCAATTGGTAGTCATGTCATTGGCTACATGGGCGCAATCTTGGAAAAGAATCTCGCCTACTACAAGTCCATTGGTTATGACCCAAATGAACGTGTAGGTGGTTACGGAGTGGAGCAGTCTTATGAAACTGTTCTGCGCGGTACACCTGGATATGTGCGATATGAAGTGAATGCGCAAGGAAAACTGCTGCGACTCGAGGAACGAGTTGAACCGATTGTTGGTAACGACATTGTGTTGTCAGTTGATATGGAGATGCAGCAGTTTGCTGAACAAGCACTTGAAACACAACTTGCTATGCGACGGCGTGTTGAGGCGGGAATTGTAAAACTTGAAGATGGAACTCCAGACCCTGCAAATCCTGATCCGGTGTTGTACAAAGCGCCAGCCGGATCGGTGGTGATGGTGAACCAAGACAATGGCCAAGTTTTGGCAATGGCCTCATATCCACGATTTGATTCGCGCTGGTTTACGGTTGGAGTTTCAACAGAAAAGTTTGCTCAGGTCTTTCCAAAAACCGATGACCCAGACTTGTCAATTTTGGTGAATCGTGCGGTTTCGGGTCGCTACAACTTGGGTTCCTCGTTCAAGCCGTTTGTTGCTTTTGCTGCATTGGATTCAGGTCAATTGACTGGTGGCGCAGACTACGAGTACTTGGATTTAGGTTCATACAAACTTGAAAGTATTCCCAATGGTCGTTGTCAAGATGGTGTGAAGTGCGTGTTCCGAAATGCCATTTGTGCTTCAACGGGTTCGCCCTGTCGATATGGTCGCGTAAACGTTGAGAGTGCGCTTGCGGTATCGAGCGATGCTTTCTTTTATAAAATTGGTGAACAAATTTTGACTGAACGTGGTTATCAACCGATTTTGGAAAACGAAGTTCGCAAGTTTGGATTTGGCTCTCCAACGAACATTGACCTGCCGTATGAATATGCAGGCACTATTCCAAGCAAAGCATTAAAGAAACGCATGGCAGATATCGGTGCGATATCTGAAGAGTCTGGACAGGCTTACTACGTCGGAGATCAGATTCTGTTTGCCATTGGTCAGGGGCTGCTTTCCGCAACACCAATTCAGACTGCATCCGCATATGCCACGCTTGGCAACGGAGGCAAAGTAATGCGGCCACATGTGGTGAAGGCGATCTTGGCACCTGGTACACCCGATATAAAACCGGGCGTTGCAAACATCGGTTTCATCAACATTTCTGACTCATCTCAAGTAGTGGAACGTTTCGACGACGAGCAGCCAACGAGCACATTGGAATTGGCAGAGAAGAGTCTTCAACCAATTGTTCGTGGTCTGCAGCGGGTGATTCGAGGTCCGGGTACAAATTTTGATTCGTACCACAAGACCACAGGCGAACTGTTGTTCCGCGGTTATCCATATGCAGAACTACCGATTGCAGGCAAGACCGGAACCGCGCAAGGGTTTGGCAACTTGCCATGGAACGACTCGTCTGCATTCGGTGCATTCAGTTTGAGCCCGCGTCCGGACTACAAGTACGCAGCTTTTGCATATTTAGAAAAATCTGGGTACGGGTCACAAGCCGCAGCACCAGTGGTGAAGTGCATGTACATCGCGCTTGCTGGCAAGTATCGGTTTGACCCTTTGAACGCTGCTGATCCGTTGAACACTGGTGGAAGCCTCGCTGCTCAGCCAACATATTTACGCAATCCATCTTGTTTGGTGGGCGGTCGCTCAGAGAGTCGTGATTAATGGATCTTGCGTTCCTTAATCGAGTGATTCCTCGCAAACCCTCTGCGAATCCACTTGGGCTGCGTGGAAGCTATGCAGACCCCATTCGAAATATCGACTGGATTTTGCTGAGTGCAGTAATCGCACAAGTGATCATCGGGCTCTTTACCGTGTTCAGTGCTACGCGCCAACGATTGATTGACCGAAACCTTGATGTCTTCGTGTATGTGCAGCGCCAGGTTTTGTTTGTCATTATTGCTGCAGCGGTGATGGCAATTGTGATGTCGCTTGGCCACGATTGGCTCCGAGCACAAAGTGGTTTTCTCTATGGAGCCGTCTTGTTGCTGTTAGTAATGGTGCTCGGCGCTGGGGCGGTTACAGGTGGAGCGCGATTGGCTTTTGACTTCGGGCCGTTCTCTGTGCAGCCTGCTGAGTTGGCCAAGCCTGTCTTGTTGATTTTGGTTTCGAGTTATCTCAGTGAATCTGTACCGGAAAAAATTGATTGGCATCACTTTGTGATGACGCTGTACATCGTGCTCATCCCGTGCGGTTTGATATTGATGCAGCCAGACCTTGGTTCTGCGTCGGTGATTTTGGCTGGCGTTGCTGGAGTTTTGTACGTGGGAAATGCACGTCGTCGATATTTGGCGCTGATTGGCGGAATGTTTATTGCCACGGCTTTGGGTTTGATGGCGGCAGTTCCGAGCTTGCGTTATCAGGGAAACAGATTCGTTGCATGGTTTCTGCAGAACTCCAATAACAAGGATCTAGAAAACATGCTGTGTCGACTGGAGGATTCTTTGGCAAGGGTTATTTGGAGGGACCACTGACGAATGGAAAATATGTGCCAGTGCAATTTACGGACTTCCCGTTTTCGGCAATTGGCGAACAGTTCGGCATGGTTGGGGGAGCAGTAGTACTTGGCCTGTTCGGTGTCATTTTGTGGCGCCTATGGAGAACTGCGCAAATGGCCCGTGACCGGTTCAGCTTCTTTCTGGCAAGCGGCGCCTTCACAATGGTCGTGTTTCAGATCTTTCAGAACATCGGCATGACCCTTGGAGTCGTCCCGGTGAGCGGTTTACCGCTGCCATTCATTTCATATGGTGGCTCGCACCTCATCAGTTCGGCCATCCTCATCGGA
>Ga0255096_1001245_pt1 | contig 10679 bp, 11 predicted proteins | sample Colum_Atlam_RepA_2_FD_188563 | JGI IMG/M metagenome (GOLD analysis project Ga0255096, IMG submission 188563) | Freshwater microbial communities from Columbia River, Oregon, United States - Colum_Atlam_RepA_8d | ecosystem: Environmental > Aquatic > Freshwater > River | place: USA: Oregon...
AATCAAGCGTGTGGTATCTGATTCAAAAACCGCGCTGTTCATCGACGCCACCAACAACAAGGAGGCACAGGCATGAGCACTACACTCCAGCTTCCGCAAGCAATCGAAGATGCACTGAACCGCATCAACCCTTCCACGTCGCGCCGCAACTTCCTGGCGTCGTCCGGCGCGCTGGTACTGAGTGTTGGCATGGGCGCCCTTCCCGGTGCGCGCCTGCTGGCACAAACCGCTGCAGCAGGCCCGTACCCCGATCCGGACTTCCTTCAGCTCGATACCTGGATCGTGATCCATCCTGACAATACCGCCACGTTCTTCGTTGGCAAAACCGATGGCGGACAAGGCACCGGCACTGCATTCCGGCAGATGATGTGTGACGAACTCGACATGGCTTACGAACAGACGAGCCTCGTGATGGGCAGTACCGATACCACACCCGATCAGGGCGGCTCGGGGGGGTCTGATGCCATCGAGACGGACGGCAAGCCGATGCGCAGGGTTGCTGCAGAAGCGCGGCGCGTCTTGCTGGCCCTTGCCTCACAACGCTTGAACACACCTGTTGCTCAACTCACCGCAACCAACGGCATCGTTACATCGCAGACTGACACCAGCAAATCAGTGCGCTACGCCGAGCTCGTCGGCGGCAAGCGTTTTGATGTGGCACTGACCGGCAACAACATCAACGCCACCACCGGCACCGCTGCAGTCAAACCGGTGCAACAACTGCGCGTGGTGGGCAAGCCGATGCAGCGCTATGACATTCCGGCCAAGGTTGATGCCTCGCTGACATGGGCAGTCGACATGAAAGTGCCCGGCATGCTGCACGCGCGCAACGTGCGGCCGCCGGTGGCAGGTGCACAACTGCGCAGCATTGATGAAGCATCAGTTGCCAATATTCCGGGTTTCGTGCGCGTAGTGAGTCGCGGCAATTACGTAGCCGTAGTATGTGAACGTGAAGAGCAAGCGATACAAGCGGCGCAGCAACTCAAGGCCGAATGGACTCCGCCGGCAAAAGCGCCGTTCCCGGCTTCCAGCGAGTTGTTCGACTTCATCCGCGCAGCCACACCGATGTCGAGCGAGAACCCGGAAGTCACTGGTGATCCGACTGCAGCATTCGCCGGCGCAGCCGCTGTACTGGAAGCTGATTACGACATGCCGTTCCAGGGCCACACTGCCATCGGCCCCGCCTTTGCGATGGCTGATCCATCCAATGATCAACTGACCATCTACTCCAACGACATGAAGTCCTACGGTCTGCGCACCGGTGTGGCGGCATTCCTCGGTCTGCCGCGCGATCGTGTACGAGTGATCTATATGGATGGCCCGCAGGTGTACGGCCGCACCTCCGCCGACGACGCCGGCTTCGAAGCTGCCTTCCTTGCCCACGAACTCGGCCGACCAGTACGCATGCAGTGGATGCGACATGAAGAAACCGCGTGGGACACCAAGGGCCCCGCCTATGCATTCAAACTGCGCGGCGGCCTCGATGCCAACGGCAAACTCACCGCACTGGATTACGAAGCGCGCGCAATCGACTACGCCCATCTCGGTTACAACGAAGCCGACACCGTGTTGATTGCGCAACTGATGGGACGCCGCCCTGCACGCATCGCCGCCGGCGCTGCTGCAACACCATCTGTCCAGTACGGCATTCCGAATCTAAGCCTGGCGGGTCACGTCGTGGCGCTACCGCTGGTGTGGGAAACCCCATTGCGTACTGGCAACCTTCGCGATCCTGATGGTCCTCAGGTGACATTTGCTTTTGAAGGCTTCATCGACGAACTGGCTGCCACTGCCGGCCGGGATCCGGCAGAGTTCAGGCTGGAACTGATTGAAGCGAGCAGCGAAGACAACGCCTTCCGCAAGAACCGTTCGCTGGCCGTGCTGCGCGCTGCAGTGGAAGCGTACGGCGGCTGGGAAACACGCGCGGCACCGAAACCACAAACACCGGGCCCCATCCAGAGCGGGCGCGGCATTGCTTACACCTACCGCAGCAATACGGTGGTGGCACTGATCGCCGATGTGGAAGTGAATCGCGATACCGGAAACGTGTGGGTCAAACGATTGGTGTGCGCACACGACTGCGGCCTCGCTATCAACCCGATGGGGCTCAAGCACACCATCGAGTGCGGCATGCTGCACGGACTCAGCCGCGCGCTGTGGGAAGAGGTGCAGTTCGACAACGAGAAAGTCACCAGCGTCGACTGGGCTACCCACCCAAGCATGCGCCACCAGGACACACCGGAACGGATCGACATCGTACTGGTGAACGGCGACCCCAATCCCGATCGCCCCGACCTGCCACACTACGGTGCCGGCGAAACCAGCCACAAACCGATGATTGCCGCTGTGGCTAACGCGATTTTTGATGCGACGGGCGTCAGACTGCGGCGCGCGCCGTTTCGTGCTGAGCGGGTGTTGGAGGCGTTGCGAAGCAACCTGACATAAGCGCTGGAGTGAAAACCTCCAGCGCTTTTTTCAGTGGTCAAGAGCACTATTTTTTCACCAGACAGTTGGCATCCGCTGACGCCAGTGCCGTAGTCGCTCCAGCCGTAAAAAGTTTGGCGCTGACCTTCGATCCCTGGATGAAGTCTGCCGTCAGTGCAGCAGCGCCGGAGGCGATGTCCCCCGAGTCGGTGTCGAATTCAATTTCCACTTCATTCGCGGTCGCTGTCTTGTTGTTGCTCTGTACCGATTTGGTGCCGGACGAGACCGTGGCAAAGTACTGACCCGCCGCCAGATTTTTGCCCTTGACCGTGATCTTGGAGCGATTGGCGCGGACTTCGCACTGCAGCAACATCGCAGCAGCCGCCGTCGTACTGGTACCCGGAGTTGTGGCACCGGTAGTGGGACTTCCTGTAGTGAGGGTGGTTGGCTCCGGAGTCAGATCCTCGTCCTCGAATTCGGCAACACTGGCCAGGCGTTCACAAAGGGCCGAGTCTTCCGGCTCGGCAGTGGTCATCTCGTAATTGTAGGAATTGCCGCGACGCACCAGTGTCACATCAAAGTATTTGCCGTCTGCAGCTGTGCTCAAGTTGCTCACCTTCACACAGGGGATTGTCAGCTGGTTGCTCTTGAAATCTGCTTTGGGGCTTCCCCCGACTTTGTCTGCAAGCGTTGTAGTGGCGGCTATTGCACCGACGACTACAAAAATGGTCTTTGCAACGACTTTCATGGCAGGGCTCCGATTGAATTGATCAATGCCGCCGTGACTCGCGTGCGGCCCGCCAAGTCTAACGCCCTATGTATTGCAGATTGGTAACTGCGTCACATTCCGCCATCGACGTCTTTCTCAATGGCGTGTGCAATCCGATATTTGCCCGCTTGATCGCATGGCCGTCGATCACGCAGGCGATCATCGTAGATGTACTGTCCAAGTTTGAACTGATCGGCGCAGCCAAGCTTCGCGATGTCGTAGTTGGGGATGGTGCCGTTGTTGGTGGTCTGCAAGCCGTTCTCTAGTCGATCACAATCATCGGTGAAATTGGTGAACAGTATGCCGTCGTTCTGCTGCAGCGTGTCAAAGTAACGATCGGCAATACTGATCATGCGTTCACGCCGCACGCGGCCTGCTGCAGCCATGCTTTACGCCCACAGTGCATGGCTTTTTTCCAACCCGTCGATGGTATTCCACAGCCCGTCACCCACCTTTCATCTGTACGGCGTTTTCCGTGAACTTCACATCGCTACTGAGTGGCAGGCGACTTACATCACCTTTCAGCATAGCCTTCAGCCAGTTATCGGCAAACGCGTTGAGTCAGGCACGATCACATTCGATCGCTGGGGATGATGACTGGCAGAAACCGGCGGACACTGCGATAGTCAACGCCAGTGCGCTGACGTATGTGAGTGTTGGTGTGATGTTGTCCTCGTTGACCCGTGGGCGGGTTCTTGTTGGGATTGCAGGCGCAGGTGCGAGTATCATCGACTGCAAGGGCAATTTGAATCAGACATTTCAGTTGAGGGCTATACGATGAACGGCCAACCAGTCGCATCTGTCAGGTTGTTATGGAGTTTGATCGCCCTATCGTTGCTGGCGCCTCCGCTGTTGGCCCAGGAAAGCGCCAGCGTTCGCCCCACCCCGCGTTTCCCAAACGGCGACGTGAACTTCGGCGCACCTCCGGGTGAAACCGGCACATGGAGCCGCAGCGATACCCGTTCGATGATGCCCGAAACCGATGCCCAGCTTGCTCTACGCGATCGCAATGGCCGCCCTAATACACGCAATCCGCTGAACCTGAAACCACGCTTCAGCGAAGTGCCGTTTCAGCCGTGGGCAGAAGCGTTGTACATGTACCGGCTGGAGCACGAGGTGGAACCTTATGGGCGCTGCAAGCCCAGCGGAGGCATGCGCAACATGTCGATCCCGTACGGCATCGACATCGTGGAAGTGCCTGAAGAAAAAATCATTTATATCTTTCACACCGGCGGGTCGCACAGCTTTCGCACCATCTACTTGGACGGCCGCCAACACCCTGCTGCCCTTGACCCCAGTTACGGCGGCCATTCTGTTGGGCATCGGGAAGGTGACACGCTTGTGATTGATACGATCGGCTTCAATGAACGCGGCTGGATCGATTCGCGCGGAATTCCCAACACTACCAAGCTGCATCTGGTGGAGCGCATCACTCGACTGGATTTCAACTCACTCAGTTACGAGATGATCGTGGATGACCCGGGTGCCTATACTGCCACCTGGAAGACCGGGATGCTGGTGACGTGGACACCTGACAGTGAAACCTTCCAGTTCCTCTGTCAGGACGGCAACCTGGCGCAGGAACTCATGGTCGGTGAAGGCAGTTCAGGCATCGACCGAACCAGTGCGATAGTGCCGTAGGCTGTCGATTGAATAGCGCCTGAGACAGCGCCACAGGCAGGGAAGAATTACTCCCTGCGCAGATTGAAGGTCCCGCTTACACCGGCTTGGGTCCAGGTTCCTGTCATGGAGCGATTGGAAGAGCCCAGATCCTTCTCATCCAGTTGACCATCCAGAACGGTCTTGAAGTCTTTGCCACTCTCGTCGGTGCCAGCGGCTTCAATGTGCACCTTCCAGCCATTTGCGGAATCCAGCTTGCCTGATGCGACGACTGCCTGATCCGGATAACCCGGATTGATGTTGCCGCCGAGACTCGTATCAGTCCATGTGAGCTCAACAACCACCTGTTTTCTGTCGGCGGCGCCGGCACCCCAATCACCCAGCCAGATGCCTGCAAGCGGATGACCCTGCTGTGCGCTTGTTGTGACTGGAAGCAGGATCAGGAGGCCGAGCAAGCAGGATTTGATTTTCATAGAGGATATCCGGGATGCCGATCAGGGAGTTATTTGACTGGTTCTGTCGATGCCGGAACTGCCTTCACCGACCATGAGTTCCTGCGCCAGGTTACCGTCCTGACAGAGGAACTGGAACGTCTCCCGGTCAGGCGTCCAGCGCATATCCATGCCGGTGGAGAAACTTTTGGTATAGGCACCAGGATCATCCACGATCATTTCATAGGTAAGTCTTTCGAAATCGACGCGGGTGATTTTTTCGACAACATGCAGCTTGGTGGTGTTGGGCAGACCGTAGGCATCTATCCAGCCACGCTCATTGAACCCCACGGTATCAACGACCAGCGTATCGCCTTCCCAGTGCCCGACAGAGTGTCCACCATAGCTGGGATCCATATCCTCGGGGTGAGGGCGGCCATCCATGTAGATGGTGCGGAAGCTGTGCGAACCACCGGTATGGAAGATGTAGATTTTCTTTTCGTCGGTTGCCTGAACAATATCAGTGCCGTAGGGAACCGCAATATTGCGGTACGCACCGGTCGGCTTGCAGCGGCCGTAGGGTTCAATTTCATGCTGCTGCCGCCACAGGTACAACTCCTTGGCCCAAGGCTGAAAGGGAACTTCAGTGAACAAGGGCTTCAATCCGTCAGCACCTGGAGTATCCCATCTGCCAATATTCCTTAACGCCGCATGTTCCTTGATGTCGGGCACTACCGAACGGTAATCACCGCGATTCCAGACTCCGCTTTGTCCGGGAGGTGCTTCAAAGCTCACCTCACCGGTTGCCAGCCGCGGGATCGGCCGCACCGAATCGGGCTGTTGCGCAAAAACTGCCGCGGAAATTACTTGTGCAAGGGCCAATACTGCTGACACTTGCAGCATACCCACTCGACTCAGGCGCATATTGTCACCCTCCGGAATTCAGCATTAGATCTAAGCGTTGGTGTTCTTATGATTATTGGGCAGCGTCATTCTGGCTGGAAGCTGCACCCAGACTCTTGCCGGTAGCCGCCCAGGTAACCGTTCTGGCATTCATGCGTGCACTGCCATCGCGGGCCAACGAACCTTCGACAATGATTTCGTCACCGGCTTTCAGCGTGTCACGATCCCAACCGCGGCCCCTGACTTGCTGGGGAGCGCCCATCTCAAAGCCCCAGTTGACCAGCTTGCCGGCTTCATCAGGCACATTCAGATAAATCCACACGTGCGGATTGGTCCATGCGATACGGGTTACTTTGCCTTTGATGGTTATTGGTTTGTCAGAGTCGAATTCAGCGGCAAACGAGTGATGCGCCTTGGCGGGTGCTGCCATGGCCAACAGTGCTGAAGTCAGGGTTAATGTGATCAACTTCATCAGGTTTTTCATTCGGTCATCTCCTCCGGTAGTAAGCCCTGTTACAACAAGTTCAAAACAGGGAGTGAAGTTTGTTTGTCACGGACGGTTGTCCTGACAGTAATACGTTGGCAATTCTTCATTCGCTACCCATTTCAGATCCCAGCTGGCAGTCCAGGAGCGCGTATAGGCGCCAGGATCATCAATCGTCACTTCATAATGCAATGTGTTCATGTCAGGCCTGGTGTAGCGCTCCACCAGATGCAACTGCGGCGTATGCGGCAGCCCACCGTTGGAGAACCAGAATTTGTCGTTGAAACCCTTGGTATCAATGACCAGCGTATCTCCCTCCCACTGGCCTACCGCATGACCCCAGTACAGCGGATCTTCGCCGTTGCCCTCGGGGGTGCCGGTTTGTTCGCGACCATCCAGGAAAATAGTGCGCCAGTTCTGGTTGCCATCGCCCCAGAAATTGCGGATGCGTTTGTGGTCACGCTCTTCGAGCAACACAACGCCATAGGGCCGCTGGAAGATCCTTGGACCTGCCTGCGTCTTGCAATCAAGATACATAGGGTCGTCTTTCAGGAACGTGCGTTGGCGATATTCATACAGATCACGCGCCCATTGCTGGAATGGCGCCACCTTGTCGATGTCTGCCAGCTCCTGCAACATGCCGTAGCTGTCTACCGGCACATCGACCCCATCTTCCATCAGAGAAATCTTGCTGGGGAATGCCCAATAACCGCCTGCTTGGCCGGGTGGAGTACCAAGACGTGGCTGACCATCAGGCCAGCGCGGAGTCGGCGCGTTGGGGTTGTCATACACCGGCGGTTCTTCAGGGGTAACCGTGAAGATGCGCTGCCCGCTGGAAACCAGTGTGACGTTGTCACCCCAGATCTGCCGGCTGCCATTGCGTGCCACTGTTCCGGACACCGTGATCACATCTCCCGGTTTTACTGTGGACAATGTCCAACCACTTCTACGCAGATCAAGAGTGTTCGCCAGTTCCACTGCCCAGCTGGTGGTTGTCGGGCCATCGGTGACTTCAACAAACAGATGAACGTGAGGGTTGAGCCAATCCACCTTGGAAATGCTGCCGGTAAGCTTCATGGGCTTGGCAGGATCGAATTTGGCAGCAGGAACATGATGGGCATAGACCTCTGCTGCACCAAGCGTCATGGCTGCCAGCAAGGTCATTGCCAGAAAGTTCCGTTTTACATTGTGGTTCAGCATTCTGTGTAGCCCCCCCCTGGAGAACAGTAATTTGAAAGTAGTCGATTACTGTCTCGTGATACTGAAATCGCCCTTGGTAGTGCCGACATTCCAACTGCCGGCCAGAGTACGGTTGTAAGTACCAAGATCGTCGATTACGCCATCTACCGTGTAGGACACCGCAGTGCCTTTGGCATCTTTTCCTTCCGCTTCGAAGTGCAGACTCCATGCAGTCGGATCGACGCTGGCGGATTTTATTGGAATGGCATTTGGGCCGGGATTAACCACGCCGGTGATTTCAGCACCTGTCCACTCAAGGATGACGACGACACGATTGCGGTTTGTGGCACCTGTTCCCCAGTCTCCCACCCAGCTGCCGGACATGGGATGGCCTTCCTGGGCGGTGGAGAAAAAAGGCACGAGTGAAAGGACCAGACAGGCAACGGTTTTTACAACCACAGCGATTCCCCGTTTATTCATTTTTATTACCCTGATTACAAGGTCATTTTTTTGGCGATCCTATCATGAGGATTTGATTCGCCAACAATCAATTCTCGAAATCATGCGGAAAATACAGGGTTGAATCCATTCCCTCCGAGACCGATCGGTTCGGAATACATAGACACAAGTGAGGATTTCACCCGGCCACAACGACATAACGTACAGCGCCAATCTCGAATCCAGACACTTCCTGCAAGCCCATTGCGATGTGCGCCTTGCGCGAGGCATGGTTGTCTTCCCTGATGAAGGACATGACTGGTGCCTGCTGCATGTGCGCACGCTGGGCACGGAACATGGCAGATGCAACGCCAAACCGGCGAAATTGCTGTGCGACGCAGACAGGGCCATGCAGATAGGCGCCTGGATTGGGCCAGACTTTCAGCATGGCTTGAATGATGGGCACATGGGCCTGCGCCTCACGCGGGGTAAAGGCGACATAACCGATAACACGCCCGGCGCTGCGTGCCACGATCAACGATTTGCTGTTAACAGCCTGCTTGAACCATTCCTGCGGGAAACGTGCGGAAAGGCTGCCACCATATTCTGGTTGATTTGCTTCCTGCACGCCGAGGATACCGTCGATATCCTGCTCGCTTGCCAAATCAACTTCGAAGTCGTTCACGATAGCCGCCTTCGCCGATTTCTGTTGCTGGTTTATTGATGTCGGAGGCGCAGCCTCTGCTCACGCTTCGTTACTTGCCACCAATCACATCGCGAATGAACTCCAGCATCATGCCGGTATAACGTTCATCGCTGCTGTTGATGTGCTGATTGATGGAGATATGGTTGTGGTCACGCGCCTGCGCGAAACGCGGACACGCATCACGAGTGCGACAGAGGATGTCATACAGGCGGGCGGTGCCGGATTCGATGGCATGTGGATCGTACTCGGCGCTCAGCAGGAATACCGGCACATCTTTCCCGGTGTATTTTTCGGCCAGGGTAAAAGCTGCACTGTCCTCGCGTTTGGCGGCATCAGTGCCGAAATAATCGACGTTGTCAGACTGATAAGCGCCCGACAACATGATGGCGCCAGCAATGTCCGGATCATTCTCGAACATCATGTTCGGGTCGAACAACAGTGACGACACATGGGTGCAACCGGCCGACGCACACAGGAAGAATATCTGCTCGGGGTTGATGCCGTACTCGCCGGCATTGGCGCGTATCCACGCCACGATGGCTTTCATGTCTTCCGCGCCCTGCGGATATTTTATGTTCGGCACCAACCGGTAGGTTGCATTGATACCGACCATGTCGTGGCGCGCAAAAAACGTGGCAACGTTCGCGTTCATCAAGTCAGACAGCGGATTCACCTTGTCACCACCGGTCAATCCGCCTCCGTGTATGAACACTACGGCGGGACGGGGTCCGCCTGACGCTACGGGGCGGTAGATGTCCATGCCTTGCTTGGCGTCGGGACCATATTTCACATCCTTGGTGACCTGCAGATTGCCCTTCTCCGAAGTCTTGTGGATTTCCGCATACAGTTTGCCGGTACCGTCGATGACCTGCGGGTTGAGGTTCGGCCCCATGGCCTTGATGGCCTCATAGGCTTTCAGCAAGGCCGGATCGCTGACGGACTGGGCGTGGGCCGTGGCGGCAGCGGCCAGCAGCATGGCGATTTGCAACGTGTGCTTGAACATGCGATTTCCCCTGGATGGATATCTTGTTTTGGTTGGCGGATGTCAGCACAGACGCTGTTGGCAGACAAGGTTGGTTATCAATACATACCCACGCATCAGAGAGTTTTGCCGCTGCGACTGATCGACAACTGCACCGAAGAATCCTGCAATCTATCGAGCTTCTGCAATTGTTGTCTTTGCAATCACCTCCGACATCCCTTCGAGAGTATTTGCCAAACAATCGAGACAGATCAGGTCGGTTTTCACGATTTTTTTCATTGGAAGTACGATCCGCCACCATCGCAGTCCTGTGCCGGAAGGCGAGCGCTGCCGTGCAGCGGACATGCCTAATGCGATCGAACAGAGCGCACATGCATAGCAAGCGGTTTTCGTCCCGCCGCGTTTTTACTGGCCATATCGCTGCAGAATATTTCTTCAAGCTCTCTCCTTGGCGAGTATGAACTCGTCAAGGATTTACAAAAATCCTGCGAGAGGATGCAGGTACGGCAGTAAAACGGGAAAGCTGGTAGGGAGTAGTACGACCGCAGCTGGCGTAACAAAAGCGTAATAATAATAATGAGGAAAATTGCATGTATTCATTGAAGGGTAAAACCAGACTCCTGGCCTCCGCTATCGCAGCGGTAGTATCCGGTTGGGCAGGTATGGCCAGAGCGCAGGAACCGAACACCGGGACGCAGGGCAGGCAGCTTGAGGAAATCACGGTGACGGCAACGCGCCAGGAG
>Ga0255096_1001260_pt1 | contig 10593 bp, 12 predicted proteins | sample Colum_Atlam_RepA_2_FD_188563 | JGI IMG/M metagenome (GOLD analysis project Ga0255096, IMG submission 188563) | Freshwater microbial communities from Columbia River, Oregon, United States - Colum_Atlam_RepA_8d | ecosystem: Environmental > Aquatic > Freshwater > River | place: USA: Oregon...
GTGGCGACATGGCCGCGGGCCGATTCGCAGTGGCCTTGCTGATCGTCAAAGAAGACGTCGGCGTTGTACGCGCCAAGAAATACGCCCTTGTCGAGACCGCCCAAGAACAGCGATTCGTCGATCTTGATATCCCAGTGACGCAACGTCAGCACCACGCGCTCATGAGCAGGTGCTGCCCTTGCTGTGACGAGACAAGTGCGGATAGGTGACTCATCTTCATTGAATTCGCGCTGCAGCATCTGCAACGCAGCCAGAAATGGTTTGAATGGACCGCCGCTCAGCGGCTTCCTGGCTGCTTCCTGTTCGCTTCGTGTGAACTCGGCCAGCCCTTGAGTTTTGTAGATGCGTTCGGCTTCGTCGGAAAACAGTACCGCGTCACCGTCGAAGGCAAAGCGCAGTTTGTAGTCATCTGTGTTGGCCGCCTTGGACGGCAGGATAGTGGCCGCTGCCACACCATGCTCAAGCGCCTGCCGCACATCGTAGCCATTGGTGCTTAGGAACAGATGGCTATTGAAGGCAGTGATATAGCGATATGGACTATCACCGCCGCAGAAGGCGGCCTTGCTGATGTCGAGCCCGTGGTGCTTGATTGAGTTGAAAATGCGCAGGCCTGTATCGGCGGTATTGCGCGACAGCAGGATCACTTCTACCCGTGGCTGCCCTAGCAGTTTGTTTATATGCAGCAGCTTCTTGACGAGGTGGAATGCATCACCAGGTTGCAGAGGTTCTTCTTCGTGAGCGATCTGGTACTGGCGGTAAGCTTCAACCCCTTCGCGCTCGAACACCTGGTTGCTGGCGTCAAGATCGAACAGGGCGCGCGAGGAGATCGCGACGATCAGTTTGTTGACTTCGGTTTGCATGCAGAAACAGCCGGACTCGTTACGAACTTCCCGGACATGGTACTCCGGTTCCCCGCAGGCCGCAGTAACCGTCCGGATTCTTTGCGAGGTACTGCTGGTGATAGTCCTCGGCATAGTAGAACGTTGGCGCGGCACGTACTTCGGTGGTGATGCTTCCCCTGCCCGATCGTGTAAGCGCCTGCTGGTACAGCGCCAGCGATCGCTGCGCAATTTCGAGTTGTACAGGCGTGCTGGCATAGACAGCGGAGCGGTACTGAGAGCCCCGGTCATTCCCCTGCCGCATGCACTGGGTCGGATCGTGTGCCTCCCAGAACACCTTCAGCAGTTCAGCAAGCGGCAGTTTCACCGGGTCGAATACCACAAGCACCACCTCGGTGTGGGCAGTACGGCCGCTGCACACATCCTGGTAAGTCGGGTTCACGGTATAGCCGCCGGCATATCCCACTGCTGTGCTGAACACACCGGGAAGTTGCCAGAACAGCCGCTCAGCGCCCCAAAAACAGCCGAGTCCCAGCTGCACTTGCTCCAGCCCTGTCGGATACGGCGGCACCTGCGGATTGCCCAGAACCAGATGCCGCGGATTCACCTGCAGTGCGTTGGGCCTGTCTGGCAGTGCTTCGGCCGCGGTGACCAGTCTTTCCTTGTTGAGCGAAAACATAGAGCTTCTCCTTACTAAACTGAAAAGTCTGGATTTACCACTGCCTGGCTCAATGGCCGCGGCAACAGGAGAGATACCGCGCCAGCACCGACTTCATGCCCTGTTCAATACACTCTATAGTCAATGCATGGCCTATCGATACTTCAAGAATCCCGGGTATGGTCAGGAAGGTACCCAGATTGGTTAGATCGAGATCATGGCCTGCATTGACCCCCAGCCCTACCGCTTGCGCCGCCAGTGCTGTGTCACGATATCGGTTGAACACCTCCAGCTGCTGTGGCGTGCCGAACGTTGCTGCGTAATGTTCGGTATATAGCTCGATGCGCGCTGCGCCAGTGGCGGCGGCCAGTGGCACCAGAGCCGGATTGGGGTCGAGGAACAAAGACACCCTGACTCCAGCCTCCTGTAGTCCCGCCACGATATCCTTCAACCATTCCCCGTCCCTGTGCAGGTCCCAACCATGGTCAGAGGTCAGCTGGTCGGTTGCATCCGGCACCAATGTGCATTGGTGCGGTTTTACGTCCATTACGGACTGCAGGAACGCCGACGATGGATAGCCCTCTACGTTGAACTCGGTGCCGGGGAAACCCTGCACGACCTGGGCAAGCACCGGCAAATCGGCAAAGCGCACGTGACGCTCATCCGGCCGCGGATGCACGGTAATGCCGTGTACGCCAAGCCCAAGAAAGCGCTGCGAAAATGCTTCGAGATCGGGAAAATTGCGGCCGCGTGAATTACGCAGCAAGGCCAGTTTGTTTATGTTGACACTGAGAGCTGTCATGGTAGCCACGTGTATCTTGTAAAGCCCTATTCTCCCCGAAACCCGTGGTCGCCGTCATGGCGCCTGTTGCCCGTTTGGATGAAATAGTCGAGATGAATGCCGGACTGACACTCGAAGACAATGTCGACAGGCAATGTCGCAAATGGCCAGCCTCTGTTGTCACTCGCAATTTAAAGAAATTGCTGCTGTGCTACTTCAGCGCGGTGGCTGATTGGCTGATAATTCGTCGGCTCAGACTACTTCGTCGCGATCGGGCCAGATAAAGCCAATCGGATGATGCTTTTCTTCATCCTGCTCGACGTTGATCGCGAAGCAGATCAATTGCACGGTGTTCTGGTGTGCAAGCATCGAACAAGGATTGCCGCCGAGCAGGCCTTCAATACGGATACCGTCAAAACTCACCTGTGCCAACGTACGCACTTCCACCTGCATGCCACCATTTAACACGGCAACGATGGCTGGACGGAAATTAGCCGGCAACTTGGAAGACCAGGCCCTCGCTTCGGCAGCCAGCGATTCCAGCAATACCCCCGCACTGCGATATTCGTTCATGTCTCTTGTGCTGCACGCCGGCGGCAAAGGGCACAAATTATCTTCCCGGACTGTAGGCGGTACGAAGCCCGGCACGCTCACCATCTGCCGGTTGAGCACATCATTGAGACTGCTCGCCGCTGGCTGCAGTGGATGCAAATCCGGCTGGAAATCGCCGTCGACGGCAAGGATTTGCGTAGAGCTGTGAACATCCTTCATGGCGAAGTCTTGACAGAGAACGGCTGGTGCCCGGGACCGGAATCGAACCGGTACGACTTTTAGGGTCGAGGGATTTTAAGTCCCTTGTGTCTACCAATTTCACCACCCGGGCAAACGAGGCCGATTATAGGTCCCGACGCGGAATGGGCATAGGAAAACGACAGTGAAACAAGGAGAGAAAGGCGTGTAGGCCAGATTTCGACGATGGGTACATTAAGAACACACGCCCCTAGAACCGACGGGCATATAGAGAGGTGTCCTTACACGCGGAAGCAATACTATTGCATGAATGGAGGCTGGAGTCGGAATCGAACCGGCGTACGTGGAGTTGCAGTCCACTGCATGGCCACTCTGCCATCCAGCCTTGAAACTATGATAAGAGCCTGTTCAAGAAGCCTATTCAATCCAGCGCCGAATGAGGATCGGTGGAGGATGGAGAGAAGTGGCAAACTGGAGCGGGAAACGAGACTCGAACTCGCGACCCCGACCTTGGCAAGGTCGTGCTCTACCAACTGAGCTATTCCCGCATTGAACAGTTTGTACTTGTCGTACTTGCTGGTACCTGTACTTTCTTTCTCCACTTTCACCATCAGCATCAAAGCCTTACCGCTGCTTTACATTGCCGGGCTCTTGCAAAGAGGTCGCCATTCTAATCTCTGAAGAATCGATGTCAACCCTATTTCATACCGTTTTTCAGCAAAGGCCACGCCTTGTTCAAGTAGATATACATCGACCATAAGGCCAGCACCATGGCCGCGTTGATCAGCACATAACCGAGGCCCCACATCCACCACGGGCCGTTCAGATCAGTAGCCAGTAGCACGCCCAACGCTATCATTTGGACGGTCGTTTTCCACTTGCCGATCATGCCCACTGCTACAGAATCACGCTGTTGCTGCTCAGCCATCCACTCGCGCAAAGCTGACACAAGGACTTCCCGCGCGACGATCAAAGCAGCCGGAATGACATACCACGGGCTTGGGTAGCTGGCTGCCAGAATGACCAATGAAATCGCCACTAGCAGCTTGTCGGCGACTGGATCAAGAAAGGCACCAAAGCGGGAAGTCTGCTTGAGCCTGCGCGCGGTGTGGCCATCAAGCCAGTCCGTGATACAGGCAACGATGAAAATGGCGGATGCCGTATAGTGGTGCCAGCGGAAATCGCTGTAATAGACCAGCATGAAAACGGGGATAAGCATCACCCGCAGACATGTGAAGAAGTTGGCCAGATTCATGGAGGGGGACTTGTCGGTTTTTCCCCCGATTCTACCCGCAGTTGCAGCCGAGCGGTAATTCCTTGCAACAAACGCTGTCAGGCGCCGTGCAAATGTTCGTAGATCGTCTCGGCCATTTGGTGGCTGATACCGGTTACGCGCTCCAGTTCATCGATGCTGGCGCGAAGGATTTCCTGGCGGCCTCCGAAATGTTGCAGCAGTTCCTTTCGCTTTTTTGGCCCTATGCCAGGAATGGCTTCTAGCGATGATTGGTTGCGGGCCTTGCTGCGGCGATTGCGATGAGCCGTAATTGCAAACCGATGAGCCTCATCACGGATGTGTTGGAGGAGATGCAGCGCTGGAGATTCAACCGGCAATGCCAGCTCCAGGTGCGAGTGTCCTAGTATCAAAGTCTCCTGCCCTGCCCGTCGGCTGATTCCCTTGGCGATGCCCATCAGCAACACATTGCTTACGCCGAGTTCAGCCAGTACCTCTTCCGCCTGCTTCAATTGACCCAGACCGCCATCAATTACCAGCAAATCCGGCAATTTGGCTTCGCCCTTCAGTAGACGGGTAAAGCGGCGGGTCAGCGCCTGTTTCATGGCGGCGTAATCATCACCCGGGGTGATGCCGTCAATGTTGAAACGGCGATAGTCGGATTTAAGTGGGCCGCTCGTGTCGAACACTACGCATGACGCTACCGTGGCTTCGCCGCTGCTGTGGCTGATGTCGAAGCATTCCAGCCGCGCCGGAGTCTGGGCCAATTGCAACACTTCCGCCAAGACGGCGAACCGACGCTCGACACTCTGGCGTGAATTGAGTTTGTCCTGCAAGCCTTGGGCAGCATTGGTCAGCGCAAGATCAAGCCACTTTTGCCTGTGGGTTTTTACGCTTGAAGCGATGATCACCTTGCGCCCGGCAACTTCACTCAACGCCTGCTGCAGACTTTCACTTTCGTCCGGCTCGATGTTGCAGACAAGCTCCCGCGGCAGGCTGAACTGGCTGCCGCTGCCGAGGTAGTACTGTCCGATGAATGCCTGCAATTTCGACGCTGGTGTAGTTTCCAGTATGTACTTGGGGAAATGATTGCCGGTGCCGAGCAGGCGTCCCTGACGAAACATCATCAGATGAACGCAGATGATGCCGGCCGATTCGACCAGCGCCAGCACATCGACATCACCTTTTTCGCCATCGACATACTGCCGTTCCTGGATCATGCGCAAGTCGCGCACCTGATCGCGTAACACGGCTGCTTCTTCGTAGCATTGTTGTTGTGCCAGCGTTTGCATGCGGCCTGCGAGTTCGCGGGTCACTTCGTCGTTATGACCTTCGATGAACATCACCGAATGACGCACATCTTCAGCATAGGCCTCGGGTGTAGTCAGATTAACGCAAGGGCCAGAACAGCGCTTTATCTGGTATTGCAGGCAGGGCCGAGTGCGGTTGCGGAAGAAACTGTCTTCGCATTGGCGCACATGGAATACTTTCTGCAGTAGCGCGAGCGATTCACGCACTGCACTCGCACTGGGAAACGGGCCGTAATACTCGCCAGGAATCTTCTTTGCGCCTCTATGCAACCCAAAACGCGGATAGGTGTCATGCGAGGAAAGGAAGATGTAAGGATAGGATTTGTCATCGCGTAATACGATGTTGTAAGGCGGACGCTTTTCCTTGATGAGATTCTGTTCGAGCAGCAGTGCTTCCGTTTCGCTGCGGGTGATGGTGGTTTCGATGCTGTGGATGCGCGCTACCAATGCCATCGTCTTGTTGTCGAGGCCGGAAGCACGGAAGTAGTTGGAAAGACGCTTCTTAAGATTCTTGGCCTTGCCGACGTACAGTGTCTCGCCGTCTGCACCTAGCATCCGGTACACGCCCGGACGATTGCTGGCATGCTGCAGGAAGGCCTGGGAGTCAAAAGCAAGCATCACACAATCCGTACTTCCGGCCACAGCTGGATGTCGAATTTCTCCAGCACTGAGGTCTGTATCTTCTCGGACAATGCCACCAGCGCAGCTCCGCTTGCATTGCCGTAATTCACCAGTACAAGTGCATGATCCTTATGCACACCGACATCACCTTCGCGATAGCCCTTCCAGCCCGCCTGTTCGATAAGCCAGGCGGCTGGCACCTTGATGCCGTCTTTGTCAGCAAAGCCAGGCATCTGCGGATACACTTTACGCAATTCAGCGTACTGTTCGTTTTTGATATGTGGATTCCAGAAGAAGGAGCCTGCATTGCCAAGCACACCAGGGTCAGGCAATTTGCTACGGCGTATGGCACAGACAGTATCGCTTACGAGTTGCGGCGACAGCTGGTCAGGCGGTACTTGTGCCAACGCAGCATTCAAAGCCGGATACTCCAGCTTTAGTTCAGGCTGAAGTGACAACCTGAATGTCACTGCGCAGATGATGAAGCGATCCTTTCCCTCCTGCTTGAAGTAAGACTGTCGGTAGCCGAAACGGCAATCCGCGTTGTTGAAGCGGTGGATACGTCCGGTGTTGATCTCAAGAGCATCCAGGTACAGCAGTTTATCCCGCACTTCAACGCCATAAGCGCCAATGTTCTGCACCGGCGCCGCCCCAACCGTACCTGGAATCAGCGACAGGTTTTCCAGCCCGTACCATTGCTGTTGCAAGCTGTACTGCACGAACTCATGCCAAACCTCACCAGCCTGTACTTCGATGTCGACATTGTCATTAGTGGCTGAGATTTTGCGGATTCCGCGATGATGCAGCTCGATGATGAGACCGGGATAGTCTTGCTTGAACAGGATATTGCTGCCCTGCCCGATCAGCATGAATGGAACCTGTTGTGCACGCTGCCATGCGAGTACACCGAGTAGTTGAGTCACGCCCGTGATGGTTACCAGCCAGCGCGCCCTGGCAGAAACATGGAACGTGTTGAGGTGACGCAGATCCACATGCTCACGGATTGCCAGTGTGTCGGCATTCATTGCAAACCTCTACTCTTTTGCAGTCCGTGACACTTGACCAGATAATTCAATAGTGATGTGCAGGCGTTTTCGCACAGATCGATCACTTCATTGAAGCCCGCTGCAGGGCCTTCATACGGATCAGGCACCTGGACCTGGCCTGTCGTGCCATGCTGCAGCAATAAGGCGAGCTTGCCGCGGTGAGCCGGTGGACACACAAGTTCCAGATCAACCAGATTCTTTTGGTCCATGGCGAAGATGTAGTCATGGAGTTCGAAATCACTCCCTACCACCTTGCGTGATCGCTGCGCGCTGAGATCGTAACCACGGTTGGCAGCGGCAGCAATCGAGCGGGAATCGGGTGGCTCGCCGTCATGCCAACCAGAAGTACCCGCCGAATCCACTTCAATATGGTCATGCAGACCTTCTGCCTGCAAGAGCGCCCGAAGCACACCTTCGGCCGTCGGAGATCGGCATATGTTGCCGAGACATACCATCAATACCCTGACCGGTTTCACCGTGCTACTCATTACCTGCATTACCCGTCACACGACTACCCTCTGCGAAGATTGTTGCTTCGAAAGCAACTGACGTACCAAGTCGAGATCTTCAGCAGTATCGACACCGGCGGGAATCGCCTCGCAGCAGCGTTCAGCATGCAATCGCACACCCTGCGTCATGGCTCGCAGCTGTTCCAACTTTTCCGTTTTTTCCAGTGCACTCGGTGGCCAGCGAACAAATTGCTGCAGCACATTGACCCGGTAGCCATAGATGCCGAGATGGCGTTTGCCCCACAACGTGCCCTCGACATGACCATCACGTGGCCATGGGATAGGCGCACGAGAGAAATACAGCACATTGCCGGCGTCGTCGGTCACTAGCTTGACGGCATTCGGATTACGGAATTCGGATTCGTCATGGATGTCGGCATACAGCGTGCAGATACCAACATCGGGTCGCATCACCAGGTTGGCGGCCACCTGATTGATGACTGCCGGGGGGATCAACGGCTCATCACCCTGCACGTTGATGACACAGGTATCACTGGCGAGGCCCAGTTGTGCTGCCACTTCAGCAATGCGATCGGTGCCGCTCTGATGCGCCGGATCGGTCATGTAAACATGGGCGCCGGCTTCTGCACATACGCGGCGGATACGCTCATCATCAGTGGCAACATACACCGCGCTCGCAAGGCTTTGCCGCACACGTTCAACCACATGCAGGATCATCGGCTTGCCCGCGATGTCCAGCAGCATTTTGCCGGGCAATCGGCTCGACTGATAGCGCGCAGGAATGACAGCGATGAAGGCGGGTGTCGTCATTGCTTGCGGGCTTCCTTTTCTTCCTGCGTCAGCGTACGTGCTTCATTGTCCAGCATTACCGGAATGTCGTCGCGGATCGGATAGGCGAGGCTGTCGACGTAGCAGAGCAATTCGCCGTCGGTTGGATTGTAATGGAGCGAGCCTTTGCACAGCGGGCAGGCCAGAATGGCCAGTAGTTTTTTGTCGAGCATGTAGGAATCCTGCGATCAGGGTTTGTGCGCCAGGCCCTTTTGCAGCAATTGCTGCAGCAGGGCGTAAAACTCCGTGGGCAATACTGCTTCTACTTCCAGTGCCCACCAATGACTGCGGGCGAAACGGCTACATTTGACGGCATCCTTGGCAGTCATTATCACCGGGGCCACATCGCCAAATGCAAGGTCATTGGCGTTATACGTATGATGATCGGCAAATGACTGCGGCATGATAACAAAGCCCAGTTGTTGCAGGCTTGCGAAAAATCTGCCGGGATTTCCGATGCCTGCCACGGCGTGCACCAAAGTGCCCGCTCTGTGACGCTGCCGCCATTGGTCAACTGTCAAATGTTCTCCACTGACGAGATTGACCAGCAGTGTCGGCCGCAATTCGAGTGTGAATTGGTGCATAACCTGTACTGGCAGGGGCTGCGCAAGCACACCATTGGCAATCACTATGTCCACCCTGCGTAAGCGGGACGGCAGCTCGCGCAGCGGTCCTGCTGGCAGTAGTTGCTGATTTCCAAGCCCACGCTCACCATCGACCACGGCAAGTTCCAGCGTACGACCAAGTGCATAGTGCTGCAGGCCGTCATCGCTAAGGACAAGTTGTGCTTGCAGCTCTTGCTCCGCCAGTTTAACGGCCCGCACACGGTTCGGATCGACCACTACGGCACAACCTGCGCGCTGTGCCAGCAACACGGCTTCGTCACCCGCTTGCTGTGGATCTGATGCCGCCGTGACCACCAGCGGATACACCGCACCTTTGCCGCCATAACCACGACACACAATGACAACGTTGAGTCCACCATCCGAAAAATGACGCGCCAGCGCGATGCACAGCGGTGTCTTACCGGTACCCCCGACAGTGATATTGCCCACAATAATGACGGGCACTGACGCTTGGTAAGGACCGCAAGCCAGCAGCTGCTGCCGGCGACGGGTGGCCACCAATCCGAACAGCCAGCCGAGCGGTACCAACAAGACCAACAGTCGTGAACCGCGGTACCAGGCCTCTGTCAGCCAGCGTTTCATCGCAGAACGGTCACTCGCTGACCACTTCTGCAAACTGCAGTTTATGCAGCGTGGCGTAGATGCCGCCATGAGCCAACAACTGCTGGTGTGATCCGCTCTCGGCGATGCGTCCCTTGTCCATCACCACAATGCGGTCTGCGCTTTCGATGGTCGACAGTCTGTGTGCTATAACGAGAGTAGTGCGACCTTGCATCAGATACTGCAACGCTTCACGGATGTGACGTTCTGAGGCGCTGTCGAGAGCCGAAGTAGCCTCGTCGAAAATCAGGATTGGGGCATTCTTAAGCAGTGCACGGGCAATGGAGAGGCGTTGGCGTTGACCACCTGACAACAGTAGACCGTCGTCCCCCACCATCGTATCGAGACCATCCGGTAGTTCACTGATGAACTCCATTGCATGGGCGTGGCTCAGTGCCTGATGAAGTGCGTCCTCAGTAGTGTCTGCAAGCTCGCCATAGGCAACATTGTCGCGAATTGTGCCATTGAATAGCACCACCTGCTGGCTTACCAACGCAATCTGGCTGCGCAAGTTGTGTAGCTGGTATTCCCGTATTGGAATGCCGTCGAGCAGGATGTCGCCCGCCACCGGCTCGTAGAAGCGTGGCAGCAGATTAACGAGCGTCGACTTGCCGCTCCCGGAATGACCGACTATCGCGACCGTCTGGCCGGGTTCGCACACAAGATCGATGCCGTGAAGTACGGGTTCGTTATTACCTTGGTAGGTGAAATGTACCTGACAGAACTCGACCCTGCCCTTTACTCGATCAATTTGCTGGGTGCCGGTGTCGACTTCGGCATCAGCGTCGATTAACTCGAAAATTGACGCTGCTGCTGCCAGTCCCTTTTGGATG
>Ga0255096_1001261_pt1 | contig 10590 bp, 11 predicted proteins | sample Colum_Atlam_RepA_2_FD_188563 | JGI IMG/M metagenome (GOLD analysis project Ga0255096, IMG submission 188563) | Freshwater microbial communities from Columbia River, Oregon, United States - Colum_Atlam_RepA_8d | ecosystem: Environmental > Aquatic > Freshwater > River | place: USA: Oregon...
GTGTCGGTGTCATCGCAGGCCGATACCGAAAAGGCCGACATCACCCGCGAGAAGGCCGAGATTGACGCGGACCCGCAAGAAGAGCTGCGCGCGCTGGCAGGCATTTACGAACGGCGCGGGGTCCCTTCGGATTTGGCGCTGCAGGTGGCCACGGCGCTGCACGAGAAAGACGCGCTGGCGGCGCATGTGCGCGACGAGCTGGGCATTTCAGAACATACCGAAGCCAAGCCGCTGGTGGCGGCTGCGGCTTCTGCCTTGACCTTTGCGGTGGGGGCGGCGTTGCCGCTGGCCACGGCGGCGCTGGTGCCAGAGGCGACGATCAGCCTGTGGGTCACGGTGCTGTCGTTGCTGTTTCTGGCGGTGCTGGGCGGCGTAGGCGCCAAGGCAGGCGGCGCTTCGGTGCTGCGCGGCATCTGGCGCGTGACGTTCTGGGGCGCGGTGGCAATGGCGGTGACGGCGCTGGTCGGCAAGCTGTTTGGCGCGGTGGTTTAGGCCACTACAGGTGGGCGCAAACAAAAAGGGCCGCAGTTTCCTGCGGCCCTTTTGCTATTCTAGATGGTGCTGTTATTCGCGGTTGCCCAAGAACTGCAGCAGGAACATGAACATGTTGATGAAATCAAGATACAGGTTCAGCGCGCCCAGGATGGCCGATTTGCCCAGCCATTCGGAGTCGCCCATCTGCGCGTGTTGCAGGTAGGTGTTCTTGATGGTTTGGGTGTCAAACGCGGTCAGGCCAGCGAAGATCAGCACGCCGATGACCGAGATCGCGAAAGCCATCGCGGTTGAGGCAAGCAGCATGTTGACAAACGATGCAACGAGCAGACCGATAAGACCCATCATCAAGAAGGTGCCCATGCCGGACAGGTCTTTCTTGGTGGTGTAGCCGTAAAGCGACAGGCCCGCGAAGGCGATCGCGGTGACAAGGAAGGTCTGTGCGATCGAGGTCTGGGTGTAGACCGCGAAGATGAACGCCAGCGACAGGCCGACAGCGGCGGCATAGGCGTAGAAGAACAACTGCGCGGCCGCGACCGACAGGCGGTTGATCATGGCGCTAAGCACCATGACCATGATCACGGGGGCGAACATCACGACCCATTTCAGCGGCGTCATGAAGATCGCCTGCACCATGGTCGCGTTGGTGCCAACGGCCCAAGCCACGCCTGCCGTGATCAGCATCGCCACGGACATCAGGCCGTAGACCTTGTTCATATGGGCGCGAAGCCCGGCGTCGATCTCTGCCGTGCGCGCGCCTGCGCCCACTGTGCGGATCGTCTGATAGTCAGCCATGAAAGCCTCCGGTTATAGCGGGGGCGGCACGGGAACGCGCCACCTTATGCCTGCAATATCGGGGCTGCAGTCTGCGATTTCAAGGATTTCCACGCCTAGAAATTATGACGTGGCGATATTGGTTTAGCGCAGCCAGTTGCGGGGCACATCCCACAGCGGGCGATCTGCTTCGGCAGCGGCTTCGGCCGCGGTCAGGCCGACATCGGCCAGCATCTGATCGTTCAGCCGGGCAAGGGCACGGCGTTGGCTGCGGGCGGCCAAGCCAAGCCGCAGGCGGGCCAGCAAGCCAAGCGGGGTGCCGCGCGACTGCACGCGGTCAACAGCCAGCGATGCGGTGTGGAGCGAGGCAAACATGGTCTTTCCTTTCAGGGTTCATCGAATTTGGTGATGGGGCCTGTTCGGCGCATCACATCACTTGATCAAGGTAGCCGAATCTGAGACATTAGGAAAATGAATGATTTTGACCTTGATCATCAGGGATTGTGATATGGCGCGGAATTTGGACCTGACCTCGTTGCGGTCTTTCGTGGCGATTGCCGATGCGGGTGGGGTGACGCGGGCGGCGGGGTTCTTGAACCTGACGCAATCGGCGGTGTCGATGCAGATCAAGCGGCTGGAAGAGGCGCTGGATACCCAGTTGCTAGACCGGTCGGCCCGGCAAGTCGCGCTGACGGCGGCCGGAGAGCAGCTTTTGGGCTATGCCCGCCGCATGCTGGCGATGAATGACGAGGTTTTCGCGCGGCTGACCCAAACGCAGTATGAGGGCGAGATCATTCTGGGTGTGCCGCATGACATCGTTTACCCGGTGATCCCGCAGGTGTTGCGGCGCTTTGCCAAGGAATATCCGAAAATGAAGGTGTCGTTGCAGTCTTCGTTTACGCGGGTGCTGAAGGGGCAGTTCGCGCGCGGTGAATGTGATGTCATTCTGACCACCGAAGAGTCGGTGGATCCGGGCGGCGTGACCTTGGCTGAATTGCCGTTGGTTTGGGTGGGTGCGCCGGATGGGGTGGCGTGGAAGGGGCGGCCGTTGCGCTTGGCTTTCGCGCATAACTGCATCTTTCGACAGGGGGTGCAGGCGGCGCTGAACGCCTGCGGCTTGCCGTGGGAGATTGCGGTGGAAAGCGACGATACCCGCGGTGTCGAGGCCAGCGTCAGCGCCGATCTGGCAGTGCATACGGTGCTGGCTGGCTCTGAGCCGCCGTTTGTCGAACGCATCGCGCATGGCGGGGCCTTGCCGGATTTGGCGGTGATGAAGGTGAATATGTATGTGGCCGATCCGGTGCATTCGGATGCGGTGTTGGCCTTGGGCGAAATGATCCGGCAGACCTATCGTGCCAAGGGCGTGCGACCGGTGTTGACCGAGGTCAAGGCAGGCTGATCACCACTTTGCCGGTGGCTTGCCGACTGCGCAGCAGCTCTAGCCCCTGCGGGTAATCGGCAAAATCCAGTTGATGCGAGATATGCGGCCGCAAACCACCTTCGGCGAACCATTGAAACAGCGTGCGCAGGCTGTCGGTCAACACTTGCGGCGCGAAGTTCAGATAGCCGCCCCAATACAGCCCGATCACGCTTAGGTTCTTGACCAGCAGCAGATTGGCGGGAATTTGCGGCACCTCGCCGCTGGCAAAGCCGATGGCCAGCAGGCGGCCATCGGGGCGGCAGGCCGACAGGGCTGCCATAAACGCCGGGCCGCCGACCGGATCGTAGACCACATCGACGCCGCCAAGCGCCTTGAAGGCGGCTTTCAGATCGGGCGTTTCGCTGTCGATGGTCACATCCGCCCCTGCGGCGCGGGCGATGGCCAGCTTGTCGGCGCCGCGGGCACAGGCGATAACGCGCGCGCCCAGACGTTTGCCAATTTCAACCGCCGTCAGCCCCACACCGCCCGCAGCCCCCAGCACCAGCAAGGTCTCGCCTGGTTGCAGCCGCGCCTTGTGGGTCAGTGCCAGATGCGAGGTGCCATAGGCGATCTGGAACGCGGCGGCTTCGGCAAAGCTCATGGCGTCGGGCAGCGGCACAAGGCGGGCGGCATCGACGACGGCATACTCGGCAAGCCCGCCAGACCCGGCAAAAGCCGCAACACGGGTGCCGGGGGCAGGGCCGGTGGTGTTTGGCCCAAGCGCATCGACAGTGCCCGCAAACTCCATCCCCGGCACATAGGGCAGGGTGGGGCGTTCTTGATACTTGCCTTGGGCCATCAGCAGATCGGCGAAGTTCAACCCGCAGGCGGCAACGCGCAAACGCGCCTGTCCGGTGGCAGGCTGCGGCAAACCTAGGGTTGTCATGCCGGCCGCCTGATGAAGTGCCGAAACCTGCCACGCGCGCATGAAACACTCCTGATTTTATCACCGCATTGTTGTGAAAATGCGGGAATTTTTTGGGCGAAGCCACCCGAAATTGACACCATTTGGGATGTTAGCTGCGAAAATAGGCGAAAATGAGCGGCTTAAGTGGAATGATCTTTTGCAAAATGCGAAGATACGGCGATATGAAGTGCAAAATGCAATGCAATATGAAAGACCCGTTTAAGGCGAGTAGTCTTGTTGTGATAAACGCGACGCGCGACACGCTGCACGCTGCGGTAGTTCTTTGTTCACTTGTATAATTCGACATATCCAAAAGGACAGGTTTTTGCCGCCGTGCAAAGAATTTCGACGGGATTTCTGATTTTGCGAATTTTGGCACGAAAATTGCTTGTATTAAGATACGCCGTAATTTGGAAAGTGGAGACTGTTATGAAGCACCCCGTTGATGCCCATGTTGGCAAGCGTGTCCGTCATCGTCGCTGGATGATCGGAATGACGCAACAACAGCTTGCTGATAAAGTCGGGATCAAATTCCAACAAATCCAGAAATACGAAACCGGGATGAACCGGGTTTCGGCGTCGCGGCTTTGGGATATTGCAGATTCGCTGGGTGTGACGATTGCCTTCTTCTTTGAAGGGCTGGCCGAAGGGTCGCAGGTTGCGCAGGCCGGTGTAGACATGATGGCGGACAAAGAAGCGCTGGAGTTGGTGCGGTCTTACTATGCCATTCCCGAAGCGCAGCGCCGTCGGTTGTTCGACCTTGCGCGCGTTCTAAGCGAAGCGGCGTAACTGACAAATTCTTGACCTGTTGCCCCCGAGGCGCTAGCCCCGGGGCAGTGGGCGTTCTGCCCTATAAACCGGGAGCAGAGCATGACCAAAATTTCCGACATCGACGCGCAAGATATCTTCGCCACGGCGGCCGAATTGGCCGAAGCGGCGCGCGAGGCGACGTTGCTGCATTTTCGCAGCGAGGGTTTGACGGCGGATAACAAGGAAGCGGCACGGTTTGATCCGGTGACGGTGGCAGATCGGCTGTCGGAAACCCGGATGCGCGAGATTTTGGCGCGGCGTCGGCCTGCGGACGGCATCTTGGGTGAAGAGTTTGGCCCGGTGGCGGGAACCTCGGGGCTGACTTGGGTTTTGGACCCGATTGATGGCACCCGTGGGTATCTGTCTGGCACGCCAACCTGGGGCGTGCTGATTTCGGTGCGCGATGCGGCCGGGGTCGTCTACGGCCTGATCGACCAGCCTTATATCCGCGAGCGCTTCGAGGGTGGTCTGGGCCGGGCCGAGGTGAACGGGCCGATGGGGCGGCGCGCCTTGCGCACCCGCGCGGCACGGCCGCTGTCAGAGGCGATCTTGTTTTCAACCTTTCCCGAAGTTGGCAGCGCCGAAGAGGGGGCTGCGTTTCGGCGGGTGGCGTCGCAGGCCAAACTGGTGCGCTATGGCACCGATTGCTACGCCTATGCACTGATTGCGGCGGGGCAGATTGATCTGGTGATCGAGGCGGGCTTGCAGGCCTATGACGTGCAGGCCCCGATTGCGGTTATTGAAGCTGCGGGTGGTGTGGTGACCGATTGGCAGGGCAACCCCTGTTTGAATGGTGGGCGGGTGTTGGCGGCAGCAAACCGCGCCGTGCATGCCGAGGCTTTGGCGCTGTTGAACGGCTGATCTGGCGGCGGCCCTGCGGGCCATTGCTTTGATCTCGCTATCGCTCGGGTCGCAGGGGCTGTCTGCCCCTACAGGATTTGCGTGGCAAATCCTTACCCCGAGGATATTTTTGCCAAGATGAAGGGGATTGGCGGGGCGGCGGGGCTTTGCTAGTTTGGGTGCGCGCGAGTCCTTTACCCCCCTTCTGTCGCGCAGCTTCCCGATCCACCGAAGGGGGTGGTTAGGGGGAAGCCTATGTTTGATCCGAAATCCGAGATTCTTCTGCGTGGCGCCGATGCGGTGGTAACGATGGATGCCGCGCGGCGCGAGATTGCTGGTGGCGATGTGCTGATCAGGGGCGGCGTGATTGCGGCGGTGGGGCAAGGATTGGCCACTGCGGGCCGCGTTGTGGAAGCGCGGGGCTGTGTGGTGACGCCGGGGTTGGTGAACACCCATCACCATCTGTATCAGACACTGACGCGGGCGGTGCCGGGGGGGCAGGATGCGCTGCTGTTTGGCTGGTTGCAGACGCTGTATCCGATCTGGGCGAAGTTCGGGCCGGAAGAGATGTTTGTATCGGCGCAGGTCGGCCTTGCAGAGTTGGCGCTGTCGGGCTGCACTTTGACCTCGGACCACTTGTATCTGTTTCCGAATGGCGCGCGGCTGGATGACACCATTGCGGCGGCGCAGGCGGTGGGGCTGCGGTTTCACCCGACGCGCGGCGCGATGAGCATTGGGGTCAGCGATGGCGGTTTGCCGCCGGACAGTCTGGTTGAGCGGGAAGCGGCGATCCTTGAAGACTGCATCCGCGTGGTGGATGCGCACCACGACAGCCGCGATGGTGCGATGGTGCGGGTGGGATTGGCCCCCTGTTCGCCGTTTTCGGTCAGCCGCGATCTGATGCGTGATGCGGCGGTGTTGGCGCGTGACAAGGGGGTGATGCTGCACACCCATCTGGCGGAAAACGACGAAGATATTGCCTATTCCTTGGCGAAGTTCGGTTGCCGTCCGGGGCAATACGCCGAAGATCTGGGCTGGACCGGGGCGGATGTTTGGCATGCGCATTGTGTCAAGCTGGATGCGGGCGAGATTGATCTGTTCGCGAGATCTGGCACAGGCGTGGCTCATTGCCCCTGTTCGAACTGCCGGTTGGGCTCTGGCATTGCGCCGGTGCGTGCGATGCGGGATGCCGGTGTGAAGGTGGGGCTGGGGGTCGATGGCTCTGCCAGCAATGATGCGGGCAATCTTGTGCTTGAGGCGCGCCAAGCGCTGTTGCTGCAACGGGTGACGCGTGGGGCGGATGCGATGGCTGCGCGCGAGGCGTTGGAAATTGCGACGTTGGGCGGGGCGAAGGTGTTGGGGCGCAGCGATTGCGGTAGTCTTGAGGTGGGCAAGCGCGCCGATCTGGCGGTTTGGGATGTGTCGGGCATCGAGGCGGCGGGGTCTTGGGACCCGGTGGCCAGCCTTATTCTGTGCGGGCCAACGCGGGTGCGCGATCTGTTTGTCGAAGGGCGGCAGGTGGTGCAGGGCGGCCAGATGGCGACGATTGATCTGCCGCGGGTGATCGAACAGCAAAACCGGCTGGCGCGGCGGTTGGTATAAGCCGCGCTTGGAAATCAGTTTACAGGTGGGGCGGCATGCGCTATGCCGCCCGGCGTGATCACCCGGACCGCCCTTATTGCCCGTCCCCGACGCCAGCGCCGCCGCGCCTGACGTTCGATCCGCTTTGCCTTGCGTCATAAGGCCCTTTGTTTGCTTCCCCCTCGCCCGTTGACTTCCCCCCATGTCCTTGGCTACGCCTAGGCTTTCGCTGTGAAAGGCTGCATTCCATGATCACGCCCGTTCTGCCGACCTACAACCGCGCCCCGATTGCCTTTGTCAAAGGCGAAGGCTCTTGGCTGACGGCGGAGGATGGCAGCCGATATCTGGATCTGGGTGCGGGGATTGCGGTGAATGCGCTGGGCCATGCCCATCCGGCGCTGGTGGCGGCGCTGACCGCGCAGGCGCAAAAGCTGTGGCATGTGTCGAACCTGTACCGCATTCCCGAACAGGAAAAGCTGGCAGAGATGCTGGTCGACAAAACCTTTGCCGATACGGTATTTTTCACCAACTCTGGCACCGAGGCGGCGGAACTGGCGATCAAGATGGCGCGGAAGTACCATTATGATCGGGATATGAAGGACCGGATCGAGATCATCGCGTTCGAAGGGGCGTTCCACGGCCGGTCAACCGGGGCGATCGCCGCTGCCGGATCGGAAAAGATGGTCAAAGGTTTTGGCCCGCTGATGCCGGGGTTCAAGCAGTTGAAATGGGGCGATCACGATGCGATCCGCGCGGCGATCACCACCCGCACCTGCGCTGTGATTATCGAACCTGTGCAGGGCGAAGGCGGCATTCGTGTGGTGCCAGATCAATGCCTGAAGGGCCTGCGCGATCTGTGTGATGAAACCGGCACGCTGTTGATCTTTGACGAGGTGCAATGTGGCGTTGGCCGCACCGGCAAACTCTTTGCCCATGAATGGGCCGGTGTGGCGCCTGATATCATGATGGTCGCCAAGGGCATCGGCGGCGGCTTCCCGTTGGGTGCGGTTCTGGCCACCGAAGATGCGGCAAGCGGCATGGTCGCGGGCACCCACGGTTCTACCTACGGCGGCAACCCGCTGGGCTGCGCGGTTGGCACTGCCGTGATGCAGATTGTCGCCGACGATGCATTCCTTGACGAAGTATCGCGCAAGGCGGCGCAGTTCCGGCAGGGGCTGGAGGGGCTGGTTGCCAGCCACCCGACGGTGTTCGAAGCGGTGCGTGGGCAGGGCTTGATCTTGGGCTTGAAATGCAAGGCGTCAAACCTTGATGTGGTCAAGGCCGCCTACGCCGAACATCTGCTGACGGTTCCGGCGGCCGATAACGTGCTGCGGCTGTTGCCGGCGCTGAACATCCCCGAGGCCGACATTGCCGAGGCTTTGGCGCGGCTTGACCGCACGGCGGCCCGGATCGAGGCTGCCTGATGCAACTGGACCCGTCCAGCGCCGAAGCGGCGTATTGTGCCTCTCGACGAGTAGCGTGGCGCTAAGCTCCATCCTCTTGGCAGAAATATCCTGCGGGGGTCTGGGGGTGCAAAACCCCCAGCGCCTGCCACCAGTGAGACCGACATGAAACACTTCCTTGATATCCACAAAACCGACGCTGGCGAATTGCGGGCGATGATCAATTCCGCGCATGCGATGAAAGCTGCGCGCAACAACCGTCCCAAGGGCACGCCCGATGATGACCAGCCGCTCGCGGGGCGGATGGTGGCCTTGATCTTTGAAAAGCCGTCCACCCGCACCCGGGTTTCGTTTGACGTGGGCGTGCGCCAGATGGGCGGGCAGACCATGGTGCTGTCGGGCAAAGAAATGCAGCTGGGCCATGGCGAAACCATTGCCGACACGGCCCGCGTCTTGTCGCGCTATGTTGATCTGATCATGATCCGCACCTTTGAAGAGGCCACTTTGCTAGAGATGGCCGAACACGCCACGGTTCCGGTGATCAACGGGCTGACCAACCGCACCCATCCCTGCCAGATCATGGCGGATGTGATGACCTATGAAGAGCATCGCGGGCCGATTGCGGGCAAGAAGGTGGTTTGGGCGGGCGACGGCAACAACGTCGCGGCGTCGTTCCTGCATGCGGCGGGCCAGTTTGGTTTTGATTTCACCTTCACCGGGCCAGAGACTTTGGACCCCGAGCCGAAATTCGTCGACTTTGCGCGGTCTAAAGGCAGCACGGTTTTGATCGAACGCGATCCGGCGGTGGCGGTGCAGGGGGCGGATTTGGTGGTGACCGACACTTGGGTGTCGATGCATGACCCCGAAAGCGCGAAAGAGCGGCGGCACAATCAGCTGCGCGGCTATCAGGTCAATGAAAAGCTGATGGCGCAGGCCAAGCCGGACAGTCTGTTCATGCATTGCCTGCCGGCGCACCGCAATGACGAGGCCACCAGTGCCGTGATGGACGGACCACATTCGGTGATTTTTGACGAGGCGGAAAACCGGCTACACGCACAAAAGGCAGTGATGCGCTGGTGTTTGGGCGTGTAAGCTTTCGGCGCTGTCCGTCAGTGCGACGGTGATGCGCCTTAGATAAATCAAAGGCTTAGGCGTGGTGTCTTTACCAAGCGTTAAGCTTTGCGGAAATTTCGGCGCGGGGTGCAATGGGCTTGCTTTCCGCGCCGAATGGCGGCTTGGTGGTCGGTGGAAACCCGTATCAAAGGCCTAGCCATGCAAAACCCCGTTCCGTTTTTCACCCATTCGCTGACCGCGCTGTCGAAGATCCTTGCCAAGGCAGAGGACTTTGCCGCAGCCAAGAACATCAAGCCCGAAGTGATCCCGCAGCTGCGGTTGATCGCCGATATGCTGCCGTTGTGGCGGCAGGTGACGATTGCTTGCGACCACGCCAAGGGCGCGTCGGCGCGGCTGGCCGGGCTTGAGGTGCCAAGCTTTGCCGATACCGAAACCACGATTGCCGAGCTGCAAGACCGTATTGCCAAGACGCTGGCCTTTATCGCCACCATTCCGGCGGCGGCCTATGAGGGCGCGGAAAATCGCACCATCACCGTCAAGGCTGGCCCGCGGGAGCTGACCTTCCCGGCGCCGCAGTATTACCATGGCTTTGCGGTGCCGAATTTCTATTTCCACATGTCGACCTGCTATAACATCCTGCGGGCCAACGGGGTCGAAGTCGGCAAGACCGATTTCCTAGGCGCGTAACATGGCAACGGCGCTGCTGGTGATTCACGTGCAGATGGCCTTCGTCGCGGATCGCGCGGCGGGCTATGCTTGGGCCAACCCCGACGCCGACCAGCAGATTGCCACGCTTCTGGCCGCATTTCGCGGCCAGAACCTGCCGGTTTTGCATGTGCATCACCATGCCAGCGACCCGCGCGACAGTTTTCACGCCGAAGCGCCGGGGGCGGCCGTACAACCCTTGGCGGCACCGCTGCCGGGGGAGCCGGTGTTTATCAAGAACGGATCATCGGGTTTTATTGGCACTGGTCTTGCCGACCATCTGACCGCGAACGGTATCAGCGGGTTGGTGATTGTGGGCGGGGCGGCAAACTATTGCGTTGAAACCACGGCGCGGATGGCGGGCAATCTGGGCTATGCCACCACGGTGGTGGGCGATGCGCTGATCAATTTTCAAAAGACCCTGCGCGATGGGCGGGTGATGCCGGCCGAGGATGTCTTGGCGCTGACCTTGGCCAATCTGGACGGCGAGTTTGCGCATATTGCGTCGGTAAACGAGATATTGACGCAGATTTCGGCGTAACCGGCCGGGGAGGGGGCGCTGCCCCCGTCGCCAAGGCGACTCC
>Ga0255096_1001262_pt1 | contig 10590 bp, 10 predicted proteins | sample Colum_Atlam_RepA_2_FD_188563 | JGI IMG/M metagenome (GOLD analysis project Ga0255096, IMG submission 188563) | Freshwater microbial communities from Columbia River, Oregon, United States - Colum_Atlam_RepA_8d | ecosystem: Environmental > Aquatic > Freshwater > River | place: USA: Oregon...
CCGTAAAAGTATACGTTTAAGCTTGTCAGGATAGCTTTGTAAAGAAGGTTATTTTTATAGAATATTATTTTAAGGGCGTAGTAAGAAATCCCTTATAAATCAACAACTTACTGCACCCTCTGTAGTTCGCATGGACTACAGTCTTATTCCAGATCTACACTACATAACCATTCTTTGAAGATAGTAGACATCCTTTTTGATAGGAAAGCAACATACATAGGTTCTGCATTTCGTATACAACCTCTCCATACCCATTGAATAAGCATATTGAGTGCATAGTTCTCAGGATCTATCTTACAACCCATATCTTGAAGGTAAGACACAACAGAAACATTAGGAAATAAATTGTATGCCTGCACAGCTAATCTAGCCTTTGAGTATTCGTTTGTAGCTCTGCAGTTACAAGCTACCCAGGAGTCTTTGGAAAAGAATTTGTTAGATATTTTGTATGCGTTACTCCTTTGACTGTTGACAATATCCTTTGGTAGAGTAAATATTAAATCATCCTTTTTCATGCATTTTGTTTTTCTAGTACAAGAGCCAATTGCATTTACAACTTCATCTTTACTCTCCTTTGAAGCATTGATCCACCAAGATTTAGATAATTTATTTGATGTACCTCTTTGTACTTTTAAGACAGAAGGTGTTTCTAGAATTGTTAATAGATTTACAATATTTTGTTTAGCTTCTTTATTGTCAAACCTTGTCTGAACTCCTTGTAATTTTTCATAAGTAAGCCCATGCAAGGATAAGAAATTATCCATCAGACTTCCTTTGTAGTTGTATGTAATTAAGATGAACCTATTGCATTCAAATAACAAATCTGTGCTTAATTGAGTAACTAGCATTCGTTCTGATCTAGGTGCTGAGAATAAACAACCAAGATCACAGAGTGTTTTAACATCTGCATACCTAGCCTTATCACCCATGTATACGTCTTTAAACACAACCCTACCATTGTCAGGGTTAATACTAATTAATTCATGATTCTTTAGGAATTCAAAATCATCCTTCTCCATATTGTAGGCAGATAGTAAATCTAAAGTTTCATCACAAACTACATTATATTTGTGCTTCCTGATAGCAGCTATATGCTTCTTTGTAAAGCGCAGCATTAGGTTATGTGTACAGGCTACATCCAATCCTTCTTCCAAGAAAGTAAGGATCTGATCTGTTTTTGTTCCTTCAGCATTATCAGATGGTGTATACATCTGCAGACCTTTATCTGCTGCCTTAGCTACGACAGTACCTGAATCTTCATCATCAACTCCATAGACTTCAGAAGCTAATGGGCTTAGGTACAACCAGGGGTTGCTTCTGTTTTCAGCCATGTAATTTGTTATGGCATATGTCTTTCCACATCCAGGAAGAGCATCTAATAGTTCAATTTTCTTTGTCATTTGACTCCTTATAGTTAATCTTTGTTTATAACACCTAAAATAAATCCTGTCAAGATGCTGTAGACTATTGACAACAGGATATATTGTGTTAATATAGATTTATATTAATTCTTGAAAGGAAGATATGGAATATTCTCAACTAAATAACAATAGGTTACAGATTCAAGCAATGGGTATTGCTGATTTCCTAAAGGGTGTTGTACAGAAGATTCAGGAAGGTTACTCTTTGAATCTAGAAGATAACGATACTTATCCTGTAGCTTATGGTGGTCATTTCTCTGTTGTGCTAGAGGGTCCAGTAGAAGTTAAGGAAGAGGATAATAAAGAAGTACAAACCCGAGGTCGTAAACCAAAGGCTTAAAACTAGATAAAAGGAGTTACTAATGAAAAGAAGTTCAAGACAAAAGGTTACTCAAGAACTGCAAGCTATTGACCGTAGTTCTAATCCAAAAGCTAAAGCTTTTAAGGGTGTAACTCCTAAAACAGAGAATCAGAAGTTCTTTGTTGAATCTCTTAAAGAAGATACTATTTGTGTTTGTGCAGGATATGCAGGTACTGGTAAGACTCTATTAGCTTGTTCTCATGCTGCAGAGATGCTATACACAGGTAAGATTAAGAAGATTGTATTGATTAGAGCTTACCAGCCTTTAGCTGGTCGTAGTATTGGTTTACTCCCTGGTGAAATCATGGATAAGTTAAAACCTTACTACCAGCAGATGCTGGATTACTTAGAAGACTTCTTAGGTAAGCCTCAGATGGAGATTCACCTGAAAAGAGGTTCAATTGAGATTTGTTCTCTAGAGACTATCCGTGGTAGATCTTGGGATGATACTTGTGTGTTAGTTGATGAAGCTCAGAACTTATTTATTGAAGAGATTCAAGCTTTGACTACTCGTGTAGGTACTAACTCTCAGCTTATCTTGATGGGTGATGATAGTGGCCTACAAAGTGATATTACAGATAAACAAAATGGACTAGCTTACCTGCTTGGTTTGGTAGAGAAGTACGATATCCCAAGTGTAGGGGTAACTTACTTAGATATTGAAGATATCCTTCGTAGTGAAGTAACTAAATCGTTTGTGATTGCTTTTGATAAGGAATTACAAGAAGCTAAACGTAAGAATAAGAGAGGTTAATATGAAGAAATTCCGTGATGATGATATGGATGATTTTATTCCTCCAAAGAACTTAGGTTATTTTGTTAATACTATACCAGTTAGTACATATACTGTATTCCTTAATGAAGCAATCGTAAGTCCTGTGTATTACACAGATGTTGTTAACATGCTCTATCACGCTTCTGAGCACGATACAGTTATCTTTAATATCAACTCCCCTGGTGGTCAATTAAATGGCCTACAGAGCCTCTTAGATGCTGTCATGTCTACTCAGGCTAGTACTATTGCAATGCTTGTTGGGGAATGTCATAGCGCAGCTAGTATCTTTGCATTGCATTGTGATATGGTTGATGTTGGTCCTTTGGCTACTATGCTTTGTCATAATGTATCTTATGGATATTCTGGTAAAGGCTCTGATGTTCTTTCTCATGTTCAGCACGTATCTAAGAATAGTGAAAACCTGTTCAGGACAACTTACAAAGATTTCTTAAGTGAACAAGAAATTAATGAAGTTCTTGCAGGGAAGGAGTTATATTTAGATGCTCTAGAAATTGCTCAAAGATTGGAAGCAAGAGAAGCAGCCCAGGTTGAGAAGGAAGAGATCCCTGAAGTTCCAGAGAAGAAAGTAGCTAAATCTAAGAAGTAAATTGATCCCCGCTTCGGCGGGGTTTTAATAAAGGTGAAATATGCAAGATAACCAAGATCAGGTAAAAAGATTTAGAGAACTACTAGACTATAACCCAGAAACAGGGGTTATACGGGTAAGAAAAACAAATAGGATCTTGGAAGAGGATTATAGCGGGTGTACTAATTTCTTTGATAATCTGAAAAGAAAGAGCTACAAGCTGAAGCTAGATAAATTAGCTTATATCCTAGCTTATGGAGTATTCCCAGATAAAGGTTCCAAGATACTGCACAAGAATACGGATAAGCATGATAATTCTATGCAGAATCTAAAGTGCTTAAACGCAGAAGAAGCTTTACTTGTTAAAGAATGCCTGAAGAACTTAAATGGTGGGATTAAGGTACAACCTCATCCTACAGATGTTTTTTGTTATAAGGTATCTTGGTTTGAAGAAGGAATCGAAAGGCATAAAGTAATTTCTGATGTAGTAGTTGCTAAGAGATTTGAGTCAAAACTAAAATATAAGTTTACCAAATTCTTAAGTAAGTACTGCTATTTGAGTTGATAATGCAATTTATCAATGATATAATGCAATGAGTTGTGTATTTTAGATATAACCTTTTAGAAACACTCCAGAAACTCTGTCTTTGATTCCTTTCTACAGAACTTACTGGCCTATAAGTATAAGAGGTCTTATATCTGAAACTAACCGTCTGTGTCTATTTGATATTCGGCAGAGCAGGAACCGTTACCTGCAATTATTGGGTATTGCCCTTTGTTCAACTAACTAATAATAATACAATGGCAACTTGCAAAACATGCGGAGCGTACTATAAGTTAACTCCCTACAACCAAACTCAAGAGTGCGATGATTGCATGGACGCAATCCCTGGTATTTTTGACTCTGTATATGAAGCTGATGTTATTCAATTAACAAATCCATCAGGTAGGACTTTACCCGTCTTTCAGCAAGAAGGTTATGAAGAATAATGGAAATATGGCAGAGAGGTTTATTGCATCTGTTTGCTAAACAGACAACTCTTAACGGGTTCGTAGGTTCAAATCCTACTATTTCCTCCAATATAAAATGTTCCTCTAGCTCAATTAGGCAGAGCACCGGACTCCAAATCCGAAGGTTCTAGGTTCGATTCCTAGGGGGTTCGCCAAGCTGGATTAGCTCAGTTGGTAGAGCAACCGCCTTGTAAGCGGTAGGTCAAGGGTTCAAATCCTTTATTCAGCACCAATCATAATAAGCAGTGTTAGTTTAATTGGTAAAACTATAGCCTTCCAAGCTAAAGTCATCGGTTCAAATCCGATACGCTGCTCCAATAATAGGAAATAAAATGGCGTTCAAGAAACGAGATGAAAATGGTGTCTATGATCCTAAGATTAATCTTAAAGGTCGTCCACCTGTAGATAAAGAGAATGCTCCTACTCGTAGAGAAATCCGAGAAAAGGAGTTTCTAAGTATTCTACGCAAAATCAAACCGCATCTTTCAGAAAGTATTATGACGGCAGCTAAGATTATGAAAAATCAAGAAGCTAGTCATCAGAATCAATTGAAAGCTGCGGTTATTTTACTTAATGCGTACAAAGAATTAACAAATGAAGTATATGACGGAGAAGATGCAGATCTTGAAGGAACTGAAGTTCAACCAAATAACCCTGCAGCAGTATTTTCTCTGAAAGTCATTAACACTGATTGAAGGATATTATGCAACAGCTAGTTATTGGTCCTGCAAGTAAGAAACAAGAGATGTTTTTAAACTCTGATGCTACTATTACACTTGCGGGTGGCGCTGCCGGATCAGGTAAGACGTACACTAGCTTGTTGATCGCATTAAAGTTTATGCAGCATCCTCGTGCAACGGGTGTAATCTTCCGTAGAACATCTAAGATGATTACATCCCCAGGCAGTATTTGGCATGAAGCAGTAAATCTCTTTACTACAATATACCCTAACCTGAAGATCAGATCAAGAGAGCTTGAACTTGTATTTCCAAATGGTGCATTGTTGAAGTTCTCACACATGCAGCACGCTTCAGATATGTATAACCACAAAGGTGGTCAGTATAGCTTGGTTATTTTCGATGAAGCAACGGACTTTGAAGAAGATATGGTTGTCTATTTGCTATCTCGTATGAGAAATGCATATGTAGATTATAGTCCTCAGATGTTCTTAATGACTAACCCTGATTACAATAGTTTTCTAAGATTGTGGATTCAGGACTATTATCTTGATGAAGCTGGTATTCCAAATCCAAATAAGACAGGCCATAAACGATTCTTCTTCCGCCAGGGCAATACAATGCTTTGGTATAACTCTTTGGAGGAAGCTGAAGCAGTTCACGGTAAGGGTGATGAGAGTGGTATTAGCTCCTTTACCTTTATTGGGGCTAATTGTAGAGATAATCCACCATTACTAAAAGCACAACCAAACTATATTAGTAAGTTAATGAACTTACCTAGAGTTGAGAGAGAGCGTCTATTAGATGGTTCTTGGTTTGCTAGACCGGAGAGTTCTGGACTGTGGAAAAGAGAATGGTGTCAGATGGTTCCTCTACCAAATGGTAGGGCTAAACAGCGTGTAAGAGCCTGGGATTTTGCTTTCTCTAAGCCTTCTGAACAATACCCAAATCCCGACTGGACTCGTGGTGTTTTGTTATCTAAAGATGATACAAAGGTCTACACAGTGGAGGATGTTGTCTCTCTAAGAGATAGAGTTCACGAAGTTGAAAGACTAATCTTTGACACTGCAGAAAAGGACGGTCAGGGTGTTGTTATTTCAATCCCTCTTGACCCTGCTGCAGCCGCTGGTGCTTATGCTAAGGATTTACAACGTAGGCTTGCTGAGAAGGGATATTCTGTAAGATTATCTAAACCTGTCAAGTCTAAAATAACGCGCTTTGCACCTTTTAGTAGTGTAACTCAAGCTGGGTTTGTTCATGTCGTAATAGCAGATTGGAATAGAGAATTCTTTGATGAACTTGAGATATTTGATGGTGATCCTAAACGAAAGGATGACCAAGTTGATTGTTGTTCAGATGCTTTCCTGCTTTTGAATAAAGATCTTATTATTCCTGATATGAACTTACACACTAATGTTTTCCAGACTGTATCTCAAAATCAATTTACATTCAACTCATTTTCAGGATCTACAGGATTGATTGCTCCAGCAATGCCTCTGACGTTACCATCTTTCAGTAGTATAAAATAAAAGGATTCATATGGATTTAAAAGAAAAACCTCCTGTAAAGAAGCGGAGAGTGCAAAAAGCTACGATGGATACACCGGAGCGATTCAAAATGTCAGAGATTGGATATCTTGGTAGTAACATCTTCAACGGTGTTACAAATGATGAAATCAAGAAGGAATTGAACTTTCCAGCCAGTCTGAATACGTTTAAAAATATGTCATATCATAGCACAATCAACGCTGCTCTGACACTGTATGACAACGTCATCTCAAAAGCAGATTGGATTGTCCGACCTGTAAAAGATGCAACTACTGAAGAAAAGCAACAAGCTGAGTTCATTCGTGAATGCATGAAGGATATGGACTGTACATGGTCTGAATTTATTCATGATGTTCTGAGTATGAATACTTTTGGATTCTCCGTATTTGAAAAGGTCTATCGTACCCGTAATACTTCTAAGGGTAGCAAGTACAATGACGGTAAGATTGGCTGGAAGAAGTTAGCTTTGCGGAACCAAGAGAGTATTGAGAAGTTTGTATTTTCTGATGATGGTAATGAAATTCTAGGTGTAAAGCAGAATATGGCTTTGGTGGGAGATCCATACAACCGTTATGTATCTCGTGGAGAATTAACCAAGGTTATCCCAAAGAGTAAGATTCTGCATTTCAAGGCTGGTAAGCATCGGGGAGATCCTTATGGTAAGAGCCCACTGCGTGATGCATATCTTGCCTGGAGATACATCATCGCAATCGAAGAGATTGAAGCGAACGGAGTAGCCAAAGACCTCTCAGGTTTCCCTATCTTGTTCTTACCACCTCAGTACCTTGCTGCTGATGCCTCACCAGAACAGAAAGCAATTAGAAGTTATTATGAGAATGCAATGGCAAATTTACAGATGAATCAACAATCATCTATGATTTTACCACAAGCATTTGACCCTGACACAAAACAACCTCTATTCAAATTAGAACTTCTTAGCCTTGATGGTGCTAAAGGTTTCGATACTGTTAAGGTTAAAGAATACTACAAGAACTTGATCCTTACATCCCTGTTTGCTGATATTCTTGTAATGGGACAGTCTGCAACAGGTAGCTTTGCTCTAGGTCAGGTAAAGAACAGCCTTACAGGTGCTGCTGTTGAAAATATGATCCGTACAATTAAAGATGTATTAAATCATGATTTGGTAAAGCAAACATATGAATTAAATGGATGGGATGTATCTCGCATGGCTGAGATTGATTACGAAAATCTAGAAGCTATTGATGCAGAGACATTCAGTAAAGCTGTACAGCGTATGGGTGCTACAGGATACTTGACCAAGGACTTGGATGTTGTTAATCGGGTAAGAGAAAGTATTGGTGTAGATTCTCTGCCTGAAGGTGCAGACTTTAAATCCTTGCTACCAGAGGATGTAAGCAGATCTGGTGATGGTATGGAAACAGGAACAGGTAACGGAACATCCAAATCTGTAGCAGGTACAGATACAAGCTCTACAAACACTGAAAACACAGCTTAAAGGAAAGATATGCCAGTATTAGGTACAAAAGGTGCAAGTTTAGATTTGTTAATTAAGCAAGGGTCCACTTTTGGACCTCACGCAATGACCTTGACAAATTCATTGGGAGCACCTATCAATATTACAGGTGCTACAATTCGATGCCAAATCAAGAAAACTTCAATTGGCAGTACTGTAATCTCTGGAGATTTTACACTGACTAATCCAACTCAAGGTGTATTTACTTTTGGTTTCTCATCTACAAATACTGCTACTCTTACAGTTGACCCTGTGAGTGAAACAGGAGCAGATAGTCAATATATTTGGGATATGGAGATTCAGTATGCTGATGGTCGAGTTTATCCATTAGTCTATGGAAATGTCTCTGTATTTAGAGAGGTAACAAAGTAATGCCTAACTTAACTATTACTCCTTCAGCAGATAATAGTTTAGTGATTTCTTCACCAACTGATCAGGTTGTCAATATCAATATTGTTTCTGATGAAAATGAAACTTTAGATTTATCTGTCAATCCAGTTGGTGAATCGGCAATTACTTTATCTGTAGAAAATCAAGGTGTAACTAATCTTACACTATCTCAAGATGTAGTATTTGGTGGCTCTGGAGATACCTCTGCACTTCAGGTGCAGATTGACGCAATAAACAACATCATATCTCAGATGAATAGACTACCTAGTGCTGCGACGGATAGTCTATCTGGTTCTGATACTGCTACAGCCCTTACGATTAATGTGATTCAAAACGACAGTGACTATGAGGGTTCGCAGCACCTTAGCATTGCAAACTGGACATATGGTTCTACACAGAAACTCCCCGGAGAGTCTTTATCAGCAGCGTATGGCACTGTATCTATCTCTTCTGTAGGATTAGTTACCTATACACTAGATTCCCGTGCAAGAGCACTAACATCTGGACAGATTGTAACGGAGTCTATTGCATACACCATATCAGATAAGAATAACGCAACTGTATCCTCAAATCTTGTAATCACAATCAATGGCACTAATAATGCACCTATTGTTGTTGCAGACAATGCTATCATTGTAAAGAATAAAGTGGCAAGTGGTAACGTGCTGGTAAATGACAGTGATCCTGAAGGTTCTGCACTAACTGTAACAGGTATTACAATCAATGGTAGTAATTATTCAATTCCAGCAAGTGTAAATCTATCTGGCGTAGCGACTATCACAATGCAATCGAATGGGAATTGGACAGCTACACCAAGTACAAACTATACTGGTGAGATTCCATTAGTTACTTATAGAGCAACAGATGGTACATCAACAACCGGTGGAACTCTGTTTTTAGCAGTAGCTATGGGTGCAGTCCCTGCGCTGAGTAATCCCGTAACAACAGCTAAAACAGGTAGTGTTGCTACATACAATGTATACTCAGACACGGATCTGGACGCTGTACCTTGGGGACTGTTGACTGCTGGACATGTTGTTAACATACACTATAAAGCTACTCCTTACTCTAGAAAATTCGGCATAAGAGGTAGTGGTACATACCAGAATCCAATTGAAGTTTGGGGTGTTACAGATGCATCAGGGAATAGACCTGTATTAGACTTCAATGGAGCTACTACTTGTGCAAGCTGCAACCCAGGTGGAGTGAATAACATATTCTCAGATAATGTAGCGTACGGTGAATCTCTTGCAGGTATCATGATAAAGAGAGGTCCAAGTGATGATTATAATTACAAACCATCCTATATACGAATAGCCAATCTAGAGTTAAAAGGTACAACTTCTGGAAATTCCTATACCACGATGCAAGGTGCTCAAGTGACCTATGGTGTTGCGGCTGGAATCTATTCACAAGCTAGCAGGTATGTAACCATTGAGAATAATATCATTACTGAAAATGGCAACGGTGTGTTTACAATGGCAAAAGATGGCTTATTATCTCAAGCTGCAGAATTTACAGTACTGAGGAATAATCGAATCTACGGCAATGGAGTATCTGGTAGTTACTATGAGCATAATGTTTACATGCAGTGCAATCAACCTCTTGTTGAAGGAAATTACTTTGGTCAAGTTCGTGCTGGATCATTGGGTTCTACATACAAGACACGTAGTGCTAAAGATGTAATTCGATTCAATTACTTTGAAGGGTCTGCCCGTATTATCGACTTAGTACACTCGGAAGATCAGGATGTTGATGGGATTTCAAAGCAATTAGAATATGGTACAGACTATATCTATGGCAACGTTCTTGTTAATGACCAAGCTTTGCCTAATGGTGGCACATATGCAGGGGTGCATTACGGTGGCGATAACCTCGGTGAAGATGAGACTGCTGCTATCAGTGGTTTAACAGATAAATACAGAAAACAGTTGTACTTTTTCAACAATACTTATTATGTAAAAGCTACTAGTGGTTTTAGATGTACTTTATTTGATATTTCATTGCAGACAGTGAAAGTTGATTGTTGGGATAATAGTTTTATAATTAATGTACCAACTGGATTTATGGTTTCATGGACTGAGTGGGCTGGCACAATCAATTTGAGAGGTAATAACAATATCTTTTCAAGTGTAGCTCTTATTCCAAGTAGAAATGATGCAAACGCTTCCTTAGTTACTTACAATGCACTTGGTACTATAACAACAACCGACCCAAAACCTTACAATCTGTCAACGTATGATTTTACACCATGCACTGACTCTAGTTTGGCTGGAACGAACCTAGGTGTGCCTTCTGGTGTACCAACAAGCTTGGCTGATTATGAC
>Ga0255096_1001272_pt1 | contig 10511 bp, 11 predicted proteins | sample Colum_Atlam_RepA_2_FD_188563 | JGI IMG/M metagenome (GOLD analysis project Ga0255096, IMG submission 188563) | Freshwater microbial communities from Columbia River, Oregon, United States - Colum_Atlam_RepA_8d | ecosystem: Environmental > Aquatic > Freshwater > River | place: USA: Oregon...
AACACCTCCGGCGGACTGACCGATGGCGACAGCCTGTTCTACGGCCTGACCTTGGCCGAAACCTGCAATGTTAGCGCAACCACCCAAACCGCCGAACGGGTCTACGCCAGCCGCGGCGGCGCGGCACAGGCGGCGGTGCAAATGCAAGTCGGCGCGGGCGGGCGGTTGGATTGGCTGCCACAAGAAACAATTCTGTTCGAAGACAGCCACCTGGCACGATCAACCCAGATTGATCTGGCCGAAGATGCAAGCTGCCTGCTGTGCGAATCCGTGGTGCTGGGGCGGCATGCCATGGGCGAAACCCTGCAGCGGGCGCAGTTGACCGACGCACGCATGGTGCGGCGCAGCGGGCGTCCGGTTTGGGCCGAAACCCTGCGGCTGGATGCCGATGTTCTTGCCGACCGCAGCGCAGCCCTGCTTGGCCCCGCGCGCGCCTTTGCGGTGATCGCACTGGTCGCCCAAGGCGCGGAAGACGCCGTTGGCCCGTTGCGCGCCGCACTTAACCATCCGGGCGTGACCGCTGCCGCCTCGGGGTGGAACGGCAAATGTGTGGCGCGGATTTTGGCGCGTGATGGCTGGCCCTTGAAACAACAGATCGCACAGGCGCTGGCGGTGCTGCGGCACGGGCCGCTGCCGCGCGTCTGGCAGATGTAGGAGACTGCGATGAACCTGACCCCCCGTGAACGCGAAAAGCTGCTGATTTCGGTCGCCGCCATGGTCGCGCGCAACCGGCTGGCGCGCGGCGTCAAGCTGAACCACCCCGAAGCGGTGGCGCTGATCACCGATTTCGTCGTCGAAGGCGCGCGTGATGGCCGCAGCGTCGCCGATCTGATGCAGGCAGGCGCGCATGTGATCACCGCCGACCAATGCATGTCCGGCATCCCAGAGATGATCCATTCGGTGCAAGTCGAAGCCACCTTTCCCGACGGTACCAAACTGGTCACCGTCCACCACCCCATCCGCTAAGAGGTTGATATGAAACGTCTGATCGCTTTCGCTGCCCTTGTCCCCTCTGCCGCCCTTGCCCATCCGGGCGATCATTCCCACGCCGGGGTCTTTGCCAACCTGCACCACCTGCTGACCGAACCCGATCATCTGGCGATGCTGGCGGCGGCCGTTCTGGCGGTGGCGCTGCTGGCCTACCTGCGCAAAGGCCGCGCCGAATGATCCCCGGAGAAATCTTCCCCGCCGAAGGCGACATCGAAATCAATGTCGGCCTGCCCGTCACCACGCTGATGGTGGCCAACACCGGCGACCGCCCGGTGCAGGTTGGCAGCCACTATCACTTTGCCGAAACCAACGCCGGACTGGCCTTCGACCGCGCCGCCGCCCGTGGCAAACGGCTGGATATCGCCGCCGGAACCGCCGTGCGCTTTGAACCCGGCCAATCGCGCGAGGTCCGGCTGGTGCCCTATTCCGGCGCCCGCCGCGTGTTCGGCTTCAACGCCCAAGTCATGGGAGATCTGTGATGTCCACCCGCATCGCCCGCGCCGATTATGCCGCCATGTATGGCCCCACCACCGGCGATCGCCTGCGGCTTGGCGATACCGATCTGATCATCGAAGTCGAACGCGACCTGACCACCTATGGCGAGGAAGTGAAGTTCGGCGGCGGCAAGGTCATCCGCGATGGCATGGGCCAAAGCCAGATCCCGCGCGCGGGCGGCGCGGTCGATACCGTGATCACCAATGCGCTGATCGTCGACCACTCTGGCATCTACAAGGCCGATGTCGGCCTGCGCGATGGCCTGATCCACAAGATCGGCAAGGCCGGCAACCCCGACACCCAGCCCGGCGTTAACATCATTGTCGGCCCCGGCACCGAAGTGATCGCTGGCGAAGGCCGCATCCTGACCGCCGGCGGCATGGACGCGCATATTCACTTCATCTGCCCGCAACAGGCCGAAGACGCGCTACATTCGGGCGTCACCACCCTGCTGGGCGGCGGCACCGGCCCGGCGCATGGCACGCTGGCCACCACCTGCACCCCCGGCCCCTGGCACATCGCACGCATGTTGCAGGCGCTGGACGGCATCCCGATGAACTTCGGGCTTTCGGCCAAGGGCAACGCCAGCCAACCCGCCGGATTGGTGGAAATGGTCAAGGCGGGGGCTTCGGCGCTGAAACTGCACGAAGACTGGGGCACCACCCCCGCCGCGATTGATTGCTGCCTGTCGGTCGCCGATGACATGGACGTGCAGGTGATGATCCACACCGACACGCTGAACGAATCCGGCTTTGTTGAAAACACCTTGGCCGCAATCAAGGGCCGCACCATCCACGCCTTCCACACCGAAGGCGCGGGCGGCGGCCACGCCCCCGACATCTTGCGCGTCGTAGGCTCTGCCAACGTCATTCCGTCTTCGACCAACCCGACAATGCCCTACACCCGCAACACGGTGGAAGAGCATCTGGATATGCTGATGGTCTGCCATCACCTTGATCGGTCGATCCCCGAAGACGTTGCCTTTGCCGAAAGCCGCATCCGCCGCGAAACCATTGCCGCCGAAGATATCCTGCATGACATGGGCGCACTGTCGATCCTGTCGTCAGACAGTCAGGCGATGGGCCGCATTGGTGAAGTCGTCATTCGCTGCTGGCAAACCGCGCATAAGATGAAACTGCAACGCGGTCGCCTGCCCGAAGAAACCGGGGCAAACGACAACCTGCGCGTCCGCCGCTATGTGGCGAAATACACCATCAACCCGGCCATCACCCACGGCATGTCGGCGCATATCGGCAGCATTGCCGAAGGCAAACGCGCCGATCTGGTGCTGTGGTCGCCCGCCTTCTTTGGCGCCAAACCGGAAATGGTGTTGCTGGGCGGCATGATCGTCTGTGCGCAAATGGGCGACCCCAACGGATCAATCCCGGTGCAACCGATGTATTCGCGCCCGATGTTCGGGGCCTTTGGCCGCGCATTGCAAGCCACCAGCGCCACCTTCGTCAGCCAAGCCGCCTTGGCCGATGACATTGGCGCAAAGCTTGGCTTGGGCAAAACTCTGCTGGCGGTGAAAAACACCCGCAACATCGGCAAGGCCGACATGATCCTGAACGCGGCCATCCCGCAGATCACCGTCAACCCCGAAACCTACGAAGTGCGGGCCGATGGCGAATTGCTCACCTGCGAACCGGCCACCGAACTGCCGCTGGCGCAGCGCTACTTCCTGTTCTGACCAGATTTGTCATGTTGGGCAGGATTTACCGAAAGCCACAGAAAACCTATCGTGAAGGGCATCAGCCCTTTGCGAGAGTTATTATGAAATCACTGGTTTTTCTTGCCCTCGTTTGCCTTCCCGATCTGGCGCAGGCGCGCTGCGTCACCGCAGCCGATCTTGCCACCGGCATCGCCTTCACCCGCCAAGACGGCCATACCGGCCTGATCAAGGGCGATGCAGATGCGGTTGCCATCGACTATGCCGCCAATTCGAAAACCGCATGGACAGACCAACGCCGCGCGCATTTGGGCATCTATGAAACCGGTTGGGAATGGGTGTCCACCGACGATTACTACGTCGGCGGCGGTCCGGGCGGTGACTATCGGTTCAAGCTTGGCGGCACGCCGCCGCTGCCCGCCGCAGGCACCACATGGACCACCCGCATCAAGGTGCAAGAAGCCCATGATGACGGCACCGAATCCGGCGGCAGCGTGCAGCGCTATAGCCTGAAGGCCAGCTACAGCTATCAGGCGGTGAAAGACGCCACGCTGTCAGGTTGCAGCTACAAGATCATGCCGGTTGAAGCCACCTTTACCGGTTCCAACACCGACCTGACGCGGCGCTGGATCTACTTTCCCGACCTTGGCTTCGGCCTTGAAACCCGCGTCACCAATCACCTGACTGGCGAAGAACGCAAACTTGGCCTGACCGCGCTGACCCCGAACTGATCCCGCTTCCCCGACCCAAAAGGATACGCCATGCTGCCCGCCCGATCCATTGTTCGCAACCAAGCCGCTGGCGCGGTGGATCTGGTGGTGCTGTCCTATGACGAACGCTTCTTGCGCCGCAAACGCCTGACCTGCGAAAGCGGCGCATCTTTCGTGGTTGATCTGGGCGAAACCACCTCGTTGAACGACGGCGACGCCTTTGTGCTGGATGATGGCCGCAAGATCGCGGTGAAAGCCGCCGATGAACCGGTGGTCATCGTCACCGGCCCGCTGCCCCGGCTGGCATGGCACATCGGCAACCGCCACACACCTTGTCAGGTCGCCGAAGACCATCTGGTGATCCGCCGCGATCCGGTGATCGAACAAATGCTGCAAGGCCTTGGCGCCAGCCTGACGCTGGCGCTTGCTCCCTTCCGCCCCGAAGGCGGCGCCTACGGCCATGGCCGCACCATGGGCCACGATCACGGCCCCGCCGGCACCTTCTCATTGACCCACGCGCACGCCCATGCCCCGCACCTCTGACCCGACCGACCGCCTGCGCCTTGTGCAATGGCTGTCGCCCGCCTTCCCGATCGGTGCCTTCGCCTATAGTCAGGGGCTGGAATCCGCGATTGCCGCAGGCGATCTGCGCCGTGCCACCGATGTCGAACGCTGGATCGCTGCCGTGCTGCGCCACGGCTCTGGCCGCAGCGATGCGATCTTGCTGGCGCACGCCCGCCGCCCCGATGCCGATCTGGCCGCGCTGACCGACCTGATTTTGGCACTGGCACCCAGCGCCGAACGTGTCACCGAACTGACCGAACAGGGCCGCGCCTTTGCCTTGGCGATCACCGCCATCACCGGCCAGCCCGTTCCGCCGCTGCCCTATCCGCTGGCCGTCGGTCACGCCACCGCCGCCCTGCGCGTTCCCACGGCCGAGGTGCTGACGCTGTGGCTGCAGGGCCTTGCCGCCCAGCTAACCTCTGCCGCCGTGCGCTTCATCCCCTTGGGCCAGACCGAAGGCCAAACCATTCTGGCCCGCCTTGCCCCCCACATCACCGCGCTGGCCGAAACCTTCGCCGCAACGCCGCTTTCGGCGCTATCCAGCACCAGCTTTGGCGCCGACCTTGCCGCGATGCGCCACGAAACCATGGACGTAAGGATCTTCCGCACATGACCACTTTTCTCCAAAGCCCCAACGGCCCCCTTCGCGTTGGCATCGGCGGCCCGGTTGGCGCGGGCAAAACCACCCTGACCGAAAAGCTGTGCGCGGCGCTGGCCAAGCGGTGTTCGATGGCCGTCGTCACCAACGATATCTACACCCGCGAAGACGCCGATTACCTGACCCGCGCGCAAGTGCTGCCCGCCGACCGCATCCGCGGCGTTGAAACCGGCGGCTGCCCGCACACCGCGATCCGCGAAGATGCCTCGATCAACCTCGCCGCCATCGCCGATCTGCGCAGCGCCTTCCCCGATCTGGATCTGGTGCTGATCGAATCCGGCGGCGATAATCTTGCCGCCACCTTCAGCCCCGAATTGGCCGATCTGACGATCTACGTCATCGACACCGCCGCCGGGCAGGACATTCCGCGCAAACGCGGCCCCGGCGTCACCCGATCCGACCTGTTGGTTGTCAACAAGACCGATCTGGCACCCTATGTTGGCGTCGACATCACCTTGCTGGAATCCGATACCAAAACCGCCCGCGGCGCGCGGCCCTATGTCATGGCGCAACTGCGCAAAAATACCGGAGTCGACGCCGTGGTCGCGTTCTTGCAACAAGAAGGCGGCCTTAGCCTACGCTAGGCCGACCCTATCCTTAACGCCCCGGCACCATCCGCGACAGCACCGCATCCATCGCGCTATCCCACGCCGCCAAAGCGCCATCCGCGTTCAAACTGGCAACCAGTTGTTCGGTAATGCCGCCGGGGGTGGTCACGCCCTTGGCAATCACATCAAGGCTGGCATCAGCCTGCAACAGCACCTCGGCGTTGCCGCGAAAGGTCTGCGCCACAAGCTGACGCGCAAGATCGGGCTGCAGGCCCTGCCGTTCGTACCACTGCGTCAAATGCCGCAGCAGAAAGATCGACGCGCCCGACATCGCACCGAACACCGCCGCCGTTTCAAACGCCTCGGCGCTGTCCAACTGATGCACCGGCCCGCATAGCGCCAAAAACACCGCCCATTCGGCATCCGCCGGATACAGCAGCGACGGCCCTGCCGAAAACGCATTGGCAAAGCCCGGCATCATCGAACAAAATCCGGCCGCAGGCGCCACCGCCGCCCGCAGCGGCGCAAGCCCCGCCCCCGCCATTGCCGAACACACCGATTGCCCGGCGCGAAACCGCAAGCCCTGCAAAATCGCCAAGCCTTCAGCGGCGGGCAGACAGACCAGCACCCTGTCGCACTGATCCACCACCGCCTGATTGCTGTCGGCCACCGTGCAACCATAGGCCGCCGCCAACCGCGCCGCCTTTTCGGCGGACCGCGGTGCCAGCACAAACTCGACCCCGCGCGCCCCGCGCACCAGATACTCGGCCAGGTGGCCTACGCCCAAGACCCCGATCTTCATGGCATTTCTTCCAAAACCTGCGCAATCGCCGCGCCGGTCGCGGAAATATCCGCCTCGGTATGCACCACCGATGACAGCGAATGCAGCGTCGCCGACGGGTTCATGTAAATGCCCTTGTCCATCAGCCGCAGCGCAAAATCGCGAAACTTCGCCCGATCCACATGGCCGCAGAAATCGCGGTAATCCGTCACCGCGTCCAGATCGGTGAAAAAGATCTGGAACATCGAATTCACCCCCTGCACCACAATCTTGTGCCGGTTGGAATGTTTGGCAACCTTGCGCACCTCGTCGGCCATCGCCTTGCCAAGGTTCTTGATGCGGCGAAAGCCCGACTCATTGTCGGCCAACATGGTTTCCAGCATCACCTTGGTCACATGCAGCGCCAAACGTCCGGCGTTATGGGTGCCAAAATGCAAAACCTTGCCCCATTCCAGCCCGGCCATAATTTCGGCCCGCCCGCCAATCATCGCCATCGGCAAACCACCGCCCAGCGCCTTGCCATAGGTAACGATATCGGGCGTCAGCCCATACAATTCGGCGCAGCCCCCCGCCGCCAACCGGAACCCGGTTACCGTTTCATCCAGATAAAACAACGCGCCATGCTGCTGGCACAGCTCTTGCATCCGCAGCAAATAGCCCGGCTTGGGCGGAATAACCCCCATGTTCGACATGACACCTTCGGTCACAACGCAAGCCGTGTCGCGGCCATGCAGAGCCATCACCCGCTCTAACGCCTCGAAATCATTCCAGCGGCAGACCACGGTATCGGCCTGCGCCTCGGGCGGAATGCCCGAACTGTCGCAGATGCGGATCGGGTCATTCGGATGCCCCAGCGCCGCAATCGGCATCGGGTTGGTGTTCAGCAAGATATTATCGGCCCAACCGTGATAATGGCCTTCAAACTTGATGATCTTGCGTCGCCCCGTATGGCCCCGCGCCAAGCGAAACGCCGCCATACAGGCTTCGGTGCCGGTATTGGCAAAGCGCACCTTGTCAACATGCGGCAGCAGGCCAACCAGAATTTCGGCAACCTCAACCTCGACCTCAAGCGCGGTGGCAAAATGCGTGCCTCGCGCCACTTCGCGGCTGACGGTTTCCACCACTTTCGGATGCGCATGCCCCAACGGCAGCGCGCCAAACGCCATCATCCAGTCGATATATTCGCGGCCATCCACATCATAAAGCCGCGCCCCCGCGCCGTGGCTCATATAGCGCGGCGCACCGCCAAAGGTCGCCGGCCCGCGCGAGGCGCTGGACACGCCCTCTACCAGCACTTTCATGCCCCGCTCGAACAGTGATTGCGACGTGTTGGTCATGGAAATTCCTCCGCTATTTGGCAACAGACTAGGCGCAGCCCCGCGCCACCGGCAAGCCAGCTGCCGACACAGCAAGGTCGCTGCGCAGCCAAACCGCTGCGGCACCCCTGCGCCGGATTTTGCCGAAGTGTTAAGTTTCCGTTAAAACGGCATAGTCATGCCATTGATATAAAACGGATAAAAAAGGTCCCGCGTTGGGACCAGCCGCTATTTCGCGTCGGCTAGCACAATCTCGGCGCCCTTCCACCCCATCAACATCGACGGCGCATTGGTGTTGCCCGCGATCAGGTTCGGGAAGGCTGCGGCATCAATCACCCGCAACCCCTGCACCCCATGCACCCGCAGCCGCGCATCCACCACCGACCCCGCCGCATCGCGCCCCATCCGCGCCGTGCAGCTGGGGTGATACACCGTCCCCGACCGCAGCCGGAAATCCGCAATCATGTCGGCATCCGAGTGCACCGCAGGCCCCGGCCGCAGCTCTTCCGCAATCAACCCCGCCAAAGCCGGCTGCGCCGCGATGTGGCGCAGATATTTCACCGCCACCAGCATCTCCTCCACATCATGATCGGTCGAAAACGCATTTGCGGTGATCACCGGATGCGCCAACGGGTCCGCCGATTTGATCCGAATATGCCCCCGACTGGTGGGGCGGCAGTTGGACAGCCCGATCGACAATCCGGGGAACGGGTCCGGCGTCAGCAACGGCCGCTCGCCTTCCTTCGGCATCAAAGTCGAAAACGCCTGCAAATAAAGCTGCATGTTCGGCCGCGCCAAATCCGCCCGCGTGCGGAAGAACCCGCCACCATGATTGATCGACTTTGCCAACGGCCCACCGCCGGTCAGAAAATACTGCGCGCCGACAAACAGCTTGCCCCACCACGGCCGCAGCAGGTCGTTATAGGTCGGCACCTTCATCCGCCAGGTATAGTTGATGCCCTGATGGTCGCTTAGATGATCCCCCACGTTCGGGTTATCCAGCAGCACCCCAACTCCGTGCTGCTGCAACAGCCCCGCCGGACCAATCCCCGAAAGCTGCAAAAGCTGCGGCGAATTGATCGCCCCGCCCGACAAAATCACCTCGGCATTGCAGCGCAATTCGACCCGCTGCCCGTCTTTCAGATATTCAACGCCCACCGCCCGCGTGCCGTCAAACAGCACCCGCGTCACCTGCGCCCGGCTGATCACCTGCAGGTTCTTGCGCTTCATCGCTGGCCGCAAGAACGCCCGCGCCGCCGAATTGCGCCGCGATTTCTTGATCGTCATCTGATAGGTGCCCGCACCCTCTTGTTCGGCCCCGTTGAAATCGCGGTTATAGGGCAGACCCGCCTGACCGCAGGCCTTGATGTAATCTTCCACCAGCCAATGCAGGCCCTTGCGGTTTTCGCTGATAAACAGCGGCCCACCCTTGCCGCGCCATGCATCGCCGCCCGCTTCGGTGTCTTCCATCGCCTTGTAGGCGGCCAAACAATCGTCCCACCCCCAGCCCGGATTTTCCGCGCCCCATTCGGCATAATCCTCTTTGTGCCCGCGAATATACACCATCGCGTTGATCGAGGACGACCCACCCAAAATCTTGCCGCGCGGCCAATGATCGCGCTGGCCCGCCAAACCGGGGTCGGGTTCGGTCTTGTAAAGCCAGTTCACCGCCGGATCATAAAACAGCTTGCCGTAGCCCAAGGGCAGCTGCACGAAAAACCGCAAATCGGTGCCGCCCGCCTCTAGCACCGTCACCTTGTGCTTGCCGTTTTCGGTCAGTCGATTGGCCAGCACGCAGCCAGCAGAGCCTGCGCCCACAATGATATAATCGGTGTCGTGCATAAGGGCCTCCGCTGCCAGCGGATCAGTCGTAGCCCCTGCCCCGCCGGCTTCCTTCGCAATCTGCGACAATTAATGTCGCAAAATTGTTACCCAGCTGCATTGCCGCGCAACTGGCATCAGAACCCGCGCCGCAAACCGCGGCGCGCCAGCATCGTCAGGCCGAAGACAGCCGCCGCGTCGATGAAAAACTGCAACCTCCCCCGCGGCCTCGCGCCCCGAGTTACTTGCCTTTCCAGACCGGATCGCGCTTTTCGGCAAAGGCCCGCGCGCCTTCCAACTGATCTTCGCTGGAATATAGCTTGTCCACGGTGGGCAGCAACCGCTTGGTCACGCGGTTCAGCGCGTCTTGGAACCGCATGTTTTCCGCCTCGCGCACCACTTCTTTGATCGCGGCGTAAACCAGCGGCGGGCCGGATTCCAACAGCCGCGCCAGATCCCACGCCTTGGACAAAAGCTCTTCGGACGAGGTGATTTCCTTGACGATCCCCCAACGATGCGCCTCTTCGGCGTCAAACCAGCGGCCGGTCAGCAACAGATCCATCGCCACATGATACGGAATCCGCTTGGGCAGTTTGATGCTGGCCGCATCGGCCACGGTGCCCGACCGGATTTCCGGCAGCGCAAAGGTCGCGTTGGCCGAACACAAGATCAGATCAGCCGACAGCGCCAGTTCAAGCCCACCGCCACAGCAAATGCCGTTCACCGCAGCGATCACCGGCTTGTTCAGGTTGGGCAGTTCTTGCAACCCACCAAAACCGCCAACACCATAGTCACCGTCCACCGCGTCGCCATCGGCAGCAGCCTTCAAATCCCAACCGGGGCAGAAGAACTTCTCGCCCTCGGCGCGCAGGATGCACACCCGCAACGAGTCGTCATCGCGAAAATCGCGAAACACCAGCCCCATCACCCGGCTGGTTTTCAGGCTGATCGCGTTGGCT
>Ga0255096_1001273_pt1 | contig 10510 bp, 12 predicted proteins | sample Colum_Atlam_RepA_2_FD_188563 | JGI IMG/M metagenome (GOLD analysis project Ga0255096, IMG submission 188563) | Freshwater microbial communities from Columbia River, Oregon, United States - Colum_Atlam_RepA_8d | ecosystem: Environmental > Aquatic > Freshwater > River | place: USA: Oregon...
ATCTAGCTCGTCGTCGGACGGCAAATCCTCGACCGGCGGCGGTGGCGGCGCCGGCGTGGGCGCGGCCTTGGGCACAGGCGCAGGCGCGGCCTTTGGTGCGGGCGCAGCCTTTACGGGTTCCGGACGCGGCGCCGGCGTCGGGTCTTCGGCGAAGTCCGGCTCCGGCTCGGGATCAAAGTCGCGGTGCGGTTGGCGCGCCTGGACGGGCACAGGCGGCGGCGGCGGCGGCATCGTATAGCCGGACGGGGGCGCATAGTTGCGGCCGTAATCGCGCCCGTAGTCGCGATCCGGCATGTAGGACGGATCGGGATAGGCGGGCTGGGCGTAGGCCTTTTGCGCATAGTCCTGTTGGACGTAGCCGTGCTGCGATTGCGGCACATATCGCGCAGGTTGCATCACCGGCGCCATACGGGGTGGTTGCGCGGCAACCGGATACTGCTGCCAGGAGTGATGGCAATTAAAGCAACGGACCGCTCGGCCCTTGGGGCCGATCTGCGTGCCGTCGACCTCGTATGACGTCGAGCACGATGGACAGGTTATATACATCGGGCCCCAATTTGGATTAGGTTACCGTCGTTTATAGGTAAACCCTATAAGCAATTCAAGCGACCGCGTTTTTGGGAAAACCGTAACGTGGGTGCTTGATCGGCGCAGGTGCCGGCTCGATCGGAAAAATGCCCGCACAGCTTGGCCCACAGCGAACAAACAGGTCCAACGGACGATTTCCGCATGAATGACGTTGTCCGTTTCGAAAGCGTCGGCCTGCGCTACGGACTGGGTCCCGAGGTCCTCCAGGACGTCAGTTTTTCGCTCGATTCGGCTTCGTTCCATTTTCTGGTCGGCGCCAGCGGAGCCGGAAAGTCCTCCCTGCTCCGGCTCATGTACCTCGCCCAGCGGCCGTCGCGCGGTTACATTTCGCTGTTCGGGCGGGATATTTCGACCACACCGCGCCACGAGTTGCCTGGCCTGCGGCGCAAGATCGGGGTCGTCTTCCAGGAATTCCGTCTGCTGCCCCATCTGAGTGCGTTCGACAATGTGGCACTGCCCCTACGGGTCGTGAACGCCCGCGAGAGCGAAATTAAACGCCACGTCGAGGAACTGCTCGCCTGGGTCGGCCTCAAGGACCACATGAAGGCAAAACCATCCACACTGTCGGGCGGGCAACAACAGCGCGTCGCGATCGCACGCGCCGTCATCGCCAAGCCCAAGCTTCTGCTGGCCGACGAGCCGACCGGCAACGTCGATGACCATATTGCCCAGCGCCTGATGCACTTGTTCGGCGAACTCAACAAACTCGGCACCTCGGTTGTGATCGCGACGCACAACGAAGCGCTGGTCCGCAGCTCAGGTAAACGCGTGCTCAAGCTCGCCGACGGCGAAGTGCGCATCCTCGAAAATATCGCCGACGATGATGCCGACGAATTCGATTCGGTCTTCGCCGCCGACCGCGGACGCATCCTGTTATGAAAATGGGATTAGCCACCCGACTGGCCACCAAGCTGGATTGGCGCACGCCGGATTTGCCTATCGCCCAGGATGACACGACGCGCTTTCTGCCATGGCTGATGGCTTTCATGGTTTTTCTGGCGGCGCTGTCGATCGCCGGCATGTTTGTTCTCGCCGACGCGGCGCGCACGCTCGACCGCGGCATCGAAAATACGATCACCGTCCAGGTGCCTGCCAGCGAGAACCAGCGTGCCGACGAGGAGCGCATCGCCGGCGCCATCGCGATGCTGAAACAGATGCCGGGCGTCGCCAGCGCCGAAGCCCTGCCGCGCGATCGCGTCGTGCAACTGCTGGAACCCTGGCTCGGCTCGGCGGCGCGCTCGACGGAAATTCCGCTTCCCTGGGTCATCGACGTGCGCGTCGAACGGACGGGCGCGCCCAAGGTGGACATGATCTCCGCCCTGCTGACACCCTACATATCGGGCGTGCAGGTTGACGATCATGGCGTTTGGCTGCGCTCGCTGCTGCGCGCCGTCCACTCGATCGAATGGATCGCGATCGTCATCGTCATCCTCATCGCCGCCGTCACCGCAGCCACCGTCGTTTTCACGACGCGCGCTGGCATGGGCCTTCACCGCGACACCATAGAGGTCATGCATTTCGTCGGCGCGCACGATAGTTACATCGCGCGACAGTTCGCGGTCCGCGCATCGCTGCTTGGCCTCAAGGGCAGCCTCATCGGTGTGGCCCTGGCCGCACCGGCGCTGCTGATCCTGACGCTGCTGATGGGAAATCTCGGCTTCGGCCTCTTGCCCGAAATCCATTTGAGCGCCGGCATGTGGTTCGCGATCGCCGCGCTGATCCCCATCGCGGCCGCCGTTGCCCTGGTCACCGCACGTGCGACCGTGATGAAGTCGCTCGCTAGAATGGTCTGATCCATGGCGCTCTCGCTTCGACCACGTAAGCAAAAACGGCTCGGCCGATTGGCCATCGCCAACCTCGCCATTCTGGCCGTACTGATCGCCTGGGGTGCGGGCTTCCTAACCTTCGTCGCCGCGATCCCCGAAATGGTCGATGATGCCAAGCGCGAAACCGACGCCATCGTGGTTCTGACAGGCGGGAGCGGACGCCTTGAGGAAGGCATCACTCTGCTTTCGGAGAAGCGCGCCAAGAAACTGTTCGTCTCGGGTGTATACGAGGGGGTGGACGTCCGCCAACTGCTCGATATCTCACGCAAGGCACCCGAGGAGTTGACCTGTTGCATCGCGCTCGGATACGCCGCCAATTCGACCCTGGGCAACGCGATCGAAACCGCCGAGTGGCTAGCCGACGAGCGGTTCAGGTCGATCCGACTTGTCACGGCGAGCTACCACATGCCGCGCAGCCTGATCGAATTCCGTCATGCGATGCCCAACGTGTACATCGTGCCGCATGCGGTGTTTCCGCCGCAATTCAAGCGCGACGAATGGTGGCAGTGGCCCGGCACGGCGCAGTTGATCCTGATCGAATATCTCAAATTTCTTGCCGCAACCATTCGCCATGGTGCGGAATTCATGCTAGCCAGCTAGCATCGATATTGGGAAAATAAGCTCTGACGATGCCCGCGATCCGCTCCTTCCTGTTCAACATCTGTTTCTTCACTTGGTCGACGCTCATCATGCTGACCGCGTGGATCGTACTGCCACTGCCGCGCCGTTTCATCCGCGGGCATATCGGCCTCTGGCCGAAGCTCAATTTCCCGATGATGCGTTGGATCGTCGGCACGCGTTTCGAAGTGCGCGGGCGCGCGAACATACCGGACAAACCCGTCATCTTCGCCGCCAAGCATCAGTCGGCGTGGGACACCATGTTCTTTCTGTGGCTTAATCCCGCCAACGCCTATGTCATGAAGGCCGAACTCGGCCGCATCCCCTTATGGGGATGGTACATGCGGCGCTGCGGCCACATCATGATCGACCGTTCAGGCGGTGCAGGCACCATGCGCGAACTCATGCGCTCGACCAGCAGTACCTTGGCCGACGGGCGCTCGATCGTCATCTTCCCGGAAGGGACCCGTACCATGCCGGGAGCGACCGGAACCTATCATCCGGGCATCGCCGCCCTCTATTCCCAGACCGGCGCCACTGTGATCCCGGTCGCGTTGAATTCCGGCCTATTCTGGCCGCGTCGGTCGTTCCTGAAAAAGCCGGGGACCGTCATCATCGAGTTTCTGGAGCCGATGCCGGCGGGGATGAAACGGGCCGATTTCCTGACCGAGCTGGAATGCCGGATCGAAGCCGCCACGCGCCGGTTGGAAACCGAAGCCACAAAAGCCTGAAACCCGGGGATTATCCTGACGGGGCCTTCCGAATCAATGGTTTGGCGGAAACGGCCTGGGCATAACACGGTGAGTCAGGGTGGGATTTTCGTTCAGGTCTGGGCGACGTGCGTTCGAGAATTCACTAAACGTGCCACAAACGAAATCGCCCGGCAGAGCCGGGCGAGAGAGGAACCTAAAGAGCGATTGGCTATTTCTTGGTCAAGGCTTCCAGAACGTCGCGCGCCTTGGTGCTGCCGCCTTCCTTGCCCGTGCTGTCCTGCGTCTGCTGGACGATCCAGGCCTTAGCCGCATTAACGTCGATGTCCGTCTTTTTGAGGACCTGCAGCATGATCGCTTCGAGCGCAATGATATGACCAGCAATATCGTCCAATTGGTCGATCTGCTGATCGACGCCGCCGCCGATCGATTTCAGCTGATCGCGCAGGTTCTTGATGCTGCCGTCGAGTTCCTTGATCTGGTCGAAAAACATCCCGCTCTCCACTTAATTCCGGTTCTCAGAATACAGGTCCCGCCCAGCCAAGTCATCAATTGCCGATCGGGCCAAACGATATCTCCACGGTTCGCGCGTTCTGCGGTGCCGTAACGGCCTCGATGGCGCCGGGGCGATCGTGGAGGTAGCCTATCCTCTATTTGTTAAGAATCAGCAAATAGGATTAAGCTTTGCAATTCGCGATATCTGGGAGACATCTCCATGGCGCTGTTCGGCGGTTCTAAGGCTCCGGCGCTGCCTAGCGGCGCCCCTATCGATCCAAAATGGGCGCGAGCGCCGAATGGCGCGTTTTATCAGCTGTTGAAACTCGATCCCGACGAGATCGGCCTGCGCGGTCAAGGCGGCGTTTATGTGGTTTGGCACGGTGGGGTTCGCCCGCAATGGGTCTTCGTCGGGGAATCGCCCAGCCTGGGGCGCGCCATCGATGCCGTTGCCGACGATCCGGAGATCACCCAATACCAGACGAATGGTGGCCTTTTCGTGAGCTGGTCGACGGTGCGCGAGGAATGGCGCCGCGGCGTCGTGTTGTACTTGACCCGAGCGCTGAAGCCGCTGATCGCCAATCCGCGGGCACCAACCGAGGAATCGGAGTACACCAAGCCGATCCCCGTCCTTGTCCCGGGTGGTAAAGCACCGACCCGTTGAATATATAGACGGTCATGGATATGTTTTACACGGCCGTCCCCTATCTCCTCATCGTCCTCATGGCGACGACCTTCGGCGTGCTGATATTCGGCGTTGTCGCCATGGGCAGCTCGCGCGTTTCGCCGGCGTTTCGCAACAAGTTGATGCGCATACGCGTTGGCGTTCATGCCTTGGCCGTGATCCTTCTGCTGGCTTTGATGGCGCTGTCCTTCTGGCGGCCCGGCGGCTGACACGTCTGCGCCCCTATCCTGAAATCTGCGGATTCCAGGGCTATTTCAGGTATTTGACAGAAAGGTGACAGGCACCTAATGTTCGCGACCGTTCCGCAGCGCAAAAACGCGCGGAATGAGAAGTGAGAGCCAAAAAAGGTGTGCGCATGAAGGTCATGGTCGCCGTCAAACGGGTGATCGACTACAACGTCAAGGTCCGCGTCAAAAACGATCAAACAGACGTCGAGACCGCCAACGTTAAAATGTCCATGAACCCGTTCGATGAGATTGCCATAGAAGAAGGCATCCGTCTCGTCGAAGCTGGCACGGCCCAGGAATTGATTGCCGTTTCGATCGGTCCTCAGCCATGCCAGGAAACGCTCCGCACGGCGCTCGCAATGGGCGCGGACCGCGGCATTCACGTGAAATGCGACACCTTGGTCGAACCGCTCGCCGTCGCCAAGATTCTCAAAGCCATCGTCGCCAAGGAAGCTCCCGATCTCGTCATTCTCGGCAAGCAAGCGATCGATGATGACAGCAACCAGACCGGCCAGATGCTGGCGGCACTCCTCGGATGGCCGCAGGGCACCTTCGCCTCCAAGTTGGCGATCGCCGACGGCAAGGCCGAAGTCACACGCGAAGTCGATGGCGGACTTGAAACCGTGCGCTTGCAAATGCCCTGCGTCGTGACCACCGATCTGCGCCTCAACACGCCACGCTATGCGTCGCTGCCCAATATCATGAAGGCCAAGAAAAAGACGATCGACGCGCTGACGCCAACCGATCTCGGCGTCGATGTGGCGCCGCGCCTGACGCTCGTCAAGGTCGTCGAACCCTCCAAGCGTCAGGCCGGCATCAAGGTCGACTCGGTCGCGGCCCTCGTCGACAAACTCCGCAACGAAGCGAAGGTCATATGATGTCCGCTCTCGTCATCGCCGAACACGACAATGCGGCGCTCAAGGGCGCAACGCTCAATGCCATCGCGGCGGCCTCGAAACTCAGCCCCATCACCGTACTGATCGCTGGCGATGCCTGTGCCGCGGTCGCCGACGAAGCCGCGAGCATCGACGGCGTCTCGAAAGTGCTGCTCGTTGAGGCCGCCAATTTGCGCAATCCCCTCGCCGAGCCTTTCGCGTCGCTCGTCCTCGGCATCGCGCGCGATTATACTCATCTACTCGCGCCCGCGACGACTTTCGGCAAAAATCTAATGCCGCGTATCGCCGCACTGCTCGACGTTCAGCAGATTTCCGAGATCACCGCCGTGATCGATGCCGAAACTTTCGAACGGCCGATCTATGCCGGAAATGCGATCGCCACCGTGAAATCTTCAGATCCGATCAAGGCGATTACTGTGCGCGCCACCGCGTTCGATGCCGCCGTCAAAGGAAGCAACAAGGCGGACATCGTGTCGATAGCGGCTAACGCCGAAGCCGGCGGTTCGGAATTCGTCGGCGCCAGCGCCAGCACGTCGGAGCGTCCGGAACTGACGCAGGCGCGCATCATCGTCTCTGGCGGACGCGGCATGCAAAGCGGCGACAATTTCGTCATGCTCGAACGCATCGCCGACAAGCTTGGCGCCGCGGTCGGCGCATCGCGCGCCGCGGTCGATTCAGGATTCGTGCCCAACGATTACCAGGTCGGCCAGACCGGCAAGATCGTCGCACCTGACCTCTATATCGCCGTCGGCATCTCCGGCGCCATCCAGCATCTCGCCGGCATGAAGGACAGCAAAGTCATCGTAGCCATCAACAAAGACGAGGAAGCACCGATCTTCCAGGTCGCCGATTACGGTCTGGTCGCGGATCTCTTCAAAGTGCTTCCCGATCTCGAAGCGGAGTTGGACAAATAATGCTCAATGGCCATGCAGCTCAAGCAAAGGGTGAAACCATGCTCCCAGGTATAAAGACCGTCGGCATCGTCGGCGCCGGGCAGATGGGCCAAGGCATCGCACATGTCTGCGCCGCCGCCGGATTCGAAGTCAGGGTTCTCGATATCTCCGAAGACGCCTTGAAGAAGGCAAAGGACACCATCGGCAAGAACATGGAGCGCCTCGTCAGCCGCGGCCGCATGACCGAAGAGGTCAAGAGCACGGCGATGAACCGCATCACCATGGACACCGAAACCGACTCTCTGTCGGACTGCCAATTGGTGATCGAAGCCGCGACCGAAAACGAAGAGGTCAAGAAACAGATTTTCGCGCGCGTCTGTCCGGTGCTGAGCAAAGAGGCGATCCTCGCCTCCAACACCTCGTCCATCTCGATCACGCGCCTGGCAGCACAGACCGACCGGCCGAGCCGTTTCATCGGCCTGCATTTCATGAATCCCGCGCCGCTGATGGAACTGATCGAAATCATCCGCGGCATCGCGACCGCGCCTGACGTGTTCGACCACATCCGTGAATTCGCCCAGACGCTCGGCAAAACGCCCGTCAGCGCCGAGGATTTCCCCGCATTCATCGTCAACCGCATCCTGCTGCCGATGATCAACGAGGCGGTCTACACGCTGTATGAAGGCGTCGGCTCCGTCGTCGCCATCGACACCGCGATGAAGCTTGGCGCGCATCATCCCATGGGTCCGCTCGAACTGGCCGATTTCATCGGGCTCGATACCTGCCTCTCGGTCATGCAGGTGCTGCACGAAGGCCTAGCTGACAGCAAATACCGCCCCTGCCCGCTGCTGGTGAAATATGTCGAGGCCGGCTGGCTCGGTCGCAAGTCCGGCCGCGGCTTCTATGACTATTCGGGCGAGACGCCGGTACCGACCCGCTAAAAATCAGAAGTCCTCAGGCTGAGCTTGTCGCGCGGTCGGCCCCGCGTTTTAACAATGGCGCGTCACGCGCGCTGGGCATGGGTGCTGCTGGCCCATCCTTTGACAGGCCCGGGATAGGGCTCGACCACTTAATGTAGTTCGGCGCGCACCTTCTGGCGCAGCACGTCAATGGGCACGAGCGCGCCCTTGATCTCGATATGCCAGAACGTCCAGCCGTTGCACGACGGTGCATTCTGCACGGCAGCCCCCACGGCATGGATGGAACCCCGATGTTCCGAACTAATGACCGAGCCGTCCGCGCGCACCTTAGCGTAGTGACGACGGCGCGGATCGACCAGCACTGTACCGGCCTCCAAGAGGCCGCGCTCGATCAGCCAGCCAAACGGGATGCGCGGTTCGGTCCGTTTCGACGGCGTACGCAGCAAATCCTCGTCAATCGGCACAACATGAGCGAGGCGTTCCTTGGCGACGCGGACGTAAGTTTCGTCGCGCTCGATGCCGATGTAGCGCCGACCCAGCTTTGCCGCGACAGCGCCCGTGGTGCCCGTGCCAAAGAAGGGATCGAGGATCAAATCGCCGGGATTGGTGGACGACAGCAGTACGCGATGCAGCAGCGCCTCGGGCTTCTGCGTTGGATGCGCCTTCTTGCCCTTGTCCTTGATGCGCTCGCCGCCGGTGCAGATCGGGATCAGCCAATCCGAGCGCATCTGAACGTCGTCGTTCAGCGCCTTCATGGCTTCGTAATTGAAGGTGTATTTTGAGTCCTTGCTCTTCGCGCACCAGATCATGGTTTCGTGCGCGTTGGTGAAGCGCTTGCCGCGAAAATTCGGCATCGGGTTGGTCTTGCGCCAGACCACGTCGTTCAGCATCCAATAGCCGAGATCCTGCAGGATCGTGCCGATACGAAAGATGTTGTGGTAGCTGCCGATCACCCACAGCGAGCCGTCGTCCTTGAGGACGCGATGCGCGGCCTTCAGCCAGGCGCGCGAGAATTCATCGTAGGCCGCGAAGCTTTCGAACTGGTCCCAAGCGTCATCGACGCCATCGACGCGACTGTTGTTCGGGCGGAACAATTCGCCGTCGAGCTGAAGATTGTACGGCGGATCGGCGAAGATCACGTCCACCGACTTAGCCGGCAGTGCGTTCATCTGGTCGACGCAGTTGCCGATCAGGATTTGATTCTGCAGATTGGCTTTTGAAATGTTCCCCATGCCGGGAACATGAGTCGGCGGCGATTCGGCGTCAAGAATTATTTGGAATCAATAACTTACGAGGATTCGCTCGACGCTATATCTCGTAGGTCGAGGGACAGCTGACTCAACCGGTTGAAAATCGGCGCCCAACTTTTCCGATGATGCACAGTGACACCGTGGCGCGCGAGACCCGCCTGATGCTCCTTCGTGCCGTAGCCGACATTGGTGTGCCAGCCGTAGCCCGGGAAACTTTGCGCAAGCTCGACCATAATGCGGTCGCGCGTAACCTTGGCGACGATCGAGGCCGCGGCGATCGAATAGGATTTCGCATCACCCTCGACGATGGTCTCACACGGAAACGCCAGATCGGGTTTCTTGTTGCCATCGACCAGCGCGTAATGCGGCTGCGTCGGCAGGGCGGCGACCGCGCGCTTCATGGCGAGCAAGCTCGCCTGCAAAATGTTGATGCGGTCGATTTCCTCGACCGTACAGAAGCCGATGCCGACCTGGGCATGTTCGATCAGCCGTGCGTACAAGGTTTCGCGCGCCGCCGCGTTGAGCTTCTTGGAATCATCTAAAGCAGCAAGCCCGCTTTTGGCGATCTTGCGCGTATCAATGATCGCCGCACAGGCGTAGACCGGCCCGGCCCACGGCCCACGGCCGACCTCGTCGATGCCGGCGACGATCTCGTAGCCCTGCTTTTTCGCGGCGCGTTCGAAGATCGATCTAGGCATCGTTACTTCCTTCGCGACGATGTTCGATTTGTGGCGCTGCCGGCACGGCGGCTGGCGCCGGCGCCGCGTTCTCGTTGGACGGTTTCAGTTTGCGCAAACGCAAACGCTCCAGCAGCACGCGGATGCGCTGAACGAAGAGCGTCACCCCAGGCCTGGCGCGCGCGGACGCACGCGAGACGAACTCGGTCTCTGGGCGATAGACTTGGCCCAGCAGATCCGTGATGCCGAGCGACGTCCCCTCGCTCATCGCATGCAGGCGCCGCGCGGTAACGACCCAGATCGGACTGATGGCGAGGCTCAACACGGTGACGGCGACCACTAAACGCATCTCATAGTCGCCGATCAATCGGAGATCGAGCCCGTTGCGCGCGAGCAGGAAGGAAAACTCGCCGACCTGTGCCAGCACCACCGCAAGCAGGAAGGCCTGCGGCCAGCTTTGCCCGAGAGCGCGGAAGATCGCGGTGTTCACCACGGTCTTGAAGATCGTGACCAGGAACAGCAGCAACAACACCGCGCCCAGATTGTCCCAAATGAATTTGAGATCGATGAGCAGTCCTATGGACAGGAAAAACACCATCATCAGAACGCTTTGGATCGGACGCGCGGCGCGCAGAATGGCGTGGCGGTCGCCGCCCGCATTGCCGAGCACAAGTCCGCCGAGGAACGCGCCATAGGCCGGCGTGAGGCCCAGAAAGCCGGACACG